>WNGE01003032.1_pt1 | contig 26375 bp, 27 predicted proteins | sample 5400651 | NCBI WGS metagenome assembly WNGE01 (sample SAMN13153370, study PRJNA577476) | soil metagenome | isolation source: 60 cm soil or saprolite under grassland replicate 2 | place: USA:California | collected 2016-06-15 | reverse complement strand
ATTGCGACGCCGTTGAGAGTCGGTGCCGTGTTGATGTCTCTCGCCGCCCCCGTGCCGACCATGAAGATCGACATGCGGTTCGTACCGGCGGTGCCGATCCCGGTGACAGAGGCGGACGAGTTACTCGCACCGGCTGACGTGGCCTCGAAGTAACCGGGCGCTGTCCCGCTCGTGTCGAGCGTCCCACTGGTCGCCATGCCGCTGTACGCCTCCATCCCGCCGTTCTGTTTCTCGCTGGTGTCGACCCCGCTGATCTGGCTCGTCCACACGTAGTTCCCGGACTCACCGTTGGCCACCTTGTAGTACGTGAAAAGCGTCTCACCGCTCGAGTTCGCCGTCTTTTCGATCAGCGTCCAGCCGCTCGGGGCGACGAGGGATAGGTTCGCGTTGACCGCGAGGACGTTGATACCGGCGACCATCACGTCCCCGTCCGAAAGTCCCGCCGGCGGCGCCAGGGTGACGGTGGCGGTCGCGGTGTTGTTGTTGTTGCTTTGCGTCGTACTACGGAACGACGGAGTTGCGTCGCTGCTGACGAAGCTGACAACTTGCGCGGCCCACTGGTTGCTTACCGAGAGCGCGGTGAATGTTGTCGCGGCGTTTGTCAGCCGGTTCGTCTCGACCATATCGGCCATGCCGCTGCCGGCGACGTTCCAGCGGCTCGTCATTAGGGCCGGCCCGTTGATGTATGGCTGCGTTGAGATGGTGGCGGTGGTGTCGGCCACCGCGTAGATCATCAGTCGGTTCTGGCCGCTCGTCGTGATGCCGCTCACCTGCGGACTCGTTCCGGCCGTACCGTTGCTGTTTGCGTCGGCGACTGCGTCGAGCGGCGTACCGTTGTACACGCCAGTGTATGCGGCGATGCCGCCGCTGCTTGTCTTTGTTGCAGGCGTTCCCGCCGGGTCCTGTATGTCGAACTGATAGCTCGCCGGCTCGCTGCTGCCCGCGATTCGGTAGAAGGTGAAGAGCGCGACGTTCGTCGTGCTGAGTGTCTTTCTGACGAGCGTCCACGGCACGCCGCCGGTGTGCACGACGACTGTGGTCGTTGCGGTCGGAGCCGAGATCGAGATGGCGGCGAAGAGCAAGTCGCCGCTTGCTGCGCTCGCCGGCTTGGTGATCGTGACGGAGCTTTGTGAAGCCAGTGCCCCGGCCGCCGACGGCGTGCCGTGGATCGCGGGGTCGATCACGTAGGGCAGTGGAAGGTTCGCGTCGTTCAACTGAAGGTCGAGCGTCGGGTGCGCAGACGTACCGCTGATCTGCCAACGCGCACCGTGTGGCGTGATCGTCTTGCCATTCGCGTCGAAGATTGCAACGGGTGCAATCACGAGGTCACTAATTCGGCCGGGATGCTTCGGAACGAAGCCAACGCTTCCATCGCTCAGGAGGCGCGGCCGCAGATTCGTGTCGAGGTTCCAACGCCACGTCTTCGTCGCGTAGTGACGTTGCACCGTCAGAAGTTGCTCGGCAACGCTCGAGTTGACGACGATGCTCTCCGTTCCGAACGGCGTGTTACGGCTAGCGCCAAACGCATGCGCGTGCCATGGCCTGGTGCCGTCGCCCACGCTGCTGATCGAGACCTTGTGGCCGGGAATCGCTACCGAGCCGACACTGAGAGCTTGGTGCTCGATGCGGACTGCGAGCCCGGGCGTTGTGCGCCGAAGCGCGTCGACTCGGCCGTGCGGAGTTGTCGGACCCAATCCGTCCTGGAGGAACGCGATCTGCTTGCTCGGAAGCTGGAGCGCGCGTTCAGTGGCGTGCGTGCGACCGGCGGTTCCAGTCAGAACTAACCCGATAGCGGTGACAAGAGCTGCGCACGCAGTGCTGACGGCAACAAGACGGTGATGGTGGCGAAGGACGTTCATGCGACCTTCCCGTCATCGACCGGCGCCCCGACGAGGGGTGCAGGGCCCAGCGGCGGACCCAGCTCCCTCGTCAGGAATGCCGATGCGTCGTGTGCCTTCGCGCCGCGGAGAGTGGCGAGCTCGGTGACGGCGACAAAGGCGGTGAACAGGAGCGCGGTGGAGACCACGAGGAGAAGACGAGTCCTGGTCTTGGACGCGACCGAGGACTCGGCTTTCGCCGAGCGCCGATGAGGCCGCAGGTCCGGGAAGCTCGCCATATTCTCCATCCACGCGCCATTGCTGACTCGTGGCTCCGTTTGGAGGAATCGGCGCTCGGGCCTGGCTTCCTGAAGCGTTTTGCGGTTCTAATGGGTGTCGTTTTGTGCAAATCCCCCCTCTGGGGTACTGAAATCTGCACATTTCTTGTTCAGCGCAGTGAACGCGCCACTCCGCCCGCGAAGTCCGAGGTCTGGACGGATCCGAGGAGACGCCGACCCTAAGGCTCGAGTCGAGGGTTACTTCTCGGTGTAGAGGGCCGCCGCGACGGTGTCGGCACCGGGCCCGCTCGCGAAGACGCTCGTCGTTCCCAGAATCCCGGAGGCGACGGTCGACGCGCTTGACCAGCAGTGGTCGAGGGGCGGGCAATCGCGCGGCGTCGCGCCGGGAAACGCGGCTTCGACGTAGCGCGGCACTGCATCGCGCCATTCCGCCGCATCGTCGATCGTGTCCCACCGCAGAGCGAGCACGGCGGTCGTTTCTCCCGTCGGCGAGACATAGAGCGCCATGCGACCGCCGCCCCAGCCTTCGGCTGCGGCGACCGAGTTCGGGACGCCGAACGTGCGCAGCAGACTCCGAACGTCGAGCTCTCCGAACGTCTCGGAAGCGCTGAGGTTCCAGTCGCCGATCCGGGCTCGAAGCGCTACCGCCACTGCAGGCTCGCGCTCGAGCAACTTGTCGATGTGCAGTAGCTGCTCGGTCGTTTGCGGAAACGAGCGCAGTGCGCTCGCAAGCGCGCGCGAGCCGCCGAGGTAGCGCAACTCTTTCGCCAGCGCTTTGCCGGCGCCGACACCGGACTCGAGCTTCAGGAACCGAACGAGCGGCGCGCCGCGCACAGGGCTTGCAGTGACACCGGACGCCAGTGCGGCGGTCCCGTCCACGATGGCCTTCGCGGCGAGCGCGCGGTCGCGGTCGCGCACGCGCAGTCCGGCGATCCGCCGCAGGTTGAAGCTCTGATCGACGAGGGCTCGCACGAGCTCGTTCACGACCCGTGCCCTCTGCGGCATCGGCCTGCGTCGCAGCAGGAGCCTGCGCGTAGCCGGGTCGTACCAGGCACGTGACGCCTGGCTCGCCGATACGAGTTGTGCCTCCAGGCTGCGGGGCATCAGCCCGAGCCGCGCGTACAGCGCGGCGTCGACACTGCGCAGGGAGCGCGGGTACTCCCGCTGTGCTTGGCGCAGGACTGCGGAGTCGTACTGCACGCCGGCGAGCGTCTGCTCCGGGACGACCCGGCGGACCGGCAGCCCCGACAGGTGTGACGCGTTCCGCAGCAGGTCGCGGTTCGTCGCAGCGGCCGGCGCACCCGCCGCCGTGAGTGCCACCAGGCCACAAATGACAACTGCAACGATCTTTTCCACGCGACGGATATCGGCAGCAGGGCCGGACGGCAGGAGCCGGAATCGCGCCCGTAGAATCGAAGGAAGAATGGCCACGACCGAGGATCCGCGTGCGCGGTCCGAAGAAAGCCCAACCGCCGAGTGGAAGCGTGAGCTCTACGACGCGAAGCCCGAGCGTGAAGGCGAGCTCTTCTCGACGATCTCCGGCCTCGAGAATGAGCCGCTCTACGCGTCCGACGGTGTCGAGATCGATTACGAACGCGACCTCGGCTATCCGGGGGTCTATCCCTTCACCCGCGGCGTCTATCCGTCCATGTACCGCGGGAAGCTCTGGACGATGCGCCAGTTCGCCGGCTTCGGCACCGCCGAGGAGACGAACGCTCGCTTCCGGTACCTCCTAGAGCACGGCCAGACCGGTCTGTCGACGGCATTCGACATGCCGACGCTGATGGGCTACGACTCGGACCATCAGCGCTCGCTCGGCGAGGTCGGCCGGGAAGGCGTCGCGATCGACTCGCTCGACGACATGGAGACGCTCTTCGCGGGCATTCCCCTCGACGAAGTGTCGACTTCCATGACGATCAACTCGCCTGCCGCGATGCTGCTGGCGTTCTATCTGTGCGTCGGGGAGGAGCAGGGCGTGCCGCGCGCAAAGCTGCGCGGCACGATCCAGACGGACATCCTCAAGGAGTACATCGCGCAGAAGGAATGGATCTTCCCGCCTGAGCCGTCGATGCGGCTCGTCATCGACATGATCGAGTTCTGCGCGCAGGAGATGCCGCTGTGGCATCCGATCTCGATCTCCGGGTACCACATTCGCGAGGCGGGCTCGACCGCTGCGCAGGAGCTGGCGTTCACTCTCGCGGACGGCTTTGCGTACGTCGAGGCGGCGACGGAGCGCGGGCTGCACGTGGACGACTTCGCGCCTCGGCTGTCGTTCTTCTTCAACGCGCATCTCGACTTCTTCGAGGAGATCGCGAAGTACCGCGCCGCCAGACGGATCTGGGCCCACGAGCTCAAGGAGCGCTACGGCGCGAAGAATCCGCGCTCGTGGCTGATGCGGTTCCACACGCAGACGGCCGGTGTCTCGCTGACAGCGCAGCAGCCGGAGGTGAACATCATCCGGACGGCTCTCGAGGCGATGGCGGCGGTGCTCGGCGGAACGCAGTCGCTGCACACGAACTCGTTCGACGAGGCGCTGGCGCTCCCGACCGAGAACGCAGTCAGGCTGGCGCTTCGGACGCAGCAGGTGATCGCCCACGAAACGGGTGTCGTGAACACGATCGATCCCCTGGGCGGGTCGTATTACGTCGAGGAGCTGACGAACCGGCTCGAGGCAGAGGCGTACGACTACTTCGACCGCATCCGCAAGCTCGGCGGCGTCATTGCTGCCATCAAGGAGAACTTCTTCCAGCGCGAGATCGCGGAGGCGTCCTTTCGCTACCAGCACGAGGTCGAGCAGAAGCAGCGAATCATCGTCGGCGTCAACCGGTACCAGCAGGAGGACGAGGAGCCGCTCGAGCTGCTGAAGATCGATCCAACGCTCGAGGGGCAACAGATCGCCCGTGTCGAGGCGCTCAGGAACCGCCGAGACTCGGCGACGGTCGAGTCGGCGCTCGCGCGTCTGAAGGAAGACGCCGCGCACGAGGACCGCAACCTGATGCCGCAGATCGTCGACGCCTCGAAGGCCTATGTGACGATGGGCGAGATGTGCGACGCGCTGAGGGCCGTGTGGGGCGTGTGGCGCGAGACGCCAGTGTTCTGATCTCGCTGCTAGTCGTTTGGGGAAACCTCCCGGTTTCCCCAAGCCCCTTCCCCTGGTCCGCTACGCGGACAGGCGCTACGCGCCGGAAAGAGACGCCTGTGTTCTGAGCGCTATGTGAAGCGGCGCAAATGTGCGACGCTCTGGGCCGTCTGGGGCGAAACGTTTGTCTACTGGGCTTACTCGGCGTCGCCTGCGTCGTGGCTGCGCATGCGTCGGCCGCGCCGGCGCCGACACTCTTTCGGCTCTCGATCGTCGGCACCGCGCACCAGAAGTGGACCTTCACCGCGGCACCCGTGGCGAGCGGTGACTGCCGGCGGACTGAGACATCGGAGGGGATCCGCAGCGTGAGCTTCCGCACGACCGTGCCCGTCACCGTGCGGCTGGCGGGCGGCCGTGTGCTGCCCGTGGAAGTGCGGAGAATCGCCGGGACGGTGACACTGGCAGGCGCCAACACGACGGAGGAGACCTGCGGAGGTGTCGGCACCAGCAAGATCGCCGACTGTGCGCAGACCCGGCGCGCGTTCACGGGGGCACGCGTGCATGTCGTGAGCCCGCGGCGGGGCTTCGTCACGCTGAACCGGATCACAAACGTCCGGCTCGCAAACGCCGACTGCCCGCGTGAGCCGCCAGACGTCGTGCGCAGACCGTTGGGCCCGGCGCTGAATCTTCTACGTTTGCCGAAAGCGGCATTGATGGAGGGACTGCTCGCCCGCATCAATCTGCATGCCTCGCGGACTCAGCGCAAGATCTATGGCACGCCGGATGAGGGGCACCTGGTGGAGAGCGCCGGCTGGACGCTGACGTTCGTTCGCGCGAAGGGTTGAGACCGGTAGGGCCGTAAACTCCTGGGCGTGGCGAGAAAGATCCGAGTCGTGATCGCGAAACCCGGCCTCGACGGGCACGATCGTGGCGCGAAGATCATCGCGCGTGCGTTGCGCGATGCGGGCATGGAGGTCATCTACACCGGCCTCCACCAGACTCCCGAGCAGATCGTGGAGACGGCGATCCAGGAGGACGCCGATGCGGTGGGGATCTCAATCCTCTCGGGCGCGCACATGACGCTCGTCCCGCGGATCCTCGAGGGGCTGAAGGAGAACGGCGCCGAGGACGTGCTCGTCGTGGTCGGCGGGACGATCCCGAAAGAAGACTCCGACGAGCTCAAGGAACGGGGAGTTGCGGAAGTGTTCACCCCGGGTGCGCCGACCACCGAGATCGTCGACTTCCTAAAGGGAAAGGTTCCGGTCTAGTGGACCGTCGGCGTGACCGGGGTGTTGGGAAGGGGTCTGGGGGAAACCGAGAGGTTTCCCCGACCGTGCTCCACGGCGGGCGCGGCGATCTCAGTGGCGCGAGCGTCGTGGCGACCTCTAAAGAAGGGGGCTCTCGGGGGAAACATGGTTTCCCCCGGGGGAGTGAGCCGAAGGCGCACGACGCCGCGGGTGCGCCGACCACCGAGATCGTCGACTTCCTCAAACGCAAAGTCCCCGTTTGATCCGAGTCGAGCGCGAAGAGGCGGTCGCGATCGTGACGATCGACCGTCAGGAAGCACTGAACGCACTCGATGTCGCGACTCTGACCGAGTTGCGCGACCGTCTGCGCGAGCTTGCGGACGACGCTTCGGCGCGCGTCGTGATCGTGACCGGCGCCGGCGAAAAGGCGTTCGTCGCGGGCGCCGACATCAAGTACATGAGCGGCCTCGACGTCGAGCAGGCGAAGGAGTGGGGCGCGCTCGGTCACGAGGCAGGACGGCTGCTCGAGACCATGCCCAAGCCGACGATCGCGGCGATCAACGGGTTCGCGCTCGGCGGCGGCTGCGAGCTCGCCGTCGCATGCGACATCCGCTACGCGGCGAGCGGCGCGAAGCTCGGTCAGCCCGAGGTCAATCTCGGGATCATCCCCGGCTGGGGCGGGACCCAGCGCATCGCGCGCCTGTGCGGGCTGGGCGTCGCGAAGGAGCTGATCTTCACAGGGCGCATCGTCGACGCAGAGGAGGCTCTACGCATCGGGCTCGTCGACGCGGTGCACGATCCGGTCCTCGACAAGGCGCGCGACGTCGGCACGGTGCTCGCCTCGAAGAGCCCGCTCGCACTCAGGCTGATGAAGGAGCTGGCGAACCGGCTGCTCGGCGGCGACCACGCCGAGAATCTCGAGGCCGAAGGTGAGACCTTCGGCGAGCTGTTCTCGAGCGAGGACGCCAAGGAGGGCCTGGCCGCTTTCGTCGAGAAGCGCGCGCCAGTGTTCCGGGGTCGCTAGAGGTCTGGTGTGAAATTCGGCCGACGTCGGGGGCGCTCCAGACCAAGCCGGACAGTGCGGTTGTTCGCGGTGCGTAGCGGCGCTACGTGCCGCGGGCGAGCGTGCTGATCCGGCGCCGTGTCTGGAGCGTCATCCGGCCCGGCGGAATTTCACATCAGGCCTACTACTAACCGAGCTGGATCAGGGCCGAGCTGAGGACGCCGTCATCGGCGCGTTGGGCCTTGAGCGTCGCGGACGCGGGCTGCGTCCAGACGACGACCTTGTCGCCCTTCTGGGCGAGCGTGACGTTCGCGACCGCTCGGAACGTGCCGGTGGAGCTCAGGCTCTGCACCACCGTCGACTCGGGGACGGTCAGGGCGATCGTCCGGTTCAGCTTCGTCAGCGTCAGTCCCGACGGCCACGCTTGCGACGTCGAGACGTTCACGACGAGTCGGTCGATCGCGGCCGAGACCACGGTTCCCGTGAGCGTCAGTGCGAACGCTGTTCCCGGCTTGGCCGTGAAGAGGAGCCTGTAGGCCTTTTGCAGGTACGGATAGGGGCTCACGGCTTTCCCTCCGCCCGGATGAACCTCGAAGTGCAGGTGCGAGTTGCGGCCGTCCGCGTCACCCGAGTCGCCGACGTACGCGATCTGCTGGCCTGCCGCCACCTTGGCGCCGTTGTTGACCGTGTATGCGGTTCCCTTGACGCACTTGCCGCGGTTGTCGTTCTTCATCGTGAGGTCGTTGTTCAGGTGGATGTACAGGTATGTCGTGCCGCTCTCGCTGTAGAGGTAGAGCATGCAGCCGGCCGCGCCCGACGTCGTCCAGTACTTCACCTTGCCTGCTTCCGCGGCGACTGCGGGCGACTTCTTCTCGGCCATGATGTCGTTCCCTTGATGCGGTCCGCCCGGGCGGGCCGCGCCGAAGTCATCGATGTAGGCCACCTTGCCGACGACCGGGAAGATGATGTGCTCCGGAACCGTGGCGGCGAAAGCAACGGCAGAGACGACGGCAAGGCCGATCGTCGCGACGAGGAAGAGAACCCCTCGGGCTGTCGTCCGGTGGCGTCTCATGAGGGGACGGGCGCTCCGGTTCGCGCTCGAAGGGTGGGACGCTAGCAGGCGCCTCGGCGCAAGTCAGCCTCAGTAGAGTCCTGCTCCGATGAAGATCGCCGTCTGCGTGAAGCAGGTCCCCGAGGGACACAGCCGGATCGACCCCGGAACCGGGCGGCTCGACCGTTCGGGGGAGGGTGCTCTGAACGGCTTCGACGCCAACGCCGTCGAAGAGGCGCTGCGGCTGAAGGATGCGACCGGCGAGGGCGAAGTCGTTCTGATCTCGCTGGGGCCGGCCAAGGCCCAGGACGCGCTGCGGAAGGCGCTGGCGATGGGCGCCGACCGCTCTGTCCTCGTCACCGACGAGGCGGCCGCAGGATCAGATCTCGTCGCAACGAGCTACGCGCTGGCCAAGGCGCTCGAGCGCGAACACGCGGACCTGATCCTGTTCGGGCAGCAGGCCGGCGACTCGGACGGTGCGGTGTTGTGGGCGGCGGTTGCAGACCGCCTGCGTCTGCCTGTCGTGTCGCAGGCGGCGGAGGTCACCCACGCGGACGGAAAGTTGACGATCAAGCGGCAGACCGAGTTCGGCTACGACGTGATCGAGGCGCCGCTGCCCGCCGTTGTTGCCGTGTCGGACGCGATCAACGAGCCGCGGTATCCGTCGCTGAAGGGGATCATGGGAGCGAAGTCCAAGCCTCAGGAGATCGTGTCGCTCTCTGATCTCGGCGTCGAGAGCGATCGCGCAGGCGAACAAGGCTCGCGCACCGAGGTCTATGCATTGAACGACCCACCGCCGCGCGGCGACTCGAAGAAGATCGTGGACGATGGCAACGCCGCCCAGGCAATCCTCGACTTTCTCGCGGAAAAGCGACTCGTATGAGCGTCGCTCGCCTTCTGCTCGCTCCCGTGGGGGAAACCATGTTTCCCCCACGAGCCCCCTTCTTTAGGAGTCGCCTCAGGGATGGTGTCAATGCGACCGCTGCCACCACTCCTGGGGAGAACCAGTGGGGAAACCTCCCGGTTTCCCCCTACGCCCCTTCCACCGCTCATAGACCGCAGGGCGGCCTATGAGCACGCTTGTCTTCCTCGAGCATCACGGCCACGAGCTGCTGCAGGGCTCACTCGGTGTGCTCTCGAAGGCTGCAGCGCTTGAGGACGGCAAAGTTGCAGGCGTCGTCGTCGGCTCCAACGTGCGTGGGCTTTCGGACCAGGCAGCGAAGTTCGGCGCTGCCAAGGTCTATGTCGCCGACGACGCGCAGCTCGAAGCGCCGCTGTCTCAGCCTCGCGTCGACGTGCTCGCGCAACTCGTGCGCGACAAGGGGATCGACACGGTGTTGTTCGGCAACTCCGTGCTCGGCGCAGATGTCGCGGCGGGACTGGCCGCCCGGCTCGACGCCGGCCTGAACTGGGATCTGGCCGACCTCGTGCAGCAGGACGGCAAGCTCGTCGGCAAACGGCCCGCGTTACAGGACTCCGTGTACGTCGACGTCGGCTGGAAGTCCGAGCCGAGGATCGCGCTCTTCCGTTCCGGGTCTTTCGATCCCACCGAGACCGGCGGCTCCGCGGACGTGGAGGACGTGACGGTCGCGCTCGAAGACTTCTCGACGTCGGCGCGCATGGTCGACCAGGCGCACGAGGAGAGCGAGGGCCCGTCGATCGAAGACGCACCGGTCATCGTCGCCGGCGGGCGCGGCCTCGGCGGTCCGGAGAACTTCACGCTCGTCGAGGAGCTCGCGAAGGCGCTGGGCGGCGCGGTCGGCGCGACGCGCGCCGTCGTGGATGCCGGCTGGTACCCGTACTCGACGCAGGTCGGCCAGACCGGCAAGACGGTGTCGCCGAAGCTCTACATCGCATGCGGCATCTCCGGCGCCATCCAGCACAAGGTCGGCATGCAGGGCTCCGGTGTGATCGTCGCGATCAACAAGGACTCGAACGCGCCGATCTTCGAGTTCTCGGATCTCGGCGTCGTTGGTGACGTGCACGAGGTCGTGCCGAAGCTGACCGAGCTCGTCAAAGCACGGAAGGGCTCGTGACGAAGCCCGCAGATTTCCCGCCTCCGTTTCGTGCGGCGGACTACATCGCGGCGCCGAGCGATCCGCCGGAAGAGCGCATCGAAGTAGGTGTCCTGATCGTCGGCGCCGGGCCGGCCGGCCTCGCGTGTGCGATTCGGCTCGGTCAGCTGCTGGAGGATGCTCCGGAGCTCCGCGAACGGCTCGGCGAGGTTCCCGTAGCCATCTTGGAGAAGGGCAAGCAGGTCGGCTCGCATCTCCTCTCCGGCGCCGTCGTCAATCCGCGCGCGCTGCGCCGCCTCTTCAAGGGACGCAAGCGCATCGACGAGATGCCGTTCTACGGCCCGGTCCAGCACGAGTCCGTCTACTTCCTGACGAAGCAGAGCGCGCTGCGCATTCCCGCCCCACCGACCATGAAGAACGAGGGCAACTATGTGGCGTCGCTGTCGCGACTCGGCCGCTGGCTCGCAGAGCAGGCGGAGGAAGCAGGCGTGATGCTCCTTCCCGAGACAGCGGCGGAGAAGCTCCTCCTCTCGGACGGCAGAGCGCGCGGGGTCAGGACGGGCGACAAGGGCCGTGGCCGCGATGGCCAGCCGCTGGGAAACTTCGAGCCGGGCTCGGATCTGGTCGCGAAGGTCACGGTTCTCGCCGAAGGGACGCAGGGGCATCTCACGGGCATCGCGCTCGACCGCTTCGGCCTGGCGGGCGAGAACCCGCAGGTCTGGGCGCTCGGGGTGAAGGAGGTGTGGAAGGTTGCGCGCCCGCTCGACCGTGTCATCCACACGATGGGCTGGCCGCTGCGGCCGAGTGCCAAGTACCGCGAGTTCGGCGGCTCGTTCATCTATCCGATGGGGGAGGACATGCTTACGCTCGGGATGGTGGTCGGTCTCGACTACCGCGACGTCGAGCTCTCCGTCCACGATCTCTTGCAGGCTCTGAAGACGCATCCGCTCGTGCGCAAGCTGCTGGAAGGCGGCGAGCGCGTCGAGTGGGGCGCCAAGACGATTCCCGAGGGCGGCTTCCTCGCGGTGCCGAAGCAGCTGCATGCGCCGGGGCTGCTGATCTGCGGCGACGGTGCCGGGCTCGTGAACGTTCCGGCCCTGAAGGGAATCCACTATGCGATCGAGTCCGGCGCGCTCGCAGCCGAGGCGGCCTTCGCGTCGTTGCAGCGGGGGCAGACGCCCGCGACGCCGGGTGCGCTCTCGGCCTATGACGACGCGCTGAGGCGGAGCTTCGTCTGGAAGGATCTGTATCAGGTGCGCAACATGCGGCCGGCTTTCGGGCGCGGCTTCGTCCTCGGCGGCGCGCTCGCCGGCGCGATGACTGCGACGAAGGGCCGCTTTCCACGCCACGACCTCGAGCTCGAGCGAGATACCGACGTCGATCTGATCCGAACGGACCGCGCGGAGAGCTTTCCGGCGCCTGACGGCAAGCTGACCTTCGACAAGCTCTCGTCCGTCTTCGCCTCGGGGAACAAGACGCGCGACGACCAGCCGAGCCACATCGTCATCCGGCGTGACGTCCCGCAAGACGTCGCGCAGCTCTGGGAACGAATGTGCCCGGCCCAGGTCTACGAGGCGACGGAGACGGGTGTCGACGTTACGCCGTCGAACTGTGTGCAGTGCGGCGCGATCACGGCAAAGGGCGGCCGCCTGACCCCGCCCGAAGGCGGCAGCGGTCCCGAGTACAAGCTGACGTAGCCGCGAAGGGCGACGCTCCTCCGGACACGTACCGGTGCCAGGCACGGGAACGAAACTGTGACGTCGCTGCGACGAGTGTGTCCAGTCCGGGGGACTCCGTGGCGAAGGCGACGCTCCTCCGGACACGTACCGGTGCCAGGCACGGGTACGAAACTGTGACGTCGCGTGGTAAAGAAAACCGCCCGTCCCGCCAAGGAGTAGGGACCAGTATGCGAAGACGACTGACACTCTTGCTCGCGACCGCAGCGCCTTTCCTGCTGGCCGGCTGCGGCAAGGGCAAGTACTAAGAAGCGGCCTGTATCCTGCCGAGAGCGCGATGAGGCTCGCGCCTAACCGCCCTCGCGGGCTGATGGCCTCTACCGAACGTCAAACGACGATCAGTAGGAGGCCATCGTGGATCCAGTCCAACTCGCCGCAGTCCTCGCCACCGTAGTCCTCATCGCGAGCGTGATCTCGGTCGAGCTCGGCGTGACCGTAGCCCTGCTCGAGCTCACCCTCGGCGTTGCGGCAGGCAACCTCTTTCACCTGCAAACGCAGGAGTGGCTCGACTTCATCGCCAAGTTCGGATCGATCGTCCTCACATTTCTCGCCGGGATGGAAGTCGATCCGGCGTACATGCGCCGTCGCCTCGGAGCTTCGTTCGGTATTGGCGTGGTCTCGTTCCTCGGTCCATTCGTCGTTGCTTCGACCACTGCGTATCTCATTCTCGATTGGAGCACGCGCGCATCCTTGATTGCTGGAACCGCCCTGTCGACGACTTCGCTTGCGGTGGTGTACGCCGTCCTCGTCGAGCGCGGGCTGACGCATACGAGCATCGGCAAGCTCCTGATGAGCGCGACATTCGTGACGGATCTCTGCACGGCGCTCGCCCTCTCGGCCATCTTCATCAAGCCGAACATCTGGTTCCCGGTCTTCCTGGCCGTATCGCTCTTGCTGATTGTCGTTCTACCGCGAATCGCGCCTTGGTTCTTCGGACGCTACGGCGACCGGGTCATCGAACCGGAGATCAAACTCGTCTTTCTCTGCCTCCTGGTCCTGATGGTGCTCGCCGACGAATCCAACGGACACGCGGTGTTGCCGGCGTTCGTCCTCGGCCTCGTCATGAGCCGCCACTATCAGGAACACCGCGAAGAACAGAAACGCCTGCGCGTCGTGGCTTTCGCCTTCCTGACCCCCTTCTTTTTCATCAAGGGCGGCATGAACGTCTCGCTCGGGGCGGTCGTCACGAACCTCGGGCTGCTCGCCGTCCTGCTGGTGGCGAAGATGCTTCCAAAGATTGCTTTCATCTACCCACTGGCGCAGCGCGCCGATCGGCGACATGCCACGTTCACAACGCTGCTGATGAGCACAGGCCTGACCTTCGGGACGATTTCGTCGCTGTACGGACTGAACGCCGGGATCATCGACAAGACCCAGTTCTCGTTGCTCGTCAGCGTCGTCGTCCTGTCGGCGGTCGTGCCCACCGCGATCGCGGAGCGCTGGTTCCTGCCGGACGCCGAACGCGAGCAACGGATCGACCGTCGCCTGGCCTACGCAGAGAGCGAGGAGTACGTCTAGAGCGGGCCAGAAGTACGATCTCCGATATGGCTACGACCGGTTCGCTGATCTCCCTCGACGATGTCTACCGCGCGCGCGAGCGCATCGGTGACCGGCTGCACCGCACGCCGCTGCTACGTTCGGCCACGCTCTCCGACCAGGTCGGAGCCGACATCCGGTTCAAGGCCGAGCTCTTCCAGCGCACCGGCTCCTTCAAACCGCGCGGCGTGCTGAACAAGCTCGCGACGCTGACCGACGACGAGAAGAAGCGCGGCGTCATCTCGATCTCTGCGGGGAACCATGCGCAGGCGGTGGCGTATGCATCGGCATCTCAGGGAATCGACGCACTCGTCGTCATGTGGCAGACCGCCAGTCCGATGAAGATCAGCGCGGCGCGCGGCTACGGCGCGACGATCGACACCGAAGCCGCCGACATCCCGACTGCCTTCGAGCGGCTCGAGGAGCTGATCGAGTCGACCGGCCGCACTCTCGTTCATCCGTACGACGATCCGTACGTGATGGCGGGACAGGGAACGGTGGGCCTGGAGATGCTCGAGGATGCGCCCGACGCGGACATCATCCTCGTCCAGGTCGGAGGCGGCGGACTGGTTTCGGGCATCGCCACCGCCGTCAAAGCACTCAACCCGGAGGCGCGCGTGATCGCGGTGGAGCCGGAGCGCTCGCCGGCGCTGCACGAGAGCCTGAAGGCAGGCGAGCCGGTCACCGTCGAAGCGAAGTCGATCGCCGACGGTCTCAACGGTCCGTATGCGGGCGCGAACTGCGTCCGTGTCTGCATGGAGCTCGGAGTCGACTCGGTGCTCGTCACCGAGGACGCCCTCGAGGACGCGTTCCGCTTCATGTACGGCCGGATGAAGCTCGCCTGCGAGGTCGCCGGAGCGGCCACCGCTGCGGCTTTGCTGTCCGCGGCGTTCGTGCCGGAGCCGGGTCAAACCGTGGCCGCAGTCGTCTCCGGGGGCAACGTCGCCCCCGAAACAGCCGCTGCTATCCTGAGTCCAGATGAAGCCTGAGATCCACCCCGAATACGTCCTCGCGACCGTTACGTGCTCCTGCGGGAACACGTTCCAGACGCGTTCCACGAAGCCCGAGCTCCACGTCGAGATCTGCTCCAACTGCCACCCGTTCTACACGGGCAAGCAGAAGCTGGTCGACACGGGCGGACGCGTCGAGCGCTTCCAGCGCCGGCTCGAGAAGGCCGGCGGCGCAAGCCGCAGCTAGCGCCAAGTGACGAACGTTGGGGGACAGGCCGTCCTGGAGGGCGTGATGATGCGCGGCCCCTCGAACTGGGCCGTGGCTGTCCGCAAGCCGGACGGAGACATCGCGGAGGTACACCAGCCGATCAAGTCGCCGATGGCGCGGCACCTGATCTTCCGGCTGCCGGTGATCCGTGGAGTAATCGCGCTCGGCGAGTCGCTGGCGATCGGTTTTCGCGCACTCGCCATCTCTGCGAACTATGCGGCTGTGGCGGAAGCGAAGGAGGGCGAAGAGAGTGAGGAAGTCGCCACCGAGCTCACGCGTGCACAGCTGATCTTCGCGTTTGCGATCGCGATCGGGTTCGCCGTCCTGCTCTTCAAGGTTTCGCCCGCGCTGATCACCGACTGGATCGGGATCAAGCGCACAGGCTGGTTCGTAATCGTCGAAGGTGGCATTCGTGTCACGATCTTCATCCTCTACCTGTCTCTGATCTCTCTGTTCCCGGATCTGCGGCGCGTCTTCCAGTACCACGCCGCGGAGCACAAGGCGATCAACGCCTACGAGGCCGGGGAGGAGCTCAAGCCCGAGATCGTTCAGCGCTTCAGCCAGATCCATCCCCGCTGCGGCACCGCCTTCCTGCTCTGGGTGATGGTGATCGCGATCTTCGTGTTCGCGTTCTTCGGTCGCCCACACTGGTACTGGCTGATCGCGACGCGGATCCTCTTGCTGCCGGTGATCGCAGGCATCGCCTACGAGCTGATCCGCTTTGCGGGAAAACATCAGAACAACCGGATCCTGATGACCCTGCTGGCGCCTGGGATGTGGCTGCAGCGGCTCACGACGCGCGAGCCGTCGCTCGATCAGATCGAGGTCTCGATCCGCGCGCTGAAGGAAGTCCTCTCGCTCGAGACCAAAGACCCGAACGCGCGCATAGTCGAAGTGATGGCGTAACCTCGCGCGCGCGTGTAACAAGAAAAGACGAAGGGAGAACCTAGTGGCGACTGATCGCAAGGCCGAGGTGACGTGGCGCGGAGACCTGATGGGCGGCAAGGGCCGGGTCGACTCGGTGACGAGCGGTGCCGTCGGCGGCCTGGACGTGAGCTGGCCGGCCCGCTCGGAGGAGCCGAACGGCATGACGAGCCCCGAAGAGCTGATCGCCGCCGCGCACGCGACGTGTTTCTCGATGGCGTTCTCGGCTGGCCTGGCAAGAGAGGGTCATGCGCCGGAAGAGCTGAAGACGTCGGCCACCGTCACGTTCCAGCCGGGCGAAGGCATCACGAAGATCGCACTCGACGTCGCCGGAAGAGTCCCCGGGATGGACGAAGACAGCTTCAAGCAGGCAGCGGAGAAGGCGAAGGAGAACTGTCCGGTCTCCAAAGCGCTCGCGGGCGTCCCGGAAATCAGCCTGACAGCACGCCTCCAGAGCTAACCTGAGCCGGCGATGGCCGGCAATCTCGAACCGCTGCTCGACGAGCTCGAACGCTCGTACCGCGAGGCGCAGGAGCGCATGTCCGACCCTGCCGTCTACAACGACCACCGCGAGGCCGCCGGTGCGGGCCGGAAGCTGAAGGAGCTCGAAGGCCCCTACAAGCTGGGCCAGCGCTGGCGGGAGGCTCGGGCCGATCTCGACGACGCGCTCGAAGACAGCGATCTGCGTGAGCTCGTGCCCGAATTGGAGCAACGGCTGATCTCGCTCGAGGAGGACCTGAAGGTCGCCCTCGTCGAGACCGACCCGGCCGACAGCAAGGACGTCATCATCGAGATCCGTCAGGGCGTCGGCGGGGATGAGGCCGCTCTGTGGGCGGCCGATCTCCACCGCGCGTTGACGCGTTATGCCGAACGGCGGGGCTTTGCCGTCGAGCACCTCGGGTCGAGCCCGAACGAAGCCGGCGGCTTCAAGGAGATCACGTTCGGGATCAAGGGCGAAGGCGCCTACTCGGTGTTCAAATGGGAGGGGGGGACGCACCGCGTCCAGCGCGTGCCCGAGACGGAGTCGCAGGGGCGAATCCACACGTCCACTGCCACGGTCGCGGTCATGCCGGAGGCGGAGGAGGTCGAGGTCGAAGTCGATCCGAACGATCTGAAGATCGACGTCTACCGATCGACGGGCCCGGGCGGACAGAGCGTGAACACCACGGACTCGGCCGTTCGCATCACGCATCTTCCGACCGGTCTGGTGGTGGCGATGCAGGACGAGAAGAGCCAGCTGCAGAACCGGCAGAAGGCGTTGCGCGTGCTGCGCGCGCGGCTCTACGAGCACGAGCGCGAGAAGCAGCGCGCAGAGCTCGATGCGACCCGGCGGTCCCAGATCGGCTCCGGCGAGCGCGCGGAGAAGATCCGCACCTACAACTATCCCGAGAACCGCGTCACCGATCACCGCATCAAGCTCACGGTCCACCAGCTCGACAGGGCCCTGCAGGGGGAGCTCGACGAGTTCACCGAGGCGCTCGGCGCGGAGGAACGCCGGCGCGCGCTCGAGCAGTGACGGTCGCGGAAGCCCTACGTGTCGCCGAGCAGCGGCTCGGTGAGGCAGGCGTCGACACTCCGCGCGTCGATGCAGAGCTGCTGCTTGCCCACGTGCTCGGGGTCTCCCGTACGGGCGTGCACGAACGGCGCGCCCAGGAGGTCCCCGACGAGTTCGACGGCTTGCTCGAACGGCGCAGGCAGCGCGAGCCGCTGGCGTATGTCCTCGGCGAGTGGGGCTTCCGGAGGCTCGTTCTGAACACGGACGCGCGTGCTCTCGTCCCGCGCCCCGAGACGGAGGTCGTCGTCGAGCGCTGTCTTGCCCTTCTCCGTGACCAGGCCGAGCCGCGCGTGCTCGATCTCGGCACCGGCTCTGGCGCGATCGCGCTCGCAATCGCGGACGAGCGCCCCGACGCCCGGGTGACCGCGGTCGACTTTGCGTCGGCGGCGGTCGAGCTCGCGCGCGAGAACGCCGAGCGGCTCGACCTGCACGTCGAGGTTCGAGAGGGCGACCTGGAGGCCGCGGCCGAGGGCTGGGATCTCGTCGTTTCGAACCCGCCGTATGTCCCGTCCGACGAATGGGACTCGCTGCAACCGGAGATCAGGGACTGGGAACCGCGAGACGCGCTCGTCGGCGAAGGGCTCCACGAAGAGATCGCCAGACTCGCGCGCACGCGGCTCCTCGTGTTCGAGGTCGGAGACGGGCAGGCCGACCACGTCGCCGACGCTCTGGCGTCGCTCGGCTATGCCGACATCGCGATCACCCCCGACCTGGCCGAAGAGGACCGTGTGGTCGAGGGGCGACGATGACCGTCGCCGTTGAGGCTCTGCGTGACGGCAGGCCCATCGTGATGCCGTTCGACACCGTGTATGGGCTCGCTGCAGACCCTCACCGAGAGGAGCCGACGAATCGTCTCTACGAGTTGAAAGGGAGAGACCAAACTGCGCCGAGCGCGCTCGTCGCCCGGGACGTCGACTACCTCACGGAGTGTCTGCCCGAGCTGCAAGGGCGTGCCGCGACGCTTGCGCGGTTGCTGCTGCCGGGCCCGGTCACGCTCGTTCTCCCCAATCCGGCGCGCCGCTTTCGCTGGCTGACCGGGACGAACCCGGAGGCGATCGGCGTGCGAGTTCCCGACTTCGACGGTCCGGGTGCCGAGGTCCTCGCCGGTGTCGGCGCGCTGGTGGCCACCAGCGCGAATCATCCCGGCGGGCCCGATCCGAAGCGGCTCGACGAGGTGCCCGAGGACATTCGCCGGGGCGCTGCGGCTCTGGTCGACGGCGGCGAGCTGCCCGGCAGCCCGTCGACGGTGATCGACCTCACGGGCGAGAAGCCGCGGATTCTTCGCGAGGGCGCGCTCCCTGCCGAGGAAGCTCTGCGTCGACTGGACGCGGCAGTACGATCAGGTTGACCCCCGGGAGAGGAGAGCTATGGCCGTCGCGCAGCAGACCTTCGAGCAGCTGACCACTGCCGGGCTCGACCAAGTCGACCCGGAGATCGCAGACCTGCTCGGGCGCGAGCTCGATCGCCAACGGAACCAGATCGAGCTCATCGCCTCGGAGAACTTCACCTGGCCGTCGATCCTGGAAGCGATCGGCTCCACGCCGACCAACAAGTACGCGGAGGGCTATCCCGGCAAGCGCTATTACGGCGGCTGCGAGATCGTCGACGAGATCGAACAGCTCGCGATCGACCGTGCCAAGGAGCTCTTCGGCGCCGACCATGCGAACGTCCAGCCGCACGCCGGCGCTCAGACGAACATGGCGGTCTACATGGCTGCGCTGCAGCCGGGCGACACGATCCTCTCGCTCGAGCTCGCGCACGGGGGCCACCTGACGCACGGGCTCAAGGTCAACTTCTCCGGGCGGCTCTACACGATCGCCCATTACGGCGTCTCCCGCGAGACGAATGTCGTCGACTACGACGAGGTGCTGGCGAAGGCGCGCGAAGCACGGCCGAAGCTGATCATCTGCGGCGGCTCTGCGTATCCCCGTACGGTCGACACGGCGAAGTTCCGGGAGATCGCCGACGACGTCGGCGCTCTGCTGCTGTGCGACATGGCGCATTTCGCCGGGCTGGTCGCGGCAGGCCTCCATCCGAACCCGATGGAGCACTGCGACTTCGTCACCTCGACGACCCACAAGACCCTTGCTGGTCCGCGCTCCGGCTTCATCCTCTGCACGGCGGAGCACGCACAGGCCGTCGACCGCGCCGTGTTCCCGGGTATGCAGGGCGGGCCGCTCGAGCACACGATTGCGGCCAAGGCGACCTGCTTCAAGATCGCCGCGACGGAGGCTTTCCGCGACTACCAGTCGCAAGTCCGGCGCAACGCAGACACGCTCTCGGACACGCTGATGGAGGGAGGGCTGGACGTCCTCACCGGCGGCACCGACACACACCTCCTGCAACTCGACCTGCGCTCCACCGACTGGACGGGCAAGGACGCGGAGGAGCGGTTGGACGAGGTGAAGCTGACCGTAAATCGCAATACGGTCCCGTTCGACGACCTGCCCCCGACGGTCGCGAGCGGCATCAGGATCGGGACGCCCGCGGCAACAATGAGTCCCCCGACCTCGACGGGTTGCGTTCCCGCACGGAAGCACTGTGCGCGAAGCGCCCGCTCTACCCGGGCTTCCGCGGCTGGACGACCTACGTGACCCAGTGACGGTGGCCGCAACCCGTACAGGCAGCGTCGTCGAGGTCAAGCACCCGCTCGTCCAGCACAAGCTCTCCTACCTTCGCGACAAGAACACTCCGACCGTTCACTTCCGCAAGCTCGTGAACGAGATCACGCTGCTGCTGACCTACGAGGCGACGAAGGACCTGCCGACCGAGGACGTCGAGGTCGAGACACCGCTCGAGGTCGGACGGTTCCCGCACATCAGCGGCAAGAAGGTCGCCGTCTGCCCGATCCTGCGCGCCGGCGTCGGCATGCTCGACGGCGTGCTCTCGCTCATCTCGAGTGCGCGGGTCGGCTTCATCGGCATGTACCGAGACGAGGAGACGCTCGAGCCGATCGAGTACTACGCGAAGCTTCCGGCGGACGTCGCCGAGCGTGATGTGATCCTGCTCGACCCGATGCTCGCGACGGGAAATTCGACCGCCGCTGCAATCAGGACCGTGAAGGACGCGGGGGCGACTTCCGTGCGGCTGATTGCGATCATCGCGGCACCGGAAGGGATCGAAAGGATCATGCGCGAGCATTCCGACGTGCAGATCGTCGTGGCCGCGATCGACCGCGGTCTGAACGAGCGCGGGTTCATCGTCCCCGGTCTCGGCGACGCGGGCGACCGGCTCTACGGCACGAAATAGATGCTGCGCACGCTCGCCGATCACCTCGAAGTCATCTGGGGTGCGCTGCTCGCTGCGGCGATCGTCGTCCTGCTGACGCCCGCGGTCGGCGGGATGGCGCGGCTGCTCGGCGCCGTCGACCGGCCGGAGGGCCGGCGCCTGAACCGCAGCACCGTGCCTCGGTTGGGAGGCCTCGCGCTCTTCTTCGGGATCTTCGTCCCCGCGCTCGCGTTCCTCGACCTCTCACGCGAAGCGCGCGGACTGCTGCTCGGCGCCGCTGTCGCGACGACGGTCGGCGCCGTCGACGACTTTCGCGGGCTGCGCTGGTGGGAGAAGCTCGGCGGCCAACTGGTGGCGGCCGCGATCCCGGTCGCGTCTGGGATCTGGGTGCACCGGTTCACGTTCCCGATCCTGGGCATCCACTCGCTGCCGGACTGGGTCGGCATGCCGCTGTCCGTGCTCTGGATCGTGGCGATCATGAACATGGTCAACTTCCTCGACGGCCTCGACGGGCTGGCTGCCGGCGTCTCTGCGATCTCCGCGTTCACGTTCACGCTGATCGCCCTCTCGCTGCCGCGGCCGGAGATCCAGGCAGCGCTGCTGTCCGCGATCGTGCTCGGCGCGGCCCTCGGCTTCCTGCGCCACAACGTCTACCCGGCGCGGATCTTCATGGGCGACTCGGGTGCGTTGCTGCTCGGGTTCGTGCTGGCGACCGTGCCGCTGCAAGGCCTGCTCAAGACAGCGTCGATCGTCACCCTCTTCTTCCCGCTGCTCGTTCTAGCGGTCCCGATCCTCGACACCTCGTTCGTCGTGGCCAAGCGGCTGAAATATCGGCAACCGGTCTACGTCGCGGACCGGCAGCACTTGCACCACCGCTTCGTGAACACTCCGCTTGATCCGGCCCCACCAGCACGGCGAATGGCATCCGTGGCGAACCCTCATCGTCTCCGCCTTCGGGCTGGTTGCCCTGGCCGCCTCCGTCTACATGGTGTACCTGCTCGAGATCGTCAAGCTCGCGAATCCGATGATCAGGCGGCGCGAAGAGCAGGCTCGCGTCGACAAGCGCAAGTCGGCGTAGTACAAAGTCGCGGTTTTTGCTTGTTTCAAGCGGTCTTGCGCTGTTACAAACTTGGTATGCTCCGGCCAGATGGAGCCCAAGAGCCGCCCTTCTGCTCAGTACGCCGAAGCTGGGGGTGTCCTGGTCGGAGTGCTTTTCGCCTCGGTCGCGGTCGGCTGGTTGATCGGCTGGTTGTCAGGCTCACCGGGAATTGGAGTCCTGATCGGCGCGGTGATCGGGATCCCGCTCGCGACCTACACGGTTTACTGGCGCTACCGGGACAGCTTTTGACTTTGCGTTCGGGCCTCCTCACGACCCCGCGACCGGAGCCGGGTCACCTCTTGCCGGCCCTCGCGGGATCCCTTGTCATTCTCTTCGCGCTGCCGCTGTTCCTGATCCTCGGCTGGAACATGTCCGCGTGGACCCTCGCCGCGGTCCTGTGGCTCGGTATCCACGCACTCGACTTCATACTGCGGCGCGCGAGGAAGGACACCGGTAACCTCGCGGCCTCCGGGATGCAGGCATTCGGGTTGCTCTTCAAGACTTTGGGACTCCTCGTGGTCCTGTTCGCGACCGCGGCGGCGAATCCGCACCTCGCGCTGGCCGCCGCCCTCGTGTACGCGCTCGCCTACACGCTTGAGCTCGGACTTTCCATGGTCGTGTACTTCGGGGCCGGCCGATGAGGGCGCGCCTGCTCGGCGTTGCGCTGTTCGCCCTTGCGTTTCCGCAGGCCGCGTTCGCGCGAGGCCAGTTCGATCCAGTCGTGGAGTTCGAGCAGCACGACTGGATCCCCATCCATCTGGGGCCGCTGGATCTGTCGATCACCAAGGCCGTTGCGTACCTCATGCTCGGGACCGTCGTGACGATCCTGCTCGGAATCGTGCTGATGCGTGTCCGCCTTGGCGTAGAGCCGGGGGTGCGGCAGACCATCGGTGAGCAGATCTACGAAGTTGCGCAGGTGCAGATCGCCGAGCAAGGTTTGCCGGCGAAGGCGATCGGTCGCTGGTTCCCGTATGTCGCTTCTCTCTTCCTTTTCATCTTCGTCGTCAACCTCCTGGGCTTCATTCCGTTACCGCTGACGGGCGAGACGTACCACGGAATCCCGGTCTGGGGCATCTATGCGGCGACGAGCTCCATCTCGGTCACGCTTGCGCTGGCGCTACTGACGTTCGTCTTCACGCACGTCGAAGGGATCCGCTGGAACGGGCCCGTCGCGTACTTCAAGAGTTGGATCCCGGAAGCCCCAAAGGCGTTGCTGGGGCTCATCGTCCCGCTTGAGGTGCTCGGTCAGTTCATGCGGCTGATTTCGCTGAGTGTCCGACTTTTCGCCAACATGCTCGCGGGCCACATCTTGATCCTGACCTTCCTCGGCCTCATCTTCATCTTCCAGTCCTGGGTTCTCTTGTTCGTTCTCCTGCCCGCGACACTGTTCTACGTGTTCGAAGTCGTCATCGTCGTCGGGATTCAGGCGTTCATCTTCGCCGCTCTGTCCGCCATCTACATCGGCTCGGCAATCGAGCCTCAGCATTGAGGCGTCGCTTGCGATGCCGACCAAAAGAGCTCTGCCGGCTTTGCCGGCACAGCGGATAACAAGGAGGAATGACGTGAACACTCTTCTCGCCGCAACGTCGGGCGACGTCACGAAAGCAGGGAAGGCGATCGGACTCGCCCTCGGTGTCGGCCTCGGCGCGCTCGGCGCCGGGATCGGCATCGGCAACATCTTCGGCTCGATGATCCAGTCTGTTGCGCGCCAGCCGGAGCTGAGGGGCGAGTTGACGGGAATCCAGTGGCTCGGCTTCGCGCTGACCGAAGCGGTCGTCTTCTACGGCCTGCTCGGGTCGATTCTCGCCTACGTCCTGGTCTGATGCTGGTCGCTGCGAATCCGCTGATCCAAGTCCGACTCGGCTTGATGGTCTGGACCATCGTCTGCTTCGGAATTACGTTCTTCGTCCTCAGGCGCTACGCCTTCGGGTTCATCCAGAAGGCGATCGACGAGCGGCGCGAGCGCATTCACCGCTCGATCGAAGAGGCTGAGAAGGCGCGCACCGAGGCACGGCGACTTCTCGAGGAACACCGCGCTCTGATCGGCCAGGCCCGTGGCCAGGCCGAGCAGATCCTCGCGGACGCGCGCAAGGTCGCGGAATCGATGGCGCGCCGTGTCAAGGAAGAGACGGAGGCGGATCGCCAGCGTCGCCTCGAGGAGACCAAGCGGCAGATCGAGGCCGAAACGCAGCGTGCGCTCGAGCAGATCCGCACGGAGGTCGCCGAGCTGACGCTCATCGCCACCACGAAGGTAACCGGCAAGGTTCTCGAAGACGCAGACCACAAGCGCCTGATCGACGAGGCGATCCGCGACCTCGACTTCTCGGTCCTGGAGCAGGAGGCGTGAGATAGCCGCGGTCCACCGCAGATACGCTCAGGCGCTCTTCGACGCCGCGAAGGAGCAGGGACGGTTGCAGGAGGTCTACGGAGAGTTGAGCGACTTCGCCGCAGCCGTGAGAGACGTTCCGGAGCTGCGGAACGTCTTGCGGAATCCCGAGCTCGATCCCGCCACGAAGGCCGACCTGCTCGATGCCCTGATCGGCGGCGCCGATCAACTGGTTCGGAACTTCCTCCGTCTGACGGCGGAGAAAGGCCGTATCGCCGATATCGAAGACATCGCGCGCGAGCTCGACCGCCTGATGGCCGTCGAGGAGCGCAGGCTGAACGTCGAGCTCACGACCGCTTTGCAGCTCTCGGACGACGATGCGCGCGGGCTCGTGAACCAGATCGAGGAGGCTTCCGGCCGCAAGGTCGAGGTCGCGCGGAAGGTCGACCCGGCGCTCATCGGTGGGCTGATCCTGCAAATAGGCTCCATGCGAGTGGACGCCAGCGTCCGCGGGCGCATCGAACGTTTGCGCCGTGAGCTCGTCTCAACAGGATGATGAAGCTGTCCGTCCTCGTCGCTCTACTCCTCACCACGCTGGTGGTCGCAGGCTGCGGCTCGAAGAAGTCGACCACGCCGACGACGACGGTGCCGAACGTGCCGCCCGCGGCGGCGACGTCCGATCAGTGGGCGAGCCGCGTCGTCGACTGGTTCCTGCGCCCACTGAGCCCGGATCTCCTGGTCGTCGGAAACTTCGCCAACTCACAGGTGCGCTTCTACATCGAGACCCAGAACCAGCAGGCGCTCCGGACGATCTACGCGCGCATGAACGATCTCCAGCGCTGCGACGATCACCTGACCCGTGTCGGCCCACCGCCCGGCAACGATCAGCAGTTGAAGAAGATCGACAATCACTTCCGCCAGGCCTGCGCCGTTTACACAAAGATCGGCGCGACCTTGGCCCGCGCGACGAGGCTGCTGAGCTCGGGCAAGCAGGATCAGGTCGCCAAGGGGGAGGAGGCTCTCCGCGGGATCGGCGCAACCACGCGCAGCGCGGCAGTCGAGCTGACCGCCGGAATCAAACTCGCCCAGGGGCGCGGCGACTTTCGCCGGGCCGGCCTCAAGCCATCCGTCTGACGATGAAAGGAAACCAGTGAAGCTTCGTCCCGAAGAGATCACCTCGATTCTCAAGGACCGGATCGAGCACTACGACGTCGAGACCGACCTCGCGGAGGTCGGGACCGTCCTGCAGGTGGGTGACGGCATCGCGCGTGCCTACGGCCTCGAGAACGCGGTCTCGTTGGAGATGCTCGAGTTCGAGCACGGCGTCGTCGGCCTCGCCTTCAACCTCGAAGAGGACGATGTCGGGACTGCGCTCTTCGGCGAGTGGCAGCACGTCAAGGAGGGCGAGCCCGTCAGGCGGACCGGCAGGGTCGCAAGCGTCCCGGTCGGCGAGGCGCTCCTCGGCCGCGTCGTCGACCCGCTCGGGACTCCACTCGACGGCGGAGGGCCGATCGAGACGTCCGAGACGCGGCTGCTCGAGTTCAAGGCTCCGGGCGTCGTCGCGCGCCAGCCGGTGAAGGAGCCGCTGCTCACAGGGATCAAAGCGATCGACGCGATGACCAATGTCGGGCGAGGCCAGCGCGAGCTGATCATCGGCGATCGGCAGACCGGAAAGACGACGATCGGGATCGACACGATCCTGAACCAGAAGGACACGGACGTGAAGTGCATCTACGTCGCGATCGGGCAGAAAGCCTCGACGGTCGCGCAGGTGTACGAGCTCTTCCGCGACCGCGGCGCCATGGAGTACACGACGATCGTGTCCGCGGCCGCCCAGGAGGCCGCTCCGATCAAGTGGATGGCGCCGTTCGCCGGCTGCGCGATGGGGGAGTACTTCCTCTACAACGGCGGCCACGCGCTCGTGATCTATGACGACCTGTCGAAGCATGCGGACGCGTACCGCCAGCTGTCGCTACTGCTGCGCCGGCCGCCCGGACGCGAAGCCTTCCCGGGCGACGTCTTCTACCTGCACTCGCGGCTCCTGGAGCGTGCGTGCAAGCTGTCGGATGCGAACGGCGGCGGCTCGCTCACCGCCCTGCCGATCGTGGAGACTCAGGCCGGTGACGTCGCGGCCTACATCCCGACGAACGTGATCTCGATCACCGACGGTCAGATCTACCTCGAATCCGATCTGTTCTTCTCGGGCGTGCGGCCCGCGATCAACGTCGGCATCTCCGTCTCA
>WNGE01007403.1_pt1 | contig 26376 bp, 27 predicted proteins | sample 5400651 | NCBI WGS metagenome assembly WNGE01 (sample SAMN13153370, study PRJNA577476) | soil metagenome | isolation source: 60 cm soil or saprolite under grassland replicate 2 | place: USA:California | collected 2016-06-15 | reverse complement strand
CCGCATCACCATTCGCACCGAAGCAGACAACGAGCGCTTGCTTCAGGCGCTGTAGATCGCGTCCCCGGTCTCGGGGTCGAAGAAGTGCAGCCGTCCGGTGTCGACGACTAGCTCGATGTGCTTCTCCTCCTGTGCCGTCGTGTCTCGGTCGACACGCGCCACCCAGACGCTCCCTTTCGTCTGCGCGACCTCCGCGGCCTCTTCGCCGACAGCCGCCCTGACGTCCTCCCCGAGCACCGCCTGGCCACCGATCCCGAAGTGGACGAAGACCTCGGAGCCCATGTCCTCGCGGATGTCGACGACGGCAGACAGTCGTTGGCCGTCAAGCGCGCCGCCCCCTAGCGCCGCGTCCTCGATGTCCTCGGGGCGGACTCCGAGGATCAGCCGTTTGCCTTCGAACCGTTGCAGCGCCGGCCGTGACGCCAGCACGCGATCGCCGATCCGTAACGAGTTCTCCCCGAACCTCGCCACGTAGCCGCCGTCCGAGCGGAGCAGGTCTGTCCCGATCAGGTTCATCGCCGGCGAGCCGATGAACTCCGCCACGAAGAGGTTGCCCGGCCGGTCGTAGAGCTCCTGCGGCTTTGCCACCTGCTGGAGCAGTCCGTCGCGCATGATCGCGACGCGGTCGCCGAGCGTCATCGCCTCGACCTGGTCGTGCGTCACGTAGATCGTGGTCACCTCGAGCTCTCGCTGGAGCCGGGCGATCTCCGCGCGCATCTCGACGCGCAGCTTCGCGTCGAGGTTGGAGAGCGGCTCGTCCATCAGGAACGCGCGTGGCTCGCGCACGATCGCCCGGCCCATCGCGACGCGCTGGCGCTGGCCGCCCGAGAGCGTCCGCGGCTTCTTCGGCAGGACCTCGGCCAGCCCGAGCGTTCGCGCGGCGCTCTTGACGCGATCGCCGCGCCGGTCCTTCTTCATCCCGCGCAGCTTCAGCCCGAAGGCCATGTTGTCGAACGCGCTCATGTGGGGGTAGAGCGCGTAGTTCTGGAAGATCATCGCGATGTCGCGGTCCTTCGGCGGCAGGTCGTTGACGATCTCGCCGCCGATCACGACCTTCCCCTCCGTGATCGGCTCGAGCCCGGCGATCATGCGTAGCGCGCTCGTCTTCCCGCAGCCGCTCGGGCCGACGAGGACGACGAACTCCCCGTCCGCGATCTCGAGGTCGAGTTCCGACACCGCTCGCGTCCCGTCCCCGTAGATCTTCGTCAGCTTGTCGAGCGTGATCTCGGCCATCGGTGCCGTAAACCTAATCCAAGGCGGCCGTCTAACGCCGCCTTCCTTGGACTCGAAAACATCCGCCCTGCGCAGCGATTTCGCGTAGGATCGCCGCGGGGTGGAGGCACTCGCCGCCACGCGGCCGCGGGGTAGGCGCTGGATGAACGTTCTCGAGCGCCCGGGCGTCCTTGCGTCTGTGCTCATCTCCCCGGCGGTGATCTTCGTGATCCTGCTGGTCGGCGGGCCGCTCGCCCTTGCTGTCTATCTGAGCTTCACAAACGCCATCGGCGGATCGCTGCAGGGCAAGTGGGTCGGGCTCCAGAACTTCCGGCACGAATGGGCCAACCCCGCGTTCCAGGACGCGGTGTGGCATACGTTCTTGTTCACGGTGATCTCGCAGGCCGTCGTGCTCGTCGTGGCCGGCCTGCTGGCGCATGCGCTCCTGAAGAACTTCCGCGGCAGGTGGATCCTCCGCTTCTTGATCCTCCTGCCCTGGGCGGCGCCGCTGCCTCTCAGCCTGATGGGGTGGACCTGGATCTTCGACACGACCTACTCGATCATCAACTGGACGCTGCAGCACATGCATCTCGCGAGCAAGGTGTCGCCGCCGCAGTGGCTCGCGCAGCCTAGGTTGGCGATGGGCTCGGTGATCATGGTCCATGCGTGGCGGATCATCCCGTTCGCAACCGTGATCTTCCTCGCCGGTCTCGCGTCGATTCCGAAGGAGGTCGACGACGCCGCGGCGATCGACGGCGCGACAGGATTCCGCAAGTTCTGGTCGGTCTCCCTGCCGCTGCAGATCCCGATCGCGACGGTCGCTCTGCTGTTCGGAATCGTCTTCACCGCGACGGACATGGCCGTCGTCTACATCCTGACCAACGGCGGGCCGCCGCCCACGAACTCCACGGAGATCATCACCACCTGGGCGTACAAGACCGGGATCGAGTCCGGATCGCTCGGCGCCGGTGCGGCGATCTCGCTGTTCCTGTTACCTGTATTGGCCGTCGTGGCGATCGGGATGCTGATCTTCGCGCGCCGCGCGGAGGTGACGTAGCGGTGGACGCCGTCCTGCGCGGATTCCGCGAGAAGGGGATGTCGTACCTGATCGTGGGACCGTTCGCGATCGTGCTCGCGTTCCCGTTCTATGTGATGGTGATCACTGCTTTCAAGCAACAGCGCGACTTCTACGACCTGACGCACACGCCGTACTGGTTCCACAAGAGTCCGACGCTCTCGAACGCTCGCTTTCTGTTCAACGAGACGCCGTACACGCACTGGCTGCGGAACACGGCCATCATCGGGGTCGCCGTCGTGCTGATCACGCTGCTGCTCGCGGTCCCGGCCGGCTACGCGCTCGCAAGACTCTCCGGGAAGCTCGGCCAGAGCCTGGGCGTCGGCATCTTCCTCACGTACCTCGTGCCGCCGACGCTGCTCTTCCTGCCGCTGTTCTCGGTGATCACCCAGCTCGACAAGCACACCCACAGCCTGCTGCACTTCCACCTGCGCGGCTCGATCTGGTCGCTCATCCTCGTCTACCCCTCGTTCACGGTGCCCTTCGCGACATGGCTGTTGATGGGTTTCTTCAAGACGATTCCGCAGGAGCTCGAGGACGCGGCCCAGATCGACGGGGCGTCACGGCTCGGCACGCTGATCCGCGTCGTTTTCCCGATCTCTGTCCCGGGCATCCTGACCGTGGTGATCTTCTCGTTCTCGCTGGTCGTCAACGAGTTCGTGTACGCCTTCACGTTCATCTCCAGCTCGGCCCACCGGACGCTGTCGACCGGCGTCTACACCGACCTGATCCGCGGGGACCTGCCGCAGTGGGGAGCGATAATGGTTGCCTCGCTGATCCCGAGCATTCCGTTGGCGCTCCTCTACAACACGTTCCTCGACCGGTTCATCGCAGGGTTCACCGGCGGAGCCTTCCGATAGGCCCCGAGAAAGGAGGGTCAGATGAGTCATTCCGACGATCCAAGTAGGCGAGAAGGGAGGTACGACCGCCGCGAGCTGCTCCGCAAGGGTGGAATCGGCGCGGCATCGGTAGGCATTGCCGGTTCCGGGCTGGGCCGCGCGTTCTACGGCCCGCTTCGCTTCAAGGGCCGCTGGCTCAAAGGTGATCTGACGATCATCCAGTGGGCGCACTTCGTCCCCGCCTACGACAAGTGGTTCGACAACACGTGGGCGGTGCAATGGGGCCAGAAGAACGACGTCCAGGTCAAGGTCGACCACATCCTCAACACGCTGCTGCCGGCTCGCGCAGCCGCGGAGGCCGCAGCCGGTTCCGGCCACGACCTCTTCTTTAACCTGTCGCCCCAGGCGCAGTTCGAGGATCAGGTCATCAACCACGTGGAGATCGTCCAGGAGGTCACGCGCAAGGTCGGCAAGATCGGCGTGGTCGGGAAGCACGCGACGTACAACCCGAAGACGAAGAAGTGGTTCGCCTTTGCCGACAACTACGTCCCCGACCCGGTGATCTGGCGCCACGACCTCTGGAACGGCGTCGGCATCGCACCCAACACGTGGGACAACGTCCGCAAGGCGGCGCCGAAGTTGAAGGCCGCCGGCCATCCGATCGGCATCGGCCAGTCGACGGGGGATCTCGACTCCAACATGGCGCTGATCGCCTTCATGATGTGCTTCGGCGCGTACGTCCAGGACGAAAAACACCGCGTCACGATCAAGTCGAAGCGCACGATCGAGGCCGTGAAGTTCATGGCCGACATCTTCAAGAACGGCGAAACCGACGAGATCTTCGGGTGGAATCCTGCCTCGAACAACAACTTCCTCTACTCCGGGAAGGGCTCGATGATCCTCAACGCGATTTCGGCGACGAGGACGCCTGAGGACCTCGGTCTGCCGTTCGCGGACCAGCTCTACATCTATCCGATCCCGAGGGGCCCTGTACAACGGCTCGGGCTCGAGCACGTGATGGGGTGCTACTCGATCTGGAAGTTCGCCCAGAACAAAGCAGCGGCCAAGAAGTTCATGGCCGACCTCGAGATCAACTACAAGGACGCCTTCCTGGCGTCGAAGTTCTACAACTTCCCGACGTTCCCGGGCGCGATGCCCTTCAAGAAGATCAGGAAGATCGCCGGTACTGACACGCACAAGCCCCGCGGCAAGTACCAGGTGCTGACGACGATCGCGCAGAAGTACACGGTCAACCCGGGCTACCCGGGTTACACGAACGCCGCGTTCTCCGAGGTGTTCGGCACGTTCCTGATTCCCAAGATGTTCGCCGAGGTCTCGCGGGGAGCGATGAGCGCCGCCGACGCGGTCAGCGCTGCCGACCGTGGCTTCAAGGACATCTACACGAAGTGGCGCAGGCTCGGGAAGATCTAGGGCGCGCTTGAGCAGTGGGCGGTGTCGATTGCACCGCCCACTGCTCATCTTCCGGAATAAGCTAGAGGTGGCCGCTCGTTGGAGCGGCTAACTCGTACTGGAGGTTTCGATGCCGTCAGATCCTCACCGCTGGAGAGTGCTCGCGGTCGTCGCGACGGCGTTCTTCATGACGATCCTCGACGTCTCGATCGTAAACGTGGCGCTGCCCTCCATCGGGCGCGACCTCGAGTTCTCGCGCGAGAACCTCCAGTGGGTGATCACCGCCTATGCGATCGCCTTCGGCGGCTTCCTGCTCCTCGGCGGACGCGCGGCCGACCTGCTCGGCCGGCGTCGGGTGTTCATCGTGGGCGTCCTCCTCTTCACGCTCGCCTCGCTCGTATGCGGCCTGGCCCAGAACGAGACGATGCTGATCGTCTCGCGTGCGGTGCAGGGCCTCGGCGGCGCGATCATCTCTCCGGCAGCGCTCTCGATCGTGATGACGAGCTTCGAGGAAGGCGCCGAGCGCAACAAGGCGCTGGGAATCTGGGGGGCGCTCGGCGGCAGCGGCGCTGCGGTGGGCGTGCTCGCCGGCGGCGTCCTAACGAAGTACCTCGGCTGGGAGTGGATCTTCTTCGTCAACGTGCCCGTCGGCGCGCTCGTGCTGGTGCTGACGCCGCGCATCGTGCACGAGAGCCGGCGCGAGACCGAGGAGCGGCACTTCGACCCGTTCGGTGCGGTCTCGGTAACGGCAGGGCTGGCGCTGTTCGTCTACACGATCTCGAAGGCGCCCGACGTGGGCTGGGCGACGGCACGCACGATCCTGCTGCTGGTCGCGGCGGGTGTGTTGCTGGTCGCGTTCCTCGTGAACGAGCGGCGCGTGGCAGAGCCGCTGATGCCGTTCAGGATCTTCAGCGTACGGACCGTCACCGGAGCAAACGGCGTCGGCGCGCTGCTCGGAGCGGTCATCTTCGCGAACTTCTTCCTGCTGACGCTCTACGTCCAGAACGTCCTGCACTACTCGGCCCTCAAGACGGGCGTGACATTCGTCGCGACCGCCGGTACGGCCGTCGTCTCCGCGGGCGTGGCGCAGGCCTTGACCACCAGGCTCGGCGTCAAGCCCGTGATCACCGCCGGTCTCCTGCTCCTGACCGGCGGGATGATCTGGTACTCGCAGATTCCCGTGCATGGTCGGTATGCCAGCGACCTGCTACCCGGCTATCTCATGGTCGGCGTCGGCATCGCGTTCGCATTCGTCCCGGTCTCGATCGCGGCGCTGGCCGGTGTCGCGGAGCGCGACGCGGGCCTTGCCTCCGGCCTGATCAACACGTCCCAGCAGATCGGCGGCGCGATCGGCGTCGCCGTCGCGTCGACGGTGTTCACGAGCCACTTCAAGACGCTCTCCGCGGAAGGGAAGTCCCTGCCGGTGGCGCTGACCGGCGGCTACAGCTGGGCGTTCTGGGCGCTTGCCGCGTTCGCGGCCGCTGCGGTCTTTGCGGCGCTCACTCTGATCCGCCGAGAGGAGCTCGCGGAAACGCCGGCGACGGCCCCGGTCGGCTAGACCTTCGCGACGAGGGCTTCCGACACCGACTCGTGCACCGAGAAGTGCCGGTCGAGGCCGGAGATCTCGAGCGCGCGGCGGGTCTCGAGCCCGGGCGCGGCGAGGAGGAAGGCGCGGCCGTCGTCCAGCTTCGTCCGCGCCTCAATCAGGACGCCGAGCGCCGTCGAGTCGATGAACAGCACCTCGCCGAGGTCGACGACGACGCGTTGCGGCGAGGCCGCGGTCGCCTGGAGGAGGGCCTCCCGCACCTGAGGCGCGTTGTAGAGGTCGAGCTCCCCTGCGAGCTTGACGACGCGCGCCAGCCCGACGACCTCGACGGCCAGCACGGGATCCTTCCGCAGACCCTGTTCGGCCCCATCTCTCCGGTCGGCCAAGTGCCCTCCTGGTGGCTGGACGAGCGCGCCGCTGCGGGGTCAGGGCGTTGCCGACGCCGTCCCATTAGACCACCTGCGCCGCCTCCGCGGCAAACTCCGCGGTTGACGCGGCGGCGCCGGGCGAGTGATCTTTCACGGATGGACGTGGCAGCAGTCGCCCGCAGGGCGCGCACCGAGAACTTTCCCATCGCCTCGGTGCTCTTTCCGCGGCGCCTGAGACCGCATCTGCGGGCGGTCTACGGCTTCGCACGCCTGGTGGACATCCTGGGCGACGAGATCGAGGGCGACCGCCTCGCGGCGCTCGACGAGCTCGAGCGCGAGGTCGACGCCTGCTACACAGGCGAGCCGACCTGGCCTGTGATGCGGGTGTTGCAGCCCACGATCCGCGAGTTCGCGCTTCCACGCGACCCATTCCTGCGGCTCGTCCAGGCGAACCGGATGGACCAGAGCATCTTCGAGTACGAGACCTGGGATGACCTGCGCGAGTACTGCCGTCACTCCGCCGACCCGGTCGGCCGGCTCGTGCTCGGTCTCCTGTATCTCGACCGTGACGACGCTCTCGTTGCGGCGAGCGACGACGTCTGCACCGGGCTCCAGCTCGTCAATTTCCTGCAGGACGTTCCGCGCGACCTCGAACTGGGCCGCGTGTACATGCCGCTCGAGGATCGCCGCCGGTTCGGCGTCGTGCAACTCGACCGTCCGAGCCCGGAGCTGCTCGAGCTCCTCCGCTTCGAGGCGGCACGGGCCCGAGGGCTGCTCGGGCCCGGCCGGCTGCTGCAGGGGCAGATCGGCGGTCGCGTCGGGCGGGCGGTCGGCCTGTTCGCGCGGGGCGGCCTGGCCGCGCTCGACGCCTTGGAGGCCGCACAGTGGGACGTGTTCACGCGCCGTCCGCGTCCTTCTCGCACGCGGCTGGCGCTGGCGGCGATCGCTCGATGACGGCCGCACGGGCCTACGCCGAGGTCGAACGGATCACACGCCGGCGGGCGCGCAACTTCGCTTACGGCATCATGGTGCTGCCGCGCGATAAGCGCCGCGCGATCGCAGCGATCTACGCGTTCGCGCGCCGCGTCGACGACATCGCGGACGGCGAGCTCGCGGCAGCGGAGAAGCGCACTCTGCTGGAAGAGCAGCGGGCAGCGCTTGACGCCGATCCGGGCGAAGAGGCGATGCTCGTCGCGCTCGCCGACGCGCGCACGCGCTTTCCGATTCCCGCCGCCGCGCTGCACGCGCTCGTCGACGGCGGCCTGCAGGATCTCGAGCAGTCGCGCTACGCCGATTTCGAGGAGCTGCGCGGGTACTGCACGAAGGTCGCGGGCGCTGTCGGCGTCTGCTGTGTCGCCGTCTACGGTTCCGACGACGTCGAGCGCGCGCAGACTCTCGGGATCGCGCTGCAGCTGATCAACATCATCCGAGACGTCGCGGAGGACTGGCGGATGGGGCGCGTCTATCTCCCACAGGACGAGCTCGCCTCCTTCGGGGTGGCGGAGGCGGACATCGCTGCCGGACGCGCAACCGACCAGTGGCGCGCATTGATGACGTTCCAGGCGGAACGGGCACGCGCGTACCTGCAGGACGGGCTCGGCCTGCTGCGCACCCTCGACGGCCGGAGCGCGCTCTGCGTGTCGACGTTCGCAGGCCTCTACCGTGCGACCTTGGACCGGATCGAGGCGCGCGGCTTTGACGTCTTCGACGGGCCGCCGCACCTATCCGCGCTGACCAAGCTGCTGATCGTGGGCGGAGGGTTGCGCCGGTGAAGGCGGTCGTCGTCGGCGGGGGCCTCGCGGGCTGCGCCGCCGCGCTCGAGCTCGTCGACGGGGGTCATGACGTGACGGTGCTCGAGGCGAGGCCGACTCTCGGCGGAGCGGTACAGACATTGCCCGAGCGGGAGGGAGATCCGGCGCCGCCGCCAGACAATGGCCAGCACATCGCGCTCGGCTGTTTCACCGAGTACCTCTCGTTCCTGGGGCGGATCGGCGAGGGGGGCTCGGTCCGGCGTCTCCGCCTCAGCCTGCCCGTGGTGGACGAAGAGCGCCGCTGGGCCCGGATCTCCCCGGCGTCGATCCTCTTGCCGCGCTACCGCCACCTTCCGTTTGGCGATCGTCCGCGCGCGTGGCAGTTCCTGTCGATGCGCGGGCTCGATCCGATTGCGTACGACGGCGAGACCTTCGCCGACTTTCTGCGCGCGCGGGGCCAGTCGGAACGCGCGATCGAGCGCTTCTGGGACGTCTTCATCCGGCCCGCGCTGAATCTGCCGTCGAGCGAGGCGAGCGCCGCGATGGGCTTGTTCACGGTCCAGACGGCGCTGCTCTCCGGTCGCCGAGCCGGTGAGCTGGTGCTGCCGACACGGCCGCTCGGCTGGATGCACGGCGACGCTGCGCGGCGGGCGCTCGAGCGTGAAGGCGCATCGGTCGAGACGGGGACCCGTGTCGACGACCTCGACAGCCTCGCTGCGGATGCGATCGTCGTTGCGACTCCGCCTGACGAGTCGGCGCGGCTGCTCGGCGAGCCCGAGCGCAGGCTGGAGCACTCGCCGATCGTCAGCGTCCATCTCCTGTTCGACCGCCCCTTGCTGCGGACGCCGCTGGCGGCACTGCTCGGCTCGGACGCTCACTGGGTCTTCGATCGCGGGGCACTGACGCGTCACCCACCCCTTCGTGGCCAGTATCTGACCGTGGTCTCGAGCGGTGCGCCCGAGTTGATGGAGATCCGCGGCCGCGAGCTGGTCGATCGCATCGCGTCGCAGGTCACCGACCGCCTGGGCCCCGCCGGGCTCGAGTGGTCGCGCGTGAGCCGCGAGCCGCACGCGACCGTCGCCCTACGGCCGGGAACGGGAGCGCTGCGTCCGGGCCCGCTTACGTCCCGCCCGAATGTCACGCGCGCGGGTGCATGGACCGGAACCGGTTGGCCGGCGACGATGGAGAGCGCCGTCCGCTCCGGCCGCGCGGCAGCGCGGGCGTTGTCCGACATGACAACTAAGGTGGCCGCATGATCGTTGTGCAAGAGCTGACCGCGCTCGACAGCGCGGTGGAACGTGCCGTGGAACGCCTGCTCTCGCTCCAGCATCCGGAGGGCTGGTGGAAAGGCGAGCTCGAATCGAATGCGACGATGATCGCCGAGCATCTCTTCCTGCTCCACTTCCTCGGGCTGCGCGACGCCGAGACCGACCGCCTGCTCGCGAACGAGCTGCTCGCACGGCGCCGTGACGACGGGACGTGGGCCATCTGGTTCGAGGGGCCGGCGGATCTCTCCGTCACGGTCGAGGCCTACACGGCGCTCAAGCTTGCCGGCGTCGATGCGGGGGATGCGACGCGGGACTACATCCGCCGCTCCGGCGGAGTGGCGCGCACGCGCATCTTCACGCGTGCCTTTCTCGCCTTGATCGGTCAGTGGCCTTGGGGGCGGCTGGCACACGTCCCCGTCGAGTTGATCCTGTGCCCGGTGCAGGGGCCGCTGTCGGTCTACGACTTCTCCTGCTGGGCGCGGCAGACGATGGTGGCGCTCTCCGTCGTCGAGGCGCTGCGGCCGGTACGTCCCAGCCGGATCGACCTGAGCGAGATCGGCGCGCGCAGCACAGAGCCGTCGGGGACGCCGCGCATGTCGCGCGTCCGTCGTCGAGCCGTCGGCGCCGCCGAGCATTGGGTTCGCGAACGGCAAGAGGCGGACGGGTCGTGGGGCGGGATCCAGCCGCCGTGGGTCTGGTCGCTCGTGATGCTGGCCGCCCTCGGGCACGGTTTCGAGGATGAGACCTTCGCGCGCGGGCTCGCCGGCTGGGAGCGGTTCATGGTCCATGACGGCGACCGGCTCCGGCCCGAGGCCTGCCAGTCACCGATCTGGGACACGGCCCTCGCCGTGCTGGGCCTCCGCGCCGCGGGCGTCCCTGCAGACGATCCGCGCTTGCGCGCCGCCGGCGACTGGCTGTTGCGAGAAGAAGTGAGGATCCGCGGGGACTGGGCGATCCGCCGGCCCGAGCTCACACCCGGCGGCTGGTCGTTCGAGTTCGACAACGATCTCTATCCGGACGTCGACGACACCGCGGTCGTCGTGCTCGCCCTCCGCGAGCTCGGCGTGGGCGATGCGGCCGTCCGGCGCGGCCTGGACTGGATGGCCGGGATGCAGTCCCGCAGCGGCGGCTGGGGCGCTTTCGACGTCGACAACGAAGCGCTTTGGCTCTACAAGCTCCCGATCTGCGACTTCGGCAAGGTCACCGACGAGCCCACCGCCGACGTCACCGCGCATGCTCTCGAGGCATTCGGGCATGAGGACGGCTATGCAGCCCCCCTTGCGGCCGGGCTCGACTGGCTGCTCGCCGAGCAAGAGCGTGACGGCTCCTGGTTCGGCCGTTGGGGGGTAAACCACGTCTACGGGACGGGCGCGGCCGTGCCCGCGCTCGAGGCCTGCGGCCTCCCGCCGGACCATCCGGCGATCGCCCGCGCGCTGGCCTGGCTCGACTCGGTCCAGCAGCCGGGCGGGGCGTTCGGGGAGGACATCCGGTCCTACGGCGACCCGGAGTGGCGCGGCAAAGGCGCCGCCACGCCCTCGCAGACCGCATGGGCCCTACTGGCGTACATCTCAGGCGGGGCGGCGGAGGGCTTGTCCACGCAGCGGGCGGCCGAGTATCTTCTTCGGGTCCAGCGTCCCGACGGTGACTGGGACGAGCAGCACTACACGGGCACCGGCTTTCCCCTCGATTTCATGATTCGCTACCACCTGTACCGTCTCACCTTCCCGCTCCTAGCGCTCGGGCGCCTGAGAGAAAGGCTCAACGGATGAAGTTCCCGCTCCGCTCCACCGTGCAGATCGGCCGCTACGTCGTCGAGCAACAGCGGAAGGGCGACCGTTATCCCCTCGTCCTGATGCTCGAGCCGACGCTCGCGTGCAACATCGCGTGCATCGGCTGCGGAAAGATCCGCGAGTACGAGTCGAACAAGGCGCGCCTCACTGTCGACGAGTGCGTCGACGCCGGCGCCCAGTGCCCGGCCCCGGTCGTGTCGATCTGCGGCGGCGAGCCCCTGGTCTACAAGGGGATCGAGGACGTTGTGGCGGGCATGCTCGAGCTCGGCAAGAACATCGACCTCTGCACGAACGCGCTCCGCCTCGAGCAGTACCTCGAGGTGTTCAAGCCGAATCACCGCCTGACGTTCGTCGTCCACCTCGACGGGATGCGGGAGATCCACGACTACATCTGCGACTACCCGGGACTCTGGGACGTCGCCATCGATGCGATCAAGAAGGCGCGCGAGGCCGGCTTCCGCGTCACGACGAACACAACGATCTTCAAGGAGACCTCCGTCGACGACGTGCTCGAGATGATGGGCTATCTCACGAGCGAGGTCGGCATCGACGGCATGCTGATCGCTCCGGGCTACCAGTACTCGCAGATCGACCCGAAGCTGACGATGACGCGCGCGGCGCACGAGGAGAAGTTCCGCATCATCCGCAAGGTCGCACGGCAGCGCGGCTACCGGTGGCTCGCGACCCCGATCTATNGACTTCCTCACCGGCGACCGCAAGCTCAAGTGCGCGCCGTGGGGCTCGATCACGCGCAATCCATACGGATGGAAAGGGCCCTGCTACCTGCTCACGGACGGGATCTTCCCGACCTACGACGCCCTGCTCGAGGGCATCGAGTGGGAGGAGTACGGGCCCGGGAACGATGCACGGTGCGAGCACTGCGCCATCCACTCGGGCTTCGAGCCCTCGGCGGCGTACGAGGCTGCGGGTTCACTCAAGGAGAGCGCCAGGAGCATGGCGTGGACACTGACGGGCTGACGTTCGCCTGCGCGATGACCGTCGAGGAGCGGATAGCGCGACGGCTCGGGCGAACGGCACTCGTCGGCCTCGGCGTGTCTCGCGGGATCCCGGAAGGGCGGCTCGTCTCCTTCGGTATCGCAGGGGCACTCTCGCCGGACCTGCCGATCGGCACCGTCATCGACGCGACGCGCGTCGTCGACGAGTCGGGAGCGGTTCTCTGGGAAGGCGGCCCGCTCGGCGCGTCGCCGGCACGAACAGGGACGATTCTCGGCGCAACCCGGATCGTCGACGATCCAGCCGAGCGAGCCCGGCTTCACGCTCGAACCGGGGCCGATGCGGTGGACATGGAATCGGGCGCACTCGCGAGGAGCGGTCGCCTCGTCGGCTGCCTGCGCGCGATCAGCGACACGCCCACGCACCGGCTGGGCGGGGTCGCGGAGGGCGCGACGCCCGACGGCGAGGTCGACTACCTGGGTTTCCTGCGCGGCTTCGCGCGGGAGCCGCTCGTGACGCTGCGCGCGGCGGTTGGAGCCCGGCGTGCGCTCAAGGGACTCGAGGCGATCGCGTGAGCAATCGAGTTCTTCTCGCTGCGCCCCGTTCTTTCTGTGCAGGAGTGGACCGCGCGATCGAGATCGTCGAGCGCCTGCTCGCGGAGCACGGCCCACCCATCTACGTGCGGCACCAGATCGTGCACAACGACCACGTCGTGCGTCGTCTCGAGAACCTGGGCGCCGTCTTCGTCGACGACGAGGACGAGATCCCGGCCGGGGAGATCTGCGTCCTCTCCGCGCACGGTGTTGCGCCTGCCGTGCGCGAGAACTGCGAGAAACGCGGCCTGCGTGTCGTGGACGCCGTCTGTCCGCTCGTCTCCAAGGTTCACGCGGAGGCGCGCCGCTACGCGGACACCGGCCATCTCGTTGCGCTCGTCGGCCACGCCGACCACGTCGAGGTGATCGGTACGCGTGGCGAGCGCCCGGAGTCGACGGTGGTCGTCGAGTCGCCGGAGGCAGCTGCCGAGCTCGAGTCCGACGGCAGGCCCGTCGCCGTGATCAGCCAGACGACGCTGTCGCTCGACGACGTGCGCGCGACGGTGGACGCCCTGGAAAAGCGCTTCGGTACGCTCACCCGTCCAGGGGCGGATGACATCTGTTACGCCACCCAGAACCGCCAGGACGCCGTCAAGCGGCTCGCCGAGGAGGCGACGCTCATCCTCGTGATCGGCTCGCAGACGAGCTCGAATGCGCAGCGCCTCGTGGAGGTTGCCCGTAATGCCGGGGCGGCAGCGGAGCTGATCGACGGAGAGAGCCCTCTCGCCGAAGACATGGTCTCGCGCCACGAGGTGATTGGCCTGACGGCCGGTGCCTCCACGCCGGACGCGCTCGTCGACGCGACCATCGAGCAGCTCGCTGTACTCGGTCACGGCGAGGTCGTCGAGGTGACGGTCGCTCGCGAGGACGTGCATTTCCGCCTGCCGCGAGAGGTTGCCTCCGCGTGACGTCCGTCGAGATCCCCGTCTCGATCGCGGCTGCGCTGCCGAACTTGACGGTGCTCGACATCACCAACGACGTCCGCCGCGAGGTCGCCTCGACGGGAGGGAGCGGCATCGCGTTCGTCTCGCCGAACGGCGACCCTTCGCTGATCCGCGTGCAGGAGCGAGAGACAGGCTTCTTCTCGGATCTCGAGGGCCTGCTGGAGCGGCTCGTCCCGCTCGAGGCCGAAGAACGGGCGCGGCTCGTCTCGATGCTCCTCGGCCCTCGGACCGAGCAGATCCCCTTCAGCGACGGCTCGCTCTGCCTCGGCCATTATCAGCGGATCTTCCTCGTGGCCTTCGAGGATCGCTGCAGCAACGAGTGGATGTTGACCGTAGTCGCGTAACCGCTGGGTTCCCCGCCAGTTGCGTAGGGTGCGCCCGGAGGCGCACACTGTTGTGGGGATGGAGCGTGCACGGCGTCACCAGCGTGGTCTCGCGCGACTTGCGCTCCTACTCCTTGCGCTCGTAGCTGAGCTCACGGGCCGCAGCCTGGCGCACCGGCTCGACTTCGGCCGTCATGTCGAGACGCCGTATTCGGGCGCCCAGTACTACCCGATCCTGCTCGCGGTCGTGAAGGTCGCGGTCGCGTTGATGCTGGCCCGTGTCGCGTGGCGGTTCGTCAAGGCCCGCGCGGTCGCGCGAACCGCACGCCGGCTGCTCGACGCGAATGGGTCGCCTGTCGCGCGGCCTGCGCCGCGCGTCCGCATCGAGCTTTCGCCGAGGTTGTGGCTCGGCTCCTTCCTCGTCACCTCGTTGATCTACCTCCTGCAGGTCGATGGGGAGGGCATCTCTGCCGGCCGCTGGCCGCTCTTAGCGCCCTGGCTACACACCGCCGCACTGCCGGTCTTCGCAGTTCTCTCGGTCGTCGTAGCCCTTGTCTACCGAGCGGTCGAGAACTGGCTCTCCGACTACGAGAGCTACGCGCGCGACACAGCCGCGCACGCGTCACGTCTTCTGGTCGGGAGCCTTCCTATCCCTCGGCCGACGGTCGGCGAGCTCGTCACTCCGCGCAGTCTGTTCGGGCTCGCGTTCGAAGTCAGACCTCCTCCCGCGCCGGCCTAGACCTCGGGCGCTTTCGGCGTCCGTGGGCCCGTGCACTGACCTCGACTACGGGAGGAGGATGTCGTGAACGCAGAACTCGTCAGCGAACTCAAAGCACCCCTACAACGAGCCGCCACACGCGTGCGAATCGTGTCCGCGGTCGGCCCGGCGACCGCGCTTGCCGGTGTCGCCTGGGCGCTCGTCCAGCCATACCGGATCACGTTGCTTCATCCACGTGGACAGGGCTTCTGGTGGCTCTTCGTCGAGCCGCCGCTGCTCGTGATCGCCGCAGGTTTGTTCTTCCACTTCGTCGTCGTCCGAGGACTCCTGGAGGACCTCGAGGAGGAACATGCAACCGCCCAGTGAGCACGTTCACTGGCTGTTCGCGACGGGATTCCTCCTGCTCGGCCTCTGCCTGCTCGGCGAGGCGATCGTCGGGACAGAGGTGTGGCGGCGGCGTGCGTGGCGCGCGTACCTGTGGCCGGGCCTCGCGTTCGCGCTCGGCATCTTCATGTGGCCGGTGATGACCTTCTACACGAACTCGGCGATCCACATGCTCGCGCACGGGGCCTGGGCTCAGATGTTGATGATCGCGGGCGCCGCAGAACTCGGGCTCGCACGCGGCAAGCTCCAGAGCCAGTGGTGGCGGCTCGCCGTGACCGCCGGCTTCCTCGTCTCCGGCGCCGCGTTGCTGGTGCACGAGCAGAATACCTGGCTCTTCCAGCGCTCGTCCTTTCTGCACCACCTGATGGGGTGGACGATCGTCGTCGCCGCGGTCTTCCCGCTTGCCCGCGCGATCAGGCCGGGCTCGCGGGCAGCCGCCACCGGGTTCGCGCTGACCTTCGTCGTCGCCTCCGTGATGCTCTACTGCGATCGCGACGTCGCACCCGTCTTCGGGCACATCTCGGAGCTCGCCGGGACGCCGCACCGTTGAAGCGGCTCGTCTTCACTGCGGCGACACTGGCGCTCGTCTTTCCGGCACAGGCGCTCGCGCATGCGACGCTCGAGCAAGCCTCGCCGGGATTTCGGCAGCGGCTTGCCTCGTCGCCGCGACTCGTCACCTTGAGCTTCGATCAGTACGTCAAGGTGCTGCCGGGGTCGGTGCAGCTCTTCTCCACGAAGCAGGCCGTGCCTGTGCGGCGAATCTGGACCGATCGTTTCGTGCTCAAGGCCTCGCTGCCGCGGCTGCCGAAAGGCGCGTACACCGTGCGCTGGCACGCTCTCTCGAGCGACGGCCATGTCGTCTCCGGGGTCTTCACGTTCGGCGTGCGGGCGAACGCGCCGCCGCCGACCGAGGCATTCGGCGCGTCAGGCCCGACTACGAGCGAGCACGTCGTGCGCTGGTTGTACTTCCTCGCGCTCGCGCTCGTCGTGGGCGGGCTCGGGTTCCGGTTGCTCGTCCTGCGGCGAGGCCCGCTCACGCCGGCTGCGGAGAAACGCTTCTACGTCACGGTCGGAATCGGTGTGGTGGCGACGATCGACGTCGGCATCGCTGCGTTTCTTCTCCGCGCCGAGGACGCGCTGCAGCTACCGTTCGGCCGCCTCTTGTATGGCGATCTGGCGCCGCTGGCCCGGTCGCGGTTCGGCGATGCATTCATTGCGATGACGCTCGGCTTCGCGCTCGTCGCGGCGCTCGTCTTCCTCGCGTGGCTGACCGACCGCACGGTCCTGCTCTGGCCGGCCTTCGTCCTGGCGCTCGCCTTCGCGTCGGGGCTCTCGCTCTCCGGGCATTCCGCCGCCGACGCCGGCGCGTCGTGGAAGTCGCAGTTCGCAGACTGGGCTCACCTCTCCGCCGCCTCTCTCTGGATCGGTGGGCTGATCCAGCTCGTGCTCGTCGTCTGGCCGCTCATGCCTGATCTGAGGCGCGACGCCTTCCTCGCTTTCTCCCGGCTCGCGACCGTTTGCGTGGGCGTATTGCTTCTCGCCGGTATCTACCTTGCCATCCTTCGCCTGCCGCAGTTGAACGACCTCTGGACGACCGGCTACGGCGAGGTCCTGCTCGTCAAGATCGGGCTCGTCGCGCTTGCGTTCGCGTGGGGTGGCTTGCACAAGCTGGTCGCGGTTCCTGCCGTCGCGGGTGGGGACGAGCGTGCGCTTCCGCGTCTCCGCGGGAGCCTGCTCGGCGAGAGCATGGTCGGGATGGCAGTGCTGCTTGCCGCTGCAGTCCTCGTCGACGCGAAGCCGCCGGTTCAGCCGGCGCCCACGCCGCCTGCGGCAAGTAGCGTTAACCGGTAGATGCTCTGGTCCATATCCGGCGGCGCGGGTTTCCTCGGCCTGCACCTCGCTCGACGGCTGCTCGCCGACGGGCACGATGTGCGCACCCTCGATGTCGTCCCGCTGGACGACACCGAGCTCGAACGCTCCGTCGACGAGCGGCGTGGCGATATCCGCGATCGCGAAAGCGTTCGCAAACTCGTGGACGGTGCCGACGTCGTGGTGCACGCTGCGGCGGCACTGCCGATCCAGGCGTCTCGCGAGTCGATCCGCTCCGTGAACGTCGGCGGCACCGAGAACGTTCTCCGTGCAGGAGACGACGCGGGCGTGCGGCGCGTGGTCTTCATCTCGTCGACTGCGGTCTACGGGGTGCCGGAGAAGCATCCGATCGAGGAGGACGATCCCCTCGTCGGCGTGGGGTGGTACGGCGAGTCCAAGATCGATGCCGAGGGACTGTGCCGCGTGGCGGCTGTCGAGACGACGATCGTGCGGCCCAAGACCTTCATCGGGCCGGAACGGCTCGGCGTGTTCGAGATCCTCTTCGACTGGATCCGGGAGGGACGTCGGATCTACACGCTCGGCAAGGGCAACAACCGCTACCAGCTGCTCGCGGTCGAGGATCTCGTCGACGCGATCGTGCGGGCCGGGAAGGAGCCGAAGGCGGCGCGCGAGACGTTCAACGTCGGTGCCACCGAGTTCGGCACGGTGCGTTCCGACCTGCAGGCGCTGATCGACCACGCGAGCTCGTCGTCCCGGCTCCAGCCCGTCCCGGTGAAGCCTGCCGAGATCGCGCTGCGCGGCCTGGAGCTGTTGCGTGTCTCGCCGCTCGCGGAATGGCACTACAAGACGGCGCACAAGGACTCCTTCGTCGACGTCACGAAAGCGCAGCGCCTGCTGGGCTGGCAGCCGCGGCTATCGAATCGCGACGCGTTGATCGAGACCTACGACTGGTACCTCGCGAACCGTTGGCGCGTGGGGGAAGCAGGAGTCACGCACCGCGTCCCCTGGAACCAGCAGGCTCTCGGCCTCCTCAAGCGCCTGTCGTGATCTTCCTCTCGGAAGCGGAAGTTCGCGAGCTGCTCGACCTCGACGAGCTCGTCGATGCGCTTGCGGCTGCGCACAAGGAGCTCAGCGCAGGGGAGGCATCGATGCCGCCGCGCATTGCAGCGTTTGCTCGGCACGATGGTCTTCTCGGCGCCATGCCTGCGTACCTGCCCTCTGGCGGGCTGGCGTGCAAGCTCGTCACGCTCTTTCCCGAGAATCGCGACCGCCACACGCATCAGGCGCTGATCTGCGTGTTCGACGAGGAGAATGGAACGCCGGTCGCCCTCATGGACGGGACGTACATCACGGCCACGCGCACGGCGGCAGGATCGGCGCTGGCGACACGCATGCTCGCGCGCGAGGACGCTCGCGTGCTCGCGATCCTCGGCGCGGGCGTGCAAGCGCGCACCCACGCAGAAGCGCTCCGGCGCATCCGTGAGTTCACGGAGGTCCGAGTCGCGAGCCGCGATCATGCGCGCGCCGAGCAGCTCGCAAAGGAGATCGGCGGACTGGCGGTCGACACCTGGGAGGAGGCGCTGCTCGGCGCCGATGTCGTCGCTGCGACAACACATGCCACGGAGCCGATCGTGCGCCGCGAGTGGCTAACGCCGGGTGTCCACGTCAACTCGGTCGGAGCGAATCCGTCCGGCCGCGGCGAGGTCGATGCCGCAACGATCGCGGACGCTCTCATCGCGGTGGAGTCCCGAGCAGCGGCTCTCGTCCTCGCGGCCGCCAAGGGACGGTCGGTGGGGCGGGCGATTGAGCTGGAGGAACTGACATGAGCAGCAACAACGACTTCAAACCGGGACTCGAGGGCGTTGTCGCCGTCGAGACGGAGATCATGGAGCCCGACCGCGAGGGTGGGTCGCTTCGCTACCGGGGTGTCGACGTCGAGCCGCTCGTCGGGCAAGTTCCCTATGAGAACGTCTGGGGCCTCCTCGTCGACAACGACCTGAGCTCGAAGATGCCGGATCCGGAGCCGTACGAGCCGGCGCGACTCACCGGCAAAGCGCCCGCAGACCTCCAGGCCGAGACGGCGCGGCTCTCCGGCGAATGGAAGCTCGGCAAGCTGAACGAGATCTCCGACGAGCAGGCGCGTGAGGATCTAGGCCGGCTGTCCGCACAGATGATGTCGATCGTCGCGCGCTCCGCGCGTCTCGCCGACGGAAAGACGGACGTCGTCCCTGACGATATGGTTTCGCGTGGCAAGACTGCCGCGGAGAAGTTTCTGCTCAGGTGGCGCGGCGAGGCCGACCCTCGTCACGTGAAGGCGATCGACACCTACTGGATCTGCACGGCCGAGCACGGTTTGAACGCGTCGACGTTTACCGCTCGCGTCGTCGCATCGACGGGCGCGGATTGCGGCGCCGCACTCTCCTCGGCCGTGGGCGCGCTCTCGGGCCCGTTGCACGGCGGCGCTCCGGCCTACGTGAAGCCGATGCTCGACGAGGTCAAGCGGACGGGCGACGCGGCGCAGTGGGTGGAGGAAGCACTCGCGCAGGGGAAGCGCATCATGGGCTTCGGCCATCGCGTCTATCGCGCAGAGGACCCACGTTCACGCATCCTCAAGCGGACGGCCAAGGAGCTCGGGTCGCCGTACGTCGAGGTGGCGGAGGAGCTCGAAGGCGCGGCGCTCGCAGCGCTTCAGAAGCGCTCCCCGGACCGTGTCCTCGCGACGAACGTCGAGTACTACTCGGCGATCGTTCTCGACATCGCGGAGATCCCGCCGCCGCTCGCGCCGGCGATGTTCGCCTGTTCCCGCGTCGCCGGCTGGTCCGCGCACATTCTCGAGCAGAAGAAAACGGGTCGCCTGTTCCGGCCTTCGGCGCGCTACGTCGGCCCGGCCGAGCGCGACCTCAGTCACAGCTGACGCGCCGATTCCGGCGCAGTGTCGTTCCGCCGACCGTGGAAACTCCGTCACACTTTCGTCACGGTGTCTGACACCAGGCCGTGTACCAGTTGGACGTCAGCGAATCCGCTTGATCTGAGAGCCGGAGCGCGTTCCGTTACATCGGGGCTACATCCACGGCAAGGTGTCCGACACCAGGACGTGGTTCGACGAGCCGTCGCCACTTCGGACTAGGCTGCGCCGCATGGAGCTGATCGAGTACCGCCGGCAGTTTCCGATCCTCCGCGATACGACGTACCTCATCAACCACTCCCTCGGCGCGATGCCTGCGGCTGCCGAGAAGCGCATGCTCGAGTACGCCCGGATGTGGAAGGAACGCGGCATCCGCGCCTGGGGCGAGGGGTGGTGGGAGATGTCGATGACCGTCGGCGATCAGGTCGGCCGCATCATCGGGGCCCCGCCGGGCTCGACGGTCATGCATCAGAACGTCGCCGTCGCCGAGGCGATCGTCCTGTCCTGCTTCCGGCCCGTCGATCCGCACCGGAACTGCGTCGTCTACGAAGAAGGGAACTTCCCGAGCGTCCGCTATCTGTATCAGGCGCAACCGGAGCTCGAGGTCGTGGTCGTCGAGGACGACGCCGCCATCATCGAGGCGATCGACGAGCGCACCCTGCTCGTTCCGATCACGCACGTCCTCTTCAAGACGGCGGAGATCCAGGACGTCGCGGCGATCGTCCGCCGCGCGCACGAGGTCGGCGCGCGCGTCGTGCTCGACGCCTACCAGTCCGCCGGGATCGTGCCGCTCGACGTCACCGCGCTGAACGTCGATTTCGCGGTCGGAGGCAGCGTCAAGTGGCTGTGCGGCGGGCCGGGCAACGGCTGGCTCTACGTCCGGCCCGATCTCGCCGATGTGCTGGAGCCCACCTTCGTCGGCTGGCAGGCGCACGCACGTCCCTTCGGCTTCGAGCCGGAGCTCGACTACGCGGAGGGTGCGGCACGCTTTCTCACCGGCACGCCCAACGTCCCTGCGCTCTACGCGGCGACCGCAGGCTACGACCTGATCGAGGAGATCGGCGTCGATCGCATCCGCGCGAACTCGGTCCGGCAGACCCAACTCCTCATTGAACTGCTCGACGAAGCCGGCTTCGAAGTCGGCAGTCCGCGCGACCCGGCCCGCCGCGGCGGCACCGTCACCGTACGCACGCCGGAATTCGAAGCCGTGCACAAGGAGCTGAGCGAGCGGCAGATCCTCTGCGACTTCCGTCCGGACGCCGGCCTCCGGTTAGGCCCGCACTACTACAACACCGACGACGAGCTCCGCCATACAGTCGTGCAGATCGCCGAGATCGTCGAGAGCCGGGCCTACGAGCGACACCTCGGCGCGGCCGCCCGCTTCTGACCTAGCGCTGCGTCGCGCAGAACTTGTCGTTGGCGAGGAACTGCATGAACAGCGCATCCATGTCGCGTTCGTATGTCAGATCCGTCTGGCTTGCAGGATTGAAGTCAGGAAGCCCGGGACCCTCCCAGAGCAGATCCGGAGTCACTCCTGGGCCCTCGACGGAGATGCGGTAGCGCTTGCCGTTGCCTGCGGGACGCGGGTTGTTCGGATAGCCCGGCAACGTGTTGTCGTGCGTCGGCCAGAAGCTGTAACAGAAGGCGCCGCTTCCGGTACGGAACATGATCGACGTCTCTCGCTTCCAGCCCGGACCGTACGCCGAATCGAACGTGTCGATGTACAGGCTGCGCCCGTACTTGTCACCCGGCGCCCCGTCGCGCCCCGCTTTGAAGCCGTAGACCGGCTGTCCGAGATACGTCAGGCGTCCGAAGAGGTCGTGCGCCTGGCCCTTGAGGGCCCAGTCGGTGTGGACCTCCAGGATCGCCGAGGGTCCCTTCCAGTGCGAAATGTGGAACTCCAATTGCGTCTGGCGCGGTTCGAACGGTGGGTAGCCTCGGTGCGGGAGATACGGCTGCCAGGCCTGCACGGCCCAGTACGAGCCGTCGGGCGCTTTGCAGGCGGTCACCAAATAGGCGAGTGCGGGCCCGTCATAAGAACCGCAGCGGTTTCGGAACGTCTTCCAGACCAGTCGGTGTCTCGTCTTCCAGCCGCCGCTCCAATCGAACCGGAACCGCACTTGCCGCTCCGTGCGGCTTGGAGGCCGAGCGTTGACAGCACCCCACACCAACGCGTGCACTGTGCGACCTCTCGCTCGGTAAGTAACGAGAGCGGTGCCGCCGTTCACGGCGAGTCGGACGCCTGATGCATTCACGTCCAGCCGTTCGGAAGCACGCGCCGTCGGTGCGGCCAGAGCAAACAGTCCCGAGACGGCGACGATGAGTAGAAGACGACCCATGCTCCTCTGGGCAGGGGACGGTAGCGGAGATCCCTCGAAAGAGTGACAGGCCTATGATTTTGAACGTCGATTTCTAGTGAGTGGGACGCCACCTCCTGCTGCCGTTGTCGGCTGCGCTCTTGCTGTTTGCACCGACGGCGTCCGCCTCGGAGATCGTCGACCGCAACGCACAGAACGTCAGGCTGGCCGTCGACGCAAGCGGTCAGGCGCTGATCAGCTACAAGGTGGGCGGGCGCATCATGCACGTCCGCGCGTGGGGCGCGGTCGACGCGCGGCACCCGACGATGAGCCGGCCGCAAGTCAGCTTCCGGAAGGACTACTCGGGCCGGAACTGGACCTCCTTCAAGAACCAGTGCCGTGCACACGACGGAGCGAAGCTGGCGTTCCAGGTAGCCGCCTGCGCCGCGCCGGACGGCTCGTACTGGGCGCTGCAATCGTGGCATAGGACGCTTCCGAACTTCGACGGCCGTCCGCGCAACGGGCTGGGCGCACGGGAGCTTCACGTCTCCCACTGGTCGGGCGCGATTGCGACGCTGGACGCGTGGACCGACTGGGTCTACGGCGGGCGCTACCACCACCTGTTCGGGCGGCTCACGTACGACGGCCGTCCGGTATACGGCTTCTCCGCGACGCGCGTCGGCTCGCCGCTCGACGGCTACGGCCGCAACGTCTACGTCGACACGTTCGACTCGCGCTACGGGAAGGGCTGGCGGCGGGAGAACGCCTTTCTGTCTCACCGGCCGACCGGAGTCTTCTGTTACGGCTTCTACCGATTCACCTCACGCGGTCCCGGCAGCGGCGCCAAGTACCGGCTGACGGCGATCGGCCCCGGCGTGACGCCCGACGTGAGCATCACGATCCCCGGCTTGCACGACTACAACGCGAACAGCTCCGGAGACGTTGCATACGAACAACAGCGGAACGCCTTGCAGGACTCGATCGCCGGAGTCGACAAGAAGTGCCGCGTTCACTGACCGAGCAGCTCCAGCAACCGGAGGGCGTACGCCGGGGCCGTGGGCTCGTCCTCGTGCCGAAAGTACGCATACAGCGGCACGTCGACAGCGCGTAGCCGGTCGGCCCATTCCCGCAATGTCTCGTCGTCATACGGCGGATCGCGAAACCGCACGTAGCGAAACGGCGCCACGTGGTCGAGGTCGTTGACCCGCACCGCCCCCGCCGCCGCGAGTCGCGGCTCGATGCCGTCCCACGTTGGGTGCGCGAGATCGAAGGCCACCGTCAACTCGGGATCGAGCGAGCCGAGGATCAGCTCGATCATCCCCTCGTCGCGGGCGCTGATCAACTGGACTCGAATCGGCCCGAGCCTCTCGCCGAGCGCACGCACCCGCGGCCCGAACTCGGCGAGCAGGCGCGGCCGGTTGCCCGCGAGCTTCGGCGCGAACGTGAACCCCGCCGGCGTCTGCTCGGCCCAGCGCGCGAACTGCTCCTCGGCCGGCAACCGGTAGCCGGTGGTGTTCAGCTCGACGGTCGAGAACCGTCCCGCGTAGAAGCGGAGGAATTCCTTCGCGTCGGTCCCGGCCGGGTAGAACCCCGGCTTCCAGGAGGGATACGACCAGCCAGAGGTGCCGACATGCGCCCCGGCTAGACTCGCGCCCGTGACCGTCATGCCCGAAGTGTTATCGGAGAACACGATCCCGGTTCTCGACCACGGCTTCGTGGCGCTCGACGGGGTTCTTGCGTCCGATCTTGCCGTCGTGAACGGTGCGCGCGTCTCGTTCAACCAGGCGTCGGACGAGCTGGGCGAGCGCGACGCCGGACTCATCCGATTCCTGATGCGAGAGGGGCACGGGAGTCCTTTCGAGCATGGTTACTTCAGATTCATCGTCAAAGCGCCGCTGTTCGTCGTTCGCGAGCACCACCGACACCGGGCCGGCCACTCCTACAACGAATGGAGTGGCCGCTACTCGAAGATGGAGCCCGAGTTCTATGTCCCGGAATACGTTCGGACTCAAATTGGCAAGCCGGGCGCCTACTCATTCGAGCCTGTCGACGACGTCACACGCGAGGCCACGCGCCGCGAGATAGAGGACAACGCGACGCGCGCGTTTCAGGCGTACGAGCGAATGCTCGAACAGGGAGTCGCGAAAGAGGTCGCTCGTGCGGTGCTGCCGCTCTCCACGTACACGAAGTACTACTGGAGTTGCAATCCACGGAGCCTCATGCACTTCTGCTCGTTGCGGAACCACGAAGCGGCCCAGTATGAGATTCAGCAGTATGCGGCGGCCGCCGAATCATTCCTCGAGCGTGCCATGCCGATCACGCACGAGGCATTCGTCGAGCGCGGCCGGATCGCGCCCTAGGCAACCGTCGGCTTCAGGACGATCTCGGTCGGCTGGTGGTTGCTCGGTAGCTGGCGTGTGATCACCCAGCCGTCCCTGTCGAAGTGGCTGAGGTCGTACGCCGCGCTGAACCGCACGGTCGCCTCGCCGCTCCTCACGTTGAAGCTGCCGCAGAGCACGACCGGCTTTCCGCCCTTCGTCAGGTAGAGGTCGTAGTAGCCGCCCTCCGGCAGCTGTCGCAGGCCCGTCGCATGGAGGAGCATCGGCCAGTTGCCACCCTCGTCGGCCTTGCCGAGCGAGAGCGTCCCTCGCGCGTTGCGATCGAGGCTCGTCCCCGCGAGCTTCACGACTCGCACCGGCTCGATCGAAGCCGAGTTCGAGCTGGGGCCGGAGGACTGCCCGAGCACGAAGCCGAGCACCGCTGCCGTTGCAAGCGCGGCAGCGAGCAGGAGCATCCGCTGCTGCCTCGGCTTACCGGGCGGCCGCTGGGATTCGTCGGGCCAGGGGACCGCGTCCAGTTCGGGCGAGAGCTCGGGCGGGGGTCCGGCCTGGACGAGCAGGTCGTGCGCGCGCCGCAGGCGCTGCCGTTCCTCCTCGGGCACGTCCTTGCCGACCAGATCGTCGAAGTCCGGCACGCGGCTCACTGCAACTCTCCTTCGAGGAGATCGGCCAGGCGGCTCAGCCCCGCGCGCGTCCGCGTCTTCACCGTGCCGAGCGGGATGCCGAGGAAGTCGGCGATCTCGCTCTGCGAGAGCTCACCGTAATACGCGAGCTCGATCACGTCGCGCTCGTTGCCGGACAGTCCTTCGAGGGCGCGGTGCACACGCCACGCCACGTAGGATGTCTCCGCGCGTTCGGCCGGACCGGGCTCGACCGTTGCCGTCTCAGGAACCTCGGCCGGCAGCTCACTCCGGTTCCTACTCCGGTCGACGATCGCATTGCGGGCAACGGTGTAGAGCCAGGGCGCACCTGCGCCGCGCTCAGGCCGGTACGTCTTCGCGGAACGCCAGATCGCCGCGAACGTTTCCTGCACGGCGTCCTCCGCCCGCATCCGGTCACCGAGGCGGCGAAGAGCAAGACCGAAGACTGGCCGGGCGTAGCGCTGGTAGAGGAGCTCGAAGGCGTCGGCGTCGCGCCGTGCGACGCGGCGAATCAGGTCGCCGTCGGTCAGCCCGCGCTCGTGCGGCGGGCTCGCCCCGCTCGTTTCCCGCCTGCTGCCATGGGGCATGGCAGCAGGCAAGGCAATGCTGATGCCCATCTTCTCGGGGTCTCTACGGGATTTCACGTCTGGTGGATTGGAGCAGACCGGGGGGTTCCTCCACAACCACGAGCCATACCGAAAGCTTAAAAACCCCTTACGGGGCCCGCACGTCTAAGGGAAAGAGAGAGGAAAACACCAGGGGGTTCCAGATGCGCAGGCTCATTCCGATCGCCGTGGCAGGGATGGCACTGGTGCTGGCCGCACCGGCGTCGACGGCGACGACCACGGTTCAGATCAAGAGCACGGGGTTCGTTCCGGTCACCGTGACGATCAACCAGGGCGACTCCGTCACCTGGACGAACGCGGACACGAAGGATCACCAGGTCGTTTCGAACGCAGGCGCGTTCGCCTCAGCGATCCTGAAGCCGGGCAAGAGCTACACGCACGCCTTCGAGAGCGGCGGGACGTACCGCTACCACGACGGCCTCCATCCGACCCTGAAGGGCACGGTCACCGTTCGCGGAGCGCCTCCGCAGGTGACGCTGGCCGTCTCGGCGCCCGTCGTGAAGTTCGGGGCGCAGGTGACGCTCACCGGCACTGTGAACAACAAGCGGACGGGCGAGACGGTC
>WNGE01006128.1_pt1 | contig 26379 bp, 25 predicted proteins | sample 5400651 | NCBI WGS metagenome assembly WNGE01 (sample SAMN13153370, study PRJNA577476) | soil metagenome | isolation source: 60 cm soil or saprolite under grassland replicate 2 | place: USA:California | collected 2016-06-15 | reverse complement strand
TCGAGGCTCACTCCTACACTCTTATCGATGCTGCGCCCCGTCGGGATCCACGACGTGCGGTTCCTGCGCGACATGCTCCGCCATGCCTATCACTGGCGCCTGAACGAGGACACCGAGCGGCCCGTCTACCGCTATGTCCAGAACTGGGGTCGTCGCGGCGACGCGGGAGTGATCGCTCTCGACGGGCCGCACTCGTACGGCGCGGCCTGGTACCGGCTCTTCACCGCCGACGAGCCGGGCTTCGGCTTCGTCGACGAGCACACGCCCGAGCTGACGATCGCGGTCGTCCCGAGCCGTCGCGGCAAGGGCGCCGGCAAGGAGCTGCTCGAGGCGCTGCTCGACCGCGCCCGCGCCGACGGCTTCACCTCCGTCAGCCTCAGCGCCGAGCACGGCCAGACGGCCTTCTACGAGGGCTTCGGCTTCGAGACGGTGCGCGAGGAGCCGCACGCCGTGACGATGCTCGCCACCCTGTAGTTAGAGTCGATGCAAATGACGGAGGAGACGAGACATGGACGTTGACGTCGCCGTCCTCGGGGGCGGCCCCGGCGGCTATACGGCCGCGATCCGCGCCGCCCAGCTCGGCGCGACGGTCGCCTGCATCGAGAAGGAGAGCGAGCTCGGCGGCACGTGCCTGCGCGTCGGCTGCATCCCGACGAAGGCATGGGTGCAGACCGCGTACGCGCTGCGAGAGGCCGAGGAGAGCTTCGCGAAGTTCGGCGTCCAGGTCGGCGGCGCGACGCTGGACTTCGCCGCCTCGAACACCTGGAAGGCGGGTGTCGTCAAGCAGATGACGCAGGGCGTCGCCAGCCTGTTCAAGGCGAACGGCGTCGAGTGGGTCAAGGGCGCGGGCCGCTTCACGGACGCCAATACGATCGCGGTCGAGGGTGGGGAGGACGTCACCTTCAAGCAGGCGATCGTCGCGACCGGCTCGTTCCCACTGCGCCCGCCGATCGACGGGCTCGACTCGCCTCGCTGCGTCGACTCGACCGGATTGCTCGCGCAGGAGGACGTGCCCCAGCGACTCGTCGTGCTCGGCGGCGGGATCATCGGCTGCGAGTTCGCCTCGATCTTCGCCCGCTTCGGCTCGCAGGTGACGATCGTCGAGATGCTCGACACGCTCATCCCGCAGGAGGACGCGGACGCTGCGAAGGAGCTCGCAAAGCAGTTCGGCCGGCGCGGGATCGCCCTCGAGCTCGGCAAGCAGTGCTCGAAGGTCGAGGACGACGGCTCGAAGCTCACCGTCCACTACGGCGACGGCGAGACCGTCGAGGTCGACGTGATGCTGGTCTCCGTCGGCCGCGGCCCGCTCGTCGAAGGGCTCGGGCTCGACGAGATCGGCGTCCAGTACGACAAGCGCAAGGGCATCGCGGCCGACGAGCATCGCCGGACGACTGTGCCGCACATCTACGCCGTCGGGGACTGTGCCGGCTACTGGCAGCTGGCACACACCGCCTTCCGCGAGGGCGAGGTCGCGGCCGAGAACGCGTGCGGCCACGACGCCGTCGTCGACAACCGAGCCGTGCCGCGCCCGATCTACACCGATCCGGAGATCGCCGGCGTCGGCCTCACCGAGGCGGAGGCGCGCGAGCAGTACGGCGACGACGTCGCCGTCGGCCGGTTTCCATGGATCGCCAATGCCCGCGCGGTGATGCAGGACGAGACCGTCGGCTGGGTCAAGTCGATCCACGAGACCCGCTACGGCGAGCTGCTCGGGCTCGTGATGGTCGGACCGCATGTGACGGACATGATCGAGGCCGGGGTGGTGGCGATCGACGCCGAGTCGACGGTCGAGACTGTGGCCGACGGCATGGCCCCTCATCCGACCCTCTCGGAGGCGATCAAGGAGGCGGGACTCGCCGCCCTCGGCCGCGCGATCCACATCCCGAACCGGAAGCCCCGGGCGAAGACGACCGCCTAAGTCACGTGGCCTGGCGTGGCGTCGCCACATGCCCAGGCATGGCGTCGCCACACAGCGCCACGCAAGTTTTCGCCGATTTCGGGTATCAATCACGATATGACGGCCCTCTTGGCGCCCCGGCCCCGCGTGGACCGCGCTTTCGAGCGGCTCTACCGGCGCCACGCAGCCGACGTCTACCGCTACGCCCTGGGCGTGCTGCGGAACCAGGCCGACGCAGAGGACGTCACTCAGACGACGTTCCTCAACGCCTTCCGTGCGCTCGAGCGCGGGGAGCAGCCGCTGGCGCCGCACAACTGGCTGATCGCGATCGCCCACAACGTCTGCCGCCAGCGGTTCCGCGCCGCGGCGCGCCGCCCGCGCGAGGTGGAGCTCCACGACGTCGCGGAGCGGCTCGTCGTCGACGACGACGATGTGCCCTCGCCCGAGGACATCACCCGGGCGCTCGGCCAGCTCGCGTTCAACCAGCGCGCGGCGATCGTGATGCGCGAGATCGAAGGGCGCTCCTACGCGGACATCGCGGAGGTGCTCGGACTGTCGATCAGCGCGGTCGAGACGCTCATCTTCCGCGCGCGGCGGGCGCTGCGCGAGCAGCTCGAGGGCTCGCTCACCTGCGCCGAGGCGGAGCTCGCGATCTCGCGCCAGCTCGATCACCGCCTTTCCCGCGCCGAGAAGGGGCAGCTGCGAGCGCATCTGCGCGAGTGCGCGGGCTGCGCCACGGTCGCGCGGCGCCAGCGCGCGCAGCGGAGCGCGCTCCGGGCGCTCGGAGGGATCCCGCTGCCGCCGTCGCTTGCCGGACTCTTCGGCGGCGGCGGCGCGAGCATCGCGGCCAAGGTCGCTGCGGTCGTGCTCGCGACCGGGGCGGCCGGCGGCGTCGGCTACGACCTGCATCGCTCGCTTACCGCGGCGCCGAGTGCGACGGCCAAGCCTCCGCTGCGCCATGCGGTAACGCCGCGGGCGGCACCCCTACCGGCACTCACGTCCGTTTCCTCGCTGGTGCTCGACCGGCCGGCACACGCCGCCGCAGCCGCCGCAGCCGTCACCGTCCCCCGCGGGCGTGCCATCGGCCACGCACGCGCGGCTTGGGGGCTTCGTCATGCCGTTCCGCGCGGTCGGGCACGCGGCCGCACCGGGCTGCCGGCAGCCGCGGAGGCGGCGCGTTCCCGGTCCAGGGGTCGGGGCGCCTCGGCAGCCGCAAACCGGGGGCGGCCCCCGTGGGCTCAGGCACCGGCGACCCGGCCGAGCAATGCGAACGCGACGGGCCAGGCGCACGCCCACAGCCGCTCGACGCCGTCGCCGCCGGCGCACAACCCATCCCGCGGCGCCGGACAGCGGAACCGCGGCAACGGCCGTTCCAACTCGTCGCACGCCCCGGAGCTTCCGGTCACGCTTCCCGACGTCGCCCTGCAGGGCGTGAGCGACGCCAAGGGGAACGGCGCAAGTATTTCGGCCGAGCGGCGTCTCCATCCGTAGGACGTGCCCTCGTCCCCCCTCCGGGGCCGGCCGCCCGCGGGCCCCGGAGTGTCTTTCTCCCGGTGAGAGCCGCCCCCAAAGGGCGGCTCTCGCTTTTCCCGGGCGCTCGGGTTGGTAGCCTCGGTCCGGACCAAGGGAGGCCACATGGGCATCGTCAACAAGCGCAATGCGGTCGTCGGCTGGCTCGTCGTCAAGTTCGGCAAGCGGGCCGCCAAGAAGAAGGCACAGGAGGCCGTCCCGAGCGCGCGCACCGGCGGCGTGGCGGCGGGCACGCTCGCGGCGCTCGGCGGGGCGTTGCTGTTCTGGCGCAAGAAGCGCGGGGGCGCAAGCAGCAGCGGGTGAGCGACGGTCTGTTCCGCCGCTCGATCGAAGATCTCGTTCCCTACGAGCCGGGCAAGCCGGTCGAGGAGGTCCAGCGCGAGCTCGGGCTGGACCGCGTCGTCAAGCTCGCGTCGAACGAAGGCCCCTTTCCGCCGTTCCCGGCCGCGCTCGAGGCGATCGAGCGCGTGTCGCGCGAGCTCAACCGGTATCCCGACGGCGGCGCGTACGCGCTGCGCGCGGCGCTCGCCGGGCAGCACGGCGTCGCCTTCGAGGAGGTGGTCGTCGGCGGGGGTGCCGATGCCGTGATCGACCTGCTCTCGCAGGCGACGCTCGAACCGGGGGACGAGATCGTCTGCGGCTGGCCGTCCTTTCCGAGCTACGTGCTCGACGCGGCCAAGCTCGGAGCGGTCGCGAGGAAGGTGCCTCTCCGCGACCACCGCTACGACCTCGACGGGCTGCTGGCCGCGGTCGGGCCACGGACGAAGCTCGTCCACGTCTGCCATCCGAACAACCCGACGGGCACGGGCAACGGCCGCGCGGAGCTCCTGTCCTTCTTCGATCGGGTGCCCGAGCGCGTGCTCGTCGTGCTCGACCAGGCCTACTTCGAGTACGTGGACGATCCCGACTACGCCGACGGGATCCAGGAGCTCTTCAAGGCCGGCCGGCGGCTCGTCGTCCTGCGCACCTTCTCGAAGATCTATGGGCTCGCGGGCCTGCGCGTCGGCTATGGGATCGCGCCCGCCGACGTCGTGGCGGCGACGAGCAAGGTGCGACGCGCGTTCGACGTCACGGCGACCGCGCAGGCCGCGGCCCTGGCGAGCCTCGGCGACGACGCGGAGATCGCCCGCCGGCGGGCCGCGAACGCCGTCGGCCGCGCGCAGCTCGAGACCGCGCTGCGCGGGCACGGGCTCGAGCCGGCGGGGCCGGCGCTCGGCAACTTCCTCTTCGCCGACGTCGGGGACGGCCGCGCCCTGTTCGAGCAACTGCTCCGCCAGGGCGTGATCGTGCGGCCGCTCGGCGCCTTCGGCGCACCCGAGGCGATCCGCGTCACGGTCGGATCCCCGCCCGAGAACGACGTTTTCGCCGAGGCGCTGGGGCACGTCCTTTCAGGCGTCTCGTCCTGAACCGGTAACCCTGTTACCCTCCGGCGGCGTGCCCCGGGGCCTCTCCGCGACGCAGCTGGCACCGCTCCGTCTCGCCGGCTTCCGCCTGCTCTTCCTGTCGATTCTCGGCTCGAGCATCGGCACGTTCCTCGCCGCGATCGCGCTCGCGATCGACGTCAAGGACAGGACGAACTCCGGGCTCTGGGTCGGGGCGGTGCTGGTGGTCGAGTTCCTGCCGGCGATCTTCGTCGGCCTCGCGCTCGGGCCGCTCCTCGACCGCCTCGAGCGGCGCTCGCTCATGGTCGGCGCCGACCTCGCCCGCGTCGCGGTCTTCTGCACGCTGCCGTTCGCGACCTCCGCGGGCGAGATCGTCGGCCTCGCCCTCGTCGCCGGGCTCGCGACCGGCTTCTTCCGGCCTGCCGTGTATGCCGGGGTGCCGAATCTCGTGCTCGAGGAGGAGCTGGGCGACGCCAACGCGCTGATCCAGACGGTCGAGAACCTCAGCTGGGCGGCCGGGCCGGTCCTCGGCGGCCTGCTCACGGCCGCCTGGGGACCGCACACGGCGTACTGGATCAACGCGGTCTCGTTCCTCGTCTCCGCCGGCCTCGTCGCCCGCATTCCCGCGCGGCTACTCCAGAGCGCCGTCGCATTGACGCGCGGCCATTGGACCGACATCAAGGACGGCGTCGCGACAGTCGTCCGCTCGAACGCGCTCCTCGCCGTCCTGATCGGCTGGGGCATCGCGTCGCTCGGGGCAGGGAGCATCAGCGTGAGCGAGGTGTTCATGGCGAAGAACACGCTCCACGCCGGCGACTTCGGCTACGGCCTGCTGTACGGCGGCATCGGCACCGGGCTCGTCCTCGGCAGCTTCTGGAGCAGCGTCGTCGTCAAGCGGCTCAGCACCGCGCGCGCGTACGGGGGCTCGCTCGCGCTGATGGCGGTGGGATTCGGCGCAGGCGCGGCAAGTCCCGACATCTGGGTCGCTGCGGTGTGCTGCGCCGTGGGCGGGATCGGGAACGGCGTGGCCGTCGTCTGCAACGCGCTGCTCGTGCAGCGCGGCGCGCGCGACGAGATGCGGGGACGCGCGCTCACGTTCGTGATGAGTGCGACGTACACGCTCACGGGCATCTCGACGGTGGTCGGCGGGGCCCTCATCGGCACCGGCGGCCCCCGCTGGGTCTGGGCCGGCGGTGCGGGCGTGATCGCAGTCGGGGCGGTCGTCGGCTATGCACTAGCGCGGGACGCCGCGGCCGCCGAGGCCGCCGACGGCGCGCGCGTCGAGGCGGCCGCGAACTAGTCACACGACTAGAGTGGCCGGCGGTGGCCGGCCGCCGCGACTGGACCCGGGAGACCCTCGCCGCCGGTGTCCGCGAGGGCGACCGGCGCGCGCTCGCGCGTGCGATCACGCTCGTCGAGAACCGCGACGCGCTCGCCTACGACGTCGTCGCCGACCTCTATCCCGAGACGGGAAAGGCGTACGCCGTGGGCCTCACCGGCCCGCCGGGCGTCGGCAAGTCGAGCCTCATCTCGGCGCTCGTCCGGCACGTGCGCGCCGACGGCACGGGCGTCGGCGTCGTCTCGGTCGATCCCTCGAGCCCCTTCTCGCAGGGGGCGCTGCTCGGCGACCGGATCCGGCTCTCCGACCACTTTCTCGATCCCGGCGTCTTCATCCGCTCGATGGGCACGCGGGGCCACCTCGGTGGGCTCGCCGAGGCGACGCTGCAGGCACTGCTCGTGCTCGACGCGGCGGGCAAGGATCTCGTCTTCCTCGAGACCGTCGGCACCGGTCAGAGCGAGATCGAGATCATCGGCATCGCCGACACGGTGCTGCTCGTGCTGATGCCGGGCTCCGGCGACTCGGTGCAGGCCCTGAAGGCCGGGATCATGGAGATTCCCGACGTGATCGCCGTGAACAAGATGGACCATCCGGCCGCGAAGACGATGCTGAGCGAGGTGCGCTCGATCCTCTCGCTCGACCGCGCGCGGGAGTGGCGGCCGCCGATCGTGCTCACCGAGGCGACGCGCGGCGAGAACGTGCCGGAGCTGTGGGAGAAGGTCGCGGCGCACCGCGCCTACCTCGAGGAATCGGGCAGGCTCGACGAGAGGCGTCGGCGGAACCTCGCGCGCGAGGTCTTCTCCGTCGCCTCCGGCCGGGCGAAGCAGCACCTCGAGCACGCGGTCGCCGACGACCCCGAGCTGCGGCGGCTGCTCGACGAGGTGCAGCAGCGCCGGCTCGATCCGCTCAGCGCGGTGCGGGAGATACTGGAGAAGGTGTTCCGGATTGGCGACGACGGCGACGGCACCCGGCCTTCCTGAGATCGAGCACGCGCGCGCGCGGCTCGACGGCGTCGCGCGGGTGACGCCGGTCTACGGCTCCGAGACGTTGTCGCGGTTCGTCGGCCGCGACGTCCACCTGAAGGCGGAGAACCTCCAGCGGACCGGCTCCTTCAAGGTACGCGGCGCCTTCAACCGGGTCGCGACGCTGAGCACGGAGGAGCTTGCGGCCGGCGTCGTCGCCGCCAGCGCCGGCAACCACGGGCAGGCCGTCGCGTGGGCCGCGCGAGAGGTCGGTGCCGTCGCGCGGATCTTCATGCCGCAAGACGCGCCGATGGCGAAGGTCGACGCGACCCGGCACTACGGCGCCGAGGTGGAGCTCGCAGGGCCGACGATCGAGGAGGCGCTCGAGGCGGCGCGCTCGTACGTCGCAGAGCACGGGGCGACGTTCGTCCACCCGTTCGAGGATCCGCTGGTGATCGCCGGCCAGGGGACGATCGGGCTCGAGGTCGCCGACCAGGTGCCGGACGTCGAGACGGTGATCGTCCCGATCGGCGGCGGCGGGCTCGCATCGGGGATCGCGCTCGCGCTGCGCGCGGTGCGGCCGGGGCTCCGGGTCGTCGGCGTGCAGGCGGCGGGAACCCTGCCCGGCGGGCCCGGCTTCACGATCGCCGACGGGATCGCGGTGAAGGCGCCGGGCGAGCTGACCGCCGGGATCCTCGACCGGGTGCTCGACGAGGTCGTCTCCGTCACGGACGAGGAGATCAGCGAGGCGATCGTCCTGCTCCTCGAGCGGACGAAGCTCGTCGTCGAGGGCGCGGGCGCGGTCGGCGTCGCGGCGCTGCTCGCCGGGAAGATCGCCGGCAGCGGGACGGCCGTGTCGGTCCTCTCAGGTGGCAACATCGACGCGACGCTGCTCATCTCGGTGATGCGGCACGGACTCGCGGTGGCGCACCGCTATCTCGTCGTCCGCACGCGCGTGCCGGACCGTCCGGGCGAGCTGGCGAAGCTGCTCGCGCTGCTCGCCGACGAGCGCGTCAACGTCGTCGAGGTCGAGCACCAGCGCGAGACCGCCGACCTCCCGGTCGGCGAGACAGGAGTCGAGTTGACGCTGGTGACCCGCGACCGCGCGCACTGCGACGAGATCCTCGCCACCCTCGCGCGCTGGGGCTACCCCGCCGACGAGATCGTGTGAGCTGGGTATATCCCGAGCGGGGCAGGTGCTTCGACCAGCTGCCGGCGACGGTCGAACGGCTGCTCGGCGGGGCCGCGGACGGGCTCGATCTCGGCTCGCCGCTGTTGCGAGGGACGTACGACCGCGTCGCCCTCATCTACCTCGACGCGTTCGGCTGGCGCTTCCTCGCGCGCCACGGCGACCATCCCCTGTTCCGTGACGCGCAGCTCGTCGAGCGGCTCACGAGCCAGTTCCCCTCGACGACGACGGCGCACGCGACGACGATTCACAGCGGCCTACCGGTCGGCGAGCATGGGCTCTACGAGTGGTTCCTGTATGAGCCGCGGCTCGACCGGCTCATCTCGCCGCTCCTCTTCTCCTTCGCCGGCGACAGCGAGCGCGAGACCCTGCTGGCCACCGGGCTGACCCCGGAGGACGTCTTCCCGGGTTCGTTCTACGAGCGGCTCGACGTCTCGTGCCACGTGGTCCACCCGGCCGTGATCGCCGACTCGCCGCCGAGCCGTCGCCTGCTGCGCGGCGCGAGCGTCCACGGGTACGCCGAGCCGCAGGAGGGTGTGGCGGTGCTGGCCCGGGCGCTCTCGGGCGCCGAGCGCGCCTACGGGCTGCTCTACCTGCCCGAGGTCGACTTCCTCATGCACCACGTGGGCCCGGACGACCCGGACGTGGCCGCGCTCTTCGAGCGAGCGCTCTCCGCGATCGACGCAGCGATCCGGGGCGCCGTCTTCCCGCCCGGCACGCTCGTCCTGCTCACGTCCGATCACGGCATGGCGGGGATCTCCCCCGAGCGCAGCGTCTATGTCAACGAGCTGTGGCCCGAGATCGGCGAGCAGCTCGAGACCGGCGCCGACGGCAAGCCGCTCGCGCCCGCCGGCTCCTGCCGCGATCTCTTTCTGCATGCCCGGCCGGAACGCGTCAGCGAGGTCGTCGCGCGGCTCGGCGAGCTGCTCGCGGGCGTCGCCGAGGTGCACGCGGTCGAGCGGCTCCTCGCAGACGGGATCTTCGGGCCTTCGCTCTCGGACGGTTTCCGGGCGCGCCTCGCGAACGTCGTCGTGCTTCCGTACGAGGGCGAGGCCGTGTACTGGCTCGAGCGCGGTCGCTTCGAGCAGCGCTACCGCGGCCAGCACGGCGGCCTCACCCCCGACGAGATGGAGATCCCGCTCGTCGCGCTCGTCACCGGGTAGCGGCTGTCCTACGGCGACGAGGCCGGAACCCCGCACCCCGGGGGCCAGGCCCCGGCATGAGAGGGTCATGGCTTCGTCACGAGACTGTCGAGCCCGGTCCTCGCGGTCGGCGCGACACGGGTCGTACGCAAGGCCCGCGGTGCAGCCGGCACCGCGAGACCCCGGGGCCTGGCCCCGGCATGAGAGGGTCACGGCTTCGCCACGAGAGTCTCGCAAGCTCCGGCGTGAGCTCAGCCGTGCGGCAGAGAGCTCGAACGGGTCAGGTCCCGCGACCTGGTCGCGGGACACGGTCTCCGCAGAATCTGTCCCTGGGGGCCGCAACCCCAGGGACAGGCTCTCTCCCCTAGAGACGGGCGAGAAGAAGGGGCCGCAGCGGTGCGCGGCGGGCGACGGCGGCGAGCAGCCAGTGGCTGCGCACGGGCGCGGCGCGGCGCTCGCGGGCCGGCACGTCCGCCAGCGGGTTTCGGCGCGCCTCGCGGATCGCGTCGGCGTGCATCTGGGCGGCGGAGTAATAGTTGATCGCGGAGTTCATGACCACAGGACGCGCACGGACTGCGCTTTCTTCCGTTCGCTACCGTTCGAGCGCTCTGCCGCTGCCGCTTCCCGACCGGCCGCTCACCGACGGAGTGGTCGTGCTCCGGCCGCCCGACGAGCGCGACCTGCCCGCGCTCGAGCGCGGCATCCGCGATCCCGGCGTGATCCGCGCCTTCGGCCGGCCCACGATGTCGGCGGCGGAGCTGCTCGAGCTGAACCGCCGCCGCTGGGAGGAGGGCACGAGCGCGACGTTCGCGATCTGCGACGCGGCGGATGCGTGCCTGGGCCACGTCTTCGTGAACCTCGGCGAGGCGCAGAGAGCCTCGGTCGGCTACTGGCTGCTGCCGGAGGCGCGGGGCCGCGGCCTGGCGACGCGCGCGGTGGGACTGATCTCGCGCTGGGCGCTCGCCGGGCTCGGCCTGGCCCGGCTGGGACTCTCGGCGGAGCCCGCGAACGTCGCCTCGCAACGCGTCGCCGAGCGGAGCGGCTTCCGCCGGGAGGGCGTGCTCCGCTCGTACGCCGAGATCGACGGGCGCCGCGTCGACTACGTCGTGTTCTCGCTGCTACCCGAGGACCTGTAAATCAGCCGCCGCAGCGGCGAAAGGTCGTGAGCTCGCCGCCGCGCGCCTGCCAGGTCTCGATGCCGCCGTCGAGCACCGGGCGCGCGTCGAGACCGCCTGCGTGGAGCACGCTCGCGGCGATCGCCGCCCGGGCGCCGCTCTCGCAGATCGTGACGATCGGCAGCCCGCCGCAGAGGCCGTTCTCGGCGGCCTGGCGTGCCATGCGGTAGGGGAGGTGCCGGCTGCCGGGAATCGAGCCGTCGTCGCGCTCGTTCGCCTCGCGCACGTCGAGCAGCTCGATCTCGCCGGCCGCGAGCCGCCGCTCGAGCTCCTCGATCGTCACGGGCTCGAAGCGGTCGCTGCCGCCGCCCTCGCGCCAGCCGGCGATGTCGAAGATCCCGACGGCTTGCAACGCGCGCGCCGCCTGCCGCGCCTCGGTCTCGTCCGTCGCCTCGAGCACGACCGGCAGCTCGGGCAGCACGAATGCCGCCTTCGTGCCGAAGCTCGTCCCCGACACAGGAACGTTGACGGCGCCGGTGCGATGGCCGGCGGCGAAAGCGTGCGCGGGCCGTATGTCGAGCACGACCGCCTCGCCCGCGTCCACGACATGCAGCAGCGGCGGCTGCGCGCCGACGAACGGCCCGCGGTTCAGGTCGACGATCCGCTCCATGTTCGGCGGGCGCGGCGGCTGTGGGCCGACGGCCTTCGCGACGAGGTCGGCGTAGGAGTCGGCGAGCACGCGGTTGAAGCGTCGCTCGAAGCCGATGGTGGTGGACGCCTTCGAGCTCATCGCAGCGCCGCACAGGGAGCCCGCGACGTGACCGGGATACACCTCGACGCCGTCCCCGAGCTCGACCAGCCGGCGCAGCGAGTGGAAGAGCCCCTCGGCGCCCTCGCGCGCTTCGACGGCCAGGTCGGGGCGCGCGGCGTCGCCGACGAACAGCGAGTCACCGGTGAGCACGAGCCATGGCTCGTCCGCGCGCGACCGATCGATCACGGCGAAGGCGCAGTGCTCGGGCCGGTGGCCCGGCGTGTGGATCGTGCGGACGACGATCTCCCCGAGCTCGATCTCCGTCCCGTCGGTCAGCGGCTCGTGCGGGAAGGCCGCGGCGGCGGCCGAGTGCACCCGCACGGGCAGGCCGTGCTCGAGCGCGAGCCGGCCGTGCCCGGAGACGTGGTCGGCGTGCGTGTGGGTCTCGAGCACGCCGACGAGCCGCACGCCGCGCCGCTCCGCTTCGTCCAGATAGCGCTCGATCGCGTACGCCGGGTCGACGACCACCGCGACCGCGGCATGCTCGTCACCGACCAGGTACGACGCACAGCCGAGGTCGTCGTCGAGGAACTGCGTGAAGAGCACGTCTGCGACGCTAACACCGGATGCGGCTATATCTCCTGAAGTGAGGCGCCTCCTCCTCGCGCTCGCGGCCGCCGCGACGCTCGCCGTGCCCGCGTCCGCCTCGGCGCACGCGACCCTCGTGCGCACCCAGCCAGCCAACGGGGCGGTGCTCGCGCGGCCGCCGGCGGCGGTGCGGGTCATCTTCGACGACGACGTGCGACGCGGGCCCGGCATCGCGGCCGTGCAGAACGGCGGCGGCTCGATCCTCGCCGGCTCGCCGCGCGTCGAGGGAGGGCGGACTCTCGTGATGCCGCTGCGGGCCGGGCTCGTCGACGGCGACTACTCGGTGCGCTGGTCGATCGTCTCCGACGACGGGCATCTGGAATCCGGGGTGCTCGCGTTCGCGGTCGGGGTCGGCCGGCCGCCGCCCCGCTCGGCTCTCGCGGCGCGCGCCACCGGTCCCACCGCCGACAGCGTCGTCGCACGCTGGCTCTTCTTCGCCGGGCTCCTCACGGCCGTCGGGGTCTCGCTCTTCACGCTCGTCGCGCGGCCGTCCGACGAGGAGCGCGTACCGATCCTCCTCTCGACCGCGTGCGTGCTCACGGCCGTCGGCGCGGCGGACGAGGTGCACCGCGTCGGGCTCGGCACCCGCGACGGCCTGGCGCTCACCGCCGGCCTCGTCGCCGCGATCGTCGTCGCGGCCGCTGCGGCCGCCGCGACGCTCGACCGGCGCGTCCTCCGGCCGGCGCTCGTGCTCGCGCTCGGCCTCGCGGCGGTGCCTGCCGCCGCGGGCCACGCGCTCGATCCGGGGCTCCCGCGTCTGAACGTGGCCGCCGACGTGCTGCACGTCGCGGGCGCCGCCGCCTGGACCGGCGTGCTCGTCGGGCTCGTCGCCGTTCGCGGCGGCAGCCCTCGGCGCGTCGCGGCGCTCGCGCTCGGCGGGGTGGTGCTGCTCGGCGCGACCGGGATCGTCCGCGCCTCGTTCGAGCTGACGGCGGCGTCGCAGCTCTGGGACACGTCCTACGGGCGCACGCTGCTCGTGAAGACGGGCCTCCTGCTCGCCGCGCTCGCCGCCGGCTGGAGCCTGCGCGCCAGGCCCCGGCGCCGGGCCGCGGTCGAGCTCGCAGTCGTCGGCGGGATCGTGATCGCCGTCGCCGTGCTCGTCCAGCTCAGGCCGGGTCGAAACGTGCGGGTCGAGCGGCCCGCGGCCGCCGCAGTGGCCGAGCCCTCGCCCAACCCGCCGGCTCCGCCAGCCGGAGCCCTCGTGCTGGCGCGCGAGGCCGGGCCGCTCGGCGTCGCGGTCGCGATCGAGCCGGGCCGGGTGACCGCGATCGTTCTCTCGCCGGCCGGGGGCGGGCTGAGCGGCCTCGACGTCTCGGTGCAGGGCCGGGCGACCGAGCCATGCGGCAGCGGCTGCTACGCGGTCGACGTCGCCCCCCGCCGGCGCCTGACCGTCCAGGTCGCCGTCGCCTACGCCGAGCGGCTGGCCTCAAATCCGACCAACGTCGTGCTCGCCCGCTGGCGGCTCGAGCGCCCGAACCGCGTCTCGTACGTGATCCCCGGGGGCGCTCGGGGAATCGTGATCGGGCCGCGCCGCTGGGATCGCAGCTCGGCTCGGAGCCGTTGGCAGGAGTCGGCGCAGACGCCGCTGCCGCAGCCGGCGACGCAATGGACCCTCGCTGCGAGCCCGCACGTGCTCGCGCAGACGGCGAAGACGACCACCGTGACCTTCGCCGACCCGACGATCCCGGCCTACTTCACCCTGACGCTCGACCGGCGCACGCTGCTGCCGCGCCTGCTGCACATGACGGCGCCGGCGCACTTCATGACCGACCGCTACGTCGGCTTCAACGAGCCGCGGGCGATTCGCCCGCCCCGCTGACGTCGTGCTAGACGGATTCGACGCCGAAGACCGGCTCCGGCTCCGCCGGCGCGAATCGGATCGTCTCGGCCGTGCGGGCCGTGAAACCGGGCATTGTGAGCGAGAACGTCGAGCCTTCGGTCGATGTCCGGAGGCTGCACTTGCCGCCGTGCGCCTTCGCGATCGCATCGACGATCGCGAGCCCGAGACCCACGCCGCCCGCATGACGCGAGCGCGCCGCGTCCGCACGGCCGAAACGCGCAAAGATCCGTTCGGTTGCATCGTCGGCGATCCCTTGACCCGTGTCGCGGACGTCGATGACGAGCCCGGCCCCCTGCGCTCTGCACGAGAGCTCGATCTTGGCCCCGGGCTCGGTGTACTTCACTGCGTTCTCGAGCAGTGCGTCGAGTGCCTCGCGCAGCGCGTCGGGGTCGGCCCGCAGCACGCCCGCCTCCAGGACGCCGAGCTGCCACGTTCGCGGGGCGATCTCCGCCCAGCGCAGGAACACGTCCTCGAGAAAGGCTTCGACGTCGATCTCGGAGGGCACGACGAAGCCCGGCTGGTCGAATGCGGCGAGCCGCAGCAGCCGCCCGATGATCCGCTCCATCCGGTTCAGCTCGTCGAGCGCGACGGCAATCTCGGCGGGGTGCTCGCCGCCGGAGTGCAGGACTTCGAGGTGGCCGCGCGCGATGGTGACGGGCGTGCGCAGCTCGTGCGACGCATCGTGCACGAACCGCTGCTGCTGCTCGAGCAGGGACGCTCGCTGATCAGCCAGCCGCTCCACGACCTGGAGCGCCTGCTGGCGGCGCCGCGCGTGCCAGACCATGGCGAGGAACATCGCGCTCATCAGCGGCACCTCCGACATCTCGGCCCATTCCTGCGAGCCGGCGCGCACGTCCAGGACGATCAGGATGCCGGTGACGATGGCGACACCGGCGAGCACGCTCGACATCGCTGCCGTGCGCCACACGCGGAAGCCGTAGACGAGCGTCAGGCTGACCCAGATGAAGTGGAACGGGATCGTCTCCCAACGCCCCCACAAGACCATCGCCACGACATTCGCGACAGCGAACGTGAACCACGCGAGCTCGACGTTCCTACCCCGCAAGGCGGTACCCGACGGTGCGCACGGTCTCGATCGGGGTGTCCTGCCCAAGCTTCTTGCGGACGCGGCGCACGCACACGTCCACGACGTTGGAGCCCGGATCGAAGTGGTAGCCCCAGACCTCGGCGAGGAGCCGGTCACGGCTCACGACCTCGCCCGGACGCTCGGCGAGGCAGACCAGGAGTCGGAACTCTCGCTGCGTCAGGTCCACGGCCAAATCACCGAGCCGCGCCTGCCGCCGCGCGAGGTCGAGCACGAGGCGGCCCGCGGATAACAGCCGCTCCTCGCCGTCATCCGAGCGCGGCCGGCGCACGTGGGCGCGGATTCGCGCGAGTAGCTCGTCGAGCGCGAACGGCTTCTGCACGTAGTCGTTCGCACCGAGCTCGAAGCCGCGCAGCTTCGTCGGCAGATCGGTGCGCGCGGAGAGAATCACGACCGGCAGCTCGGGGTCGACGTGACGGAGCTCGCGGAGCACCGACAGACCGTTGACACGGGGGAGGAGGAGATCGAGGACGACGAGGTCGTAGTGCCCGCGCCGCGCGAGCTCGATCGCGCGCTCGCCGTTCTCGGCACCGTCTGTCGCGAAGCCTTCGGCCTCGAGCGCGCGACTGACGAATGCCTGGATCCGCGGCTCGTCCTCGGCCACCAGTATTCGCATCCTTCGGCGCGGAACCCTAAACGATGACGGCTGCATGACGGGCGGATGACAGCTTTGTCATCTTCCCCGAGCCCGCCTCGTCGGGGCTCTAACGTCGTGGGGCTGTGGCGGAGCAAGGAGTCATCACGCCCGAGGCGCCGGCTCCGCTTACGCAGCGCGCGTACGCGCGGTCCTCACCCTTCCCGGACGGCGCGGCGAAGCACTGGCTGCTCTCGTCGATCATCTGGCTGACCGTCGTCGATCTCTTCGGGCTCGTTCTCGCCACGGAGTTCGTCACGCCGGAGGCATTCGGCGGGATCTCGTGGCTGAGCTTCAGCCGCGTCCGACCGTCACACGTCAACGGCGTGATCCTGGCCTGGCTGACGATGATGTACTTCGGCGCCCTGTTCTACATGCTGCCGCGGCTCGTGGGCACGCGCGGGATGTGGAGCGAGCGGCTCGGTATCTGGTGCGCGTGGGCATGGAACCTGATGTATTTGCTCGGCGTGATCGGGCTGCTCACCGGGCACAGCCAGGGTCGCGAGTACGCCGAGTTCATCTGGCCGGTCGACATCGCCCTGCTCGTCATCTGGTGCGCGAACATCGTCAACATCCTCGCGACGGTCGCGATCCGCACCGTGCGTCCGATCTACGTCTCCGTCTGGTTCTTCATCGCCAGCCCGCTGTGGCTCGCCGCGGACTATGCGATCGGCAACGTCATCTGGAACCCCGGACATGTGTGGGGCGCACCCTCGGGCGCGGTGAGCTCGAGCCTCTCGGACGCGATTCTCAACTGGTGGTACGCGCACAACCTGTTCGGGCTCTGGTTGACCCCGATGCTGCTCGCGCTCACGTACTACATCGTCCCTCGGGTCACCAACACGCCGCTCTACAGCTACACGCTGTCCCTCGTCAGCTTCTGGGGAATGGCGTTCTTCTACACGGGCGTCGGCGACCACCACATCCTGCAATCGCCGACGCCGGCCTGGCTGAAGACGATCGCCGAAGTCTCGTCGTGGATGTTGCTCGTGCCGGTCTTCGCGTTCACGATCAACATCCTCGGGACGATGAAGGGCAACTGGGACCGGTTCTTCACGAACCTGCCCTTGCGCTTCACGATGACGGCGTTCTTCTTCTACTTCCTGGTCAACATCCAGGGCGCCTTCGAGGCGATTCAGCCGTTCAACAAGCTGACGCATTTCACGAACTTCGTCGTCGCGCACGCGCATCTCGCGCTGCTCGGCGCGTTCACGATCCTCGGCATGGGGATCATCGACTACATCGTCGCGCAGATCTACGCCCGGCCGCTGTGGAGCCGGAGTCTCAGCGAATGGCAGTACTGGCTGGTCACAGTCGGCTTTACGGGCTTCTTCAGCGTGCTGACGCTCGCGGGCTTCCAGCAGGGCTTTGCGTGGCAGGAGGGGATCCCCGAGATCAACGTGCTCGATCAGCTTCACGCCTACTACATCGCGCGCGGGATCTTCGGGGCGATGATCGTGGCCTCGGGAATCGTCCAGATCGTGAACGTCGGCCTGACGATCTACACGGACACGCACGAGCGGCGGCGGCGTGAGACGCTGCGAGTAGCCGAGGCGGTCGCGCCGCCGGTGACCGGCTGATGTCTGACCCGACGCCCCAGCTTCCGCGCGGCTGGGTCAGGCATCCGCGCGAGCGCATGCTGATCACGCCGTTGCTGGCGTCGATCGGCGGCATGCTCGCGTTCTTCACCGTCGTCGCGATCGTCGTGTGGCTGCCGATCCACACGTTCGATCCGCCGGCGTCGAACGACTGGGCTCCGCTCTCCGACAATGCCCTCGCGGGCCGCAACCTGTTTGCGCAGAACGGATGCTACGTCTGCCACTCCGGCTACTCGCGACCGCAGGACGTGCGCGAGGCCCTCTACTTCCTGTACCCGAAGGTGTCGGAGCCGGGAGACTTCTACGGGAGCGACCAGTCGCCGAACCTTCTGGGCACGGAGCGCACGGGCCCGGACCTCTCGCAGGAATCGGGATGGCATCCGGACGACTGGCAGCGCGCGCATTTCTACGACCCGCGCTTCATGGATCCGCGCTCGCTCATGCCGAACATGCACTCGCTCTTCTCCGACAAGCAAGTCGATCAGCTCGTCGACTTCGTGGAGCAGCGCAGCGGCAAGTCGGGCCTCCTCCGTTACGCCGGCCAGCTCTATGCGAAACACGTCGTGCTGGTCAACCAGGGCTTCCCGCAGCCGTACACCGGCTTCCAGGGCGCGCACAGGCCGATCATGGAGGCGAACGAGAAGGGACTCCATCCGCCGAGCACGCAACTCGAGGAGGCGCCGAACCTCTCGCAGATCGACCGCAGCTACTGGCTCGCCGGCGACCCGCTGCCGGTGACGGAGGGGAACCTGCTCCGCGGCAAGGAGGTGTTTCTCGACCGCTGCGTCGGCTGTCACGGATTGACCGGCAACGGCAAGGGGCCCGGCGCGAGCTTCCTCTCGCCGCCACCGGCGGACTTCACCGACAAGGACGACGCCTGCTGCGGCGGCGACACCGGCCCGGGCGACTTCTACTACCGCATCCTGCGCGGCTGGCCCGGCACGGCGATGGAGAACTTCGGCGACCGCCTCTCGGTCGACGACATCTGGCGCGTGGTGCTCTTCCTGAAGACGATTCCGAACAAGACCCTCGAGTCGAACCGGGTGCCCGAGCCGAGCGACTACATCGCCTGGCAACCCTCGAAGGAGCTGCTCGCGTGGATCAAGACGCACCAGCAGCTTCCGAGCAACGCCGACTTCGCCAAGCGCCAGGCCGCCGATGCATTCGTGCAGGAGGCGATGCGCACCTTCCCGGGCCTGGCGCCGGGGGACACCATGAACCTGAACGACGGAAAGACGCAGCTTTCGCTGCGAACCGCAGCTGCGGGAATCCGCGCGCTCTACGAGGACATGCTCAACCGCGCGTGGAGGGACGCCGTCAGGCGGGGCGAGAAGCTGCCGCCTCTCACGCAGAAGAGCATCCCGCCGGACGTTCCGGGGCAGCAATGAGACGGCTGGCGCTGACGACGTTCGTCTTGCTCGCGGTCACGCTCGCGCTTCCGGTCGCGGCGCTCGCGCACGACCAGCCGGAGACGAAGCAGTCTCGCTGGATCATGGCCGATTGGATGCTCGACACGTTCTTCGTCTTCTCCGGTCTCGCCGTCATCGCCTTCCTCGCCGCCTGGAAGGCAGGCCATTTCCACGAGCTCGACCGCGTCGGCGCGCTCCCGCTGTACGTCCAGGAGGAGGACTACTACACGCCCGAGTGGGCGCTCGACGAAGAGGAGTGGACCGATGGGAATGCCTAGCGGCGACACGCCGCAAAAGGTTCAGGACTACTACCAGTACCTTCAGGCACACCAGGAGACGGTGCACGCGCCCGCGACGTGGCACGTGCGGTGGCTCGACCTGGCGTGGCTGTGGGGCTTCCTGATCGTGCTCGCGCTCGTCATGCTCGGATGGGTGTGGCAGTACCGCAGCACTCGGCAGCGGGCGGGGCTCTACCCCGTCGATCGCTTCGGGGGCTACACCACGGAGCTCGCCGGGCCCGCGACGTTCTTCTTTCTGCTGCTGACCGTCGTCCTCGCCTGCTGGGCCGTGGTCCTGATCGTGGGGCACATCGTCTGGGGGCAGAAGTTCTGATGTCGGCGTCGCCGCAGCGGTCGGCGCTCCCCTACGTCGCCTGGGCGAGCGGCACGTTCGCGGAGATTCCCGCCGCCGAGTGGGAGAGGGTCTACGGCTCGATGCAGGCCCTGAAGGCCCACGTGCAGGAGTACCCCGGGTGCCAGAAGCTCGAGGCGTTCGTCGAGCCCGGGTCCGAGGACGGGGTGCGGATCCACTGCTACACCGTCTGGGATACGCCCGAGCAGCTCGAGGCGTTTCTCGAGCGCGGCTACACCCTCGAGCGCATGCTCCACGACGTGGCCGGCGTGACGCCGACGGCGACGCTGATCATGGAGAAGGTCTTCTGATGGCGGACGAGCAGGGTCCACGTCCTGCCCGCCCACTCATGGGCTACCGCGACACCGGCGAGGACGTTCGCCATTCGCGGGCTGCGCTGCTCCGGGCGTGGGTGATCCTCGGAGCGATCGCGATCTTCTACCTCGCCTGGACGCTCATCGTGTACTTCCTGGAGCCCGGCCTCCGGTAGCCGGTGTATCTCCGGCACCTCTCGTCGCTCCAGTTCCTGACCTACGTCGCGTTCTTCGGCGTCGTCATCGCCGCGGTCGCGAGATTCGTCCCCGGCCGCGCGCCGCCGGTGCGCGAGACGCCGTACTCGCCGGAGGAGCTCGGGGCGCACGACCGCAAGGTCGCGAAGTACTTCGTCGCGGCCGGTCTCTTCCTCGTCGTGGGCAGCGCGCACATGGTGCTCAAGAACCTGCCGTGGGTCGAGGAGTACCTCGCGCGCACGGGCTACGCGGGCCATCTCGTCCGCGACCTCTCCAACACCCACGTCACGATCGTCGGCGGCGGCACGCTCATCGCCACGGGTCTCTGCTGGCTCGTCCTTCCGCGCGTCGTCGGGCGGCCGCTCGCGAGCGAGGGGCTCGCCCAGTGCGCCTTCTGGTTCACCGTGATCGGGCTCGTCGTCTTCTACGTCTCGCTCGTGGGCAACGGGATCGCGATCGGCCGGCTCGTCGAGCACGGCTGGGACTACGAGCTCGCGAAGGAGCGCCTGGGCAAGTGGTACAAGGTGCCGACCGGGATCGGCGCCGGCGTGATGGGGCTCGGCTACTGGTGCTTCGCGACGAACGTCGCCGTCACGATCTTCCAGTCCCGGCTCGTGCCCGTCCGTCCGCCGCAGCGCCACCTCTGGAAGTACTTCGCCACGGGTGCCACGGCGCTCACCGTCGGCACGGTGCAGGGCGTGATCCAGGTGCAGCCGGCGAATGCGCGCTGGTTGTACGCAGCCGGGCACGCCGGCGACTGGATCGACCCGATCAGCCACGCGCACATCAACCTCGTCACGGGTCTGACGATGCTCGTCGCAGGAGCGCTGTTCGCGCTCGTCGGCCGCGCCGGCGGCCGCGAGCCGTCACGGAAGGTCGTCGACGGATGCTTCTACGGGCTGCTCGGCTGGTCGCTCGCGTTCTACGGCGTCGCGCTCTACCTCGGCCTTCACGAAGGACGGCTCGTCCACGACCGCGGCTTCACGCCTGAAGGCGCCGAGCAGGCGACCCCGCTCCATCCGTACCTGATCATGGTCGCCGGGATCGGGATGTTCCTCTCGTTCTGGCTGCTCCTTGCGGTGACGGCGTGGGCGTTCTGGCGCTCCCAGTCGCGCGCCCGGTGGTTCGTGCTCGCCGGCTGCGCTGCCCTCGCCGTCGGCACGCTGCAGGGGCCTGTCCAGGCGTTCCCTGCCGTGAACGAGTTGCTCGACAAGGGCGGCACCGCAGGCGACGTGATCGTGAATCTCCACGCTCAGCTGAACATGCTGGGTGGCCTGATGGTGATCCTGATCGGGCTCGCGCTGGTCTCGCTGCGCGAGCTCGGAGCGGCCTGGGAGGGACCGCAGGCGCACAGGATTCTCGTTGCCGTGCCGGCCGGGATGGCGGTGTACTACGCGTCCGGGGTCGCGTTCGCGGCGGCCGAGGCACACCGCGTCGCTCGAGGAGCGACGTACGCCGCGGCGGTGCGCGCATTCGAGCCGTGGGCGGCGCTCGTCGCGGTGCCGGCGGCGGGCCTCGTCCTCCTGGGATTCGGCGCGTATGCGCGTGCTGCATGGCGGATGAGCGTACGCCAGCGCCGGGAAGGTCGCGCCGCGTTTGCGCGGGCGCCGCGCCTGTACGGCGGGCGCATCCCGAGTCGCGTTCGCCGGAGAAGGCCCGCGGCGCTCGCCGGCTACGAGTTGCCGCTGGCGCTGCTCGGCTTTCCGGGCGTCGGCTGGTTGTTCGCGGGCTTCCCGCTCACGGCATCGATCCTGCTGCTCGGCGGTCCCGCCGTGACGTGGGCGATCCTTCCAGCGGCGTTCAGCCCCTACGGCACCGGGCCGCTCCGTCACGTGGGCTGGCACGCGGAGCTCGCGTGGCTGCCACTGCTGGCGCTCACCTCGAGCGCGCTGCTGTTCCGCGCGCATGCGCGCAGGCGCCGGCGTCTCGACGGGCCGGCACCGCGGCGCCGTCGCGGGTCGGGCGGCTACCGCGCGCGCGTCGGGATTGCCGCGGGCGCCGTCGGCTTGCTTCTCGTCTCGCTGCCGTTCGTTCCCGCCGTTGCCGGGGTCGGTGGAAGCTCGGTCCGGTACAGCGTCGAGCCTCGGCTCACGCCGGAGCTGACCGGCCAGTTCCTCCAGACGGCACGCGGGCCTGTGAAGCTCTTCGGTTGGGGCGACCCGCAGGGCGCGTACCCACGCGACGCCCTGCGCGTCCGGCCGTCCGATGCGCGTGCTCTCGTCGTGCATGCAGCCGCCGTCGACGATCCCGCCGCGTACCGGCTCTTCGACCTCCAGCGCGGCGGCGCCGTGTCCCTGAAGACCGTTGCGAGGACGAAGACGTCGCTGACGTTGGCGCCGAAGCGGGCGCTGCGTCCGGGCCGCTACGCATTCGTCGCGACACACGAGGGGATGTTCGGCGGGCGCGACTACGACTACCTGACCGTCGTCGCTCCCGGCGTGCACCCGACGGCGATCGGCACGAGCGATCGTCGGAGCGCTCCCGCGGTAGCCGGGGCGCTGCCGCCGGTGGCCGCGGCGCTGCTCGCGTTCCTGTTTTTCGTCCGGCTGGCCTCTTCCGCGCTACGTCGTCCGGGCGGGCAGAAGGTGCTCTGGGCGCTCGGCTTCGTCTTCTTCGCGACCGCTGCTGCGGCCGAGGCGCTCGCACATCGGGCGGGGTGGACGCCGTCGCTCTTCCGTACCTACTACGCGGCCGGCGGAGTGCTCACGGTCGCGTACCTCGGCGCCGGCTCCGCGTGGCTGCTGTTGCCGCGCCGGGCGCGCGACGTCATGCTCGGCGCGCTGGCGCTGGCGACCGTCGCGGCCGTCGCGGCCGTGTTCCTCGCGCCTGTCGACGGGGCGGCGCTCGCGGCGGTGGGAGGCGGGCGTCCGCCGGCGAACGGGGCGTTGGCGGGGCACGCATTCCTGTGGGCGCTCGGGCTGAACTCGTTCGGGACGATCTTCCTCGTCGGCGGGTCGATGTACTCGGTCGTGCGCAGGCAGCGTGTGCGAGTGAATCTCTGGATCGGCGCCGGCGCGCTCGTGCTCGCCCTCGCCACGGGTCTGTCGCGTGCAGGCTCGTACTCGTTCGTCTACGCGGGCGAGCTCGTCGGCATCGCCCTGATGTTCTGCGGCTTCACGTTCGCCGGGAAGGTATCCGTGCGGAGCCCCCGACCCGCTCGGCCGGCACACCCCGTTCCGGACGTCTCGCGCTCGCTCTCAGAGACGTCTTAGCGCCCTCTCAGTCGACTCCCAGGCGGCGGTGGTTCGCTTGTCCGAGTGGCATTTCGCCACGCAACCGATCCATCGACTTCGTTGTGAGGAGGCTTCCATGCAACTCATCGCCCCGATCGACACCAATGTCCTCGATCGCCGCAACATGAAGCTCCGCGTCACCTTCGCCGGCTGCTCCCCTCCGACTCCCGCCGAGGCGGCCATCGCATCGGTCCGGTGGGAGCGGCGGGGCCTGCTCGGACGCCTCGTGCGCCTCGATCCGTGACCCGCTCAGCGAGCCGCGGGCGATTCGCCCGCCCCCCTGACGTGCTCGTCCTCGAGCAGGCGCCAGACGAACCAGCCGATCGCGAGCAGGAACACGATCGTCTGCTCGCCGTTCATCAGGATCCCGCCGAGGTTCTGGTCGCGCACTGCGGACAAGCCCCACAGGCGCGGCGCCCGTTCGTAGAACGAGTAGAACGGCGTGCTCGAGAAGATGAACGCGAGGCCGAGGAAGGACGCGGCCACGAACGCCGCGCCGAGGTAGGCGAGCGCGCCCGGCGCCGAGATCCGCCCCGAGACGAGCGGCCACCAGAAGACGAGCCCGGCGAGGATCAGCACCGCATGCTCGAGGTTGAGCGCCCAGCCGGTGTCGAGGGCCCAGTCGTAGAAGCCGGCGATGTGTGTCCCGTACCAGGCGAGGAGCCACGCGGGCAGGGCGTAGCGCGCGCGGATGAACCTCCCGCCGCGGCGGTCGATCGCCGCGCGCATCGCCGGTGTCAGGCCGAGCAGCACGAGCAGCGGCGCCACGTCCGCGATCAGCGCGTTCTGGAGGAGATGCACGAGCAGCAGCCGGTGCGCCGCGATCGTCTCGAGCGGCGAGTTGAGCGACGCCGCGATCAGGAGCAGCCCGAGCGTCATCGAGGCGACGCGCGCCCCGCCGGGCCGGTCTCGCCGTGCGGCCCAGGCGTACAGCGCGGCCGCGGCGACCGCAAGCCCGAGAAACAGCCACTCGAAGGAGAAGTCGGTCGCGTTCACGCCGCGGCCAGCCGGGCGGCGCGGAGCTGCGGCCGCAGGAGCAGCGCGACGAGGATGCCGAGCGTGAGCAGTTGCTCGACCATCATCGCGACGCCGGCGAGCTTCTGGTCCGTGAGCGCCGAGATCCCGTAGGAGCCGCCGTACGCCGGGTAGAGCGGCCGGAAGCTGAAGACGAGCACGTCGGTGAGGATCTGGCCTGCCGCGAACATCGCCGCCGCGAGAGCGACCCTACCGCCGCGGCTCAGCCGCCGGTGGCCGCCCGGATCAACGAGCAGCGTCCAGACGAGGACCCCGGTGAGCACCCAGCAGGCGTGCTCGAAGTCGTGCAGCGCGTCGTGGCGCAGCGCGAGGTCGTAGAGCCCCGGGACGTGCCAGACGGCGAGGTTCGCGGCCCAGAGGGTGAAGGCCACGCGCGGCCGCAACAGCGTCCCGAGCACGCTGCGCACGCGCGCGCTCCGGGCGAGCGGCGCGAGCAGCGACGCGGGGAGGAGGAAGACGAGCAGCGGGCCGCGTACGGCGACGGCCAGCAGCGCGGGCCCCGCGTCGCCGATGAGCACGTGCTGCCCCATGTGCGCCGAGAGGAGCCTGTCCTCGGCGATGCCGTCGAGCGGAGAGACGAGCGCGACGAGGGTCACGGCGAGGCCGAGCCCGAAGAGCGCGGCCCGGTCCCAGCCCGCCAGGTCGGCGCGGCCGCGGCGGCGCAGGCGCACCGCCGCCTGGGCGAAGAGCAGCGCGGCGACGGCGGCGGCGGCAACCGGAAGCACGAACGCCATTCTGCCCGCCTCCGTCAGAGTCCGAGCTGCCGCGCGATCACCATGCGCTGCACCTCGTTCGTACCCTCTCCGATCTCGAGGATCTTCTGGTCGCGGTACAGCCGCGAGATCGCGAACTCCTGCATGAAGCCGTAGCCGCCGTGAATCTGGAGCGAGGCGTTGACCGCCCGGTTCGACAGCAGGCCCGTGTAGAGCTTCGCCTGCGCCGCCGCGAGTGCGAACGGCTTGCCCTGGTCCTTGAGCCACGCCGCGCGGTAGACGAGCTGGCGGCCCGCCTCGATCTCGGTCGCCATGTCGGCGAGCGCGAACTGCACGGCCTGGAACTTCGAGATCGACTTCCCGAACTGCTGCCGCTCGCGCGCGTAGGCCAGCGCGAGGTCGTAGGCGCCCTGCGCGAGCCCGACGCCCATCGCGGCGACCGAGATCCGTCCGCCGTCGAGGATCTCCATGAACTGCCGAAACCCTTCGCCGCGCGGGCCGAGCAGGTTCGCTTCAGGCACGCGGCAGTCCCTGAACGAGAGCTCACGCGTGTCGGACGCGCACCAGCCGAGCTTGTGCATCGGCGCAGAGATCTCGTAGCCCGGCGTCCCGTTCGGGACGACGAGATTGGAGATCTCCCCGTCGGCCGTGAGCGCCGTGATCGTGACGCACGCCGTGATGTCGGTGCCGGCGTTGGTGATGAACATCTTGCTGCCGTTGACGACCCACTCGCCGTCGCGCAGCTCCGCGCGCGTGCGCGTCGCGGCCGCGTCCGAGCCCGCGTTCGGCTCGGTCAGCCCGAACGCGGCCAGGCCTCGTCCGGAGGCGAGCGCGGGCAGCCATTCCTGCTTCTGCGCGTCGTCGCCGAACAGGAAGATCGGCATCGTGCCGAGCGACGTGTGCGCCGCAACGGTGATCGCGACGGAGGAGTCGATCCGCGTCAGCTCCTCGACTGCGATCGCGTACGAGAGCGTGTCCGCGCCGGCGCCCCCGTACTCCTCGGGGATCGGGATCCCCATCAGGCCGAGCTCGGCCAGCTCCGCGACGAGCTCGTACGGGAAGCGCGCCTCGCGGTCGAGCTCCTCGGCGACCGGCGCGACGCGCGTCTCGGCGAACTCGCGCACCGTGCGCCGGAGCAGCTCCTGCTCCTCGGCGAGCTCGTAGTTCACGCGAGGCTCGCGGCGAGCTCCGCGATCAGGCGGACGCCGTAGCCGGTGCCGCCCGGTACGCGGTAGTAGTCGCCGCGCGAGCGATCGAGGAACCCCGGGCCGGCCATGTCGACGTGTGCCCACGGGCCCTCGCCGCTGAACTCGCGCAGGAACTCGGCAGCGAGGACCGGGCTGGCCTGCCGGAGCATGGAGGCGTTCTTCATGTCGGCGAACGTCGAGTCGACGTAGCGGCGGTAGCGCGGGTGGAGCGGGAACGGCCAGACGAGGTCGCCGCTGCGGTGTCCGGCCGCGACGATCGTCTCGCGCCAGTCGTCGTCGTTTACGAACAGCCCGGCGTAGAGGTCGCCGAGCGCGAGCTCCATCGCCCCGGTGAGGGTGGCGAGGTCGAGCACGTGCGTCGCGCCCTCGCGCCGTGCGTACCAGAGCGCGTCGGCGAGCACCAGCCGACCCTCGGCGTCCGTGTTGATGATCTCGATCGACTTGCCGTTCGCGGCGCGCAGGATGTCGCCGGGCCGGAACGCGTCGCCGCCGGGCAGGTTCTCGGCGGCG
>WNGE01001855.1_pt1 | contig 26379 bp, 20 predicted proteins | sample 5400651 | NCBI WGS metagenome assembly WNGE01 (sample SAMN13153370, study PRJNA577476) | soil metagenome | isolation source: 60 cm soil or saprolite under grassland replicate 2 | place: USA:California | collected 2016-06-15 | reverse complement strand
TGGCGGCCATCGTAATCGGGCATATGTACCATCCCACCGATGGCTACAACGGCTATGAAATCTCGTTGGCGGTGCACTCGAGTAACGGGTCGTTTGTGGTGGAGCGACCCATGTACTGGAATGCCTCTGGCACTCAAGGCGGCAGTGATGTCCTTGGCTATGCTGGCGGCTAAAAACCAGTTAGACAGAGATATTGAAAAGAGAGGCCCGATCTCATGAGATCGGGCCTCTCTTTTCAATATCTCTTTTGCATCTTGTAATCAAGGCAATCAAGTGAGAAAGACCCTAACCACATCCTCTGTTTGCGCCCAATCTCCTCCATTCACCCATACAATTCGCTTTTCTTTGCGGAACCACGTTAACTGCCTCCTGGTAAAATCGTGGATAGCATACTTTAACTTTTGCACCATTTCGTCTTCGTTCTCGAATGCTCCCGTCAACCAACGTATGATGTAACGATATTCCAGACCCAGGGCTTCCAGCCTTTGGTGGCTTATTCCTTCGTCTAGCAACCTCTGCACTTCTTGAACCATTCCCTGTTGCATACGTTCATCTACACGCTCATCGATTCTACGATATAGTACTTCTCTTGGCCATTCTATGCCCAACAAGAGAGATTGGTAGAGCGGTTCTGACATTTTGCGTTGTTGGGAGAATGGTTTGCCTGAGACGAGGCATACTTCGAGGGCCCTTATGACTCTGCGAGGATTGTTACGATCAATGGTAGCTGCACTACGCGAATCTAGCTTTTCTAGTTGCTGCAGCAGCTCTGGCATTGGACGTTTCTCAAGTTGCGCTCGAAGTGCGGGTTGTGGTTCGATATGCGGAATATCCAGGTTGTCTACAACTGCCTGTATGTAATGTGGTGAGCCACCAACCAGGAAAGGTTGGTGACTCCGCTTGAGGATGTCATTGATGGCGGAGATGGCATCTCGTTGGAACTGAGCTACTGTGTAGACATCGCGTGGATCGGCCACATCCAATACATGATGGGGTACCAGCGCTTGCTCTGCGGAAGTTACTTTGGCTGTGCCTATATCCAGGCCTCGATAGACCTGGCGGGAGTCGGCTGAGATGATCTCTCCGTTAAAGTGCTGCGCCAATGTGATACTTAAGCCGCTTTTGCCTGATGCAGTTGGGCCAAGCAGGACTACTAATTTTGGGAGGTGGGTGATCATGGATGGGTAAGCTTCTGTTTTAGAAGGCGGTTCAGACGCAGCACCAGAGCTACCCCAACGCCAACGCCCAGCAATACACCAAAGGGAGTAAAGCAGCCAAAAGCGATACCGCTCGTCAATGCGAAACCCAAGCCCCCACCGATTACTACTGCCAGACCGATCATCAACCAACGCATATGCTGCATCATCCACATACCAATACTTATCATCTTGTTGCTGACCCATGGCAAGGAGCCGAAGGTTGCTCCTGCTGCCGTAACCAGTAGCATCACTATTGAGTGAATTGGTGGAGCAGTCCCTCCTCCTACCACATTTTGCCAGAAACCTTCGCTTATTCCTAATACTATAAGTGCGGTTGCTAATCCTGTGCAGGCCCGACTAATAGTCTCTCGTGTAGCCAACGAACTGCCCCAATTGACTAATATAGCTCCCGCTGTGGCAAATGGCACAAGGCCCACAAGCACAGCTATAAACCATGGATTGGGTGGAAGGAGTGATGCCTGCGCGTTCGGTGTAATATGCGATAGCAGGAGGTAGAAGAAAGCGGCGGCCATAGACGCGGCAAAGAAGGTCATCCCAATTTGTAATCTTGATGCTTGTTTTGGAGTAGTTTGGAGCACCTGCCAGCCATCGCTTCCAGGTAGTCCATATTTCTTTTTGTACTCGCTGTCTTTTGCGCTAGTATAGGGCTGGTTTACCTGTGCCGTGGAGCCTGGAGTGTTTGTATTGCTGCCTGCCACAGTTACGGGCGCTGCCATGGTATTTTTTTGTGTGGACGTTATGTTTTGTTGAAGAGTCGAGTCACTGGCATCTACAATCCCTTGTGAGTACTCGCTTTGTCCAATGGTAGTCTGCCAGCTGGACGTGGCAAAACCAAGCACATCCACTTCAACCTTTACAGAGATTTCTTCCGCGTTGTTATCGGGGGTTACTATAATTGTACCTGTATAATGCGTGGAACCACGCAAGCGTGTAGTGTCAGCTCGCACACGCACAGGCGTGCTCATACCATCAAATGTCTTCTGGTCAAGCACAATCCATGACTCTACAGGGCGTATGGTTCCTTTTACCAATGCTCCTTTCACACCGGTAATTGTCAATAGTATTGGGTGTGATAGGCCTGGATATATTTCTTCAAAATCTATAATTTTCGGTCGTACTACTACCTGACTTGAATCGCGTGTCCGCGTGGGCCAACCGATACGCGAACCAGATATATTCATACGTGTGCCAGTACTTGTCTGTCCGCTGGTGCTGTTGCCTGCCTTTGACGTAGGGATATAGTTGCGCGTCTGGGCATTAGGTCCCATTACTACTTGTAAAAACCTATTGACACCCATTTCTGGATCACCCACCGTTGCGCGAATGCGCTTTGTAGCTCGTGCCAGATCATGCTCACCGATTTCTGATAACCATGATTCGATCACACCTGAGTACAGATAATCAGCCGCCTCGATTGAATAATGAGCACATAAATCAGCAAGCTCCTCTGGAGTTGTAGCTTCGCCCCCATTTTCAAATTGGAATGCTCCCACACCAAGCAGAGCGCGCCGGAATACGACGATGCTTTCATAGCGGTCTTCTGGATTCAGCGATGTAGCTTTTTCAAGCGCGCGGGCTACCGGTGGTGAGATGTGTGGAAAATTGGCATGTACATTGGTCAAGCCGAAACCATTCTCGGAAATTGAACATGTGAGCAATTGAAACAGCGTCATCGCCAGCGAATATATATCTGAACGTTCATCTGTTTGAGCACTGCCATATTGTTCTGGAGGTGCGAAACCTGGGGTGCCTAACAACTGTGTGTCCTGTGAGCTGCTGTGCCGGAAGAGACGGGCAATACCAAAATCAATCAGCTTGATGCGTCCACTGCGCGTTAGCATCACGTTGCCGGGTTTCATGTCACGAAAGATTACAGAAGGCTGCTGGTTGTGCAGGTACTCCAACACGTCACACAATTGTCTAGCCCACCCCAGTACTCGAGGTTCTGAAAAAGGGCCTTTATTGCGATCAAGTAGCTCTTCGAGTGTATTTCCATCTATATATTCCATCACCAGGAAATGGCGAGCGCCTTCGGTGAAAAAATCGGTAAAGGCAGGCAGGTTGGGTTGATTCAGACGCGAAAGTATCCTGGCTTCGGCCAGGAAATTTTGAATTGCCTGGGATCGCTCATTTGCAAGCACATTAGAGAAGCCCATTTCTTTAATTGCAACAAGAGTTCCTCGCCTGGTATCATTTGCTTGATACACTGCGGCCATTCCTCCACGCCCTATTGTGCTCAAGATAATATAGCGCCTGTGCAATAGGGTATGTGGATCTAACTGTCCCGTTTGTGTTATTTCGTTGCCATTGTTACTCTGTCGGCTAATGGTACAAGCTCCCCTCTTACAGAAAACCAATCGTTTCCCAGTATAGCATACCAGATATGGGAGATACTACCTAGTTAAACGTTATTTGGGAGGTAAGATCACATTTGTATGTTACAATCGATAGATGTCGATCTGATTATAGTTTCGACTGTTATGTTAAATTAGACGTTATTCCCTGTTTATTATAGAAAATAAGATGTATCGCAACAAATTAATTCAATGGGGTTTATTAGTTGTTTTCATTGCCCTAGTGGTAGGCTTGAACTTCCACACTCAGGACACACAGTTAATATTCTCTATAAAGGCTGCTTCGCAGAGAATGCCCACTGGAGATTTGAGTGTTGTTGGCAAACCCTCATTACCTGCGGCAACAGTTGATGCAATTTTAAAAAGCCTTGGTAGCCCTATGAGGGGCACGGGTCAGGTAGTTGCGCGAGCTTCCCAGCGGACAAATATTGACGATGCTTTTGCTCTGGCAGTGTGGTGGACCGAAACAAATGATGGCGCTGCTGGTGTGGGATTGGCTGATCGTAATCCTGGCAGTGTGCGTGGCAGTGTTGGCTATCCCTCAGCTTACGATGGCTATACCATCTATCCATCCTATTCGGCTGCTATAGTTTACTGGTTTAACATGCTTAAAAATATGTATGTCAATCGAGGGTTGAGCACAGTCTACCTTATTTCTCACCCCTATGTGGGTACGTCAAGTTCACCTCTATGGGCAGGTAAAGTAGTGGCGCTGATGATGAAATACCGTGGCGAAGCACCTCCACCTTCCATTGTGGTGCAGCATGGTAAAAAAGTTGCTGGTCCCAGGGCAAAGGCTCAAACCAGTGCAATCTCTCTTGCACGACAGGGTCAGACAGGGGAAGCGTCAAAACAAACTGCCAACACAACACGGCAGCTAAAGACCCCGGCTGTCTTACCTCTATCAATCGAATATACCATAGTTGTCTTTGCCTTGTTGCTCGCTCTTGCTATTGCCGCATGGGCGCTCAGATTACATAATCGTGCCCCTAGGAAAATTATGGATGCTCTGAACATAGATGCCTTGCGCACCTTTGGACAGGATGCCGCTCCTCATGATACGGATGCTCTAGGGGTACCCGCCCTGACAATGAATATTCCAAATATAGAATCTCTACCTCATATCCTTTCCATATCTGCTGCACATAACATCGACGCCACTCCTTCCGCTGATGCGTTTACACCAGTCACAGGCACGAACTTTCCCATACACCGCATTGTCTTATTGCCTTCTATATCTCTACCTGAGAGAGCAGTGCTTACTGAATCACTTGCTGCTACCAGGCCGGGTAGGCGTTCGACAGGGCTGCTCAGTCGCTATGGAGAAATACAACAGGAGTAATACGCTGTTTGTATCAAACAGATACCTTGCTTTTTTTCTCTATATACTTATCATATAGGTATATAGAGGAGGGAGCAAACCATCTCATAGTTCTATTGTAACCTCCTGGCGTATCTAATTAGTAGATTTTTTAAGTCTATGCTATTCCAACCGCATTCATCCTATCTGTTCTGTCTTGCAGGTAGTGTGTACCATCTTACCTACCTCTATCTGCAATTTCTACCCTGAATTCAGGGGTAGAGAAGGAGTGTTTGTATGGAAACCGAATCCGAAACTTCCTCATCGCCCGAGCCGGCAACACTACGCCCGAATACCATCGGTCTTCCCGGAGTGCTGTTCCAGTCGGTCACAACCATGGCCCCGGCTTCTGCAGTGGCGTTCAGCCTTGGGGCTGCTATTCCATTTGCGGGTGCAGCTTTGCCGCTAGCTGTTCTTATCGCACTCATAGTTTGTACCTTAATTGCTATAAATATCGGTGCGCTGGCAAGGTATCTTCCATCAGCGGGAGGTTTCTATACCTATCTCAGTCACGGTTTTAATTCACAGGTAGGCTGGATGGCTGGCTGGCTATTTAGCCTCGCCTACCTCCTGGTAGTCCCCCTTCAGCTACTGGTATTGGGACCGGTCGCTGATGGATTCGTCAATCAATACTTCCATCTCTCATTTGGGCCAAGCGGGTGGGCTGTGTGGGCTATGATCTTCGCGGTGGTTGTTTTCGGTCTCACCTACTTTGGTATCAAGATATCTGCGGACGTAGGCGTTGTACTGGGCGCCATTGAAATCACTGTCTTTGTGCTGCTTTCTCTCTGGCTGATCGTTACCGCTGGCAGCGGCAATACAGCAGCCACCTTTAATCCTGCTTCTAGCTCGGAATCTGGCCCCGTGCTTGGAAGCTGGCAAGGGATCCTGCACGGCATGATTTTCGCTTTCCTGGCATTTATTGGCTTTGAATCGTCTGCTCCACTAGCAGAAGAAGCAATCAATCCACGTCGCACTGTACCGCGTGCTATTGTCCTGGCCGCGGTCTCTATCGGGATCTTCTATGTGTTCTGTTCTTATGCAGGAGTTGTCGGCTGGGGCATTAACAACCTGGGAACATACACAAGCAACCCAGATCCATGGGGAACCATGGCAACTCGTGTCTGGGGAGAATTCGCATTTATTGCCATCTTTGCTATTCTCAATAGCGCCCTGGCGAATTCAAATGCTGGCGTAAACGCCGCAACTCGTGTACTCTACGCGATGGGACGTTCTAAGACACTCCCCAGGCCACTCGCCCATATCAACAATCGCTTCCGCACTCCCGACTTCGCAATCATCTTTGCGATGATTGTTGGCGTGGTTTTAACCTTGTGGCCTGGCTTTGTGTATGGGCCTACAACAGCATTTGCGCTATTAGGAACAATCATTACCATTCCAATCCTGGTAGTGTATATGGCAGCCTGCCTGGCTGTGCCGTTCTTCTATTCACGCGAGCACCGGGAAAGTTTCAACGTATTGCGGCATATCATTGTACCACTGGTACCATTCATTGTGCTGATTTTCCCGATACTGGCGCAGTTTATCCCTGCCCCTGCCGCTCCACTCAACCTGGCTGGTCCCATCGTTGCCACCTGGTTCGTGATCGGCCTGGTTATCGTCATCGTCTTGAGCCTGCGCTCGCCTGAAGCACTGGCAAGCAGCCACAAGATCTACATTGAAGATGAAGGGAGTCCCCAAACAGCTCATTAACGTTGTTTTGTATCTAACAATCACATGAAAGGAGTAACCTATGACAACACATCATCTCGATGATACCCAGCCTCATGCCTTCTGGGACAATTCTTACCCTGCGCGCCTGCGCATCCAACCTGGAGATACTGTCGTATTCGAAACTCTCGAAGCATCAGCGGGACAGGTTGGTCCTGATTCCGCATCAGAGGTGGTCAGAAACCTAAACTTCGACCTCATTCACCCACTTACCGGCCCTGTATATGTGGAGGGTGCGGAACCAGGTGATGCCCTCTTGGTCGATATCATCAGCATCAAACATAAGGGCTGGGGCTGGAATGCCGTTATTCCAGGATTTGGTCTGCTGGCTGAAGACTTCCCAGAGCCTTACCTGCATCACTATAAGCTGGGAGAGACGACCTGCGAATTCAGACCGGATATTCAAATTCCCTACGAACCATTCTGTGGTGTAATGGGTGTTGGACCACGTGAAGCGGGTCGATTTAATACCATTCCACCACGCGAAAATGCAGGCAATATTGATATTCGCCATCTTACCCCTGGCTCAAGAGCATTCTTTCCGGTCCTGGTACCGGGCGCACTATTCTCCTGTGGTGACTGCCATTCAGCACAGGGGGATGGCGAAGTGAACGGTACTGGCATTGAAACCAAAATGTCCGTGACACTGACGTTCAACTTGCAGAAAAGCGCACATATACCCGAACTGCGTTTCATCACACCTCCTGGCAAAAAGCTCACGTTAGCCGATGAGGGTGGTTACTATGTTGCCACTGCTCACGGCCCTGATCTTTACAAGAATTCCCAACAAGCGATTCGCTACATCATCGATTACCTGTCCTCTGAACATAATATGACCCGAGAACAGGCTTACTGTTTGTGTGGCGCAGCGGTGGATTTAAAGATTAGCGAAATTGTGGATGCTCCCAACTGGATTGTGTCGGCGTATCTGCCACTTAGCATTTTCAAATAAGGGGAATTGTATATGTAGGAATGGCTGTATGTTCGGTGGCGTCGCCACCGAACATACAGCCATTCCTACATATACCTACGCTTGACTCAACTTCATTCATATGGTATTTTATACCAGCATTCATACAGGGCTGCTAGCTCAATGGCAGAGCATCCGACTCTTAATCGGCAGGTTCAGGGTTCGACTCCCTGGCAGCCCACTCCTGCGTAACTAACATAGCATCCGCAAAGGATGCTATGTTGATTCTTACCAACTTTCCATTTTACCTTCCTTGCTTTCTTATCTCCAAAATGGTATTATATAAACAAAGCTTTCATAAACTTTTGTTTATATAACTGAAGTATATGGTATCAGATGGACGAATGGCGTGACCTTAAAAACATGGTGAAGGCGATGGCAGATATGGCACGACTGTCTATCGTCTATCACCTGGTACAACACGATGAGATTACTGTTACCGCTTTGACAGAATTGCTGGGACTTAGCCAGCCGCTTGTCTCGTGGCACCTGCGTAAACTCCGGCGAGCCGATTTGATCACCACTCGCCGCGTTGGCCGCCTGGTGTACTGTTCTTTAAATAAAAGCCGCTTTGAACTTTGTATCCGATACTTGCAGGATTTAATCGATCCGACCATGAGTCTGGAATCTATTCCAGTTGGCGCGGCACTTGTTGAAGCGAAAATTGGCCTTGAGGATTAAAAGCCTTGTGCCATTGTAAAGAAATGTAAAAGCATTGAAAGATGTATAGAGGATTATTCCCGATTGCGCTCCTGTAGCTTAGAAAGATATAGCATGTTTACGAGTAAAAATGGTAAAGCGATTGACGCGTTCGAGAATACGAGCCGGGGTACTGGAAGTTTAAAAAAACGCAAGCGGATGACTCAAAACCAGGCGTATTATTCGGGCTTGTCAGGTAGAGCCGATTTACATATGCACAGTACCTTTAGTGATGGTCTAGGCACAATTCAGCAGATTCTGTATCACGTCCAACATAATACCGATTTGAATGTGATTGCACTGACCGACCATAATGTAGTGGAAGGCGCTCTGCGAGCACGTGATCTCTGGGCAAGAGGTAATTATCGCTTTGATTTTATAGTAGGAGAAGAGATCAGCACCAGGGAAGGTCATATGCTGGCGCTCTTTATTGAAAAACGGATTCCAGCGGATTTAAGTATTGAACGCAGTATCGATCTTGTGCATGAGCAAGGAGGGCTTGCGATAGTTGCTCATCCACTCAATCCACTCTTTCGCCATAGCTGCCAACGCGAAGTATTGGATCGGATTTTTGAGGATGACGATGTCTGGCTTGACGGTATTGAAACTTGGAATGCGAGTTTTTGTGGCATTTATACCAATCGACTGGCAATGAGAACCAATCGGGAGGTGTATGGTTGGCCCGAAGTTGGCAACAGCGATGCGCATACAATTCATGCCATTGGGCGTGGTTGTACCTGGTTCGAGGGATCGACAGCTCAACACGTGCGCGCTACAATTGAGTCTGGCGTAAGCGCCCCAGGTGGAAAATTGTGGCGAATGCATGATTATTTGCGCCTGGCAAGTCATCGTTTTAATAAACGTCGAAGAGATCGCCGGGAGCGAGTGGCTTGAAAAAGCACTTCATACTGGCGCCTACTAGTTCAAATAGTAGAAGTATGGTACAATAAGCTTATGTTTAGCAGACACATACAGCAACGAGTTCGACAGATCGTGACCATGATCGTACGACCATTGGCTGGGCTTGGTGTCACGCCAAATACCTTGACTGTATTGGGGCTGATACTCAGTATCCTGACAGCTGTTATCGTTGCTCAAGGGTTGTTTCTAGCTGGTGGCTTGCTGGTGTTGTTTGCAGGAATCTTTGACATGTTTGATGGAGCGATGGCTCGCGCTCGTAATGCCTCTACAACTTTTGGGGCGTTTTTCGACTCAACGCTGGATCGCTATTCAGAGAGCATCATCCTGTTTGGGTTGCTTTTTTTTGCATTGCAAAGACCAGTAATACATGATCGGTTCTGGCCTTTTCAGTACGAGCAATCCTGGATGATTACACTCGTTTTTATTGCTACGGTCGGCTCATTTATGGTTAGTTATGCGAAAGCGCGTGCTGAGGGTTTGGGCTTAGAGTGTAAAACTGGTTTACTAGCTCGCCCTGAACGTGTCGTCATCCTGGCTATTGGGCTTTTAAGCGGCGCTGTTATCTGGGCGTTGATAATACTGGCGATTTTTTCTAATGTGACAGCTATCGAGCGTATCGTCCATGTTTGGAGTGTCGCCCATCAGCCGGTGACAATGACCGAGGTGAGAAATTTCTCCTCCGATGGGCATATGAATGAGACAAAAAATAGCTCAATTCACCGGCAAATGCCAATAGGGGCAAACGAAGCAAAAGAGCCTTCTGTTCCGTCTGTACACACTGCCATGCCGCCGTTCAATGGTGGTGTACAACAAGATTAGGTAACGGCATAGACAAGCAGACCGGACCGGGTCGCACATTTAGTGTAAAAAGTTTATCTGAGAATTAAGTGGAGGCAGACGTAAATTCTGCCCATTCGCACAACGCGGATTGGTGATAGAGGCAGCAAAGGGTAATGCAATAAAATGTAGCAGCAATTCATCCTTATACCCTCTCCCAAACACCCGTTGCATTTACGTGAGACGACTGGCATACAGTCAGAGTTCGCCTTAACCACTTACAATCGAATATTCTCTATGGCTATAGCCCGTGCTCCGGTCCATTACTGTTGAGACTGGAGATCTTAGTGACAACACAAAATAACGAACCGGAGAACAACGACACCAATGAGACTGTCGTTCAGCAGCCAACTGCCTCCGAAACCCCTATAACCTCTGCTGAGGCTGAGGTTACTATGCCTGCAAACGAGCAGGATACTCAAACACACGAGATACAATCGAAAACATCCGAGAAGCAGATCGAGGAAGAGCCAGTGCGTTCTTTCACCGATTACATTGAGGAATTTCGTCAAAAAGAGGTTCAATTTGGTTCTCTCCTGGAAGAGCCGCAAGTGGAGCCATTCTCTGCGTTGATGCCAGGTGAAGATTCAGGAAGCAATGAATTTACACCAGGCTGGACCAATACACCCCTGGGAGACAGCATTCTTCTTGAAGGATCGCCAATCGCTGTTGAAGACGTAGAATCCCACTCAAATCCTCAAATTGTCTTACCTGTTGGTGAAACTGGCAATGGAACAGAGCAGCCAGCAGAACTACAAGTACAACCTGCAGCCGAAGTGGAAGCCGTTTTACCTGCTGTACGTCAAACGTCACCTCTTTTACGACCTTCATCGCGCGTTCGTTTACCTCGTCAAGCTGGTATGCGGCATCGTGAGGAGTCTGTAGTTGAAGGACAGACACAGCAAGAGCAAAAGAGTGAGACAACCATAGTTACTATGCCTTCCGTTGAGGATACAAGTAAAGCGGATGAAACTCCTGTGGAAGAGAAACCACGCCCGGAGCGGCGTTATCGTTTTGATCGACGAACACCCGCCATATCAACTACGGCAACCACAGCACAGCCGCGCACAAATAACGAGCTTCCAGGTGAGAGAGAGGAGCAGGTTAAACAACTCTCTGACGTGGCTCAGTCAACAGAGCAGATCTCATCAGCACAAGAGGTAGTCCAGGAGCAGGTGGTAACACAAACTGTCGAAGCCGAGAAAGCAAAACCAACTAAGACTACCCATGATGTTCGACGCCGGCATGGGCAAGAACGACAACGTGAAAAAGTGCAAGCAACTCCCTCTGCATCTATACCCGTTACGCCGGAAGTCACAACGGCTGTTGCCGAAATTATCGAACCGCAAGTTCCAGAAGTTGCACTTGAAGATTTGCCTCCACTGGAATACGCAGAATTGCAAGCTGCAAACTCACGGAGGCGACGAAGACGACGCTCTGGTAGTTCGAGTCAAGCAACGATGGCTTCGAATGCTTCCGCTAATCCTGTGGCTACAAAACCAGTGACACCCGAGCAGACAGTAACGGGAGCACAAATACTTCCGTCTACGTCGCCTGTCTCCCCCCCTGCTACTGTAACGCGCTCCACAGCAATACCAGAAAGTCCTGTGTCATCGACAAGCCAGTACAGTATCCAATCTGGCCATACTGTAAGCCAGATGAATCAAGGTAATGGTGAGTCAGGACCATTTATGGGACCAGAGCCTTCGCCTGCTCGTGGCAGTGGTAGCAGTATTCCGCGCACTGTGCGGCCAATTCGTAACGAAGTACAACGCGTGCCTGCCTATCCTGTTCGCCAAGAGGGAGCAGCTTCCTCTGCTTCGATCAACCATCTTGCAAACGTTGTTGCGCAAGCGATACAGACGCAATCTGATCGCATGGTGGCTGAGTTACGGCGTGCTAATCAGATCCCAACGAATGTCTCTGTTTCATTACCACCATTCCCTTCAACTGAGCGGGTAGGAGTTTTCGTGGATGTTGCTAATCTGCTCTATTCGGCACGAACACAGCGTTTGACAATCGACTTTGGCAAGTTACTTGACTTCTTGCGCGGCAATCGCCGTCTGGTAAGAGCACATGCCTATTGTCCCACCAGCCCACAGCCTGGTGATGATCAAATGTTTTTGCAAGCTGTAAAGGGATTAGGATACCGCATTACTACCAAGAATTATAAAACGTTCTCCAGTGGTGCAAAAAAAGCCGACCTGGACCTGGATTTGTGCATGGACGTTGTGCGACTGGTAGATGGTAACGCCGTTGATTGTATTGTGCTGGTCAGTGGGGATAGTGATTTTATGCCCATGCTTGACTATTGTTCCGATCATGGTGTGCGTGTTGAGGTAGCTGCGTTCGACGAATCAATGTCTGCTACGTTGCGTCGGAGTTGTGATCTCTTCATTAACCTCTCCATGCTTGACGAAATTCGAGCGTAAATATAATGTCAATTGTAGGGGCGCGATAAATCGCGCCCTGGTGGGTGGGGTGAGGCTCGCTGAACCCTAAAAACAAGAAGAATCATCTTCTCCTGCTGTGAGAAATAAGCTCTTCGTGACGTATAATTCATAGTAGGGAAAGCCTGTAATTTACATTGTTCCATTGTTCGGAATAGCGTTCATGGCCGGGTATTTCATGATATGCTGGGCCTTGAGAGATGTCCCGTCCTTCGCACCCGTTCCTAATATCTATTTGGGTGAAATAGGCGTTTATCTCGATGTATGCACTTTCATCATAAGAGAGCCGGCGTTCAATTACTGTAATTATTTGGACAGAAAGGAAAGGAAGCTAATATGCGAAGAATTAGCGGCCTCGCCACTATCACTACGTTCTTTGTCTTACTAGCGATGTTACTTAGCGCATGTGGCGGCTCGAGCACAACAAGTGGTGGAGGTACCACTCCTACTGCTGCCTCCAGCGCTAAGGTGACGGTAGGAATAGTGACCGACGTTGGGGGCTTGAATGATGGTGGATTCAACCAGTTTTCCCACCAGGGCTACGAGAAGGCCAGGACACAGTACGGTTTCCCAGACGTCGTCATTCAGTCAACGAAGATCAGTGATGCCGAATACACCAAAAACATCACCGCAGCGGCACAGCAAGCAGATATGGTCATTGGTGTAGGCTTCTTGATGCAGAATGCGATCTATACGGTAGCCAAGCAGTACCCCAACAAGAAGTTTGCCCTTATTGATGGCTGCGCTACGAACCCCTCAGACAAAACTGGCGCCTGTCAATCCCTTCCTAATGTCGCGCCCCTCTTCTTTAAAGAGCAGCAGGCAGGCTGCCTTGTTGGTGCGATAGCCGGCCAGATGGAGGTTGATGGTAAATCGAAGGTGCCAAATTTGCTAGGTCATAACACCATCAGCGCTGTAGGTGGCCTGGCCATTCCACCAGTCGTCCGCTATATTGCCGGATACAAGTACTGTGCTAAGCAGGTTGACCCGAGCGTTAATGTAGTGGTCGGTTATTCGAATGATTTTGTTGACCCCACGAAGTGCGCAGCTATCGCTGATAAACAGTTTAGCACTAATAATGCCGACATCCTCTTCCAGGTTGCTGGTGGTTGTGGTATTGGCGTTCTTGATTCTGCTACCAAGCATAACGTCTACAGTATTGGTGTTGATGTCGATCAGAGCAAGGACTCGACTGGCGCAGTTCGTCCAAGCGTCATCACAAGCGCAGAGAAACGTATTGATACTGCCGCCTACACTATTGTTAACCTGGCTGAGACAGGTAAATATGATGCTTTTGTTGCAAGCCCGACCAAGTTCGATATCAACAACGATGGTGTTGCTTATGGTACGCCAAGCTCTGCTGTTCCTCAAGACGCTATCGCAAAAGCTGATGCGTTTGCCAGTCAGATGAAGTCTGGTACGCTTGTTGTACCTGAGGCGATTCCATAATTCTGATTAGAGTATAGAGAATTGGAACATTGAATAACAGGGTGCGAAACACCGCACCCTGTTATTGTCTCTGCAAAATTGTGATATACACTACTTCATAGCCCACAGTGCTTGTTTCTTATCACCTCTAATGTTATGATTAAGGAACAGTTATCTGGCAAAAAAGTCGTCAGTGAAGCCGTCTCCCTATACTATAGAGGAGGTAGTCTATATGGCTGTACCTGTCAAGCAAACTGAGGCGCCCCAAGAGCGTCCTCGTACGTCGAGACTTGGATCAATTGCTCGCAAATATAGCGCTGCCCTGGGACCTCCTGTCTTTGCGGTAATCCTGGCAATGATTGCTGGAGCCATTGTGATCCTCATTACCTGGCCAGACAAGACCGTCGATCCTGTTACAAACATCTTTCATGCTTATTCTGCCCTCTTTACTGGCTCATATGGGTCACTTGCGAGTATTTCGGATACCCTGGTGACAGTTACCCCGCTCATTTTTGCGAGTATTTCGGTGGCAATTGCTTTTCGTGCCGGTCTCTTCAACATTGGAGCGGCTGGTCAGTTGGCTGTGGGCGCGATGGCGGCAGACATCGTAGGACTGACATTCACTTCGTGGCCCAGTTGGGTGCTGATTCCAACGATGTTGCTGGCGAGCATCCTGGCTGGAGCAATCTGGGGAGGTATCGCTGGTTTCCTCAAGGCCTGGCGTGGCGCGCATGAAGTTGTCACAACGATTATGCTCAACTGGATTGCATTCTATGGAACTGACTACCTCATCAATAGTGCTCCATTCGCGGCTCCACTCGGCACTACTGAGACAGTTGCTCTTCCACCCAATGGGACGCTACCTCCGATTGTCGGCGTCTATAACGAGATTTTTGGCAATGGTCAGCCGCTGCTCGATACGTTCACATATAAAGTCGATGTCAGCATTTTTTTCGCTCTTATCGCTCTGGTTATCTATTGGTTCATCATATCTCGCACGACCTTTGGCTATGAGATACGTGTGATTGGACAGAATCCCAAAGCGGCAAGGTATGCAGGTATCCCGACCAAACGTAATACCTTTCTGGTAATGGCCATCGCCGGCGGCTTCGCCGGCCTGGCGGGTTCGTCGATCTTGATGGGGCAGCCTGGATACAATTTAACTGCTACCGCTTTCAGTATCCTACCCACGGGCTTCGATGCCATTGCCGTTGCGCTGCTTGGCCAGACGACCGCGATAGGCATCCTTCTGGCTTCGCTCCTCATCGGGGGACTGCGATCTGGAAGTACGGCCATGCAGTCAATTGCTCACGTAGATCCTAATCTAGTGCTCATTATTGAGGCGCTTGTGCTTTTCTTTATTGCCGCTCAATTCTTTCCCGCGCTCCGGCGCATTCTGCCTGTGTGGCTAAGGCCTCGTTTCAGACCAACTCTGCAAGCCGCCATGATTGATAGTGCGATTGTTGGTTTGCCTGAGAATGACAATGGTGATGCGCAGAGCGAGGCGGAAATATCTGATCTTGAGAAGGAGGAATAAAAATGTTTTTTCAAGTGCTATTTCATGCGCTGACCTCCTCCAACACCTCGCAAACTGCTTTGACATTTGCTGCATTGCTCCTGCTCCCGGCTCTGGGCGGTGTCATCTCTGAGCGGAGCGGAGTCGTCAATATTGCAATGGAAGGAATGATGCTCACAGGCGCTTTCGCGAGCGTGATGATAACGCTACTATTCTATCACCTGGGGGTCAATAACGCGCTTTGTGTAATACTTGGTGTAGTCGCTGCGATCCTTGCAGGAGGATTAATGGCTCTGATCCATGGCGTTGTTTCTATCAATTTTAAGGCAAATCAGATTGTGAGTGGTGTTGCTATTAACATTATCGCCCTTGGCCTGACGAGCTACCTGCTATTTGTTCTTACCCCCGCTGGCCAGGGAGTTCCATCTCTACCACCCTCACTGCGCCTTCCTACACTCACCTGGGGACCGCTCGCGAATATTCCGTGGCTAGGACAAGTTCTCTTTCAACAGAATGTTATCTTCTACATTGCTATAGTGATTTTGATTGGCGTTCAATTCCTGCTCTTCAGGACAAACATCGGCTTGCGTATCAGGGCTGTAGGTGAGCATCCTCAGGCTGCTGATACTGCCGGTGTGAATGTGCGCTTGTTGCGTTATTTGTGCGTTATTAGTAGTGGTCTGCTCTCAGGCCTGGCGGGGGCCTACCTGGCGTTAGGCGTTGCGGGCCTCTTCAACACGAATATGACGGATGGTAGGGGCTATATCGCCCTGGCTGCCATGATTTTCGGAAAATATAATCCACTGGGAGCTGCTCTAGCTTGCCTGATCTTTGGATATGGTTATGGCCTTAGCCTCCCCCTGGCAGATTTGAGCCCCAACAATTCCAATCTGATATATTTGCTCCAAACGTTGCCCTATCTATTAGTGTTGATTTCTTTGGTAGGTATTGTTGGTCGCACGACACCGCCTGCCGCCGACGGTATACCTTACGAGCCAGGTGGCGCAGAATAAATTGTAGGGGCCCGATTTATCGCGCCCCCGAGGAGGATCATTTATGCAGGAAAGTACACTTGAGGCTCCAACTCAAGAACAATCCACTCCATTTGCTGTGGAGATGCGTAACATCACCAAAGCCTGGCCTGGTGTCGTTGCCAACGATCATGTGAATCTTAAAGTGCATAAAAGCGAGATTCACGCTCTGGTGGGCGAGAATGGTGCTGGTAAAACTACTCTCATGAATATTCTCTACGGTCTTATTCACGCCGATAGTGGCGAAATGTATGTCAACGGGCAACTCGCGCATATCAGCGGGCCGCGCGATGCCATACACTTGAAAATTGGTATGGTGCATCAGCACTTTATGCTCATTCCACCCTTGACAGTAGCCGAGAATATCGTGCTGGGGCACGAGCCTGGAAGCGTTCGCACCGTGTATGAGGTTAAACAGGCGCGAGAAGCCGTTCTCAAATTAAGCGAGCAATATGGGCTGCCTATCGATCCTGATATCCGTATTGAAAAGCTCTCGGTGGGTCTACAGCAACGTGTCGAGATCCTGAAAATCCTCTACCGGGCTGCTGACATCCTGATTATGGACGAGCCGACGGGCGTCTTAACGCCGCAGGAGACATTTGAACTCTTTGGCGTTTTGCGTGGCCTGGTGCAGCAAGGTAAAACAATCATCTTTATAACACACAAGTTGCGCGAAGTGCTTGAACTTACAGATAGCATTACTGTCTTGCGACGCGGCAAGAATGCTGGTGAGCTGGTGACGAAAGAAACGAACCAGGCCGAGATTGCGCGCATGATGGTAGGACGCGAGGTGTTGTTGCGTGTCAATAAGACACCTGCCCATCCTGGTCCCGTCGTATTGCATGTAGAGAATCTGCATGCTTTATCTGATCGTGACTTAGAAGTACTACATGGTGTGAGCTTCGACGTAAAATCCGGGGAAATCCTGGGTATTGCTGGTGTCGAAGGCAATGGTCAATCCGAACTTGTCGAGGCGCTGACAGGTATGCGCAAGATCACGAGTGGTAAAGTCACCCTTACCCAGGTCAAGGATGGGCGATCTGGTGAATCTCGAGACCTGACTATTATGGATGCGCGTCAAGAGCGCGTATTTGGCCTGGCGCATATTCCTGAGGATCGTCGTGGCAGTGGGCTTGTACTCTCAGACACTATTGAAGATAACACCATTTTGGGACGGCAGCACTGGCCGCAGTTCTCGTGGAATAGCTTTGTGCTCTTACTCGGCGCTATCGCGAAATGGGCTAAGAAGCTGATAACGGACTTTGATGTTCGAACTACCTCAGTCGAAGCCACGGTCCACTCCCTTTCGGGAGGTAATCAACAAAAGCTCATCATTGCTCGTGAATTTGCTGCTGAACCAATGGCTCTGATTGCTGCTCAACCTACACGTGGTGTCGACATTGGTGCCATCGAGTTTATCCACCGTCGTATCATCGAGCAGCGCGACGCTGGCAAAGCTGTCCTGCTTATCTCAGCCGAGCTAGACGAGATACGCTCGCTCTCTGATCGTATCGCAGTAATGTACGAAGGCGAAATTGTCGATATCGTTTCGCCAGATGCCACTGAGGAACAATTGGGCATCATGATGACAGGTGGGCACATAAAGGAAGCAAGCGCCTGATAACAGAGAAATGTAGGGATGGGGCTTGCCCCCATCCTCGATCGGTTTACACCTTCAATCCCAGTACCCGCACCAATCGCAAAATCTCCGCGCCTGTATTTACATTATCATTTACTATTACAGTGTCCGAAGCTTGCCTGAGCAGTAGCAAGGCTTGCGGGGTGTTCAAATCGTTCTCCATAGCGGCAACGAAAAGGCCATGTAGCAGGCTATCTGTTCCATCTACACGGTTGCCGACGAGTGTTCGTACCTGTTCAAATAATCCAACCGTCTCTGTCGCTACCTGTAGATCTTCGGAGAAACATTCCCAGGGATAGCGGTAGTGATGGTTGAGCAGGGTGACACGAATGGCATTGGCGCTGTAGTCCTTAAGCAGATCACTCACGAGCGTCAAATTGCCCAGGGACTTGCTCATCTTTTCACCGTCCTGGTGTACCATACCAGTATGCATCCAGATACGCGAAAAAGGCGCTTTGCCTGTGAAATGTTCTGATTGTGCAATCTCACACGTATGATGTGGGAAAGCAAGATCAGCGCCACCACCATGGATGTCGATCTGTGGACCAAGGTAGCGCATCGACATTGCGCTACACTCGATATGCCAGCCGGGTCGCCCCGGACCCCACGGACTGGGCCAGAATGGTTCTCCAGGAGCTTGCGCTTGCCAGAGGACAAAATCTAGCGGGTCTTTCTTGTGCGGATCATCGGGGAAATTCCCACGCTCATTGGCAATGGTGAGCATTGACTCATAATCATTCAGACCAATTGCGCGAGCCATGATACCAAACTCAGCGTCTTGTCGAACGCTGTAATAGACATTACCCTCACGCTCGTACGCATATCCACGGGCCAGAAGAGTCAGGATAATCTCAATCATCGTGGGGGTTTCCTGAGTGGCTCTGGCATAAACATCCGGGCGACGCACATTCAACGCGTCCATATCATGCAAATATCGCTCAGTCTCACGTCTTCCCAGTTCGTCCCAGGGTATTCCTAATTCGCGAGCCTTACGGAGAATATCATCATCGATATCAGTAACATTTTGTACGTAGTGTACGGTATGGCCGCAAAATTCTAAGTAGCGAATCAATGTATCGAAGGAGACATACGTAAAGGCATGACCCAGGTGCGTCGTGTCATATGGTGTGATCCCGCAGACATACATACGTACCATCTTGTCATCTAGGGGAACAAATTCTTCAAGCGATTGCGTAAGCGTGTTGAACAGTTTCATTGTATGGATTCTCCTCGCTCAGCCTTGGAGCGACGTTGAAAAGATGGAAATGCGTCAAGATTGAACAATCGAACGGCATTCGATGTAGTGACCTGCGCAATCTGCTCGAAATTCATACCCCTAATTTCAGCCAGCTTTTCGGCGACATGTTTGACAAATAATGGCTCATTGCGCTTTGCTCGTACTGGTTGCGGAATCAGGTAAGGACTATCTGTCTCAACAAGGATACGATCTAAAGGGGCCATACGTGCAACTTCTGGCAGAACATTGCCCTGGCGTGTAAGCGGTCCTGCAAATGAGAGCATAAAGCCATCAAATGCAAGGCATTCTTCGGCTTGTGCGACGTTTCCTGAAAAGCAATGAAACACTCCACGCAGTCCCTGTCCATGCGCATGCAATAACTCGATCACGTCATCTTGTGAGTCACGCACATGAATGATACAGGGTAGATCGCAGTCGCGCGCGAGTTGGAGATGAGCGCAAAAGACGGCGCGCTGCACATCTCGAGGAGAGAGCATGCGAAAATAATCCAGTCCGAACTCGCCAATCGCGACAACCTCGGGTTCTTGTGCCATCTCACGGTAGTGTATCCCTACTTCATCGCTATAAGTGGTCGCATCATGTGGATGTGTTCCTACTCCTGCAAAGATAATACCTGGATGTGCTTTCGCCAGTGCAAGCGCGAATCTACTGGAATCGAAATCGCAACCGGGATCTACGATACATGTAATCCCCGCTTTAAAGGCAGCCGAAATAACATCTTCGCGGTCTGCATTAAAGCGGGAGGTGTCAATGTGGGCGTGGCTATCAACGAGCAAACAAGGTATCCTTTCCGGCGAACGAAAAAAAATGACCCCACCCAGGGCGACCGCAAGGGTACGCCCCTACTATACCACGGTGCGTATGTTGCATTTTTTACGTATATAGTAGGGGCGGGGCTTGCCCCCGCCCTATCATCCTTTGCGGTCGACCTTGAGGAGGTGGTTTCCCTGGTGGTTTCTCTACTCTTGACTTAGTATAGTACCAGGCTTTCTGGGATGTCAAATCAGGATGTCTGCCATACCTGAACTGACCCATCACCGCTTGCAGAAGCTATGTGGTGGCCGTCGGGTAACCATACCACTGCAAACACGGAATCTGAATGAGCGCGAAAGGTCAGAATACTACTTTGTGGCTGAGTTTTATTAGAATGTATGATAGGCGCATGCTCTGCGCTCCAAACTTGTATACTGTTGTCCTTGCTAGCCGAAACGATGCGTTTGCCATCAGGTGACCACATTACGGTACCGACCCAATCGGTATGGCCTCGATATGTTGCAATCTGCTTGCCTTTGGCGACTTCCCATATCTGTACGGCCTTGTCCTCGCTTGTGGAGGCTATGCGCTTGCCATCAGGCGACCATGCTATTGCTCTTACCCAGCCTTCATGTCCGCGATAGCTGGAAGCCTTACTCCCATTTGTCGCATTCCATACCTGCACTTCATGCAAGGAGCCAGAAGCAATGAACTTGCCATCAGGCGACCATGCTACTGCCCTCGTCCAATAAGCATGGCCCTGGTAGGTTAAAACCTTCTCACCTGTAGCAGCATCCCAAATGTGTACAGTAGTATCTGTACCTCCGCCATTTGTGGAAGCAATACGTTTGCCGTCGGGCGACCATGCCACCGCATAGATCATTCCCACATGACCAGGGTAGCTGCTGATTTTTTGGCCTGTGTCAACATTCCAGACCTGTACAGTCTTGTCGAGACTTGCTGAAGCCATATAATGTCCATCGGGCGACCAGGCAATGGCTGTTACCCCGGCAGCATGGCCACGATAGATGAAAGAAATGACTCCCGCGGTAGCATCCCATACATGTACCATACGGTCATGTCCTCCAGAGGCTATATGCCGCCGGTCAGGCGACCATGCCACTGCATAAACCATAGAGGAAGGACTGCGATCAGTCGAGAAAGAGCTTTCCTGGTGTGGTGTGATTGTAGCGGGCTGAGATGAATGCGAGACGGTAGACAAGGCAGGCTGAAAGGATTCAATGGTCGGTTGCGTTCCCTGGCAAGCTTGCTCGAAAGCGTCTGCAAAATCCTGAATGCAAGCAAAACGCTGGAGTGGATCTTTGGCAAGCGCCTTCAAAACAACTGTCTCAAGAGCGGACGAGATTGTTGGTTCATGCTCATGGGGCGCTTGAGGAGGATTGAGCACTTGTTGAACGGCTATTTCCTGGTAAGAGCCACTGAAAGGACGTGAGCCGCAGAGCCACTCGTACGCGACAACCCCAAGGGCGTACTGGTCGCTTGCCGGACGAGGTTTGCCACGCGTCTGCTCGGGAGCCATATATGCAATCGTGCCCGCTACATCGCGGAGGCTTTCTTGTGATGAGCTATAACTTGCCATCGCAAGTCCAAAATCACTGAGCATAATCTGGTTGTTGCGGTCCAGCAGCATGTTTTCCGGCTTGACATCACGGTGGATCAGCTTTTCGTTGTGGGCATATTGTAAGGCGTCAGCGACCTGTTTGATATAGGGCAGAACTTCACCTGGTGCTAGACGAGTGCCTTTAGGATGTCGCTGGCGCAGGGTACCGTTAGGCGCATAGCTCATGACGAGAAATGGAAGGCGATCCTCGACGCCGAAGTCCAGGACGCGCACAATGTGGGGATGCTCTAATCGGGCGATGGTACGCGCTTCATTGCGAAATTGGGTAATTTCGTCGCCTGTTAAACGCGCATCCAGCATTTTGATTGCCGCGAGTGTGTTGAGGTGGATATGCTCACCCAGATACACGTCAGCGAATCCACCGTGTCCTAGCAAACGGATCAAACGATAATTGCCAAGTTGATGTCCTATGAGATCCGTCATCGCCGCGCTACTCCCTGGCGTGCTCTTTTTCTGCTTCCTACTATCTGTTAAGGCGAGAGTCAATGTTAATTGTAGAGTAGTGTTCATGAGTATGTCAAGTTTGCGAGTAAATATCACACATATTCTATTATTTGACAAAAATACCGCTCACATAGCGCTCATTTTGAGCGGTATTTTATGGAAGAGGTTAACTAATCTTCTGTGAGTACTGTTATAGCGTGCGCTATGTGCTACACTTGAAAAGAGGTGTGGGATGTCGTGATCGTAGAGATTTACAGAAGTAAACACATTATATACCAATGTGAGGAGCTGAGAAATGATAGAGGTAGTGAGCCATCCGTCTAATCTGGCGGATTGGGATGAAACTTCGCGTGACCAACCATTCTATCTGGAACTCTTTGGTGAGACGAAACCCCTGATAGAGCAGAACTTTGCGGAGGCGCTTCCGGCTGGTGCCGCTGATGGGTCTCCTCAAACGACAGCGTTTACTCCGGTCTACGAATACTGGTGGACAATTGGACACTCTGGGGCTACGGAGTTGGAGGTTTTATGGTCGCAACTTCAGGATCCTGCCGCCAGTATCTTCATGTATTTTCCGACAAGCTGGGGTTGGCGAATCAAGGAGCTTATTTCAACCGTGAAGTATCTTACCCCTGTGCATGGACAAGAAAGCTTATTTCAGAAGGTAGCCAAACATTGGCAGGAAGCAGCACCAATCGTTTCTGACGTGGCCTCACTAGGAAGTTTACTGCCTAATCCAGCCTTTGCCGAAGTCGCCAGGATGATGTCAACCATCGCAAAGTTGCAAATAAATAATGTACCCCAGGCGGAAGGCTATGAATGGTCCGTGCGCAAGGTGACTCATAAGACAGCGCATGGTGTAATGCACGGTGTGAAGTGGACACTACCAAAAAAGATGTTCACTGAACTTGGGGACCGGTTGACCGGAAGTGTTGCAGTGAGCTTTATTCCTTCGCAAGTGCAACAGGTAGATGTGGTTCTCGATGAGAAGCCTACATTTGGTCAGGGAACAGTTCTCGCACGTGCCGAGGTACATATCCGCGACAGGAATCAGCCGATTTATACTCCTCCTGCGCAACAGCATCAGCCGAAACCGTTTATCGAACTGCGCATAGCGCCTTCACTGAATGCTGGATGAGAGAATGTTTCTCGACGAATACTTGAGTATATGCTAGACTGGTGAGAAAAAAGACCATACGCACTTTTGCTGATGGTTTTTGTCCATGCAAAAGCATATGATATCCTCATGAAGAGGGAAAAACAGCCAGTCCTCACTGGCACCATACAACGGAGGTGCAATCTATGTTATCTGAGTATCCCATCCACGCTGCGCTACCCGCGATTGATCTGGAACGGGCCAAACGCTTCTACGCTGACAAGTTGGGACTGACCCCAGAGAGTGAAGGGCCAGATGGCCTTTTCTATCGTTGTGGTGGAAGCACCAGGTTTCTTGTCTTTCCCTCTGGAGGAACTGCCAGTGGGACCCACACTCAAATGACATGGAACACTCCCGATATCGAGGTTGCAGTGGCTGACCTCAAAGCCCGAGGAGTGGTCTTTGAAGAGTATGATGCACCGGAGGTCAAAACCGTCAAGAGTGTGGCGACACTTGGGCAGAGCAAAGGAGCTTGGTTTAAAGATAGCGAAGGCAATCTGCTGGCTTTAGGTCAGTTTGTCTAAGCGCCATGACCAGCCGATACTATGAGAGCAGCGCACGAACTACAGCGGAATGAAGCTGGGGAGGAATCTATGTCAAACATCCACAATGTACCGTTCAGAGTCGCTCTTACTCAGGCAGCTCCGAGTTTCCACCCCAGCTATCCTACCAGGGTGCGGAGCATTCCGCTTGTCCAGGAAGAGTAGCTCAACGAGATGAAATTGAAGGAGTACCAGCATGGTCGGATGTTGTAATGATACGACTAGCGTCGCAACTCCTCGCTATCCATCCAGATTGTGACCGGGCCGTCATTGCAAAGCTCAACTTCCATATACGCGCCAAAAATACCGTCTGCTATTGTCAATCCATAAGCAGCAATGGCGGCTTTGAACCGCTCGACAAGGGGCTCTGCTAGTGAGGGTGGTGCGGCGTTGGTGAAGCTGGGACGGCGTCCCCTGCGCACATCGGCATAGAGGGTAAATTGAGAGACGACAAGCACTTGCCCTCCAACTTCGAGTAGCGAGCGGTTCATCTTGCCTTCGTCATCCTCGAAGATACGCAGGTGTACTATTTTATCGGCTACTGTCTTGACCTGCGCATCGCTATCTCCCTGGCCCACCCCGAGCAGCACAAGCAATCCTCGACCTATTTCCCCAACTACTTTTTCATCCACTGTGACGCTGGCACGGCTTACACGCTGTATCAATGTTCGCATGTGAAATTCTCGTTCTTAAAAAGTTTGTGTACAAAATTGCAACGTCAATGGTACCATGAGCTATTGTTTTTGACAATGCTCTTCCTTGATCAACCACTGCCACGCAGACACGGTACGGAAGCCAACAGACGTGAACAGGTGCATCGCTTTCGTGTTGCCCTGTTCCGTTTCGAGAAAGGGGGCCATGGCTCCACGTTCTTTAAGCAGGCCCATCCCAGTAAGCAAAAGCGTTCGTCCAAACCCCTGCTTTTGATAGGCTGGGCGTGTCCCGATTACGCCGATCTCGCCTACGGAATATTCGCCACTATCATCTGCAACCTGTTTCAGTTGACAGAGACAGAAGGCGGACCCTCATCAAGTTACTGATGAAACTTCAGCTTGTCGACGATTTTGTCAACCACTTTTCTCTCTGCTCTGATGGCGAGACCCACCAGATTCAGATTCTCTCGTTCGACACTGCGTACGGCATCACGATTGGCAGCATCATGGTTAGTCGAAAACATCTCTTCGGTATAGAGAGCAGGTTGTACTCCTCGTGCGAGCGCGCGATCAAGCACCCGGGAAAGCGTGACACGATCAGCTCCATAAATCAACATGGGTTGACCAATGAGCCGCAGATACCTATTCCCGGATGCATCTTCGTATGGTTCTCCAATACTTTCCGGGTAGGATGCAGCAATCCCGCTTGCTAAGAAGGCTGCCACATTCATTTCTTGCCATGAGACCAGGTCGTCTCGAATGACCAACGCGATTTTTGTATCAAAGAGCATAAAAATAGTCCTCGCTTTTGCAGAATACTTTTACAATAGTTACTTGTATACAAGATACTTTACACAAAGATACTCCTCCTTTGTAGAACAGAAGTCATCTTTGGAGTAGTCGTCTACCAGCTTAAGGACAGTACAGCCATTTGTAAGATGAGTAGCTGCTTCTTGTGCATAGGTCTTCATTTCCCCCAATCTATGCTGTCTGGTATTCGTATCATACTAGCGAGCTAAAGCGCTTTCGATACCGAGATCTTTGAGCAGTAAAGCATTGAGTCCTCTTTTATAACGGATTATGCTTGAGCAAAAATACTGTAGGATATTTCCTGTGCTGTTATAGAGTTTTTACCCTCACATCCGCATCTGAAGTGCTTGATTGTGTGACATGAGGTGAGGGGACTATAGAGTAAATGAGACATGCTGCTAGATAGGAACTGAACAAGCGAAAACTCCAAGAGAAAACAAAACACCCACTAGAAAACCTGGTGGGTATCTTTTTGTCCATCAATCCCGAACGGGCTCTGCAAACAGGACCCCCAAAACCCCACTGGTCACGGCCAACCAATGGGGCAAAACGGGCATCACGGGTAGGTCCACAAATACTGCATATGCTGAGCTTATTCGACTGGCAGAATAGTTCCGACCCTTGAACGGGCTCCACAGGCCATTCCGGCTCCTTATCTCCTACTTCCTCTTAACGAGGAGAGGTATTTCAATCCCGAACGGGCTCCACAGGCCATTCCGGCCTTCGGCATTCTGGTTGTGTGTTTAGGAGTCATGGTAATTTCAATCCCGAACGGGCTCCACAGGCCATTCCGGCAATCTTGAGTGAACAGGAAGTTCAAGACGTAACACTACAGTGGCACTTAGAAAGGGAGGAATTCTCCCTGGAATCTTCCTGAGATATTTCCCTGGAGCCTCGGCCTCTTCGTGCGTTTCTCGCTCCGATGTGCCATGCTAGAAGTTGCAACCCTTCTGACTGGTATCCTT
>WNGE01008674.1_pt1 | contig 26397 bp, 22 predicted proteins | sample 5400651 | NCBI WGS metagenome assembly WNGE01 (sample SAMN13153370, study PRJNA577476) | soil metagenome | isolation source: 60 cm soil or saprolite under grassland replicate 2 | place: USA:California | collected 2016-06-15 | reverse complement strand
CGGTAGTGTTCACCTATCAAGTGCTCCATGATCTGGGCAGATACGGATCTCAGCAACCCTTATCGTCCCAGGTCAGGAGCACTTTTCATGGCTGCCGCACCGGTCAGCTCACACGGCGGCGTGAATTCTCAGGGCTAGGTGCCGACTTGGCCGTTGAGCTGCCAGATGTGTACTTTTCCCTCCTCGCTGCTGGCGGCCAGCCACCGGCTGTCCGGGCTGAGCGTCACTGCACGGACTGGGGTGCTGTGAGGGATTTTCAGTAGCTGCGCGCCGGTGCCGGGATCCCAGATCCGTACCGTGCAGTCCCCGCCCGCGGTCGCCAGCCAGCCTCCGTGCGGGCTGAATGCCACGCTGAGCACCAGGTTGTTCAGCGATTGGGGCTCGGTCCACAACTGGTGGAGCTTCTCCCCGGTGTGGGTGTCCCATACATAGGCGGGTGTGCCCCCGGTGGCCAGCCACCGCCCGCTCGGGCTGAACGCTACCGCATGCACGCCATGCTGGTGGGTGAGCATGAGGCGTTGCTGGCCGGTGCGGGTGTCCCACAGCCGGGCGGTCTTGTCGTAGCTGGCGGTGGCCAGCCATCGCCCGTCCGGGCTGAAGGCCACGGCGGACACGGCATCACCGTGCGCCACCTCGAAGGCCCTGCTGTTGTGCGAGTTGGCCAGCCAGACCTGCGCCGTGCTGTTCAGGCTGCTGGTAGCCAGGCGGTGGCTGTCCGGGCTGTAGGCAGTTGCGAGCACCGATGCGCCCAGGATGTTACCGAACGCGATTTGGCGGTACCGGTAGCCGTTGCGCGCATTCCAGACCTGGACCATCGCCCGGGGGGTTCCGTTGCGACCGCGCCATTCGCGGCCGCCGCCGGCTAGAAACAGCCCGTTTGGGCTGATGGCGACGGCGTTGATGTCCGCAGCCCGGTCGACAGGCCCGCCCAGCGTGGCCGCAGCACCAGGCGCTTCTGCCAGGTCGCGGTGTCCACCACCTTCACGGCGTTGCCGCCACAGGCCGAGGCGCCGCCCGGAGCAATCGCAAGACTACGGCCATCCGGGCTGACCGTGACCGCGGCAGCACCCGCCTTATTGGACGCGTGAACGGTGGTGATCTGATTAACGGCACCAAACGCGGCCGGTGGCCGGCGATCGGTGCGGGAAAGTTCGCCACGCTCTGGCAGCAACAGCCACGCCGTGACGTTGGTCTCCTTCACCAGCACCTGAACCTGCTGGGTACGCTCCCGGGTCAGCCGCAGGATCCTGACACATAACCTCCTCGAAGAACCATTGCGAGGCGACTAACGCCAAGACACCCGGTGAATCACGCAGCGCCGATTTCAGCGCATCGGAATCCAAGAGCCGATGCGCCACAATGAGAGCCCGGCCGTCGGCGCCGTTGGCGTCGAAGCGGACTTCCCCGGCATGCAGCGCGGCCCGCCGCCTGATACGGGCCCCGGCCGCACAAGACCGATTGTGGTCCTCTAATGCTGCCACCAGCTCGCGGGGGAGCCGCACCGCCAGGCGGCTTTTCGGGACATCCGGGGCGACCAGGACGAACGCGCCATCACCACGGTCCTCGTGGTAACACTCATCTCCATCCCAGGAGATCCCCGATCGGATGAACGCGCGGCGCAACACGTCATACAGGCGCTGCCGCACCACCTGGCGATCAGAGCCGGTTCGGCTCGGGTCTGCGAAACCCGCTACGTCCACCCAGACGATCGCCCGGTGCACAGCCGACGGCACCGCGCTCATCCGACCTGCGTCCACCTGCCACCCTAACTACCAGACCGCGGATGAGACCCTTCTTGACACGCTACCCGGGGCCCGCACGCCACGGCCGCGACGAGCCGGCACCGCGCGGCACAGTCATTGCAGCCCTCGTTAGTGGGCGATGCGGAGACGGATTTCGCACAGAGAACCTGCAGACTACCCCTCAGCCAGCACCAGGCGGAGGGCCCGATTATCCGTTCTGCATGTCGCCCACAAGAGCGCGCCGAGGGATCGATGCGGCCCATATCGGCGGATCTTGCTCACCGGACTGCGGACCAGCGCTGGTCGCGGAGCGTGATCTGGTGATCAGCCAGTGCGACGCCGGATCGCCGAATACGCGCGGCTGGCGTCTTTGTCTTCTCTGGCGATGGCCGCACCCAGATTATCTGGTTCTGCGCGTTTCGCTGCCCTTTCTTAAAGTAGGAATTCCTGACGGCGGTGTCGGTGAGCGACATGCCGCTCCAGGCCGCCATCAGTAAGTGCCACATCCAGCATCCGCCCCGCCACGAAAGCGGTGGGGATGACTGCGGCGGGGATGTGGGCGGGACTACATCGGCGCCGGTGAGGTGGGCACGCGGGCCAGTGCGAAGAACTCGGCGCGGGAACGGGGGTCGGTGCGCAGCGTGCCCAGCAGGGCCGAGGTGACAGTGGTGGCGCCAAGGGCGCGGATGCCGCGTTGGGTCATGCAGGTGTGCTCGGCCTCCAGCACCACGCCGACACCCCGGGGGCGGAGGTCCGCGTCGAGACACTTGGCGACCTGCATGGTCAGACGCTCCTGGGTCTGGGGCTGGGCCGCGAAGTGCTCGACCAGGCGGGCCAGTTTGGACAGCCCGAGGATGCGCTCCCCGGGCAGGTACCCGACGTGCGCGACGCCGGAAAAGAGCAGCATGTGATGCTCGCAAAGGGTCCGGAATGGGATGGCGCGGGCCAGCACCAGTTCGTCATAACCCTCGTCGTTGGGGAAGGTGGTGAGCCGGAACGGTTGCGCGGCAAACAGTTCCGCGTAGGCGCGGGCCATCCGGGCAGGTGTGGCCCGGCGCTGCTCGTGATCGAGGTCGATCCCGAGCGCGGTCAGGAAGTCCGCGGCGGCCCGCTCCGCGGCGTCCAGGTCGACGGGCCGCTCCGCGCCGCCCAGGTCCACCACGCGCTGCCCGCCGTTCAGGTCCGCAGCCTGGCGCAGGGCATCGATGGCTACTCCGGCGGGGTCGCGGGCTGCCAGCAGCGTTGACTTCGGCTGGCTGCCGTTGGCTGAACTCGGCGTGGCCAGGCCTGGGGTTTGTTCGGCGCTGTCGGGGGCCGGGCGGTGGGTCATGTTGTTCCGTTCATGTCATGGCGTGGCTGCGGGGATGGCGATGCAGCAGTGCTCGGCTTCCGGATTAAGGACCGGATTCAGGTTGTCGGCGCCCAAGCCCGCGACCAGGCCTTGAATCAGCGCGAGGTTCATGTGACAGACCACCTCGGGCTGCAGTTCCGCCAGGCGGCGGAACGGGCAATTGCGCATCCGGACGGTGCCGCGATCGTCATGCCATGGCTCGAAGCCGTGCTCAGACAGCGCGCTCTCCAGGGCCAGCCGCAGGCCGTCGGCCTGGGCACGATCGGCCCGGTGCCGTTCACCGAAGTCGGCACCCAGTAGCCGGGCGGCGTCGTGCAGCGCGGCCCGGGTCCGGCCGCTGCGGTCGGCTGCGACCGCCTGGACCAGCAAGCGCGCCGCCAGCTCATACTCCCGTGGCGGGACGGTCACCATGAACTCGCCGCCGGATCGGGCGTATATCTTGGCCGGACGGCCAGCGCCCGGTCCGCTGCGGCCCGGCGGCCGCCGGTAGGAGGCCGCGAGCAGGCCGGACGCCACCAGCTTGTCCAGGTGATACACCGCAAGGGCGCGGCCGATGCCCACCGCGGCCGCCGCCTCGTCCCGTCCCACCGGCTCGCTGCGGCCGGACACGAACGCATACAGGCGGCCGCGCACCCGGTCGTCCAGACAGCTCACCGAGGCCAGGTCCGCCTCGTTCCGCGACAAGCTCACTCATGTAGTCTAACGTTAGTATAAGCTCGCGAAAGAGGAGGCTGATGACCGTTCTGGTCGGCCGCCGCGAATCATTCAATGCCGCGCACCAGCTGTGCGACCCGGACCTGTCCGATGACGAGAACCGGCGGCTGTTCGGGAAGTGCGCGAATCTGCACGGGCACAACTATGTCCTGGAGGTGGTCGTGGCCGGTGAGATCGATCAGGCCAGCGGCTACGTGTTGGACCTGAAATTGTTGTCGGACGTCATCGCCAGGCAGGTCATCCGCGACGTGGATCACCGCAACCTGAACACCGACGTCCCGTGGCTCAAGGGGAGCGTCCCGACCGCCGAAAACCTGGCCCAGGCATTCTTGGAGCGGCTCCGGCCGGAGCTTCCCGGCGGGCTGCTGCGGTCGGTCCGGGTCTGGGAGACTGACAAGAACTGGGCTGAAGTCGGTGACCAGGCCTGAGGCTCCGGCCCGGGCGGGCCCGCAACCGTCGGCGGCTCCGGCCCGGGCGGGCGCGGAACTCTCTGGGGTTCCGGCCGGGGCGGGCCGGGAGTTGCGGAGGCGGTACACGGCCGCGGACTTGGGCGTGTTCACCCCCGGCGAGGCGAGCCGGTTTGTCCCGCGGGGGGACGGTGATCCGCAAGACGACGTGGTCCTGGCCTGGGAACTGCTGTACCGGCTCGAACCGGAGCTCTATGACCGGCTGGCCAGCGCCGAGCGGCTCCATCCCGGGGTGGTGGGCTGGCTGCCGCGCGACGTGGACCGGATCGCCGAGGTTGGCGCGGGCACGGGGCGGCTGACGATGGAGCTGATCGAGCGTGGGCAGCGCGTTGTGGCGGTGGAGCCGGCGCTGCCGTTGCGCCGGATCCTGCGGCGGAAGCTCGCGGCAGCCGGCCACGGGGACCGGGTCCGGGTGATCGGCGGGTTCTTCGACCAGCTGCCGCTGCCCGACGATTTCGCCGGCCTAGCCGTCGCCTGCTCGGCCTTCACCCCCTCGCCGGGGCACGGCGGCGAGGCTGGCCTGGCCGAGATGGAGCGGGTGTGCAGGCCGGGCGGGTGCGTGGCCATCATCTGGCCGAACCACCTCGACTGGCTCGCCGCCCGCGGCTACCGGTATGTCAGCTTCCCCGGACCGATGTTTGTGGAGTTCGGTAGCTACCAGGAGGCAGTGGAGCTGGCCGAGATCTTCTACTCCAAGGCGGCTGGCGCGGTCCGGCGGCGTGGCTCGCGGAGGGTCCCCTTCGAGGTGCTGGGCATCAATCCGCCGTGCGACGTGGCCTTTAAGGTGCTGGCGGGATGAAGATCGCGATTATGGCGCCCCTAGTGACGGCTATCGGGGAGCCTCAGCGCGGCGGTTCGCAGGCGTTCGTGTCCGATCTGGCCCGCGGCCTGGCCGGCCGGGGCCACGATGTGGACGTCTATGCCGCCTCGGGATCGGAGATCCCTGGAGTCGAGGTGATCGACACCGGAATCGATCCCCGGTCTCTGGCGGGCACGCTCTACCGGGCGTTCGGGCCATCCGCGGTCGAACCAGGGGAAGCTGAACCAGCGGCGGCAGCGGCTGCGGCGGCGGCCGAGTCCGCTTTCACCACCGCATATACGGCAATGCAGGTGATCCGCTATGACGTGATCCACAATCACGCCTTCGACGCGCCCGCCGTCCGGCTCGCGGCGGCGCTGCAGGCACCGGTGGTGCACACGCTCCACCTGCCTCCGGACAAGGCTGTGTCGGCGGCGCTTCGTCATGTAGCCCGGCGCAGCAGGCCGCCGGCGGTGGCGACCGTATCGGATTTCCAGGCCAGCGCTTGGCGCCGGGTCGTCCCCGTCGACGCAATCCTGCCGCCGTACCCGCCCACAGGTGTCATTCCCTGGTCCGGGATGGCCGGGCAGGGGGCGCTGTTCGCGGGCCGGCTGAGCCCGGAGAAGGGCACGGCCGAGGCCATCGACATCGCCCGCGTGGCTGGAGTGCCGATCGACGTCTACGGCGACGTCTACGATCCTGGGTACAGCCGGGAGCAGATCGACCCGCGGCGAAGCTGGCCGGGGGTGACCGTTCACCACGGAGTGCCCCGGGCCTCGCTGTGGGAGGCCATGGCCCGGGCGGCCGTGGTGTTGTATTCCGCCCGGTGGGACGAGCCCTTCGGGGTGGCCGCCGCCGAGGCGCAGGCGTGCGGGACTCCGGTGGTCGCGTTCAGGCGCGGCGGACTCGGTGAGGTGATCATGGACGGCGTAACTGGTTTCCTGGTGCCGCCCGATGACGTCCGGGCCGCCGCCGAGGCGGTGTCAAAGGTGGCCGGGATTTCGCGGCCAGCCTGCCGCGAGCATGCGGAGGGCCAGCTTGACCTGGAACTGAGCCTGGACGCACACGAGCGTCTCTACCGGCGAGTGGCTGGTGGGTGAGCTGGTGCAGCGCTTGCCCAGGGGGACCCCCCCTGTTCCCCCCGCCAGGTGGCTGGCGGGACGGCTGGCGGTGGTCACCGGGGCCAGCCGCGGGATCGGGGCGGCCACCGCCGCGGCCGTGGCGGCGGCTGGCGGTCACGTCGTGCTGGCCGCCCGGGATCGTCAGGCTCTCGACGGCGTGGCAGGCCGGATCAAGGACGCGGGCGGCCAGGCCACGCCGGTGCCGACGGACGTGAGCGACGAGGCCGCGGTCGAGCGCCTGTTCGCCAAGGTCACCGGGGTCGGCCAGCTGGGGGCGCTGGTCTGCGCGGCCGGGGTGCTGACGCCTGCTCCGTTCGCCGAAACGACGTCGGCAATGTGGGACGAGACGCTCGGGGTCAACCTGACAGGTACTTTCCTGTGCTGTCGCGCGGCGTTCACCGCCATGGTTCCCGCCGGTGGGGGCCGGATCGTCAACATCGGGTCGTTGTCTGGCGTGTACGCCACCGAGAAGTTCCCAGGGTTGGCCGCGTACAACGTGTCCAAGTACGGGGTCATCGGCCTCACTGAGGCGATCGCGGTCGAGGGCAAGGAGCACGGCATCAGCGCCATTTGCCTGAGCCCGGGCGCCGTCGACACCGAGATGCTGCGCCGGGCCAATCCGGCGCTGCGTCCGGGCCTGACCCCGGACGATGTCGCCGAGTTGATCGTCGCGCTGCTGGACAGCCCGCTGGCTCCGGCCAGCGGCGCAAACATCCCGCTGTTCTCGAACGCCTAGGACGGCGCTTTAGCGCCGGCCGAGCGACCATAGGTCGGTGCAATCGTCAGCGAGCACAGCCGGAGCCGGCCGGGCTCGCGCAGATACCAGGCGGGCGCAGGCCGCCATCTCGCCGTCGAGGTCCAGTTCGGGATCACCGCCGCGGTCGAGGCCGACGGCGGCCTGCACGACCCCGTCCACCAGGTAGAAGCCGATCAGCTTGCCCTCCTCCACGCTGCCGCGGACCACGAACGCATCCCACTTGGTGGCGTGGCCGACGTACTCGATTTTGTGCTCGTACTGATCGGACCAGAAGCTGTGGAGATAGTCGTAGGAGGCTGTTGAGCCGAGCATGGACCTGGCCGCGGCGGCGCCCTGCTTCTCTGCGTTGTTGAAGTGCCCGACCCGGATCCGCCCGAACAGCGGATGGAGATGATTCGCCACGTCACCAGCCACGTAGACGTCGGGCGCGCTGGCCCGGCAGAGCTCATCGGCCAGGAAGCCGTTCTCACGCGCGACTGCGACGGCCAGGATGTCGGGTTGTATGCCGATGCCCGCCACGGCGAAATCGCACACGATACGGTGACCTGCGGCGGTCACGATCGCTTCCAGGCGTTCGCCGCCCTCGAAGGCGGCGACCTGGTCCCCGGACCGCAGCTCGACGCCGTTCGCGCGGTGGATGGCGCCGATCAGCGCGCCGACCTGGCCGCCCAGGACCGTCTCCAGCGGGGTCCGGCCCGGGAAGACCGCGGTCACCCGGACTCCGAGCTGGGTCAGCGAGGCCGCTACCTCGCAGCCGATGAATCCCATGCCCACAACGACCGCGCGCCGGCCCGGCACCGCCTCCTGCTTGATCGCGTCGCACTCGGCCACCGTGCGCAGGTAGTGAATCCCGGCCAGGTTGGCCCCGGGCTTCCCGAGCCGCCGGTTGCGCCCTCCGGTGGCGATCAGAACCTTCTGGTAGCCCAGTTCTTCGCCCGAGTCCAGGGTGACTGTGTGCGCGGCGGGATCGACAGCCACCACGGCGGTTTCACCGCGAAGCTCGACATCGTGGTCGGCGTACCAGCCGACCGGCCTGACGTACCAGGCGTCAAGATCCTCCTCCGACCGCAGGTAGGTCTTGGACAGCGGCGGACGGCCAAAGGGGACGCCCGGTTCCCGGCTGATGAGCACCACCGGCCCGGGGAAACCCTCCTCCCGGAGTGTGGCGGCGGCGTTGCCGCCCGCGACGCCGCCGCCGATGATCACAATCGGGTTTCCGGTGGATCGCTCAGCCACGCGGTACATTCTGCCGCCGGAGCCGCTGAGGGACGATCCCCCGGGCAGGGATCTTGGCGCGAGCGGTCGTTTCCGCCCCGCGCGTCGGCCTGGCGTTTCTGGTCCCCCTGCAGCCATAACAATCGTTCTGGCGCGGCACCGACCGCCGTTCCGCCCCAGGTATCGGCGGCTGTGTGCGCTCTCGCCCTAGCAAGTCGACCACGCTGTGTAATTCGGTGACCAGCATGGACGCGCAGGCGTCTCGGCGCAAGCGTCTGTGATAGCGGGTCGGCACCTGGAGGCTGTGGTATCGCCCCTCCCGGAGCGGCAATCTCACAAGCAGACGCTCGCTGGTGTCCCCGACGTACCTCATCGCGGCAGAAGAGTGTGCCGTTGGCGCCGCAGACCTGGATCCACCTTATCCATTCCCGGAGGTGCCGGACGAGCCAAATTAGGAACTGATTCTCACCTTGCCGACATTTAAGATGAACGGTTATTAACACGCTGCCGTCAGCTAGGTATCCATAGTGAGACTCGATCCACCTCTATCACGGGGTGTTCCCAGGGATGAGCCGATACGATTTCATTAACTAGGCGCTCCAGTTCCTCGCTAGATGTGGTGCTTGGCAGGTACGTGACCAACCTTGCTACTGAGACGTGGGTCTTAATTCCAGATCTTCCAAAGGTGGACGTCGATGTCTCGGACGGAATATACGTTTCCGTGCCACTCGAAATTTCCACAACAGCCCTATACGTACCCATTTTACCAACGAAGTCAAACCGTCGGAATACGCGAAGCAGCAGCCGAACCGCATCCCTGCTGTCATGCTCCTGCTCCTGCCCTGGGCGTCCGGCTAACGGGGAGAAAACGCGCCGCGCCCGGCGCATCAGGTAACCCGATCCATCCCGATTTGGCCTGCTCACGGCTGGACCGTCACCTGGGCCTGACCTGGGACGGCGCGGGTGCTGCGTCGGATTTGTGTGCTCTCCTTTCGCTTGCTCCGTGTCGCTGGGGTGTCGGTTGTTCAGCCGACGGTGACGGCTACGGCGTCCTCCGTGTCTGTGCGCAGGGTCCGGTCTTGTGGGTCGTAGCTGAGTGTGCGGCCACTGGAGCGCAGGTAGTCGATCAGTTTCGCAGCCCGGGCGGGGCCGGTGACCTGCCCGGGCTGATGGTTATGGTCATTGAGCAGGATGGCGAGGGCTGCCAAGTGAGGTGTGATCTGGTCCTCGCGGATATAAGCGTTCTTCGCCCGGGTGGGGTCGGGCCGGGTGGCAGTGGTGTAGCCGTGGCGGCACCGGTAAGCCGGGCGGCCATTCGACCAGGAGGATTCCAGGCTCCGCCCGCAGGTCCCGCAGCGAATCAGCCCGGCCAGCAGGTAGCGGCGGCTGGCCGGCCCGGCAGGGCCGCGCGGGGCGCTCATCTGCTGAACGGCGATGAAGTCCGCTTCGCTGACCAGCGCGGGGTGGGAGATGACCCAGCCCTCGGGCAGGTTCCAGCGTTGCACCTGCCGGTGCCCCAGCCCGGTGTTGGCTGGGTCGATCAGGTCGAAGTCGGTGGGCTGGCGGTTCCAGACCTGCCGGCCGGTGTAGCGGGGGTTGGCCAGGATCGTCGCCACGGTGGTCAGCGTCCACGCCTTGCCGCTGCGGTGGGGGTTACGCTTCGGATCGGATGCGGACGGGCAGGGAATCCCGGCATCGTTCAGCGCCCGGGTGATCCGGGCCAGGCTGTGCCCGGCCCGCCGCTGGGCGAACATCCACCGCACTACTGGCGCGGTGTGCGGGTCGGGTTCAAGGCGGTGCGCCCGCCGCCCCCACGCCGCGTGCGCCTTGTTGGGGTGCGGCCCGGCGTCGGCGAGCCGGTACCCGTACGGTGGCCGGCCACCGAGGTAGCGGCCCTGCTCGCGGGCCTGGGTAGCCATCGCGGTGCGCACCCGGATCCTTGTGCGGGTGATCTCCCGCTTGGACTGAAATCCCAGCGCCAGCATGAGCTGTTCCTGGTGTTCGGCCTGGAAGTCGACCCGCCCACCTGCTTCTGGGGTCCACAGCTGGATGCCGTAGTGCCCGAACAATGGTGCCATCGCGGCGTATTGGTCCCCGTAGAACGCGCGCTCGTACTCGCCGATCACGATCGCGTCGAACTCCCGGTCTGGGTCGGCCATCGCCGCCAGCAGTGCCGCGGCCTGCGGGCGGCGCGACCACGGCAGTACCCGGCTCTGCCCCACGTCGAAGAACTCGGCCACGATCCGCCCCATGGCCAGCGCCCAGCGCACCAGCTTGGTCACGCTGCCGTACCCGCGAGGTGACCGGATCTTGGTGATCCTCGGTGGATACCTGCCCGTAGAGCGCAAAACCGCAGCCCACCCATACGTGCTCTCGTGACCGGCCGACGTGAGCCCTCCGCCCACGCAAGCAGCAGATCTCCGCCTACGCCATGGTCGCTGAACAGGCCAGCACGCTGCACTGCCACGGCATCTCACCCCTCCAACCGCAACCCGGCAGGATCTCTTCACTCACTACGCTGAGTGAAATTATGGCCAGAGAGAACGCTCAGCGAGCCGCCGTTATGGGCGGGTTTCCTTTGCGCTAACTCCTTGTGGTTGTGGCCACGCATAAGAGGGCTTTCTGAGCTGCTGGGGGTGGTGTGGAGCCTCAGATCGGCGGCGTATTGCCTTGCTGGGTGGATGGCGCCGGGGGAGCGCCTGCGGCTTTGTTGCGTGCCCGGATGCCGGCACCCGATCCCGGGGCTTGGCCCCGGCCGGTGCTACAGCGCGGCCGAGCTGAAGGCGATGGGCGACCGGGAAGCTCTGCTCCCGCCGGGGGCGCCTGGCGATAGCTATGTGGGCGATCTGCTGTTCTGGCAGACCGGTCTCTGCTGGGTCAGCGCCTACCTGGGCGGCCGGCTCATCGGCGCCGTCGTCTTCGGCGTGCCGGCCGCTTCCGGGTCCGGCTGGCGCAGGGCACGGCCGATGGCCAGCGCGGGTCACCGGGTTAGGTGCGGGGCGGATGTGTTCGGGGCGGGCTCCGAAGGCTGCCAGCCTGGGCGCCAGGTCGCGGACCAGCGGGGTGCGCAGCAGCCACCGGACCATCTTGGGCGGCCCGGTGGCGGAGCGGAGTGCGCGGGCGAGCAGGCGGTCTTGCAGCATCCCGGTGACCTTCTGGGTGATGCGGGTCGGCCACTGGCGGCGGCGCTGGACGGCGGCCAGGTCGCGTTCGGTGAGCGTTCCGGCCGCCAGCGGGCGGGCGAGCAGGTTGGCCGCGGCGACGGCGTCGGCGATGGCGTAGTTGATGCCGTTGCCGGCCACCGGGGACATCACGTGGGCGGCGTCCCCGAGGAGCAGCAGCCCGGGGCGATGCCAGCGGGGCAGCCGGTCGGCGGTGACCGACAGCAGCGAGACCTGCGACCAGTCGGCGAGCTGGCCGACGCGGCCGGTGAGCCAGGGGACGAGTTCGGCGATAGTGTCGCGCAGTGCCTGCAGCCCGGCGGCGCGGAGCTGGGGCCAGCTTCCCTTGGGGATGACCATGCCGAGCTGCCACGTCTGGCCGCGGTCGACCAGCAGCAGCATGTGGCCGCGCCCGGTGCCGCCGGTGGCGCCCTCGGGGTCGCCGGGCAGGCGGGGCAGGCGCAGCCACAGCACGTCGATGGCGGCGGCGGTGGTGACGGGCTTAAGACCGGACAGGCGGCGGGTCTGGGAGAAGCGGCCGTCGGTGCCGACGGTGAGCGCCGCGCGGACCTCATGCACACCGTCGGGGGCGTGATAGCGCACGCCGCGCACGATCTGGTCCTGCTCGACGAGCTCGCGGACGTTGGCGCGCATGACCAGCTCGAAGCTGGGGTAGCGGGCGGCCTGGGTGGTGAGGAAGTCCAGGAACTGCGCCTGGGGCATCAGTGTGATGTAGGGGAAGCGGCCAGGCAGGCGGGACAGGTCGATGGTGACCGGCGGGCGGGCCGGCAGGGTCGCCTGGCGGAGCTTGCGGTGCGGCAGCTCCAGCAGCTGGTCAGCGAGGCCGAGCTCGTCCAGGACTTGCATGATCGCGGGGTGCAGCGAGTCGCCGCGGAAGTCGCGGTCGAAGTCGCCGTGGGCTTCCAGCAGCATCACCGGCACGCGCTGGCGGGCCAGCAGCAGGGCGAGCATCGCGCCGGCTGGCCCGGCACCCACGACGCAGCAGGTGGTCTGCTGCACCGTGCGCAGCTCACGCGGCTGGGGTGCCCGGGCGCCCGGGCGGGCCGGGGGCGGTTGACCGGCCGTGGGGTTCATGGTGGCCTCCTTGGTGCGGGCCGGTGCTGCTGGCACGGTGCCCGGCCTGGCTGCGGTCAGGTGGCGGTGGTGTGGCGGTAGCGGGTTATCGCGGTGGGGACGGTGACCAGCAGGAGCCCGCCGATCCAGGCCAGCGCCTCGGCGGCGGGCCTGGCGGTGGGCCCGCCGAGGCACAGGGCGCGCAGCGCGCCGACCACCACGGTGATCGGGTTGGCCCGGGCGAAAGCCTGCAGCCACCCGGGCATGGTCGCTACCGGCACCAGGGTCGAGCTGGTGAACACCAGGACGATAACGGGGAACAAACCGGCCAGGCCCGCCGACTCCGCGTCGTGGACCAGGAGCCCGAGCAGCGCGTTGAGCCACGAGAACGCCAGGCCGGTTGCCACGGCGAGGACGACGGCGGCCAGCGCGGGGATCGGCCCCGCGTGGAAGCGGAAGCCGATGGCGGACCCGACCGCGATCATCAGCCCTACGACGAACAGGTTCCGGATGGCGTCGGCGGTGACCCGGCCGGCGAGGACCGCCGCCGGTGCCATGGGCAGGGCACGGAACCGGTCGATCATGCCGCTGGCGAGGTCCTCGGCGACGGCGACACCGGTCTGGGAGGCGCCGAAGCCGATGGCGAGCACGAAGACGCCTGGAAGCAGGTAGTCGATGTAGCGCGTGACGCCCGGCGGGTGGACGGCCCCTCCGAAGACGTAGGTGAACAGCACGACCAGCAGGACCGGCTGAACCGTGGCGAAGGCGATGAGAGTGGGAACCCGGGCGAGGCGCCGCAGGTTGCGTGCAGTGATGGTGCCGGTGTTGGCGAGGGCCGAGGCCGGCGCGATCCGCTCGGCGGTGGCGATGTCGATGGTGGTCACGGTGCCCTCCTTGTTACCGGCTCAGGACGCCGGCTTCGGTAGACGGATCGCGATGGTTGTGTGCCGCGTGGGCTGTGCCGGGCCCGGGCTGTCCGGTCAGGGTCAGGAACACCTCGTCGAGGGTCGGCCGGCGCAGGGCCAGGTCGGCGATGCGAAGGCCGGAGGCGGCCAGCAGTGCGGCCAGCTCGGGGAGGATGCCCGGCCCGTTGGCCACTGGGAGAATGACCCGGCTGGCGGCGATGTCCACGGTCGGCGGCCCGCAGCCGAGCCCGGCCAGCGCGCTGGCCAGCTGGCGCGGGTCGCCGCCCGGCAGGCTCCGCAGTTCCAGGCGATCCCCGCGCACCTGGGCCTTGAGCTGATCGGGGGTTCCGGCGGCGATGACCCGGCCGCTATCGATGACCACGATGCGGTTGGCGAGCCGGTCGGCTTCCTCCAGGTACTGGGTGGTCAGCAGCACGCTCGTTCCCTGTGCGGTCAGCTCGCCGAGCAGCTGCCACATCGCGGCGCGCCCGCGGGGATCCAGCCCGGTCGTCGGCTCGTCGAGGAACAGCACCGGCGGGCTCGTGACCAGGCTGGCTGCGATGTCCAGGCGGCGGCGCATCCCCCCGGAGTATGTGCGGGCCATACGCTCTGCGGCGCCGGCGAGGTCGAAGCGTTCCAGCAGCTCCTTGGCGCGGCGGCGGGCCGCGCGCCGGGGCAGCCCGTAGAGCCGCCCGATCATCTGGAGGTTCTCCCGCCCGGTCAGGTAGGCGTCCACCGCCGCGTACTGGCCCGACAGGCCGATCAGCCGCCGGACCGCGCTGGCCTGTTCCACGACATCGAACCCGGCGACGCTCGCCCGCCCGCCATCCGGGCGCAGCAGGGTGCTGAGGATCCGCACCGTCGTCGTCTTCCCCGCGCCGTTAGGGCCGAGCAGCCCAAGGACGGCGCCGGCAGGCAGTTCCAGGTCGATGCCGCGCAGGGCATGCACCCGGCCGAACCGCTTCGACAGGCCCTCGGCCACGATCGCTCGCTCGTCTCTCACTGGGCACCTCCGGTGCGTTAGGGCCCGTAGCCAGGACCGGTCTCCCACGCCCTGGCCGCATGACGTATAGCGGGTGACTGGTCACCCACAATACTACCGACCATTAACCTTACACAAGTCTTTTATGGGTGACCAGTCACTCGCTATAGTGGGAAACATGGTGAGAGTCACGGCTGATACCAGGAAGGCGACGCGGGCGAAGCTGCTCACCGCGGCGGCGGAAGAGTTCGGCCGGGCCGGCCTGGAACGGGCCAACGTCGACGCGATCTCCCTCGCGGCGGGTTACGGCAAGGGAACGATCTACAACTACTTCCCCTCCAAGGAGGAACTGTTCCTAGCGGTGGTGGAAGAGGCATCGGCGCAGGCCGGCTCCCCGAGCCCGGCGCGCCGCGATGCCCCGGCCAGGGAGCGGCTCAGGGCCACGCTCGCCGGATTCTGCGCCTGGCCGGGCGAGCACGACGCCCTCGCCCGGGTACTCGTGCGGGAATGCCTGATGGGGACGCCCGGGCTCTACCCGCGGGTGATCGGGGCGGAGTGGCCGCTCACCGGCGAGCTGGAGGCGATCGTCCGGGACGGGGCAGGCCGCGGTGAGCTGCGGGGCGACGTCCCCGCCGAGGTTCTCGCCCTGGCGATCGGCGGGCTCACCGACCTCGCCCTGGCCCAGCACTGGGCCTCCGGCGGCACCAGACCCGGCCTAGAGGAGATCCCCGACCTGGTGCTCACCCTGCTGCTCGGCCCCCCGACTGCCGGAGACAGCCCGTGACCAGCCTGCTCCGGCCGCTCGCCGTGGTTCCCTCTGCCTGGCTTTCACTGCGAATATGCGATGACTCGGCAGGCCGCGCCAGCCATCGCTCAGCGGAGCCCTGGCACAGCATGCGGGATATCGTTTGGAACGTGTCGGAGCCCCACGCACCGTTCGGCGGAAGCGCCACGCGCCTCATCGACCGCGAAGGAGAATGCCGCTTGTTGGACCAGCTCCTCGCGGCGGTGCGGGACGGGGAGAGCCGAGCCCTGATACTGCATGGCGAAGCTGGCGTGGGCAAGACGGCCCTACTGCAGTACCTGTCCGAGCGGGCGTCCGACGCGGGCTGCCAGGTGGTGAGCGCGGCAGGGGTCCAGTCCGAGATGGAGCTCGCGTTTGCCTCGCTGCACCAGTTGTGTACACCCTTTTTGGATCGGCTGAACGCCATCCCAAAGCCGCAACAGGATTCCTTGTACACCACGTTTGGTCTCACCATCGGGCCGGTGCCCGACCGGTTCTTGGTCGGCCTGGCTGTGCTGAGCCTGCTCGCTATTTGCAGTGGCTTGACAGTGCCTCCGCGCAGGTCCTTGCCTTCGTGGCCCGCCGGCTCGGATCGGAGTCGGTCGCCATGGTGTTCGGGTCACGAGTGACGACGGCCGAGATGGCAGGGCTTCCGAAGGCGCTAGTCAAGGGCCTTGCCGACGAGCACGCGCGGGCGCTGCTAGGGTCAGTCGTGCGTGGGCCAGTGGACCCTCGGGTGCGCGACGAGATCGTCGCTGAGACGGGCGGCAACCCGCTGGCGCTGTTGGAGCTGCCTCAGGGGATGACCGCTGCTCAACTGGCGGGAGGGTTCGGGCTCCCCGGGACGCTCGGGCTGTCAGCCAGCATCGAGGAGAACTTTCGGCGCCGCGCCAAGGACCTGTCCTCCGAAGCCAGGCGTCTGCTGCTGCTGGCCGCCGCCGAACCACTGGGCGACACAGTGCTGCTATGGCGGGCCGCCGACCGGCTAGGAATCAGCACCACCGCGGCGCCACCGGTGGAAGACGCCGGCCTGATCGTATTCGGGACCCGGGTACGCTTCCGCCACCCCCTGGTGCGCTCAGCGGTCTATCAATCGGCCTCGGCTCAGGAGAGGCGTCAAGTGCATGCCGCCCTAGCGGAGGTCACCGATCCAGAGCTCGATCCTGACCGTCGCGCCTGGCATCGGGCCCATGCCGTCCTCGGGCCCGACGAGGATGTCGCCGCCGAACTCGAACGCTCGGCGGGACGGGCGCAGGCACGGGGCGGGCTAGCTGCCGCCGCGGCGTTCTTGGAACGCTCAGTGCGTCTGACAACCGACCCGGTGCTTCGCGCCGAACGCACGCTGGCGGCGGCGGCGGCCAACCTCCAGGCGGGGGCGTTCGACAACGCCTTCGAGCTGCTCACTACCGCCGAGGCCGGGCCGCTGGATGACTTTGCCAGCGCCCGCGTCGACCTGTTGCGAGGGCAGATCGCGTTCGCCTCGGGTCTAGGCAGCGACGCACCTCCGCTGCTGCTGAAAGCGGCCAAGCGTCTGGAACCGTTCGACCCCGCCATGGCGCGTGAGACATACCTGGGCGCCTGGGGCGCAGCACTGTTCGCCGGGCCCCTGGCGGGAGCCGGCGACCTAGCCGAGGTGTCCCGCGCCGCTCTGGACCTGCCAAGGCCGGTGCACTCACGTGTGCTCGACCTCTTGCTGGAGGGTCTGGCGCTGCTCATCACCGACGGCCGCGCTGCTGCGGCACCGACGCTGCGGCAAGCAACGCGCACCTTTGCAAGCCCAGACGTCCCCGTGGAGGAGCGGCTCCGGTGGGGCTGGTTGGCGCACGCGGCTGCTGCCGAACTGTGGGACGAGGACACATGGAACGCGATTACGGTCCGACAAACTCAAGTCGCGCGTGAAGTAGGCGCGCTTGAGCAGCTGCCGCTCGACTTGAACTCACAGGCCATGACGGTCACCTGGAGGGGGGACTTTCCAGCGGCAGCCTTGTTGGTCGCGGAAGCCGATGCGGTCTGCGGGGCGACAGGGTCGCGCATGGCGCCGTACGCCAAGATGTTCCTCGCCGCTCTGCGGGGCAGCGAGGCTGAGGTTGCCGCGCTCACCAAGTCCGCCCTCGAGGAGGCCGCCACTGGCGGACAGGGGGTCAACGTGCCGTACGCGAACTGGGTAACCGCGATCCTCTGCAACGCTCTCGGTCGGTACGAGAAGGCACTTTCCGCCGCGCTGCAAGCCACCGAGTACATGCCGGAACTCTTCGTCTCCACGTGGGCGGTGCCCGACTTGATCGAGGCGGCCGTACGCGCCGGGAACACCAACGTGGCCCGCGATGCTCTCGAAAGGCTGTCGGAAACCGCACAGGCGGGCGGGACGGACCACGGGCTGGGGCTCGAGGCCCGGTCACGCGCCGTCTTGAGCGAGGGCGAGGTTGCCGATCGCTTCTATCGCGAGGCGGTCGACCGGCTCAGCCGCACCCGGCTTCGTCCCGAGCTCGCCCGCGCCCACCTTCTCTTTGGTGAGTGGCTGCGCCGCGAACGGCGGCGGAGCGACGCACGGGCGCAATTGCGCACGGCCTACGAGATGTTCGAGGCGATGGGCATGGAAGCGTTCGCCGAACGGACCAGGCGTGAGCTACGAGCCACCGGCGAGACCGCCCGCAAACGGAGTGTCGAGACAAATCGTGATCTGACGCCGCGGGAAGCCCAGATCGCCACGATGGCCCGCGATGGTCTGTCGAATGCCGAGATCGGTACCCGGCTGTTCGTCAGCGCCCACACCGTCGACTACCACCTGCGCAAGGTCTTCAACAAGCTCGCTATCAGCTCGCGCAGCCAGCTCCACCTCGTCCTGCCCTAAGGGGAGAGAGTTGCGAGGGCAGCGAAGTCAGCCGCGAGTTGCTCTCCCACCATCTCGATCCGCGGCCCAGGTCGGTCGTCCGCTCGCACATTCGCAGCCTAGGCGCGTAGCAGCAGAGGACGAATCGTGCGCTGATCGAGCTCTCCTTGGAAGGCAACTTGCAAATACCGGGTGGCGATCAGGTCGATGATCTCTTCCTCACGGCATGGCGGTCTCCGGCTGGGTCAAGTCGTTCCAGGAGCAGCAGGGTCCGGCACCGGTGCCGCCGGCCAACAGGCACGACCAATAGGGGGTAGCGGTGGCGCAGGGCCAGTTCGGCAACCCTCGCCGGGGAGGCCATACGAGAAGCCCGGGCACGGCTACGTAAATCAGGGATACGAACGGCCCGGACGTCAGTCACCGACCGGCACCGGTTGAGTCCTTGCTGCCCCCGCGAGTCAGCACCGTAAGCTGCGAGGCCCGCGGGACTGCCGGGACAGCTGGGAATGCGTCGCCAGCCAGCCACTCCGCCACACGCGCCGCTCCTACCGACACCGGCCGCCATGGACCGGCAGGCAACCGGCCAAGACTACGAGAACGCGAGATGCGACCAGCGGGATTGCCGCGTCATCGTCAAAGCGCACGGAAGCAGACGAACACATGCGAGCCAGTTCGCCAGGTACGGCCCGCGGCGGTACTGGCTTGCGGGTCCAGGGCTGGCCGCCGGCGAAAGACAGATGAAGGTGACCAGGATGACACAGGCGGCGACAGGATCGACGCCACTGCGCGATCCGGAGACCGATAGCCCGTCAAGTGCGGCCCCGCAGAGTCTTGAGCTGCGGCACTTGCGGTACTTCGTCGCGGTCGCCGATGCGGGCACGTTCACCCGCGCCGCGGAGCGGCTGTTCATCGCCCAGCCGACCCTCAGCCAGCAGATCCGGCGGCTGGAACAGATCGTCGGCACCCCGCTGCTGCAGCGCCGGCGCGACGGCGTGCGGCTCACCGCGGCGGGCACCGTGCTGCTGGAGGCGGCCCGGGACGTGCTGTCGGCGGCCGGTCACGCGGTCGCCCAGGCCCGGCAGGCGGCGGGCCTGGGCCGGCCGCGGCTGCGGTTTGTCATACCGGCGGATCTGCCCGAATGCCTGGCGGTGGCGACCGCCTCCCGGTTGCGATCGGCCGCCGAGGCCGCCGAGGTCGCCCTCACCTGGATGGAGACAGCGCTCGATGCGGAATTCTCGCCGGTCCTCCAACGCCTGGCCGACGCCGGCCTGGGCTGGCTTACCGCCAGCCCCGACGCGGTGCCCGGCGGGCTGGAGGCGATGAGCCTGGGCGAGTTCGAGCCCGATGTGTGGATCCCGTCCTCGCACCCGGCGGCCCGCCGCGGGGTGATCGGCCTGGACGAGCTGGCCGGCGTGGAGGTCATCCACGGGCCGCGCCGCGCCAGTCCCGCGACCTACGAGCGCTGGCTGCGGGTCCTGCGGGCGGTGAACCCGCGGTTCGAGTTCACCGACCCACCGGTGCGGCACTCCTTGGCGATGGCGCTGGCCTTCGCCGCGACCGCCAGCCGGCCCGCCGCGGTACTGACCGGCCCCGCCGTCATCGCCGGGCCCCCACCCGGCGTGACCCGGCTCCCCCGCCCGGCCGGCACCGGCGACATGACCCGGGTCAGCATCGCCGGCCACCCGCTGACCGCCACAGCCGCCCTGGTGTGGAACGGCGACCTGCCCCGCCCGCTCCAGCAGATACTCTTCGACACCGCCGACGGCGTGACCCCGCCGCCGGCATCCTCGCCGCCTGCGGCGGCCCGGCCGAGGCAGGACCCGCTGCCCAGCCGACGGAGGCCCCGGCCACGTGGGCACCACAACTGGCAGCTGGACGCAGCCGGGCTGGGTTACGTCCCGCCGCTAGCCGACTCGGATCGCCGTAACCGGATCAAGGCCCAGGCCCAGGGCTATGGCATCGCCGGAGATCGGAAGGCAACTGCGCTCGCTGCGGCTGGTCAACGACGGGTTGCGCCGGGTGGGCGTGTGGCCGCTGTACGAGCTGCTGGTCCCGGCGGCGCAGGAGCAACTGGCCGCCGTCGGCGGGCAGGCCGCGGCCTACGACCGGAAGCTACGCCCCACCCTGGTCATCCAGGTGATCTCAAGCCTAGGCGGGTGACAATAGCTGGCAAGCCAAGCACCGAATTGCCACCTGGTACCGAGCGAAGCATCCTGAGGCAGCCAGGGCTGGACCGGAGGACTCCATGATCAGCTACGCGGTCGTGATGGAACGAGCCAGCGACGGCGGATACGGCCATGGTGCCCGGATTTTGCCTGGCTGTGTCTCACTGGCAGACACCGAGGACGCAGTCCTGGCAGAGACGCGGCAGGCCATCGAGTTGCACCTTGCCAGGCTCGCGAAGACGGCCGGCCAATCCCTCATCCCTCAACCGTGGCGGCAACCGTTATCACTCTCGACGCGGCCTGACCCGCTCGAAGTAGTGCTGCGCTCTCGCTGGTAAACGTGACGAAGGTGAGAGCTCTTCGGTTTCTCGCGCTCCTTGGGGACCACTTGGGGACCACACAGTACCCATAGGGCCGAACAAACCGCAGGTGGCCACCCATCGTGCACGGCAGGCTAAATACCTCTGAGCTGCGAAGACGCCTACTCCCCCGTTCCGGGGGTCAAAGGGTTACCCGTCCAGTCACCGCTCAGGTGGCATGTGCGAGCAGGCAGGGTGCCCGTCTTACGCATGACCCGGAACGGCGGTCACCGAGACCCATGGTTCTCTGTGAGACGCATACATGCAGATCAGCGAGGTATTACGGAGTGGGCAACGACGGCCTCCCGAACCGTGAGCGCCGTAGCGCCGAACATCCAGGTATGCGCCAGTAAAGTCCCTATAGGCATCCAGCCGATATCCGCGCAGATCGGCGGATATCGCACATCCGCTCCCAGTTCGGCGGTGACGCCTCGTGGCCACGCCGGTACCTCTCGATCGCCCGACGCTCGCTGTGCCAGCGGTACCCCCCGCTGTGTGAGCCCACTGCGCCGCCGGTTGCCGTCGTCGTCCGGCGGATCCACCGGTCTGCGGTGCAGGCTCGGTTTTGATTGAACAGGTCAGCCTGGGAAAGAATTGTCATCGCCGATCACCTTCCCGCGCCGAGCAGCAGGCCGTGGGTAATGGTGAAGGGATGTGCTAGAGGTTCCTCTCGGGCTCGGACACGACATTTGTACATAAATGCCTGTTTCCGAGCGGTAAGCAGGTCGGTTGTTCGCCCAGCACGACTCCAGGCGCCGCCCGCAGATCCCGCAGCGCAGCAGCCCGGCTAGCAGGTACCGCCGACCAGCGGCAATCCCGGTGTCCCGCTGGGCGTGGATGCCCTGCACCTTGATGAAGTCCTCCTCGCTGACCAGCGCCGGGTGCGAGGGACGGGCGGAGATGATCCAGCCGTCGGGCAGCGTCCAGCGCTGCACCTGCCGGTGGCCGAGCCCGGTGTTGGCCGGGTCGATCAGGTCGTGGCCGCTTGGCTGACGGTTCCACACCTGTCGGCCGGTGTAACGCGGGTTGGCCAGGATCGCCCGCGCCGTGCCCAGCGTCCACGCCTGCCCGGCACGGTGGGTGTTGCGGCCGGGGTCGGCCGCAGACGGGCAGGGGATCGCGACGTCGTTCAGCGCCCGGGTGATCCGGGCCAGGCTGTGCCCGGCCAGCCGCTGCGCGAACATCCACTTAACTATCGGCGCGGTGGCCGGGTCCGGCTCCAGCCGCCGGGACCGTCTCCCCCACGCCGCGTGCGCCTTGTTCTGGTGCGGGCCCGCATCCGCCAGCCGGTATCCATAAGCCGAAGTTACGGCTGGTTTGGTTGCCGAGTGCGGCGCTGAGGTGGGGTTTTGCCGGCTGGGGCTGGGGTTGTTCTGGCTACTTCAAGGCGAGCGGGACGGGGGCGCCGATGAGGTCGAAGGCCTGGCGCTGTTCGCTGGTGGGCTCGGTGAGCATGGGGACGGCGGCGGGGGTTCCGGCGAAGCGGACCTGGTTGCGGGTGAGGGTGGCGAGGTGGGCGAGCAGGCCGCGGAAGCTGCGGTAGGGGCGCCCGGCCTGGTCGTGCTGGGCAGCGGCCTTGGCCCGGGCGGCTTCGGAGCGGCGGGCAGGCGCGACCGGGCTGGCCTGGGCGGGCGGGTCCTGGTCGGTGTAGGTGAGCGGCGCCCAGGCGCGGCGCAGGTGCCAGACGAGGTAGGCGGCGAGCATGCAGATCAGCACGTGGCCCTTGACGCGTTTTTCGAGGCGGTGGAAGACGGGCCGCAGGTCCAGGTCGTCGGCCTTGATGTGGCGGAAGTCGCGCTCGGCGTATTTGAGGTTCTTGTAGGCGGCCAACCGTTCAGGCCCGCTACCTCGGCGGCCGTCCGGTTCGTGTTCTACGGGCGGGTGTCGACCGAGGACTATCAGGATCCCGCAAGATCCCGAAGCGGCCCCGGCCCGCGATTGTGATTAGGACGGGCTTACCTGTTGACCGGACTATGGGGCGACGCCGATGCGTTCGGCGCGGTGAGTGACAACTAAGCGGGGACAAAGTGGTGGAATTCATGCAGCTTCTGTCGAAGGAAGCTGCGTGACTGCTTTCCGGGAGCGGACCGTGATGCCGATCTGATCTGCCTGCCAGGGTGGGCCGGGTGATAGCGGCGGATGGCGTTGCGCCATTGCATGTGGCCGATCCGGCCGGGCGTTCGGAGGAGCCGATCCAGCGGTTCCTGATTGACTTTGTGGCTCAGGCGGCCCGGAATTTGTGCACATCTGGAAAATGCTGCGACAGCTTCTATAGCAATCGGATGTCATAGTCGGTGAACCCGTCCAGCTTGGACGGTGATAATTCCCGGGTGGAGTAGCCGGCGCAGGAGGTGACACTCATGTGGGTCCCTCAGCTTTCGTCGCAGCGGTCAGGCGATGCCGGCCGGCGAGTGGTGGAGCCTCATCGAACATGCCCTTCGTACAGCCGCTGCGCCGTATTGGCACGGAATAAGAGCACCTCATGGCGCCGTTTATAAACCCCACTTGCGGGCCGGTAACCGCGGGGTGAGCCGAACTCCGCTTCTGTGAGGCGATCACGATCACCGCGTCCACATCGCGCCCGGCATCCACCACGGGTCGCTCCAATCATCGCCGGATTCTCGGGGACGGCACTAGCGTGGCCGCGAAGAAAGCGTAGAGTCTCCGGTATTACCCGGGGACGCTCACTATTACGGGGGTATCATGCGCTGGTTTGTCCTGTCCCAAGATTCCCAGGTGCTTGCGGTTCACGCCGCGCTGCTGCACAACGGCCAGATCCTCTACTTCAGTGGAGACGAGCACGACAAGGGCCAGCACGACCGTGGGCAGATCGATCACACGAGGCTGTTCGACTGTGAGACGCTGGGGATTAGCCCGATGACGTCGCCGGGCAGCGATGTCTTCTGCTGCGGGCACGCACAGCTTGTGGACGGAAGGCTCGTCGTCGCGGGTGGGACCGAAGCGTTTCCGGAAGAGGTTCCGGGCCCGCATCATCCTCACTTCCCTGGGCTACGCGATGTGTGGATCTTTGATCCAGATGCGCGGAGTTGGGTTCGGGCGGCGGACATGAGCCCAGAGCCAGGACTCACCACGGGCGGCGGTCGCTGGTACCCGACCCTGGTCACGCTCGCGGATGGGCGGGTCCTGGCCGCCTCCGGACACCCGCGTTCGGACGATACCAGGCACCAGAACGACTCGCCGGAGGCGTTTTCTCCGTCACCACGGCCGAGCGGCACGTGGCGCCTGCTCACCGGCGCGGACCCCGCACACGAGACATCGACCTACTACCCGCGGCTGCACGTATTACCGGGCGGTGACGTACTGTTCGTGACGCCCACGGGCGGGCGAACGGTCCGGTTCAACCCAGCGACGGGCGGGTACAGTGACGTCTGCGCCAGCCCACCCGACGGCCTTTACGCCACGATCCAATCCAGTTCGGTGCTGCTGCCGCTACGCCCGCAGAGTGGTTACCGCACCCGAGTGCTGGTGACTGGCGCCGCGCAGCCGTACATTCTCGACCTTGGCACCCAACCTCCGGGGTGGCAGCCAACGCAACCACGGGCGCTCGCCGGTGCGCCACTGCGTCAAAACGGTTGCGCCGTCATGCTGCCGACCGGGCAGGTTCTCTGCGTCGGTGGTGTCGTTGACCCAGCCAACGACACCACCGCAGTGCGAACCGCCGAGCTGTACGACCCGGACACCGGCGCCTGGTCGGTTCTGGCCGAGGCGACCGTGCCACGCAACTACCATTCCGTGGCGCTGCTCATGCCTGACGGCCGGATTTGGACGGCGGGTTCGAACAAGGGAGCGCAGCAGAGCTTTCCTGCGCCCGGTGTTGACAACCGCGAGTTGCGTATCGAACTGTTCGAGCCGCCCTACTACAACGAGCGCCGCCCCGAACTAAACGCCGGTCCGCGGTCCGTTGGCTGGGGCCGCCGCTTCGATCTCGGCACGCCAGACTCCGCGCAGATCACCCGAGTCACCCTTGTCCGCGCGGGCTCGGTGACCCACGCCTACGACTCCGACCAGCGGCACGTTGAGCTGGTGAGCCAACCCAACGGCCCACAGGCAATCACGGCATGGGCGCCGCCCGAACCCGACCTCGCGCCGCCCGGCTACTATCTCGCGTTTCTCCTCAACGCCTCGCGGGTTCCGTCGGCCGGCCGGTTCGTGCGGCTCGCGCCGGCCGCATCGTCGACCGGGTTCCTTGTGCAGAGCAATTTCGGCCAACGCGGCAACTTCGAGGTCGTCGCGCCGTATCCGCAGGGCGGTCTACAGCATTGGTGGCGAGACAACGACGCGCCCGGCCTACCGTGGCATGGCCCGATCCGGTTCGGCCAGACGGTTGGCGCTGTCAGTGGCCCGGTCGCGTTGATTCAGTCCACGTTCGACACCCCGGGAAACCTTGAGGTCGTTGCCCGCGTCGGCGACAGGCTGCTGCACTTCTGGCGCGAATCCGCAGGTGCCATGACCTGGCATGGCCCGTTCCCGTTCGCCAACGGTGTGACCGGCAACCCGGCACTCATCCAAGGTGTGTTCGGCGGGCGCGGCAACTTCGAACTCGTCGTTCCGCTCGGCACCGGCGGCCTCGCCCACTACTGGCGCAACAACGACGAGCCGGGACTTCCGTGGAACGGCCCGTTCCCATTCGGTACCGACGCTGGGACCGTCGACAGTGTGACGATGATCCAAAGCAACTTCGGCAGTCCTGGCAACCTGGAGGTAGCCGCCCGGATCGGGGATGCGCTGCACTTCTTTTGGCGCGACAGCGCTCCACCCTGGACATGGCACCACGGCGGCATCGTCACCAGGGGGGTGCGGGGCAACCCGGCTCTCATCCAGAGTCGGCACGGGCAGCGTGGCAACTTCGAACTCGTCATCCCACGAGATCGCGGCGGCCTCGTGCACCTCTGGCGCAACAACGACGCGCCCGGACTCCCATGGAGTGGTCACACTCCGTTCGGGGACGGCGACCCCTACGACGAAGCGACGCTAATCCAAAGCAACTTCGGCAGCCCCCTGCTTGGAAACCTCGACGTCACCGCGCGCACCGGGGGCAATACCCGGTCTTTCTGGCGGACCGACAGACCGCCATGGGCATGGTCGCCCGCACCCGCACCGGCGCTGTAACGAGCACATCCCCGGTGAGTGAGCCGGTCGGCGGCTGCCGGGAAACCTGCCGAGGCTGCGCTCCGCCGCCCGGTGAGTTCATGGCCGATCTCCGCCGCACCGGTCAGCTGCGGGTGCCTAGCAGCTTGATCTCGGTGTCGGCGGCGTCGTGGCCGCGGTAGTTAGCCCGCCCACCTGACAATCCAGTATCGAAAGCAAACCGCGTGCCGCCCCCGGTACGACACTCCCGGCTCACCAAGAAGCCCTCCTAGCCGTATGGGAAACCCGTCGTCACCTCGAACTGCCAGTCGCCATGAAACGGTGCCCGTGTTGCGTGCGGGCCCTTGCGAGACGAGGCTTGCCCTGATGATTAGGATGCGCGTCTTGTACGTAAATGGTCACGGCCCTCTGCGAGCTCGTCAGAGCGGCCCAGCGGCGCCTGACCGCGCTGCGGGCCGCCGACCACGCGGACACGCCAGCCGATGGGCGGGCCCGCCCACCCGCCGACACGCCCGCGAGGTAACGGCATTAGGTCCACGCCGGGATCTGCCCGCACGCCAGGAGTGCGACACGCTGCGGCAGCCGTTCAGTATCTTTATGCCGAACGGCTGCCGCAGGGTGACACTGGACCGCTACGCGCGTCAGCGCCTATCCTTCGCCCGCCAATTTCAGCGCGTCGCCCAGGTTGGAGTTGCCCTCGAAGAAGTTGATGTTGGCGGCCTGTGTTGCCTGCGGACCGGTGTAGCGCAGGATGTACAGGCCGTTGCGGATGTCAATGACGTAGATCAGGCCGTTGCGGATGATCGGGTAACTCCACAACACGACCTTGTTCGGGCCCCGCGACAGCGCCGGATCCTCGTTG
>WNGE01001852.1_pt1 | contig 26400 bp, 24 predicted proteins | sample 5400651 | NCBI WGS metagenome assembly WNGE01 (sample SAMN13153370, study PRJNA577476) | soil metagenome | isolation source: 60 cm soil or saprolite under grassland replicate 2 | place: USA:California | collected 2016-06-15 | reverse complement strand
CTAATTGTCGGACAATTGTCATCTTCAATTCTCTGCTATGAACTCTTCCGCTCATCAGTTTTCTCCTTCGGCATACTCATTTCCCAGTATACCATGTTTTTGACTTGATGGGCGGTCTGGTCACTTGGGTTCACTCCAATCACTACTCTTTCGGTGGTAGGAACCCACCCCTCAAAGCCGGTGAAGGTGCCGGTGTATCGCGCTCAATATTCCATCGATACTCCTCTATTATGCCTGCACTAAGACCTTTACCATGATGACTCCAAAGTCGGATTCGGCCCCTCCCTGGTGGTAGAGAGCCAGAATCCCCTCCTGGGAGCCACCGTGAAAGCTAGCATCGTACTTTACAGGAGTGGAGAAGGTGCCAGCTCCGAAGCCGCTGTCGGTGTTCTGGCTCATTGCAAAGGCATGACCGATATCGTTATACAGATGATCCAATACACGCACGATACCAATTTGCCCCTCAAAGGCAACACCTGATCCAGTGATTGTTACCGGGCTGTCCAGGCGCTCATGGCTGCTTGGGCTCGTGATGGAAAAATTCTCACTCTCCACTGCTATCACTTCCCAGATGCCGCCATTGATGTTCGCTTCAAGCCTTGAGAGGGTGAGCTTGACCGGGGGAAAGGTGCCGGCTCCGTTTAGCTGAAGTTTTACATGCAACACTGCATTGAGGTCGTGAGGTCCACCTCCACTGATAACCGTCACTGAACTAGCGGAATTCATTTTCAGGATGCTCGTAGCAAAGTGTTGAGCGGTCTGGACTGCGTCGAGTTTCCAGGGTTGATGCCCCTGGTTGACCTCTTCCTGGTCAGCTTCGGCCTGATAGCGAGTCATGTTGGGATAGAGGCCAGGAAAGACAGTTTGGACCAGGGTGCCTGCGCCATCAGACCACTTAAACTCGCGAAAGAGGTCTGGCAGAAGTGCTGTCCCTGGTTTTCCCTTGTTGAGACTGGAGTTCTGGTCCACCTCCTTGGTGAGGACAGTATTATATCCGCTGATCTTCGCATCACCGTGGATGAGGTCTTGCAACTTGAAGAGCCGCGTCGGGTTGGCATCGGTGATATGGGTATACACATAGACATCCAGCATTACACCCGACCCGCCCTTATCGACAGTGATCAAGGCCTGAAGGGTTGGAGTCCCCATAAGGTACCCACAGCTCACGCTCTTGACCAGCGAGTCGGGGCTGTGTGTGGGGATTATCGGGTCCCAGTGCGCGGGGTCTTTCACCTTTTCAGGGCAGGGTTGAGCGCCCAACTTGACGACTGGATTTGACGAGGGAGTGCTGGTAGGATTGGCACCCGCCCCTGCTGTTGAGGTGGGTTTACTGCTTCCAGTAGCGCTGCCGTTGTTGCTGCAAGCTGCAAGCGAGAGTGCCAGTAAGCAGAATAGGCTGAGAGTGATGATCCAAATTTTTTGCTGCCACAAAAAGCTTTTCATAGAATTCTCCTGATTAATAGGTTTTAGAGAGCTTTTAAAGAACGATAAAGGGCTGCTTATTGGGTTTCATTTCATTGAGAGATCCGAACCTCTGTTCATAGGCTATAGAATTGAAAAATGATTACTGCATGAACAGAATTGATAGGTTCTCTCATTCAAGTCTATAATGAAGGAAGAAAAAATACTATGAAGTAGGCCACAAAATCTCAGCAAAAATGTTGAGGAGAGCAGTTGAAATGTTCATCTGTCGAGCTTTTCGATAGAACCACTCCTGATCTCATTTGCCTGTATCGCTTGTGGCAGCGTTGCAAGATAGAAAGCTTGATAAGTTCTTTTGTAAGTTCGCACCAAATATGTTACCATCCAGGAAGATTTTATCTGTTTATGCAATGAAACACTGCAAAGAAAGCGACGCTGGTTCAGATGAAATCACAGGATTTTCGTATGAGAAAGATGTACTGCTCTCTGGCTGCCCTCATGCTCCTGTTACAACTCACTGCATGTACAGGTCTACCAGGTATTACTATTAGCCAGGAGACTCCTGTAGTGTCAGTCACTGGCTCTCAGACACAAGGGACGGGAGAAGAACAGCAACTCGCGCAGCAGCTGTTCAAGCAGATCAACCAGGACCGTATCTCGAACAATCTTCCTCCACTGGCTTGGGAGCCTCGACTTGAGAAGAGTGCACGCCAGCATGATCTTGTGATGGCGAAAGGGTGCGGGCTGGTGCATCAATGCCCAAATGAGCCAGATCTGGGGACACGTATCAGTCACCAGGGAGTGCAATGGCAGACCTTAGGTGAGAATATCGGCGAGGGTGGGCCAGTCTTTTCAAATGATGATTCCTGGAATATGGTGTCTATGATCCACCAGGGCATGATGGCCGAAAAACCGCCTGAAGACGGACATCGGCGTAACCTGCTGAGCAAGGACTTCCATCGTATTGGCATCAGCATCTATATCGATACCCACAATACACTTTGGCTAACAGAGGATTTCGCCAATTAGCTTTTCTCTGTTGTCATCTAATTTTATCGCGAATACGTGTAACTACCAGGGTCAATGGGCAGGCGGCAGAAAACTCAGGCAAAGATACAATTTGTAACACTATCTTCAAATGAGAAAGGGGCTACACATGAATACAGTTGATTATTCGCATGTAGTAGGCGTTTTCAGGGAACGCTCTCAAGCGGAACAAGCGATAGATAAACTCAAGCGGATCGGTATTGGAGAAGATCAAATCCAGTTGAATGAGTATAATCTGCCAATCGCAGAAGGGATAGGCAGCTCATCCCGGCAAGAATCTAATAAACGTCTCATCGTGAATGTTGATGCCGATGGCAAGGAACAAGAAGCTGTTGGTATCCTGGTTAACAATGGAGCGAATAACGCCGATATTCCTCCCGGTACTGAGCTTGTTCATGGTTCCCTCGTTAGCTCAAATGAGAAAACTGCTGATCTCAATCTCGGACAGCCGACTGATGAAAGTTCTTCCGATAGCTTCTTTGGAGGAAAGAATATAGGAGAAAAGCTCTAAAGAGAAAGGCCAATCTGATACTAGAGATCCGCACATACCTTGAGCCAAAGGCCTTGTAAAAGGTACCCAAATAGCGTAAACGCTATGCTCTTTTAAGAACCAAAAGCCGTTGTTCCTAAAAATGGAACAACGGCTTTTGTCCACATTCCCATTCGTAGGTGCCGATTTATCGTGCACACCGCCGATTCATCGGCCCTCGGTACAATTCCCAGTATCCAATTGAAAAAAGCCAATATGCATTAACACCGCTTTATCATTGGGCACGTTGTATAATACATTTGGCTGCACAAACACTGGTTTACTTCTTCATACATGACCAGAAAACACATGGCGGAAAGGGGACACCATGACACAGACCAATTGGACTTCGCTAGGCAAGCCCACAGTAACTATCAAGTCAAGTCCCTCCCTGGGACAAAACTCCGATGGACGTCTCGAAGTCTTCACTATTGGCTCCGATGGAACACTCTGGCACATTTGGCAGACCATAGCGGGTAAGTCGTGGAGTAACTGGAACCCGCTGAACAAACCTCTCAACACAAACGCTCTTGTGATGCCAGGTGTGGGCAAGAATGCCGATGGACGCCTCGAAGTCTTCACCATTGCCTCCGATGGAGCTCTCTGGCATATCTGGCAGGCCTCGCCTGGACAAGGGCCCTGGTCCAACTGGTTCTCCTCTGGCCAGCCTGTCACATCCTTAGCAAACGCCCAGTTTCCTCCCTCGATGGCACAAAATGCAGATGGACGCCTCGAAGCCTTTACCGTTGGTACAGATGGAGCTCTCTGGCATATTTACCAGGTGGCTCCGAACGGCACGTGGAGCAGTTGGACTCCCCGAGGCAAGCCCCCTAATCTGACCGCCATCAATGCTCCATTCGTGGACAAGAATGCCGACGGACGTCTCGAAGCTTTCACCATCGGCTCCGACGGAGCCCTCTGGCACATCTGGCAAATCACCCCGAACGGCCTCTGGTCCAACTGGTTCTCCTCGGGTCAGCCTACCGCATCTGTAAGAAATACTTCGCTCTCCCTGGCTGTGAGCCAGAATCTTGACGGACGTCTCGAAGCCCTCACCATTGGTTCCGATGGGGCCCTCTGGCACATCTGGCAAACTACCCCGAATGGCACCTGGTCCAACTGGGCCTCTCTGGGTTTACCCAAATCAATGAGTATTACATCTCCTCCCACTGTCGAGAAGAATAAGGATGGACGTCTTGAGGTCCTGGTCAGTGGCCACGACGGTGCCCTCTTGCATATCTGGCAAACGGTACCCGGAAGTGTTTGGGGCAATTGGGACTCATTGGGCTCGCCGCCCAACATTGCGATAAACTCTTTTCCTTTTGTGTCAATTAATGCCGATGGGCGCCTCGAGGCTTTTGTTAATGGTTCTGATGGAGCGCTCTGGCATTGTTGGCAAGTGACGCCAGGCGGTCAGTGGGGAAGTAGCACACCCCCAACTGGGGTAACAACGGCCACAATTAGCATTACCCCCATGAGTAGACTCTTGTCAGATACGTTTGCCATCACGGCTGTGACAGGAACAGCCAATCCAGTGCAGCGCCAGGTACAGGCAAGGATACTTAGCGAAACGTCACCAACACAGTCGAAAACCGTGCCTTCAACCGGGTCTATTCCAGGGAGTCGGGCATCGGGGGTTTTTACATTCGAAAATTTAAATAATTTTAGTACAGTAACAATTCAAAGTACTGTGCTTATTGGCAGATCTGGCGTCCCGGTATCGTTTAACGGGCCATTTGTTGCTCTCCCTCTAGTACAGTTCAGGCAACCTGGCTTTGCGGTTAATGTTGGGGCGAGTGGGAATATTCCCGCACTTGATATCAATGGAACTAACTTTATACCTGATATTATCGTGAGAAATGAAGCAGCATTCAGCGGCGGCCAGGATCCACAGCCCAATTCTATAGTGCAGCAAAGTGACATTGATGGCGCGGCAAATGCGCTCTCTGCCTCGCTTACTCCTGGCACACAGGCAGCCTTGCAGGGGCAGATACAGCCGCGTGAACAAGTTGTTCCAAACACACTGGCCTGCCAGAAGTCGAATTTCACTGCCAATCATGCAGCAGGAGACCATGCACCAAACGTAACTGTCACAGTGGCAATTACCTGCACAGAAGAGGTCTATGATCAGCAAGCGGCGCTTATGATGACGCAGAACCTGCTGACGCAAAAAGCGGTTAATGAGCTTGGGCCAAATTACATGCTGACGGGTAATATAGAGAGCACAGCCACGCAAGCAACAGTGATCGATATCCACGGCACAGTTTCTCTGCTCGTTCAAGCTCAAGGCACGTGGGTCTACACATTCAACGCGTCTGACCAGCAGAACATCAAGAATCATTTGGCCAACATGAGCCAGCAAAATGCCCTGCAATATCTCACATCCCAGCCAGGCGTGGCTAGGGCCCAGATAGAGCTTTCGAATGGCAATACCTTACCAGCCGACCCGGCACACATTACGATCGTTATCAAACCCGTCACAAGTGCGCCACCTCAGTTGACGTTGAGCGCAAACGCTTTGACATTCACGACAACGGCTGGAAATAACCCCCCACCGCAAACCATCAGTATAACGAATAGCGGCAGTGATGTACTGTTGTGGACGATTGCAGTGTCTTCGCCATCCTGGCTGAAGATAGTACCTGGCAGTGGTAGCATCGCTCCCCAGGAATCCATTATCGTAACGTTCGTTGTTGATGTAGCAAGTTTCACCCCAGGCACCTCCAGCACGATGGCGATTATTACGCCCACATCTGGTACGCCCGAGACGGTGGCGGTGATTGTGGAGGTGACATAAAATGAGGCCATGCCAACGCTATGGTCTCATCAGTGAGATTACTCTGCCTACTTTTCACCGTACATAATGCCATATCCTCCAACTTCCCCTTGCACTGCTTCATATTGTACAATTCCAGCTTTGCATCCAGCAATAAAAACGTAAGGTACTATATGAAGAACCGCTGCAATGACAATAAGAGGATACATAAATCGGCAGATGAGGTAAAATCTTTTTACTGATGGCAAAACTTCATGTGTTTTATCAAACACGGCAACATGCTTAAATCCCGTTTTTTTCATAGCGTCTTCAAACTGATCAAAGGTATATAAATTAGGAAGCAACATTCCTTTATAAAAATCTGTAACTAACTGTTTTTCTCTCTCCGTTTTTGGTTCTCTTTTAATAAATCCGTCTGCAATAATAATTCTTCCTCCTTTTTTTAATACTCTATATGCTTCATCTAAAAAATCTTCCTTCTTCTTTGCATGACAAACACTTTCTATAGCCCATACAACATCAAAGGATTCATTTGGAAATCCTGTATGTAAGTAGTCAATTACAGAAAATGATACCAGGTGATCAACTTTTGCCTGTTTTGCTAATGTCTTTGCCTTTTCTATTTGTTTTGCACTAATACTTATTCCTACAACTTCTGCTCTCTTATTTTTTGCTAACCATAAAGCACTTCCACCGATACCACACCCTGCATCTAAAATCCGATCATTTGGGGTAATTTTTGCTTGCTCAGCCATAACTTTGTTTGTATTTTGAAGTGCATCCCCAATGTGTTTAGTTTTCTTATCCCAAAAGCCATAGTGAAGAGCAAAACTGTCTGAGTTTAAGTACCAGAAATATCGATACAAAGGACTGGATTCGTCATACCATGTCGCAATTGCTTGCCTATCCATACAAGTATTCGCTCCTCGAGGCAATGCCCTTGAGCGACTTGGGAAGCAACAAGCCTGCGCAAGAGCAAGACAACTTGGTTATACAGACTAGCAGAGAAACAACAAACGATAAAATTGGATTCGCTTAGGGGATAGTGAGTCCTTCGACAATCACTTCAAATGCGGGTAGATAAAGAACCATAACGAACTCACCCTCTGGCACGTCGCTCAATACGATGTGTCCAAGATCGTCAATTTTTGTACTCAGCAGTGGCTTTCCTACCCATGTATCACCATGTATCCAAAGCGGTCCAGGAGCAGCGTAGAGATCTACGTCCATTCCCTCAAAAGCATCGCTATTCTCACTCGTATCCCTGCTGGTAAGTATACCGAGTAGCAAATAGCTTCCACTACTGGAGCGTGAAAGGTGAAGAGAGATATCGAGAGACTCAGCCCTGTATAGGCGAGGATAATCCGATAGCGGTATATCGCCTCGCACTGTAAAAAGCGGTTCTTGTCTAACTAAAATAGCGTTTTTTCTCATTAGGCACCATCTTATAGTGTGAAGCACCTTTTCAAAGAACAATCAAGCCCTTGGACTAACCACAAAATGATATCCTGGCTCAAGCCTTACTCCACCTACTTTTCACCGTACATAATGCCATATCCTCCAACTCCCCCTTGCACTGCTTCATATTGTACAATTCCAGCTTTGCATCCAGCAATAAAAATGTAAATTGGCAACTTACCGCTTGCGATCCACTAGTTCCTTGCCCTGAGCCCACAGCGCGATCTGGTGGCGCGAGGGAACGCCTAATTTCGAGAGCACACTGCTCACATGGGTTTCCACCGTCCGTTTGCTCACCACCAGTAGCTCGGCAATCTCGGCATTGGATTGGCCCTGCCCAATCAGTGCTGCCACCTCCCGCTCGCGCTCGGTCAACCCGCCGTACTGGCTGGCAGCGGCCCGGCGCGGTGAGACGGATTTCTCCTGCGGCAGCGTCGCGGAGGCGGTCTGCCCAAAGTGCGAACGCAGCGCCGGGTCCTCGATGCTCTCCGAAAGCAGAGCAATCCCCTGACGAGCAGCGGCGAACGCTTGCTGTGCCTCCTCCTGGCGCCTCTGCCTCTGGTAGGCTCGCCCGAGCGAGCGCTCGATCTGCCAGAGCAGAGAAAGATACCGCTGTAGCTTCGCTCCACGCCTGGCCTCCTCCAAACGCTGGACTGCTTCCTCCGTCTGGCCAAGCGCGAAGAACGCCTCGCCCTGGCACTTCCAGATTCGGGGAATGACGCGCTCTTCTGTCTCTCCTGCCCGTTGAGGAGCGGTCGAGAGCAACTGCTCGCAGCGTTGCAGAGCCTGCTCGGGCTGGTGTTGTACCAGAGCCAGTTCCGTCCAGGCCAACAGGAGAGAACGCTCCGACGCCTGGTGCGGGTTTTTCGCCCATGACCGTATCTCTTGCAGTATCGCCTCGGCCAGCTTCGGCTGGCCCAGAGCCGCATAGGCCTCTATCTGCATGGCGACGGACTCAGCGATCCAAAAAGCTGAACCCAGTTCTCGCGCTGCCCCTAGCCCAACCTCCGCATGCGAGAGCGCCTGCTCAGGGGCAAGCAAAGAGAGATAGATGCGCGCCAGCGTATCGTGCGCACCAGCCACCCACTGCTGGTGATTGATCTCCGTGGCCAGGCGCAGTCCCTGCTGCGCATGCGCCAGCCCGCTCCCCATCTGTCCCAAGGGAACATATATCCTACCGAAGATGATTTCGGCAAAGGCTTCCCCGGCAACCCACTCGATCTCGCGCGCCAGCTGTAACGCCTCGACCAGGTCACGCTCGCATGCAGCCAGGCTCCCGTTCACGGTGCAGCTCGTGTCCCCGCCCCAAGGGGCGGCACAGGTCGCACGCATGGTCAGGCAGGAGCACAGCACGCTGCGGTTGCCCACCGCGCGCAGCAATTCGATCGCTCGCCCTTGCATGAACACCGCAGTGATCGAGTCGCCTGCAAGGTTATAGACGGTCCCCAGCAGATCGAGGGTTTCGGCCATCCCCGGCTGGTCCTGCTGCGCTTCAAAGAGCGCCAGCGCTTCCTGATTGGCTGAAAGGGCCTCGGCGATCTGTCCGATGTTCAGCAGCCAGTTGGCCTGCCGGTTGAGACTATGTGCGTGCAGCTCTGCCTCGCCCAGCTGTCTGGCTATGTCTACCGCTTGCTGAAAATACGCTCCGGCCCGTTTGTAATCGCGACCAGTCCACAGAACGCCCAGGTTCAGGATACTCTGCCACTCGAGGTGTCCATCCTCCGTCTGACGTGCTGCGTGTAGCGCCCGTTCGTAGTCGGCCTGCGCCTGCTCAAAGTCGCCCAGGGTCGCATACGCTTGCCCGCGCGCCAGGTAGCAGGTCGGAGGCACCGCCTGTCCAAGATGGAGGGCAGCTTGTGTTACTCGTGTCCACTGTTCCACAGAGGCGCGCGGCGTGGAGAGGGCTTGCGCCTGCTCGGCAGCAAGCCTCGCGTACTCCATGGCCTTGCTCCACAGTTCCGCTTCGGCACAATGATACGCCAGGTCCGCAAGATAGGCATCTAGGGCTGTTTCATGTAGATGCTCAAGGGTCAGGGCGATCGTGCCATGCAACGCGCGTCGCTCCCGCGCCAACAGTCCTGAAGAGATCGCCTGCCGGGTGAGCGCGTGGCGGAAGACAAACTGCTCCGCTGACTCCTCAATGACCAGTTGGACGGCTATTAACTCTTTCATGAGTTCCAAGAGAGTCGCTTCGTCATCCTGCGTGATTTGCTGGAGGAGGACAAAATCGAAGCGCCGTCCCGCCACGGCCGCCAACTGGACGACCCGCCGGGCCTCCACACTCACGCGCGTGAGGCGAAGTTCGATGGCATCCTGCAGACTGAGCGGGATGTGCCAGGTATCTGTCTGCTTCCAGTGCCAGCCATCCTCCCCCTCGACCAGATCTTCGGCCATCATCAAGGCTTTGAGCATCTCTTCCAGGAAAAAGGGATTGCCCTCGGTCAGGTCATAGAGGGCATCGAGCATCCCTGTGGGCAGAGACTCCGCCTCCTGCAAGATGGTCTGCAGCATAGTCTCAGTATCGGCCCTGGTCAACCGCACCAGGGCGATTTCCTGTCTCAGGCGTTCGCGGTCGAGCTGTGCCAGCAAGGAGCGCAGCGGCTGATCCACTTCATCACTCCGATAGGTCAGCAGCACGAGGAGCCGGGATGCGACCGTCTTGCGCGCGAGGAAGAGGAGAAACTCAAGGGTGCTCTCGTCGCTCCAATGGATATCCTCCACCACCAGCAGCACCGGTCGTGCGTTTGCCTGTTTCGCGAAGATCTCTGCCAGTGTCGCGAAGAGGCGACGTTTCTCTTGTTCAGGTTCCAGAGGCGACAGTGGAGGGAGGCTTGCTACTTCGGGCAGGTGCTGGACCTGCTCAGGAAGTAAGGGAAAGAGCGCACGTGCAGAGGCTCCCAACATCGTAGCGATCTGTGTGGCTGAGAGAGGAGCCAGGAAAGCACGCAAGAGGTCAAGCAGGGGGGCATAGGGGCAGGAGCGGTCGGCTGGGAAGCACTGGCCACCGAGCAGCTGGAACCCAAGAGTTTCGGCAGACCGTTGCAGTTCCGCCAGCAGCCGCGATTTGCCAATGCCAGCTTCCCCAGAGAGCAGCACAACGCCCCCCTGCCCATGCACGGCGGCTCCGAGGCGTTCCTGCAGCGCGGCCATTTCTGCACTGCGCCCGACCAGAATTGGGCAAACAACAGGCTGATCAAGCAGGATCGTCATTGAAGGACCTCTCTGGTAATCTCTCGCAACAGGACCCTCGCACTTGTCCAGTGTCCCTGCGCGTGATTATGGTGCTTCCTCCGTGAGCAAGCCGATGGCCGTGGGTTGCCTTCAGCAGCACATAGGATGCATAACTGAACCACAGTATAGCACATCTCTACGTATCTCTTCCACAAAATCTCCGTGGGTCCGTGTGATCTGCGCACAAATCATCAGTGTGTTCACTGATGCCAAATCGATGATCGTAGAGCATACTCTCTGGTAGGGCAGTCGATTGGGACAGCCTGTTCGTTTCGAGAGAGAGCATACCAAGGAGAAAGAAGCTCATGACAACGCAACCGACAAACGCATCCTCAGAGATGGGAGATGCCGCACGAACCGGCACAAGCAGGGTCAAGATGTTCTGGTTCGAACACAACAGCAATCGTATCTACTATGAAGAACAGGGCAGTGGCGCTCCGGTGCTCTTGCTCCCAGGGTTCACCCAGAGTATCGAGGAGTGGTCGCCCTTCCGGGAAGCCCTGGCGGCTGCAGGCTACCGGGTCATCGCAGCCGATCTCCCCGGTTCCGGCCGCTCGGAGCCACAGCCCCGCGCGTACACGGCCACCTACTTTGAGGATGATGCGCGTTCATTTGCGGCCCTGCTCCAGCACCTGGGGAACGGACCGGCGCACCTGGTGGGCTTCAGCGACGGAGGGGAGGTCAGCTTACTGATGGCAGCTATGATGCCTGGTGTGACACGCTCGGTAATAGCCCTGGGCGCAGCGGGGGTGATCAACGATCCCAGCGGAAAGCTGCGGGAGGTACTGTACAACGTGGTTGACCATCCCATCCCGCAGCTTCAGGAGTTCCGCGACAAGATTGTCGCCGCCTATGGCGAGGCCAACGCTCGCGCCATGATGCAAAGCGAGATAGGCGCCCTCAGCGACCTCATCAAGCAGAGCGGCGGCGAACTCAGCCTCTCAAAAGTGGGCAATATCACAGCTCCCGTGCTCCTGATCGTGGGCGATCATGACATGTTTGTCCCGCCCGCGCTCGCCTCCCAGTTAGCCGCTCGTATACGCACGGCGGAGGCGCTGGTGGCAGAAGGCGCCGAGCACAATGTGTATGGGGACCGCCCCGAATGGCTGACGCAAACGATCCTCGACTGGTTGGGGAAACGCTAGAGCCGGCACCCTTCTATCAGCAACCAGGAGGCGAAAAAAGCTTCTACACACGCTCGTTGCCATGCGAATATCCAACACTGTTGCCAGATCACGTCGCCCGGAGAGTGGCTGGAGAACATGAGCAACGAGCCGTTCGCGAGACCGCTTGAATGTTCGCGAAGCAAACACCAAACCCTACTCCCACCTACCAATCTTCACATACCCCTTTAGCAAATCTCTCGCAATAATAAAATGCTGAATCTCATCAGTCCCCTCGTAAATCCTTGTAACACGCAGGTCGCGGTACCAACGTTCAATAGGCATCTCGCGCGTATAACCCATACCGCCGTGAATCTGCATCACACGGTCAACGACGCGGTTCGCCATATTCGAGCCATAAAGCTTCGCCATGCTGGCCTCGTGACGGTTATCCAACCCCTGATCAACCTTCCAGGCGGCATGCATCGCCAGCCACTTCGTCGCCTGTATCTCAACAGCAGAATCGGCAATCATCCACTGAATGGCCTGGCGATCAGCGATCGGCTGACCGAAGGTCACACGCTCCCTAGAGTAATCTACCGCCATTTGTAGCAACCGTTCAGCAGTACCAACACAGCGTGAAGCAATGATCCAACGTCCCTGACCGATCCATTGCATACCCAGCGAAAAGCCTTTTCCGACCTCCCCAAGGATGTGATCTTCTGGCACTCGCACATTCTCAAAGAACAATTCCGCAGGAGACCACCCACCCATCGTCGGCACCGGACGCGAGGTCCAACCCATCTCGCGGTCCACCAGGAAGCAAGTCACACCACCATTCTGTGGTGGTTTTGTGCGATCAGTGACGGCAAAAATCATCGCAAAATCAGCTTCATTGCCACCTGTAATAAAAACTTTCTGCCCATTGATAACCCAGTGGTTACCGTCCTTAACAGCGGTCGTGCGAATAGCGGATGGATCGGAGCCTGCTCCCGGCTCGGTAAGCGCGAAACACGACTTACGTTCCCCTTCTATAGTAGGAATGAGATATTCCTCCTTCTGACGTTCATTGCCATAATAGAGGATATTATCGGCGCTTCCGGCAAACATAAAAGGCACAAGCGTTTTTCCCAACTCCATGAATATCAGTGCAGTCATAACAGCGCCCAGGTTTGCGCCACCATATTCCTCTGGAGTGTTGATTCCCCAGAAGCCCATTTCTTTAGCCTTCATCTGGAGCGAGTGATAAAGTGATGGCTCTACACCATTTGGATACTTTCCTTCATTCTGCAATACTTCGTTTTCCAGGGGCATCAATTCGCGTTCAACAAATTGCCGTACCGTTTGTTGAATCATCTTCTGTTCTTCGGTGAGCGAGAAATCCAAGGCGACCTCCTTCGTTGTGCCAATGCGCCATATTTGAGAGCTTAGAATTATCAGTAAGACAATTATAACATGTTAGACAGCAAGTACCAGGAGATCAAGTTGATCGATGATGCACCGGTGAACCTCTTGAACTTTCTGACCACGAATCGCAATTTGTTGCAAGAACCTGGCCAGGATGAGCAAGAGACGTTCGCAGAGGATTGAATAGCTGGCACGAGAACGACAAGCTCTTTTGTAAGCACTCTATACGTATGTTATCATCCCTGAGATAAAATTCTTATATTAAGGAGACATGCAATGGCTGCGCGCATACTCGTGGTGAATGATACGCAAGAAATCCTGGAATTGTTCCGCATGCTTCTGGAAGAAGAAGAGGGATATGACGTTATCTTATCCGGTTTCCCCATTCAGCAGATCAAGGAAATTGAACAAATCAAACCCGATCTTATCATCCTGGACCTGATCTTAGGTGATGAAAGGACTGGAATGCAGATGCTCCAAATGCTCCAAATGCAGCGATCTACGGCGACCATTCCTGTACTCGTCTGCACAGCCGCTCTCCAAATTGTGCGTGAGCAAGAAGGCTATCTCGTCTCCCAAGGGGTTCAAGTGGTCTACAAGCCGTTCGATATCGGTGATTTGTTGACCAACGTCAAGCAGCTATTGGAGTCACATGAGCACATCTCCTCAGTTGTCAAGGAAGAGCGAAAGAAGCACCAGTAAGTCTACAGCCTATAATCTGGAAAAACTTGGATTGACTGTGAGTGAGACACAAGCCAGGTTGGGCTCGACTGTTTGCTACACCTTCGCCTATAACGGAATGAACTCCTCTGACTCCAGAACACTTTAACGAGTTCATGCTCGCTATGTTCTTTTTCAAGGCTAGAGCGTTTTTCGAGCTTCCTACCTTGTTCTTTGTGAGGCTCTCCTCCATTGAGACAAAGGCCACTAGTTAGGCGGACTAGTGGTTTATGTTTGCGGTGCAATGGTGATTTTCACTGCTGGTCACTGGCAATCGTTACCATCACTCTGAAAAATCAGGGCGGCAGCTCCTATTTTTCAATCGTTTGGCAATTCTTTTTCTCAGCTTGATCACAGGTACATCTCAGCACGATGGTGCATACTATGAGAGTGAGTAGGGACTTCTCACACCACACGGCTGAGCTAGGCACCGCGATTGCTAGCTCAGCCGAATATGTACCCCTCTTCTCAGGTTCATCTCAGCTTGTTCTCAGAAAGATCTGGCATACTCGTATACAGATGGGTCGAACTTTGACTTATCCGTCTGCTTTGGCTGGGCTACTACCATCATTACTAGCCCAGCTGATTACTCTTTTGGCTCTATCGCATAAATCGGATTTCCGTTCACAGCTTCATCTTCTGAGTGATGATTGCGTGATAAGGAAAGAGTGGAAATGATGCCACCAGTACAAAAATCGTCATGTCCAATTGGCCCTGCTCCTCACAATGCAGGTGGTCAAATAGATGCTTCTGTTGGGGAACACCTCGGTCAGAAGATGAGCATAACGTTTACCCCTGCTTTTGGTCAAGGTGATCCTTCCGAAGCCTGCGCACTTATCGGTTTAGTTCAAACAGCAAAAGATAATCCTACTATAGATATTACCCAGGCATGCCGTAGATGCTTACGTGCTGTACGAGTTCAATCTGCGAAATAGAACCATCTAACAGAAATGACGCTCTTGGGTACCTTTCACATAAGACGATGCCCCTCCAGAGCGACTTTCATCCCTCTTCTTCTCGTCGTTGTCGTTGCCGGGCAATCTGTCGCTCAACAAGTTCCACCGCATACTCATCGGGAAAGCACTGAATGTTAAGGCCATAAAGGCTCTTCCCCACATTAAGTGAGCCTGCTTGTTTCGATGCGGGCAAGGGTGAAAAAGAGCTTTTCCCAGCGTTGTACTTGTAGGAAAGAGGGTATGACCTCTTGATAGCAACCATGACCGTAGAAAAAACTGAAAGAACAGGGAGAGAGCAATGAAAAGTTGGTTTATGGCTGGCAGCGATCCTCAAGACTACGAGCTAGGGATTGACGCGAACACAGTCCATAACGGCAAGAACAGTGGTTACTTGAAGGCCAAAGTATCTGAACCGAGAGGATTTGGCACGATGATGCAAATGTTTAAGGCGAACGACTATCTGAACAAACGCATGCGCTTTTCTGCCTGGGTGAAGTCGGAAGGAATTGAAACTTGGGCAGGGCTGTGGATGCGCATTGACTGCCCGCACCAGGGTTCGCTCGGTTTCGATAACATGCAGAACAGGCCAATTAAAGGGACAACCGACTGGCACAAGTACGAAGTGGTCTTAGATGTGCCTCAGGAAAGTGTTGCCATTGCTTTGGGTATTCTGCTGGGAGGCAAAGGGCAGGCCTGGATAAGCGAAGTCCAGTTCGAAGAGGTTGGGGCCGACGTGCCGACGACATCCCATGAGGGGTTCGGCGAATTGCCAGAGAACCCAGGCAACCTGGATTTTGCCGAAGACGGAGTGTGAGAAGGGAACACACAATTCCGAGCGTGGGTAACGAATGAAGTTACGCGCTTTGGCGGGCTGGTTCCTGGTCAATGCGGTTCTGATCTAAAAACAAAGCAACCAGGCATACTTACATTGGGGAAGAGCCATCCAACGAAATTACTTGTTCCGCCCAATAAATTACTGGCGCCTTCATGTAGGGCATGTCACCATGCCAGTGGGATTGTTCGTGTCTAAAGGAGGAGATCATTCCTTTTTCCCAGCAACAGGACCGAACCATGAGCTGTGAATCAAATCATGTCCGCAGTGAAGCAGTGGTGACACAGGATATTGAGAACACAAGCACACTCATGAGGCGCAGCCCAAGCAGGCTCACCAAGCATCCACCACCCTGCTCCAGAGAATAAAGGAGATGTGAAAGACTCACCGCTTCAGACACACAGGAGGATAACACATGTCAAACTCTCAGAACGGCAACGAACAAGGGAGGAAAGCTGAGTTACCCGTCATTGCTGCTATCTTCACCTGGTACAGGCATGACCACTTCTTCTTTAAAAGACTCATCAATAGCAATCACATGACAACGCCTCATTCGCTCGTTATTCAATGGGCACGTTCTTAAAGAGAGAACAGTTTCATGGCACATGCTGGGCAGGAGATAGAGCCCGACCTTGCGGCTGCCTCCTTTCTGGCGAGCCAGAACCGTTTCCCATTCCCCGCAGTAAGCAAGCGAACGCAATGTGGGAATGAGTCGCAAAGGCCGCACGGCTATTACCAGACGTGCCATGTTTGCTGCGTTGTCTGAAGGGAGTATGCCCCTCCTTTGAGTGCGTCAGAAAAGAAATTGGTGTGTCAGCCTATTACGACGTACCCATTCCCACTGACATGGGGGGAATAACGGAAAACATTCACAAACGGGATATGCACCACACTTATGCTGTTTGAATTTGTAGATCGAAAAGAGGACGAAGCCGATACCAGCGATATAAGGGAGAAATGCGAGAATCTTGGCGATCTTGGATATCGGTGACATGCCTTTTATGCCTTTCTCATATACTCGCGTAAACGAAAATGGGAGAGACAACAGAAAGTGCAGTAAAACAATGAATAAGCACGGAAAGTAAAACGCTACCAATAAGTCTACACGTAAAACACAGAAATGACAACACTTGATCAATTTTTGTGTTAGCGTTCAGTGATATTGGGTTCTCCATCATCTTCCGTGCAAAGTTTATACCTCCTATATTGTTAATCCACATTATCGGCATCAACATGCAACAACCAAAGAAAGCTACCTCCTGACGTGTTCTCCTAAACGCAACAGTGTCATCCTTCGCTTCGCTCAGGATCTCGTTGGCTGGGCCGAGATGCTTCGTTGCACTCAACATGACAGTGCCCCTCCTGACTGCCGTGCTGAGGTTGATGCGTATTACCTCCGAATCCCCGATCAAATAACAACCCAAAAACCACATATCCACAAATCGAATTGTTGTGGTTAAAAATACCGCTCAAAATGAGCGGTATGTGAGCGGTATTTTCGCTAATCGATAGAAAATCGTTGATGAATAATAACTGATAAAAACCTACTGTATTTCGTTAATAGCTGTAATCATCTTTTGCTTTACATCCCCCGTGTCAGTTTTTAACAAGGCGTTATTACGCGACTCCGAAATGTGTACCAGAATACCGCCAACGATTACACACATGCCAAAGAGCACACCTATCGCGAATAGAGGTAATCGGTAATTCAAGCCATAAAGAAAAGTACATCCGCTCGCTCCTACAAAGCCGCCCACAATCCCAGCGGCAGAATAGAGACCCTGTATCCTCGCTCGCGCACCAGCTATCGTTGAATTAGCAACATGAGCATCAACAGCAGGTTCCATCATCGAATAGACCACTCCATGAATAATGAAGAACCCAACAACAATCAACAGAGTATTTGCTAACCCATAGATAAAGTAAATTGGGACCTGTGCCAGGCCAAAAATAAGAATGAGTGATGATCGACGCCTGCGGTCAGCAACTTTTCCTCCAAATGGCGCGACAATAATACCGGGTATGGAAAATGCAACGTAGGCAAATCCAATTACTGCGATAGATGCTCCCAGATGATCATGCAGCCAGAGCGCCGTGAGTGTAATATCGAAACCGACGAACAAGAAATTGCCAAATGCCAGAATGTAGGCGCCGGTGAGGCCAATCTTAAAGAGCGTTCGTAACGAAACAGGTCTGGCTGCTTCCTCTATTTCTTGTTCACCTCGTACCTTGACGTGGATCATTGTAACAACAATCACCATGGCAACCAATCGGAAAATTACTGCTCCTATGAATGCGGTAGCATAACCAGTGGCGGCAAGTAACCCACCCAGACCTGGACCCAATAGGAAGCCAGCATTTAAGAAAGCGCTAAAGATACCAAATGCTTCTCCCCTCTGTTTCGATGGTACAGCATCAGTAATCAGTGCGCGAGCGGATGGCAAGAATGCCGCTGCGGCCGCCCCTTCAGCGAAACGCAGAACGATGAAGAGTGCAGGATCGTTAATGACCAGGTAGACCGCCGAGAGCAGTGCCTGGACAGCTAAGCTGAGGATCATCATCGGTTTGCGCCCCCAATGATCAGCCAACCAGCCACTTGGATATTGGAACAGGAAATTTGAAATGAGGTAAGATGATGCCATTGCGCCAATAATGGCTAACGATGCGCCGCGCGATTCGGCATACAATACCCTCACTGGCACTATCATTCCAATGCCTGTGAATGACGCACAGACGGCCAGTGATACAGCAAGCAGAGTCCGATTGCGCAGCATAAAATCTCCAACTAGTACAAAAGAAGCTGCACACCTTTATCAGAGTAAAAAAACTTTGAAGGCCCTTAATGTGGTGAATTGAAACGCAAGTAGCGCTTTGCAGCAATTGAACAATATAGCCATTATAGTCTCCCCCGCCCAATTGCCGCAAGGTACGTAATTCAATACGTGCGTCAGGTAACTTTTTAGGAGATGACATTTTACGGATACTCTACAAGGTTATTGTGATATACTGACGGTGTTTTCAAAACACACCTGCACTGCTGAAAGGAACGTTACGATATACATGAATGATCAATTGAACCTGCCTCCCAACTACTTTTATCACCGCCTCCCCAATGGCATCGAAATGATTGGCCAGTACATGCCAAGCTTGAGTTCGATTACGTTTGGATTTCAGCTCGACGCTGCGGTAATCAACGAACCAGAAGAGAAACAGGGACTTGCCCACCTTTTTGAATATATGCTTTTTCAGGGAACGAAGCAGAAGGATGCGCGTGCCTTGAATGAGGCTTTTGAGTCACTGGGCGCGCGTAAAGGAGCGAATACCGGCCTGGAGACATCGCAAGTGTTTGCGCAAATTGTCAACACAAAATTTGATGCAACCCTGCAACTTATTAATGAACTCTTGCTCACGCCTACCTTCCCCAAGGAAGAAATGGAGCAGATGCGTAACATTGTGCTGCAAGAGATTCGCCGCCGTGATGATGAACCAATGAGTCGGATCTTTGAACTTGTGCGCGCCAACTTCTATAAAGGAACTGCTCTTGGTCGCCCGGTACTGGGTACTACCGAGAGAGTCAATCAACTGCAGCGACATGATTTACAGGCATTCTGGAAGGCACGTTATCAGCCCGATAATACGCTTTTTGCCATTGCGGGAAAATTCGATTGGGATCATATAATCGAGCAAATGCAAAACCTCTTTGGCGACTGGAGCGGTCGAGCCGAACCTTCACCTGAACAACGTCCTCAGCCAGCCGCGAGTATTGCGTTAGAGTATCAGGAAGGAAAACAAGAGCACCTGGCCCTCATGTTCCCATTCCCCAAATATACTGATCCTGACTATTATCCAGCTATGGTGGTAAGCGAGGTGCTGGGTGGCAATATGGCCTCGCGCCTCTTCGTTGAGGTACGTGAGAAACGCGGACTTGTCTATGGGATTTCCGCCGGGTTAACGAGCAATAAACATATCGGGGGCATGCGCATTTATGCAGGTACAACTCCCGAACAAGGCCATGAGTGTCTCGAGGTTATTATCAATGAACTACGCAAACTGGAACAAGAAGGCATCACCACCGACGAACTAGACCGAGCTAAAGTCCAATTAAAGAGCGAAAACGTCATGCGCAGCGAAGGATCTGGTGCGCGCATGAGTGCTATCTCGCGCTCCTGGTGGTTTGAACGCAAGGTCCGTACCATCCAGGAAGTCAAGCAGGCCATTGATGCTGTGACTCAGGAGCAGGTACTGCAAGTGCTACATCGCTTCTCTCCTCTAAATCCGCTCACCATTGCAGCAATCGGACCACTCAACCAGGATGAACTCGTAGGTGATACGCTCTAGACGCCATACCGTCTTCTGCCCCCGCGTAGGGGCGGGGGCTGTTGGGATGATGGGTGGGGACGCTTGCGTCGCCCTGGTGCCCTACTCATTTATACGCCACAACCCCATAAGCTTCTGGTTTGCGGACAACTCGAACAAAGCTCGCTTCTTGCAAACGCTTCAGCGCACCCTTTGTGACGCCACCGCTTGCTTTGCTATTTGGGTCACCAATATAGTGATAAAGGCGGCCACCGCGTTTGAGCACCCTGAAGAGTTGTCGATAAAACGCTCCTGAATAGAGATCCCCTGCCAGGCTAAACGTGGGTGGATCGTGGATAATACGCGCAAAACTGCCATCTTCGAAGGTTTGCACAACCTCGTAGGCATCACCCATTATGTGATGGATTTTTGGTGAATGGAACAGTGCCTGAGACCAGGGATTGAGCCGCGCTATCTCCTGTGCGCCTGGATCAAGTTCTATAGTGACGACTTCCTCAGCAGTTTTGGCTGCCTCGATGGCTGTATATCCCAGGCCTGTAGCTGTGTCCAGAACGCGTCCCACGATAGGCGAAATGGCTGCAATTTTCCTCAAGGTATCTTGCATCGGATCAATGTCTTTGATGCGATGCATCACGAAGCCTGCAATGAGCATGCTAGGCGCTCCCCTTGTAGGCATCAGGCTACATACACGGTTTGTGTATTCAGAGAATACCTGTATAGGTCTGACAGCGTTATCTTCGAGAATGAAGCAGTTAACTTCGGATTTGCTGATCCTCTCTATGCTATGCCAATCGATGTGTTCGCCATTCGGAAATGCGATAACTTCGGAAGTGAGAGTCACAATTACCGTTGACAGGCCCAAATCAGGTGATATTTGAACGGAAGTTATTCCCTGCTGTTTCGCTTTGAGCAGCAACTCTGCCTGAACGTAGGATAAGATAATCGGTTGTGTAAGTTGCATGGTAGGATTGTATCATTTAGCTTGCCAGACCTGCTGCTATTTCATATGTTACTCTCTGCTAATTATACGTATTTGAGGCTGAGTTATCACACGTTACAATTTGACGAAAATCATCTTGCCTCGTCTATTATAGTAGACTATAATGACACCATTCACTGACCTTGATTGATTATTAGAGTTGAGAGCCAGCAGAAATACCGATGCAAATCAGCGAACCAGCCGAATACGCTATCCTGGGACTCCTTGAGGGTCAACCGATGTATGGCTATGAAATGTTTCAACAGTTTCAGAGTGGCACATTACGCCAGATCGTCCACCTGGAGATGAGCCAGATGTACGCATTTCTAAAAAAGCTGGAACGCTTAGAATATATCGAAGCAGAGTTGGAACCACAGGGTATTCGCCCTCCTCGCAGAATCTTTCACCTGACAGACCCCGGACGCTCTGTATTTCACGAGTGGCTCACAACACCTGTGGAACGTCCGCGTGAAATTCGTGTGTTTTTCCTTCTCAAGCTCTACTTTGTACGACAAATCATTCCTGATCAGACAACGCGCTTGATTGATCGAGAAATCATCGCCTGTCGTAAATTTCTCGACTACCTTGAGTCACAGCGCCTCCCTGATGCCAGTACTAGCGACAGCGCTTTCCTCGATCACGTTGTATTACGCAGTCGTATTCATCAGACACGTGCCTTGCTCGACTGGCTGTGTGAATTACAAGGTGACTTTGCGAAGACACTATGAGGTTCATATCAAAACCGGACAGAAAAACAATATTTCTTCCGTTTGAGATAGTTTGCCAGGTATTATGCTATACTAGAACCAGTTGTTTAAAGACTGAAAGGCAGATTCCCTATGCCAACACAAGAAGAAAGATTAACAGCACTAGAGCAAAAAACCGCCACACATATCCAAGAAATGGATGAAAACTTCACAATTATGGTAGGAGTTATACGACACCAGGGGCAAGATATCAAAAGAATTTTCCAGCGTTTAGAAACAATAGACGAAAGTCTGAATACCTTAAAGTACCAACTTAATCAATTCGAAACAACTTTCGATGAACACACCACACTACTTTCTCAAATCCTCGCACGCTTGCCAAAAGCACCCTAATAGCTGCACAAACTGATACCTTGCCAGGAGTAGACAAGCCGTGCTACTATCTAATGCGTAGTCTATTTGTTTTCATCGCATAAAACTGGCTTCATTAATTCATACATACCAGCCATTTGTCATGCTAAAACGAGGTTTATTATGCAGCTTTTATCTCTAAACGCGTCTGCTGATCTCACAGGTCTGGCTTTGATGTCCAAATATTTTTTTACAGCAGCGCTATGCATGCTGATTGTAATGACTCTAGCATATCTCTGGTACACTATCGGCACCGTGCGCCTGGCGAAACAAGTAGCAGAAGAGCGCGCGCAGAGTCGCAGTCGAACTAAGTCCAGTAAAGCCAGCAAAAGTAATGTTACGAACGATAGCGGTGGAGTAACAACCATTGTGCTCAGCGATGTTGTGCTACATGAGCAGCCGGATGGTGAAAAACCCATCGCCCTGAATCGTAATCTGATCACCATTGGGCGCATTGGCACAACGTTAGGCTGGTTCGTTGTCTTCATGCTGTTGATGTCACAAATCTTCCGTACCATTGTGGAGCAGCACGCCCCATGGAGCAATCTGTACGAGTTTAGCCTGAGCTTCACCTTCGCGCTGCTATTATGTTACTTGATTTTCGAGGCGCGCTTCCACGAACGCGTACGAGCATGGGGTCTATACGTATGCCTGCTGGCGCTCGTCACAATCGGTATTGCGATTTTTCTCGGCATTACGTATAACATGATCAATGGATCTCAGCAACTTATTCCTGCCCTTCAAGATCAACCAATCCTGACCGTCCATGTCTCGATGGCTATCTTCGCATATGCACTGTTTAGCGTCTCCTTTGGCGCTGCTTTGATTGTGCTGATTCAAAATGGCGAAGGTCAGCGCTTTTCCTGGCTTCCTTCAGCCGAAGCAGCCGACGAACTGGCGTATAAAGCTGTAATCGTTGGTTTCCCTCTGCTTGCCCTGACACTGATCCTTGGGGCCTATTGGGCGAACTACGCCTGGGGTCATTACTGGAGCTGGGATCCAAAGGAAACATCAGCGCTGGTCACCTGGTTGATCTACGCTATCTACCTGCACGCGCGTGGCATTCGTGGATGGCACGGCAAGCGAGCCGCCTGGTTATTGACACTAGGCTTTGCCGCTACCTTATTCACCTACTATGGCGTAAGTTTCTTTGTGCCAAGTTTGCACAGCTATGCTAGACCAATGTAAGTCCCTATTCACACCTTGGACGCGTAAAACTGTCCCTGATCAACTTTGACAACCAGATCGGTATTGAAGGCAAACCAATCGCGTAGGGGCGGGAGCGGTGTGGAGATGGGTGGGGACGCTTGCGTCGCCCTTTGTGCCTTGCATACGATGGAACATAGCCCAACCCCTCCCCCAGGGCGACCGCAAGGGTCCACACACCACACCACTCCACTCTCGCCCTTACAAAGACACGGAGGCTTCGCCAATGTTATAAAGGTGAGAGTTGGCCTGTAATGGGTCAGGCCATGCTTTCGAGTATCGTTACCATTTCACGAAATAATTCCACCATGCCGGGTACTTCCTGGACAACAATATCAGCCTGTGCCAATAGTTCAGGCAAGGTATCATGATGCTGCACAACAATTGAGAGAGCAGCTAATCCTTCTTTGCGCATCCTTGTGATCTCTGTGACAGCATCCAGGTCAGTGCGGTCGTCTCCTGCAAAAACGATCGCGTTCAGGTTATAACGCTGCACGAATTGGCGTATTGCCCGTCCTTTATGTACAGGTAAGGGCACGCGTATCTCTATAATCAGCTTTCCTTCGCTGAGACTCATATTGACCTGTTGGGCAGGCTGCTCTAATAGTGATATGAGTTTTTGTCGGGTCTGGATAGGGTCAGGCGCAAGACGATAATGTATCGATCCACCAATTCGTTTACGCTGTACAATTACTCCTGGCAGTTCTGAGAAATGCTGTTCTACAAGATCCAGCAAGTATTTCCCCGGCTCATAATAATTCAGAGCCTCTGGCGTAATCTCTACAGGGTGTAACCAGGGTAAGCCTTCACTCCACTCCAGACCGTGGGTGCCAATATAGGTCAAGCCATCTAAATTGACCATGCGAGCGCCATCGTCGATCGAGCGTCCTGTCAGAATTGCAACCTGGGCATACTTTTGAGCTTGTTCCAATAAAGGCAATACACCTGGGTAGATCCTTGCCTCGTCGGGTGTGGGCGCGATAGAGCTGAGAGTGCCGTCAATATCAAATGCAAGGCCACGAGGACTTTGAGCCAGGACGTTTAGTAAATGTAGTCGTGTATTCAATAAATGTTCCTGAATTCCTATAAGTGCGCTTTAATTGCTTCCCTGTAGACACGCTCGTACGCATCTATCATCTCATCGAGTGCAAAGTTCGATTCGACATGAGCACGGCAATGAGCACGAGGAATGTCGAAAAGGTCATCGACTAATGCTGCTGCATGGGCACGTTCACCTTCTTCTACCAGGAAGCCGGTTTCCCCATGACGAATGATTTCCTCCAATGCGCCACGTCGATAGGCGATTACAGGAGTGCCTGTCGCCATAGATTCAACTGCCGCAAGACCGAAAGGTTCATCCCATTCGACAGGGAAAAGCAATCCAAGCGATTGGCCCATGATCTTCCAAAGAGCCAGCCGTTCCAACTGTCCCAGGTAGGTAACACGCTCACCGACTGCTTGAAGCTTAGGCTCAATCCGCTCTTCATAGTAGCGACGATCATAGATACCTCCCGCAACCAACAGTCGATGGCCCGCCATTGCAGCAATCTCGATGGCCTCCTCAACACCTTTTTCAGGTGCAATACGCCCGGCAAAGAGCAACGGCGCTTCTTTTGAAGGTTTAGGTGAAAAGGGAATGGCATCCAGGTTAAGCCCGTTATAGATTACACGATCAATCGGAGTGTATTCCAGGTAGGTATGGGCGCAAGCATGCGACACGGTAATCAAGGTGACAGGATGGCCTTGCTGATCCAGCACATGCAGTGCAGTATTAATCTCAGGTGACACCGCGGGTAAATGGAGCGTATGAAGTACCGGAACATCGCGAATCAGCGTACTGCAGGCATAGGCTGGCCAGTCAAACGCGTGCACATGGATAACATCAAATTCAGCGCTGCGATTTTGCAATTGCAAGAATAGATCGAGAAAGATGTTTGCCTGGGTGAAAAAGCTCGTATCAGCGGGACGTTCACGTTCCTCAGAAAAGTTTGCCGGCTGTACCTCACGCGGTACAACTACCGACTCAATATCGATGCCGGGTACGAACGAATCATCGCGAGCAAAGAGTGTAACGGTATGTCCACGCCGCAATAATCCTTGCGCAAGGTCTGCAAGAAGCGCCTGCGCTCCCCCAAGATACGGCTGGGCGATAGCCGATACAAGTGGCGCAACCAATGCAACTCTCATCGCTCACCTCGATAACTTGCAACATTGTTCTCAGTTTCGTACAATTTCACCTCAAACAACATACCTGCGGGAAGCGAGTCTGCAAGGCGCTCCCAGAACTTGATGACCAGTATCTCTGTTGTGGGAATGAAACCCTCTAACCAGGACACATCATAATTCAGGTGCTTGTGATCAACCCATTTCACGACCTGCTCATTCATGGCATGCTTCAAGTCTGTCAGATTCAGCACGATACCGGTCCGTGGGTCGGGTATACCCTGCACTGTGACTTCAAGCATATAGTTATGACCATGCCCATTAGGATTAGCACATTTCTCATAAATGGCATAATTTTCTGCATCTGTAAGCTGCTTACTCCATAAACGGTGGGAGGCGCTGAAACTCACGCGCCTTGTAAGGTAGACCATCCTCGTGTCCCTTTTATTTCATGCATTACTAAATATTTCAAGATTCGTTCCGCTTAACATCCTGCCTGATTCGTCAACCATGAAAAGTAAAATCTCGGCAAGATCATCAGGAGTCATGCTGGCCTTCAAGTGCGGCGCAGCCTGCTTAAGCATCTCAGTATCAACCGCGCCCGGACTCACCGCGCATACACGAATGTTATACGGCTTGCCCTCCACTGCAAGGATTTCGGTCAAGCTGGCTACCCCAGCTTTCGATACGTTGTACGCGCTCAGTCCAGGGAACTTTTCTACCCCTCTCACACCAGAAAGTGAGGAAAGATTGACAATTACCCCAGAGCGTTGAGTGGCCATAATGCGAAAAGCCTCGTGACAACACAAAAATGTGCCACGCAGGTTGACTCCAAGAACATGATCCCAGGTTGACGCATCCATTTCAGCAAACGGGCGTACAGCAACTACGCCAGCGCAATTCACCAAAATATCGACTCGCCTGAAGGCCTGCATGGCCTGTTGAAAAAGGGCCTGCACATCCTCTTCACGAGAAACGTCACCTACAACAGAAAGAAAGGGGTATCCTTCACGAGCAATTTCGGCGGCAATGTCATCTAAAGGAGCGGGTGTACGTCTGAAGAGTACGACTCGCGCTCCTTCGCGCGCAAAACGGAGTGCGGTAGCGCGACCTACGCCCCGACCCGCCCCCGTTAT
>WNGE01002032.1_pt1 | contig 26403 bp, 21 predicted proteins | sample 5400651 | NCBI WGS metagenome assembly WNGE01 (sample SAMN13153370, study PRJNA577476) | soil metagenome | isolation source: 60 cm soil or saprolite under grassland replicate 2 | place: USA:California | collected 2016-06-15 | reverse complement strand
TCGAACGGCTTCGTGAGGTAGTCGTCGGCGCCGAGCTCGAACCCGGTGGCCTTGTCGTCGAGACGGTCGGCAGCGGTGAGCATGAGGATCGGCATGCCGCTGCCGGAGGCGACGATGCGTTCGGCGATCTCGTCGCCGGAGGGTTCGGGAACGTCTCGGTCGAGGACGGCGATGTCGTAGGCGTTGACGCTCAACAGTTCCAGAGCGCTGTCGCCGTCACCTGCGACGTCTGCCGCGATCGCTTCCAGGCGTAGGCCATCGCGGATGGCTTCTGCCATGTAGGGCTCGTCTTCGACGATCAACACCCGCATGCTCCGATGCTACGAGCTGGCGCATGTCGTCGGCATATCGAAAATCACATACGTGCTGGCAACACCACGCTGCCTTGAATGGCGGCATGACCTACAGCAAACGAGCACGACCAACGACCCGTCGGATTCGGATTCGCAGGATCCATGTCGCCGGCCTGCTCGTCGTCATCGCGGCGATCGCCGCCGTCGACTACCAGCTGCCGGCGTCCTCGTCCTCGACGGCCGCATCACTCAACGACGCCCTTCGCAGTGAGCACCGTGGTGCGCTTGGCGAAGCGCTGCCCAGCACGGTGTGGCCGGCACATGGCCAAGCCGCGTTCGTCCAAACAGGACACTCGCAGGTCCAGGCCGGCCCGAACCAGCACGCGGCTGCAATCGCCAGCGTCGCGAAGGTGATGGCGGCCTATCTCGTGCTCCGTGACCACCCGTTACGGCTCGGCCAGGACGGCCCGACGATCACGCTCACCGACGCCGATGTCGCCGACACCGACCGCCGGCGCGGACAGCAGGAGTCGGTCGTGCCCATCGCCGCGGGAGAGCAATTGACCGAACGGCAGGCGCTGCAGGCACTGCTGCTGCCGTCGGCGAACAACATCGCCGCGGTTCTGGCGCAATGGGACGCCGGCTCGGTGGACCGGTTCGTTGCCCGGATGAATGCCACCGCACGGTCGCTGGGCATGACCCACACCCGCTACACCGACCCGAGCGGCTACGACGACGCAACCGTGTCGACTGCCGCCGACCAGGTGCGCATTGTCGATCGGGCCATGCACCTGCCGGTGTTCGCGAGCATCGTTGCCACACCGAGCGCGACGCTGCCGGTCGCCGGCACCGTATACAACACGAACACATTGCTCGGGCACGACGGGTTTGTCGGCGTCAAGACCGGCTCGACCGCCGCGGCCGGCGACTGCTTCGCCTTCCGGGCCATCCGCTGGATCGACGGGAAGCGGACGACGATCACCGGGGTCGTGTTGGGCCAGCCCGGCCACGACCAGATCGCGGCGGCTCTCGCGGCAGCCGCCGCCATGGTCGACCGCATCGCCGGTCATCGGGCTGTGCCAGATCTACAGCAACGAACCCTGCCACTACGAACTGCGCCCCGAAGCCATCGATCACGGCTGCCCGCCCCTGTACGCCGACCCTAGACGCGATCCAGGGATGCGGCAGTAACCGGCACGCTCGGCAGAGAACCGTTGTCAACGCAATCACCACACGCCGGGAGAAGCCATGATTAGAACACTCCGGGTGCTGGCCGCGTTGCCATGCTCGCCGTGATCGTCGCTGATGGGCCGGGCAGGGATCGAACCTGCGACCTTGGGATTAAAAGTGGCCGGCAAGCGCTTTTGCTGGCTCGAGGATGCTGGTCGAACCGCGTGGTTGAGCCCAATCAGTTCGCGATTTCTCGTGTCTTCTGGCGCGGCCTTGTTGACCTTCTGATGACCCATGTTGTCGTCGGTTGAGACAACGATCTGCGGCCGACATCGCGATCCTTCGCCCGCGCTTGGCGCATTCGGCCAACCTGCGGCAGCGACGGCGACGGCTCCGGCGACGGCGACGGCGAACGTTCGGCGCGGCCACCACCCCGGAGTGTCCTCTTTGTTGCACGCCCTTGTGCAGGCCACGCTCGATCAGACGACGGGGCGGCGATGGCGAGTCGCGCCTCCGAGATTCCTGCAATTCCGTGATCTCGAGGCGCAGCCGGTCGAGCGTTTCCCGCAGCGTCTCGACGTGCCGGGCCTCCAGACCCGGTGTGAGGAAGTTTCGACCTGGGCCGCCGCGCACGACCTGATTTAGCGTCACCGCGCTTGACGGAACTCGTCTGGGTCTCTAGACCACGGGCGTGAGCACCGGAGTATCAGCGGGCGCGCCAAAACTGATCGGGCGCGAGCGCGAACGGGCGGCGCTGGACAGCCTGATCGCGTCAGCGGCCGCCGGCAATGGGTACGCCGCCATGCTCTCCGGGGAGCCGGGGATCGGGAAGACGCGGCTTCTGCTGGAGGTGGCGGCAGATGCCCGAGCCGAGGGGGCAATCGTGTGTTTCGGCACGTGCGGCGAGCGCGAGGGACGCCCGCCGTACGATCCATGGGCCGAGATCCTCACGCAATACGTCCGCACATTGGAGCCCGGATTCTTCCGAGCGCGCGAGGGCGGAGGAGAGGCCGCGGCCATCGTCGCGGCAGTGGTTCCCGAGCTCGAATCGGCTGCCAGCGCCAAGTCAGAGCGACTGAGCTTGGAGGAGGAGCGCTTCCGGTTCTTCGAAGCGGTCGCGAGTCTCCTCGGGTCGTCCGAGCGTCCTCTCGTGATCATCCTGGACGACCTTCAGTGGGCGGACCGGCCGGCGCTCGACCTCCTGAAGTACGTGGCCTGCTCGCTCGATGGGACACGCTATCTCCTCGTCGGGGCTCACCGGGACGTTGGCCTAGGCCCACGGCACCCGCTGAGTGAATGCCTTGCCGAGCTCGAGCGGCGACGTCGCTACGAGCCCGTCCACCTGCGGCCGCTCACAGTCGCAGAGACCGCTGCTTTGGCCGGGCAGCTCGTCGAGCGACCTGTCTCGCTGCCCACGGCCGCGGTCATCCACGCCGAGACGTCGGGCAACCCGTTCTTCATCGAGGAGGTCGTCCGGGAAGTGGCGCGTGAGGGATTCGACCTCGCCATGGAGTTGCCCACGCCCACGCCTTGGCCGATCTCTCCAACCATTCGCCGCGCAGTGTCCCGGAGGCTTGCGCGACTCTCGGGCGACGCAAACAGAATGCTGAGTGTCGCCTCGGCCTTCGCCGGCTCCTTCGCCTTCCAGGTGCTCTCGGCGGCGACCGAGCTCGACGACGCGACGATGCTCGACTGTCTCGACGAAGCGCTCGTCGCGGGGATCATCAGACCGGCAGCGGATGGGGACGCCTACGAGTTCTCCCATTCGCTCCTCCGACAGACGCTGTACGACGACCTCAGCCCCAGCCGCCGCACCCGCCTCCATCGGCGCGTTGCCCAGGCGCTCGAGCGCGTGTACGCCGGCCGGGAGGGCGAGGCGGCAGCTGAGATCGCCAGCCAGTTCCACCGCTCGCGCTCATTGCCGGGAGCCGAGCAGGGCGTTTCCCTCGCGGTGCTCGCCGCGGAGCGTGCGGCTGCGCGGTACGCGCACGCCGAGGCGGTGACCTACCTCTGTATGGCGCGCGACTTGGCCGCATCGATCGGGCCGCCACAACGAGCTGAGATCTTGTGCCGGCTCGCCCTCGCTGAGGTGGACGCCCTGATGGTGGACGCGAGCATCGAGACGGTTGAGGAGGCACTCGCGACACTGATCGAGGCGGAAGCGGAGCCCACTGCCGTGGTCGATTTCCTCCGCTTGGCCGCCTGGTCGCTGAACGACGCCGGCGCTCCCAACGAGTCCGTGGGGTCGCTGGTGGGGCGGGGCCTCGTCTGGACATCCGGGACTCGAGACGTTGCCTGGGCACGGCTGAAGCTGGCCGAACGCCCGCTCGAGATGCTGTCCGCCGGCCCTCTCCGAGCCGGCCGATGGTTTGGCTTCGATCCCGAGGCCGTGCGGATCGCACGAGAAAGTGGCCAGCAGACCGACTACGCGCGGACGATCGAGCTCATGGACTGGCGCTCGCGGGACCAAACCGAGTCTCTCTACCAACTCGTTGCAACCTGGACCGATCCGACCGTGGCGATTCACGGGCTCAGCGTGGTCGTCCGTGACCTCATCACGAAGCACGGCGATTTCGTCGAAGCCGAAGAGGTCTGTGCGCGGCTCTTCGAGCTCGGTGAGCGCGTCGGGTCGGTCGCAGCGAGATCGTACAGTCTGCTCTATCTGACCCATGTCCAAGCCGCCCGCGGCGACCTCCCGCGAGCGCGCGAAAGCCTCGGCAGGGCGGGCGAAGTCATCGACCGCCTCGGCCCCGGACACCGGCTCAGGGTGCTCCGCGATTTCGTCGAGTTCATGCTCGGTCAGTACGTCGAAGCAGACCTGACGCGCTTCGCACGAGTCGAAAGCGAGCGGGCCTTCGACCCTCGAACACCTCCCTGGCTCACGCTCCTTCATGCCTCGGCAGCCGCCTACGCGCACGCCATGTCTGCCGACGCCGCCGAAGCTCGCCGCTACCTCGGCTGGATCGTGCCTGCACTCGGCACTCTCGACCCGAAGACGATCAACCAGGGGGCGTCGGTCTTCTTCGCGGCCGCGGCCGCCTGGGAGCTCGGCGAAGCAGAGCACGCAGCCGAGCTCAGACGCCTCGCGCTCGAACTGATCGCCTCCGAAGTGTCGGACTACACGCCGGTCTCCAGCGAGCTAGCAGTCGCGCGCGCCGCTGCGCTCCTGGAGAGCCTCGACGAGGCCTGTATCCACTTCGAGCGCGCTCGCACCGCGCTCGACGAGCGAGGCACGCGGCCGTTGCGGGCGATCGTCGACTACGACGAGGCGCTCGTCCTCGCGCGACGGGACGCTGCGGCGGCGACGGAACTCGTCGAAAGCGCACGGGCTGCATTCAAGGAGCTGGAGATGACGGGCTGGCTGGATCGTGCCGACACTCTGCTCTCGTCTCTGCGGATGGTGAATGCCAGTGGACTTACACCGCGCGAGACGGAGGTACTACGCCTACTCGCAGGTGGTCAGACGAACAAGGAAATCGCAGCCGAGCTCGTGATCAGCGTGCACACGGTCGAACGACACCTCGCGACGATCTACCGCAAGATCGGGGCTCGGAACCGGTCAGACGCGACGGCGTTCGCACACACCTCTGGCCTTGCGAATACATAGCGCAGGTACAAGGTCTCGGCGATGCCCCCGCCTCGGACTCGTCGTAGCGTGGTCGCATGCACGCGCTCGTCGTCAGCTACGCGCTCCGCGACGCGACGCCGGGCGAGCACGCCGAGCTTTGTGAGCAGCTCGCCCCGGCCGTCGCCGCGATACGCGGCCTCGCCTCCACAACCTGGTTGGCGAATCCGGTCACCGGGCGCTTCGGCGCCTTCTTCGTGTTCGCGACGAAGCCCGACTTCGACCGCTTCGTCGCCAGCGAGCTCTTCGAGACGATCAGCTCGCATGGCTCGATCCATCAACTGAAGGCGAGCGACTACTCGATCAGCGATAGGCCGACTGCGGTAACGGACGGGCCCGTTTCCTCAGCGGACACGACAGCGACTGTCGCCGCCGGAACAACTTGACTCGAAAGGAGCGCATCATGCGAATGCTCGGACTTTCACTGGTCGTGGCAGTTGCGCTTTCGGCTGCGGTGAGCTCGGCGTCAGGCCATGCGGCCAACCCGCAACTGAGCTGCGGCGACACGATCACCGTGAGCACGAAGCTCGCCAAAGACCTCGTCAACTGTCCGAACAACGGCGTCGTGATCGGCGCCGACAACATCACGCTCGACCTCAACGGCCATGTCATCGACGGCGACGGCGCCGAGTTCGCGGACTGTCCGCCCGACGAGCCGTGTGACATCGGCGTGGTCGACTTCGATCACCGAAGGGTGACGATCAAAGGCGGAAAGGTTCGTGAGTTCACCTTCGGCGCGCTCGTCGTCGGAGCAAGTGACAGCCGCCTCTCCGCTCTCGATCTCTCGCACCACTTCTTCTCAGGCCTGCTGCTCGCCGAGTCCTCGCACAGCGTGGTGGACGGGATCACCGCGACGGGAAACGGCCTGACCACGGACCAGGCGGGCGTCGACATCTTCGACTCCGACCATCTCACCCTGGCCGGGAACACCGTGTTCGCGAACGGCGACATCGGCTTCTTCGTCAGCGGCCTGGACGACGGTCGCTTCGTGGGGAACCGGATCGCGGACCACCCCGAGAGCGGGATCCTCCTCGACCACGGGAACCGGAACGAGTTCAGCCACAACCGCTTCTCGAACGACCAAGACGGCATCGTCGTCTCTGGCGACGGGAACACCGTCGTCGGAAACTGGCTCTCCGGCCCCAGTGAGTGCCCGGAGGAGTGCGGCTTCGGCATCTCGCTCGAGGGCGGGACCGGCAACATGATCGAGCGCAACACCGTGCTGGGCTTCGATCAGGCGGGCATCCGCGCTGCCGCCTTCGAGGAGTTCGGGGGGCCGCCGACGGTCGGGAACACGATCAGTGGGAACCTGGTCCGAGGCGCGACGGTCGATGGGCTGCTCGTCGAGTCCACAGCCGCCGACACGCTGCTGGAGCGAAACGTCGCGATCGGCGCGGGCGACGACGGCATCGACGTCGACAATGCGGCAACGACCCTGACCGGGAACCTCGCGTTCCGTAACAGCGATCTCGGCATCGAGGCCGTCTCGGGCGTCACCGACGGCGGCGGAAACCATGCGGCAGGAAACGGCAATCCCGCCCAGTGCGTTAACGTCGCCTGCTGAACCGTCGACCCGCCGGCCGCGGAGGAAACTGAGGAAGTCCGAACGGCGTCGGCGGGCTTCCTCGGGCCTAGGCACGTGCGCCGAGCCATAGCCCGCTGGGTGACGAACCCCCTTTCCGCTGGGTTCTCGCTCGCGGTGGGCGCGCGGGCGCTCGGTCACAGGAAGCTCCCATAGCGGCGGCGGTATTTGATCCTGCGACCTTGGGATTGCGGACGTGCTGTGAAGTTTCGAATTAGCTCGCGCTGGTTCGGGCATTCTCGGGTGCACCGGCGTGGGTCAACAACCGGATGTTGAACCTGCGGCGTACTCCGCGGATGTTGCGGTCTGCGAATCAGCCATTTGCAGGGGTTTCTCGATGGGCCGGGCAGGGATCGAACCTGCGACCTTGGGATTAAAAGTCCCCTGCTCTACCAACTGAGCTACCGGCCCGTATGCCCCCGACGGGATTCGAACCCGTGCTACAGCCTTGAAAGGGCTGTGACCTAGGCCGCTAGTCGACGGGGGCCAGAGGGCAAGGATAGCCCCGCGCCGACACTAAGCTTCGCGGAGAAGGGCGATTAGCTCAGTTGGGCGAGCGCGTGCCTTATAACTAACTGCGCTCGATGGCAGGAGGCGCTGTCTCCAGACGGCTGATCCGTACGGCTAGGCGAAGGCCGGGTTCCCGGGGTCCCCGTGTCGGCGCGGAGCGAACCTCCCGTCCGCAGGCCACCAATCACGTAGTCGCTTGGCCAAGGAGAGGTGATTCGACCATCACCTGGTCCCCATCAAGCGTGACGGTTCCCTTCACCGGAATGCCGTGGGGAAGCCCGGCGCCTGCGCCGTGGCGTTTCGTGCTGCTTCCGACTGTCCAGGTCCAGCGCACCCAACCGTTGCCGTCGGCAGTCTTGTCGCCGAGCCCCTTGGCTGTGCTCCTGCGTCCGCTCGGGTAGACGATGTCGAGGTGACAGAGTGCGTTAGGGCGGGTTCGGCCAAGCACCGTGCAGGCCTGACCCGTATTCGCGGTCCCCATCGCGGCCTTATCGAGCACGAGAATTGAGAGCTTGTCGGCGACCGTTGCCATCCACTTCGCCCACGCTCGCTCGCTAGCAGGATTGGGATCGGTTTCGCCGGCATAGTGCAGACCCACTGCCAAGAACGACGACGATTCCAGCCACACGGAGCCGGAATCGCCGCCGGCGCTGATTTCACCCATGGGAGCGGGGAAGTTCGGATCCGGTATCACCGTGAACTCGGCCCCGTCCGTGCCGTCGATGGCACCACGGGTGACGGCCGTAGTCCGCCCAGATTTCACGACCTTCATGCCAACCAACGGGTATCTGATTCCTTTCGCTGTCCCTAAGTCGGCGAGCTGGGTAGAGACGGAGCGAAAGGTGATGGAACACACGGCACAGTCGAACTGCTTATTCCAGCGCTCTAAGAACCCAAGCGCGTCGGCGGCGGCCGTGGTCTTCGGCTGGGCGATCGTGTCCGTTTTCTGAGGCGGCTCCACGACGAGCACGTGATAGTTGGAGAGGCCCTTCGGGAAGAGCGAATCCCGCTCGAACACCACCGCGCCGAGCGTGCCGATGAAGCCGGCGCGGGTGTTGCCAACGACTACCCCTCCGATCAGTGGCACCTGGCGAACGTTGCGGTTAACCGCCTGCAACTCTGGGTTGGACTGGATGACGTCGACCGGGATTCCGTCGATCTCCTCCGGCAACCGCTCGGACCGCTTCAAATCCGCCTCGGGCTGTTTCTCGTTTACATGCACCCGGATGGCCAGGCGACCTGTTGGTTGGCCCTTGGTGAACTCGTAGCCGATGTCAACCGCCCGCACGTTCGGGAACTGCTTCAGCCGTTTCCTGTGTTTGCGCATCACCTTCAACAGCCGTTCCTGCTCGGCTTTCGTGATCTGCTCCATATGCAGCTCCCTCTTGATCGCTCTGAAAGCAACAATCGTCGAGCATGGCGGCGAGGAAGTAAATACCTCTCGCCGAGCGCCGCTTTCCGGTCAAACACGCCGCACAAGGCGTTGCGCGCGAGCCTTGAGACGCGAACCCACCTCGCCCGAAGACGATGATCTTGTGTCCCCTAAAACCCGCATGGTTGAGCCGGTAGACTCGGCCGACGGGCGGTTAGCTCAGTTGGGAGAGCGCCTGCCTTACAAGCAGGAGGTCGCTGGTTCGAGCCCGGCACCGCCCATAGGCGACTAGGCCGGTTTGGCGCGGCTCGCGTTCTCGAGCTCCGTCCTAGATCGCGACCGAGGTCTCCTGCCCAACCGATTCAGCTCTGCACCACGAGGACGCGAAAGCCCTTTCTGCGGGCGCGGGCGGCGAGGACATTTGCGCGCTCGTGCGACAGGTGAATGATCGACACCTCGTACAGGCACTGCTCGCGCTCGATCAAAGCCCGCCGAAAGCCCTTCCGGCGTACGCGGGTGAGGAGCGCTTCCGCCTTTCGCCGGATCACTCGGGTCCCGAAGGAGACTTCCCAATCGCCCGTTCCCGCGCCTCTCTGGCCGCAGGTCTTGGCAGACGACATTCCGTCCACACCCCAGGAATCGGCCCGAGCGGCCGTCGATCCTGCCACCGCCAGAGCGAGGGCGGTCCCGGCGAGGAGGGTCGTCACGAGCATGCGTTTCATTGCGCCTCCGTTCGTTTGGCGGCTCGTGCGGTGTGTCGCGTGTTGTCTCACGACAGCGTTCGCTTTGCAATAGGACCGCGAGCTGGCGTTCAGCATCCTTCCCTGGTGTTCGGGCGGTGCGTATCGTCGCGGCGATGACCTTCGGCCCGCATCAAGACCTCGTCCTTCTCGCCCTGCTTGTCTCGATCGCTGCGCTGCTCGTGCTCGCGCCGGTTCTGCGAGTTCCGTACCCGATTCTGCTCGTGCTCGGCGGGCTCGCGCTCGGATTCGTCCCCGGAATCCCGACGATCTCGCTGCCGCCGGACATCGTGCTGGTCGCGATCCTGCCGCCCCTTCTCTACTCGGCAGCCTTCTACACGTCCCTCCGCGATCTGCGGGAGAACATCGTCCCGATCTCGGCCCTTGCGATCGGCCTCGTCGTGGCAACGACCGTTTGCATCGCGGTGGTAGCTCACACGCTGATCCCCGGCTTCGGCTGGGGTCCCGCCTTCGTGCTCGGCGCGGTCGTCTCGCCGACGGATCCGCTCGCCGCGACTGCGATCGCGCGCCGCCTCGGCGTCCCGCGACGGATCGTCGCGATCACAGAGGGCGAGAGCCTCGTCAACGACGGCACGGCGCTCGTCCTCTACCGGGTCGCAGTCGTCGCCGTCGTCTCCGGCAGCTTCTCGATCTGGGAGGCGGGGCTGCGCTTCGTCTGGACGGCCGCCGGCGGGATCGCGGTCGGCCTCGTGATCGGCTTCCTGATCGCCGCCGTCCGGCGCCGGCTCGACAACCCCCCGGTCGAGGTGACGATTGCCCTTCTCTCCGGCTACTTCGCCTTCCTGCCCGCCGCGGCCATCGGCGTCTCGGGCGTGCTCGCGGTCGTCACGGTAGGTGTGTACATGGGCTGGCGCACGCCCGAGCTAACGACCTTCCAGACGCGGCTCGACGGCGCCGCGATGTGGCAGATCATCAACTTCGTCGTCAACGCCCTCCTCTTCGGCCTCGTCGGGCTCCAGCTGCACCACATCATCGACTCGCTCTCGAGCCGCACGGCCGGCGAACTCATGCGCGACGCCGTTTTGATAGGTCTGGCCGTGATCCTGGTCCGGATCGTTTGGATCTTTCCGTTGTCGTACGTCCCCTGGCTTCTCTGGGGTCGGTCCGAACGCCACGACCCCGCCCCGCCCTGGCAGCGACCGGCGGTGGTCTCGTGGATGGGCCTTCGCGGCGCCGTCACGCTGGCAGCTGCGCTTGCGGTGCCTCTGACGACTGATGCCGGCGGTCCTTTTCCCGACCGTGCGCTGATCATCTATCTCGCCTTCGCCGTCATCGTCGCGACACTCGTCTTCCAGGGCCTGACCCTGCCTTTCGTCATCCGCGTACTGGGTGTCGAGTCCGACGACCTCGCCGAGCGGGAGGAGTCGAAGGCCCGCATCCACGCCGCCGACGCGGCGATCGCCCGGCTCGACGAGCTTGCGGGCGAGGAGTGGGTCCGTGAGGACACGGCCGACCGGCTGCGGCGCCTAATGGGCTTTCGGCGCAACCGCTTCGCGGCCCGCTTCTCCGACGACGACGACGGCGCGATCGAGGCTCAGTCGCAGGCCTACCAGCGGCTGCTTCGCGAGGTCCTCAACGCAGAGCGAGCAGCCGTCATCCAGCTCCGTCGGGAGGGCCGGATCAACGACGACGTCATGCTCCGCGTTACGCGCGACCTCGACCTGGAGGAGGCGCGACTGGACTCACGATAGGCGGTCGGGGTGGTTTCTTTTATGCTCGCGCTTCCGATGAGCACCCTGTCCGACCTGATGACGAGCGACGTCCTGACCGTGGCCCCGGAGGACACGATCGGCGAGGCGGCGCAGAAGATGGTCGACCGTGAGGTCAGCTCGGCTGCCGTCTCCGACTACGGGCGGCTGATCGGGATCCTGACCGAACGCGATCTCACGCGCGCGGTCGCCGGGCGCACGCACTCGAGCGAGGCGCGCGTGCGGGAGTGGATGACGCCGGACCCGGTGACGTTGGCGCCCACAGCCTCACCGAAAGAGGCCGCCGAGATCATGCTCGACCGCGGCTTCCGGCACATCCCGGTCGTCGACGGCGAGCGTGCGATCGGGATCGTTTCGATTCGCGACGTGGCTCGCTGGTCGACCGAAGAGGATTAACCAAGCAGCGCCAGCTGGCGGAAGTCCTCGAGCCCTGAGACTCCGACTCCGACCAGCCTGAGCGCGCCCGGGCGATCGGCCAGTGCTCGGTCGAGCAGGTCGCAGGCGAGCTCGGCAATCCGGCCGCCGTCGTCGGTCGCAACGGGCAGCGTCGTCGAGCGGCTGCGAATCGAGAAGTCTGAGTAGCGAACCTTGGTCGTCACGGTGCGGGCGGTCTGGCTGCTTCTCTCCAGCCGCTCGGCCACGCGTTCCGCCATCCGCCGCACCTCAGCCTTCAGCTGCTCGACATCGGCGGTGTCGCGGTCGAAGGTCTCCTCCGTCGAGATCGAGATCGTCTCGGAGGTCGTCTCGAGCGGGCGCGGGTCGATTCCGCGTGCGCGGTCGCGCAGCAAGAGGCCGACCTTGCCCGGGAGCAGCCGCTTGAGCTCGCTGTCCGGAAGCGCCGCGAGCGCCCCGATCGTCTCGACGCCGGCGCGACGCAGCCGTTCCTCGGCCCGCGGGCCGACGCCCGGCAGGCGCCGTACATCGAACGGCCCCAGGAACTCGGCCTCGCGCCCCGCCGGCACCACCGTCAGACCGCCCGGCTTGCGCCGGTCACTGGCGATCTTGGCGACCACCTTCGAGCTCGCGACCCCGAGCGAGCACGAGAGGCTCGTCGCACCGCGGACGGCGGCCTGAACCGCCTCCGCGACCACGCGCGCGCGGCCGAAGTCCTCGGCGACCTCAGCCATGTCCAGATAGCCCTCGTCGAGCCCGGTCCGCTCGACCGTCGGCACGACCTCGCGCACGGCCGTCCAGACCGCCTGCGAGTACTCGCGGTAGAGCGAGTGCCGCGGCCGCAGGAAGACCGCATGCGGGCAGCGCCTGAGCGCCTCCGCACAGGACATCGCCGAATGGATCCCGAACTTGCGCGCCTCGTAGTTCGCGGTCGCGACCACGCCGCGCCCATGCGGATCGCCGCCGACGACAAGCGGCTTCGACCGCAGCTCCGGCTGCTCGAGCTCCTCGACGGCGGCGAAGAAAGCGTCCAGATCGAGGTGGGCGACGATCACAGGCTTCCACCCTCCGAGCTCATGGGGATCCCGAGCCGTCCCGCCACGAACGAAACGGTCGCTCCCTGGACGAAGACCGAGAACGTCACCAGCACGAAGACGATTCCGTAGATCCGCTCGGCGCCGTCGACGTGCTCGAGCAGCGCGAACGCCGCGAGCAGGATCGGCACCGCGCCTTTCAGTCCGCTCCACATCACGAACAGCCGCTCTCCCCGCCTCAGCCGGGCCGGCCACAGCAACGGCGCGACGACGAGCGGCCGGGCGACGAAGGCGAGTAGAGCCGCGAGGAGGAGCGCGTCGAGCCAGACCGAGCTTTCGCCGAGGGCGACTCTGTTGACCGTGAGGCCCAGGGCGACGAAGACAACAATCTCGGCGAGGCTCGCCAGGGAGGTGTGGAAGCGCTCGACATTTCTCTTCTCGGGAAGGTCGGCGGAGCCGATGATGATCCCGGCGACGAAGACCGCGAGGAATCCCGAGCCGTGCGCGATCGCGGCGACTCCGTAGATGACGCCGGCTGCGGCGAGCGTGCGGAGCGGATAGAGGGCCGGGTTCGGCAGGTCGACCCGGCGGATGGCCTGAATGACGAGGAAGGCGCCGGCCACGCCAATCGCGAGCCCGACCGACATCTCGACCGCGAACTCGCGGACGACGACCCAGAAAGTCGCATCGGCATGCGTGGCGAGCTCCAGCATCCCGATCATCAGCGCGATCCCGACCGGATCGTTCACACCGGACTCGCCCTCGAGGATCGTCCCCGTCCTGCCGCCGATCTCGCGCTTGCCGAGCACCGAGAACATCACAGCAGGGTCGGTTGGCGCGAGCGCCGCGCCGAGAATCCCCGCCGAGGTCCAGCTGAATCCGAAGAAGTAGTGCGCCGCGAGGGCCATCAATCCCGCGGTCGCGAAGGTGCCCACCACGCCCAGCGAAGCGATCGGAACCAGCGAAGCCCGGAAGCGCTGCCAGCCGACGCGCATACCGCCGTCGAAGAGGATCGCAACCAGGGCGACGACAGCGATTCGCTCGACGTCTCGGATCGAAAGCTCGTTGCCGAGCCGGGTGAATGTGCGACCGGCGAGCGCCGCGGCCAGCAGGAAGATCGCCGGCGCCGGGACGGCGAAGCGCTCGCTCAGCTTGTTCGAGAGCACCGCCAGCCCGAAGACGCCGGCGACACCGGTGATCACCAGGCCGAAATCCGTGATCTCCGTCACGGCGTGACCCTAGTGAGGAGGGCGGTCGGGGCTGGGCTGCGATTCGCGGCGTCCATGTCTGGTCGCCGACCAGACTTCCCGGCACACCGCGGGGAAGACTACTCGCCGACCGTGAGCGCTTCGCGCGCCGTGCGGGTCGCGCCGGCCGCGATCTGTTGGGCCCGCGCGAGCCGCGGATCCTCGCTGTGCATCGCGAGGTTCACCTCGACCAGCTTGGCTGCGGCCCACGCGGCGCCGAGCGCGAGAGCCGCTGCCGCCGCTGCGTCGGCGCGTAGATCCGGATTCGCACGCGCGGCCGCCTCGGCGGCGAGCGCGGAGACGTTCTCGGCGTGGTCGGCGATCTCCAACGGGATGTCTGCGGCGCGGGCGAGCGCCTCACCGAGCGCAAAGTCGTCGTCGTGCTCCTGCAGCTGCGCGACCGCCGCCTGGTACGCCTCAGCGTCCTCGCGCGCGAGCGGTACCAGGCGCTCGCGGAGCCGCTTGGCCTGGGCGGCGGCGCCCGCGGCCTCCGGCCACCGCTCGAGGTCGGTCGCCCGGGCGGCGAGCTCGACGAGCGCCGCTGCACTCGCCGCGCTCAGTGCGGCGATCGCGCCCGCACCGGGGCCACCCCGCTCCGTGACCGAGTCGAGCAATTCGCCGAGCCGTAGGTCGAGGTATGGCTCGCTCATCAGCCGGCGGCGAAGAAGAACTGCTTCCAGGCCGACCACCAGTCGTCGGCCCGCGAGACGATCGTCCGGTTGTCGACGAACTCGACGCCGGGCTGGAAGCGCAGCTTCTGGGGCGGCGACGTGCTCTTGTACTCGACCTTGATCTCGCAGGGCTTGCCGGGGTCGTACGGCGCGACCGCCTTCAGGTCTGAGAGAGAACGCTTCGCGCCTTCCTCGACGAGCTCGCGCGCGCGCTTCGGCGTCAGCAGCCGCGCCGTTTTCGTGCCGAGCCCTTCCTTGACCTCGACCGTGGTCAGGCCGTCGCCGAGCAGCGCCTTCGCCTCGCGCCCGGCCGCATGGTCGCCGGTCACGAGCAGGACAGGGCAGTCCCAGGTCCCGCAGAGCGCGGCGTTGATGCCCGTCTCGCCGACGAGCGTGCCGTTGAACCACAGGTTCTGCCAGTCGACGCCGGAGACCGTGTGGTTGAGGACGCCATCGGCGGTCCCCGCCCTCGCGTGCATGCCGACGAAGAGCGCGGCGTCGCAGCCGGACTCGAGGAAGGCCGTGTAACCGGTCCACTCATCCTGGACGACGAACTCGCAATCCGGATCGAGATCCTCGGCGATCAGCGAGTTCCAGCTGTACCCCTCGCCGGCGCCGTGGCAGTCCATCACGACAATCTCGGTCGCCCCGCCAGCCTTCGCACCGCGGACGGCGGCATTGATCTCTTCGGTGTAGAGCTGGCGCCCTTCGTCGAACATCGCCTTGCCGGCGTTCGTCTGGTGCGGATTGACGATGCCGGAGATGCCCTCCATGTCGCTGATGATGTGGACGCGCACCAGCGCTTTCTACAGGACTCTCGCCTTCCGTAGCGGGACGTCTTCCTCGGTCGGGATCCAATGGCCGATCGCGCTCGTGCCTGCACCGAGGAGCTGACGCCGCGTCGGCGTCGCCGCTTCGAGCAGCTCCGGGTCGAGCCGGAGCTCGTCGCGCGGCCTGATCCAGCGGTACGTGTAGGCGTAGAAGAGCGCTTTGCGCGTCACCTTCGAGACGTTGTCACCGCGGGCATGCCAGAGCCGTCGGTCGAACACGACTCCGGACCCCGCCGGAAGGAGCACCGGCTCCGCGCCAGGGGGAACGAGGGAGCCGTCGGGCGGGCGCGCGAGCTTGTCGTGCCGGTGGCTTCCGGGGATGACCCAGAGGCACCCGTTCTCGGGATCAGCGACGTCCGTCAGAAAGTAGGCGACCTTGACCGAGAGCCGCGGCCGGGGAGACTCGAGCTCGAGATTCTGGCGGCCGCCGTCCTGGTGCCAGCGCCACTGGGGCTCAGCGTCCGCAATGGGCGGATGCACGTCGAGGTGGCAGTGATACAGGTAGATGTTCCAGCCGAGCAGGCCGGCGACGATCGACAGGGTTGTGGGGTGATCGATCAATTCGAGGAAGATCGGGTCGTGAGGGAGGAACGCGAGCTCGTGCACCGTGCCGCCGCCCAGTTCGGCCCAGGTGCGATCGACCGCCATCCTCACAGCGTCTAGCTCGTCTGGCGTAAGTGCCTGCTCGACAATCGCAAAGCCGTCGCGCTCGAAGTCTTGAAACACCGGATGGTCTACGGCGCAGGCGGCCGGTGAGGTCCCGTTAGTGTCGCGCGCGTGGAATCGGGTCTGCGAGCCAAACGCGTGCTCGTCACCGGCGCGTCCGGCGGGATCGGATCGGCTTGCGCCCGTGCGTTTGCCGCCGAAGGCGCCGACGTCGTCCTCCATTACCACCGTGGCCGTGACCGGGCAGAGGCGCTCGCGGACGAGCTCGGCGGCGCCTTGGTCGCCGGCGCCGACCTGACGGACGAGACGGAGGTGGACCAGCTCTTTGCGGTGGCCGGCCCGCTCGACGTCTGCGCCGCGGTTGCCGGCGCCTGGCCGCGCGAGGACGTGCCGGTCTGGGAGCTGCCCCTCGAGCGCTGGCGCGACACGCTCGACGCGAATCTGACCGCGAGCTTCCTGACTGTGCGCGGCTTCCTCCGCGGCGTCGCCGAACGCGGCCACGGCTCGCTCGTCCTGGTCGGCTCGACCGCCGGCATCTTCGGCGAGGCGGGCCACGCCGATTACGCGGCCGCGAAGTCCGCCGTCGTCTACGGACTGCTGCTGAGCCTGAAGAACGAGATCGTCCGCGTCGCGCCTCGCGCGCGCGTCAACGCTGTCTGCCCCGGCTGGACGTACTCGCCGATGACGCGGGGCGAGGTCGACGACGAGGTGCTCGACCGCGTCACCGCGACGATGGCGCTACGGAAGATCGCCGAGCCCGAGGACGTCGCCCGCCAGGTCGTCGTCCTCGCCTCCGACGAGCTCTCCGGCCACGTCACCGGCCAGGTGGTCGTCGTCGCGGGCGGCATGGAGGGGCGCCTACTCCACAACAAGTAACAGTCTGTTGCAAAGTTCGACACGTCCCTTGGAGGCGCTCGGCTCCCGAGAAACCGCTTGCTTGGGCCGAACCGCGCAAGTAACAGACTGTTACAAGCGAAAGGGAGGCGGCGGCCCGAGAGCCGCCGCCTTGAGCTCCTAACGCAGCCGCAGGATGATTGCCGTCAGTCCCCGACTGGAGGAGGTCGTTCGCTCTGTATCGGCTCGGCGGGCGCTCGGCTTGACCTGTTTCGGTCCAAAACATCAGGCGGAGCCGCCGCCCGGCCCCGCCTGAGTCTCCCGTGAGAGAGCCGCAGTAGATATCTCCGATGGCCCACGCCGCATCGGGGCCTCCGGGGACTATGTATTCCGGAGCGCCCCCGCCGCATCGGGGCGCCTCTCGGAATGTGTCCTGAGTATCGCCGGGGCCCGCCGCTTGATCTATCACCCATCCTCGGTTGACTACCGTGCTTCACTTCCGCAATGCCCGATCGCTTCGAAAATCGGCTCGAACACGGGCCTCCGGTGGTCACGGACGGCGGCATGGGCGTACTCGTGTCGAGCGCCGTCCCCGGCCTGCGCTGTCCGGAAGAGGCGAACATCCGCGCGCCGGAGAGCGTCGTCACCCTGCACGCCAGCTTCATCAACGCCGGCGCGGAGCTGATCGAGACCAACACGTTTGGTGCCAACCGCCACAAACTCCGTTCCCAGTTCCTCGAAGACGAGGTCGCAGCCATCAACGAGACCGGAGTCAAGCTCGCCCGCGAGGCGCGTGAGATCTCCGGCCGCGACGTCTACGTCGCCGGCTCGATCGGGCCGCTCGGAGAGCTCGGCGGCCTTGCGGCTGACGAGCGCGGGCCGGTCTTCGCCGAGCAGGCCGCCCTACTGGAAGGACGCGGCGTCGACCTGTTCATGGTGGAGACCTTCTTCGACCTCGACGAGCTGACAACGGCGATCGAGGCGGTGCAGGGCGTCTCGAGCCTGCCGATCGTGGCGCTGCTGACCTTCGACGAGGACGCCGAGACCTTCGGCGGCGTCTCCGCGCGCGACGCGGTCGAGCGGCTCAGCTCGTACAAGCTCGCCGCCGTAGGCGCCAACCACGGCGCCGGGCTGCACGCCGCGCTCGCCGCGCTCGAGGCGATGGGCAACGGGCGGCCGCTCGCCGCGCTGCCGAACGTGGGCCTTGCCAGCCTTTCCGGCGGTCGCGTCATCTACCCGCACGCGACACCGGAGTACTTCGCCGAGTTCGCGGCGCAGGCCCGAGCCCTCGGCGCCCGTGTGATCGGGGGCTGCTGCGGGACGACGCCGACCGAGATCGCAGCGATCGCGCGCGCCGTGGAGGAGGAGCGGCAGCCGACTGCTCCGTTCGCCGCCGCCGAGCGCGAGCTCGTCGTCGCCGCCCACGAGCGGCCCGCGGAGACGGAGCTCGCCCGCAAGCTGCGTGCGGGTGACTGGATCACATGTGTCGAGCTCGACCCGCCCAAGGGCGGCACCTACGAGTCGATGCTCGCGGTCACCAAAACGCTCAAGGATTCGGGCGAGGTCGGCTTCGTCGACATCAACGACAACCCGATGGCCCGTGCGCGCGCGAACGCGCTGATGGCCGCGATCGCGATCGAGCGCACCTGCGCCATCGAGACGATCCCGCACGTGACGCCGCGGGACACGTCCGTGATGGGCCTGCAGTCGCAGCTGCTCGCCGCGCATGCCGAGGGTGTCCGCAACGTCCTCGCCGTCACCGGCGATCCCCCCCACGTCGGCGACTACCCGGGCTCACGCGGCGTCTACGAGGTCGATTCGATCGGGCTCGCGAAGGTGGTCACGCGCCTGAACGCCGGTGAGGACTTCAACGGCAAGGCGATCGACGCGCCGACGTCGTTCTTCCTGGGCGTCGCGGTCAACCCGTCGGCGGACGATCTCGAGACCGAGCTCGACCGCTTCCGCCAGAAGGTTGAGGCCGGCGCCCAATTCGCGATGACGCAGGCCCTCTTCGACCTCGGCTACCTCGACCGCTTCGAGGAGCTCCTCGGCGGCTGGCCGATTCCGATCCTCGTCGGCATCTTCATGGTGCGCTCGCACCAGCTCGCGGTCCGACTGCACAACGAGGTCCCGGGCATCGTCGTCCCCGAGGACGTGCAGAACCGGCTGCGCGACGCCGGCCCGGGCGCAGCCGAGGAGGGACTGGCGCTTGCGCGCGAGCTCTACGCACAAGCGCGCGAGAAGGCGGCTGGCGTCTACGTGATCCCGCCGTTCAAGCAGCCCGAAGCTGCCCTGGAATTGCTGGGAATGGACTAGCTCCGTCGTCGTTGACTAACCAAGCGTCCAAAACGGCGTCAGACCCCGAAATCCGGAAAGGAAGCCGATGAGTTCGTTTGCTGATTACGGAGCGATGCGCTTCGCGCTCATGGAAGTGCGCTCGAGCCTCGATCCGAAGGCTCCCCCGGCGGCGCCGACCACCTGGGAGCGGTTGCACGACCGAATCCGCAGGTTCTTTTAAGGCGCGCAGGCCCCGGTCGAAACGGGGCCTTTCGCGTTGGCGAGGTCGGTCCTGACAACTGAGGAAGCGACACCGAAACCTCCACTCCCGCCCGTTCGCGCCGCGAAGACCGTCGTCTGGACCGCGCCGTTCCCGTCTACGGCGGGACCGCCGGAATCGCCGTGGCGCAGCGTGCCGCGCAGCGTCGTCACCTTCCGGTCGACCGGCCCGCGCCCGTACGCGTCGGTCAGCAGGGCGAAGGTCGTAGTACCGATCCGAGCCGGAGTGGCGTCGAAGGGACCGTCCTCGGGGTAGCCGAGCACCGCGACCGAGGCACCGGGCCGAGCGTCGACGAGCGGCAGCGGCCGACCCGGCAGCCCTGGGACGCGGAGAACGGCGATGTCGTTCGTGGAGTCGAAACCGATCGCCTGCGCCTTGAGCTTGGTGCTCGAGCCGAACGGACTGACCGTCGTATCGTCTTCGCCGGCGACGACGTGCGCCGCTGTGACGACCGTCCCCGGAGTCGCGATCCACCCGGAGCCCTCGATCCCGAGTCCGCACGCGGTTCCGAGGATGCGGACGACGCTCGGCGCAGCTGCCCGAACGCCCGGCAGGCTCAACACTTGTGGGTTCGGCGGCGGGACCTGCGCGACCGGGCCGCCGACCGCCGGGAAGGGGTCGAGCCGCGCGAGCGCCTGCAAGAGGGACGACGGGGGCAGCAAGCTGTTCAGCTGCTTGAGGACGTACGAGCGCTGCACCTCGCGCCGCAGGGACGTCTGGCCCGGGAGCTGGAGCGCGACCACTCCGAGCGCCCAGGCCAGGAAAAGCCCCGTCGCGGCGCCCAGGAGAAAGCCGCCGGCAGTGTCCAGCGAACGGAGTGGCGGAATCCTGAGGACCTCGCTCCTGAGCTCGAGTCCGATTCGCAGCCCGAGCGCCTGGAAGAGGACGACGAGCAGGAGCCCTCCACCCAACGCGATCAACGGCGCGTACCGGGAGTGACTGCCGGACTCGAGCATGGATGAGGCGAGCCGCCCGCCGACGATCGCGCCGGCCACCAAACCGACGAGAGCCAGCGCCCCCGCGACGAATCCCTGCTGGGCCCCGCGAATTGCCAGCAGCGCAGCGAATGCCACTACGACCCAGTCCACCCAGGTCAAGCCCTTAGGCTATTGACTCCATGGAAGGCGCCGAGCTACAGGACTTCATCGACCGCTACAACGATGCCTGGAACGCGCACGACGTTGACGCGATCGTCGCCATGCACACCGACGACTCGGTCTTCGAGAACCATGTCACCGGCGACATCAACATTGGCCGCGAGCAGATCGGCTCCGCGATCCGAGGGATCTTCTCCGTTTTCCCCGACCTCAACTTCGAGGGCCGCCGCCAGTACATCCGGGAGGACCTCGTCGTCCAGGAGTGGACCGCCCGCGGCACCCAGGAGGGCACGATGACGCGAGGCGGCGTCAAGGTCGAGCCGACAGGCAGGAAGGTCGAGTACAAAGGCATGGACGTGATCCCGATCCGCGACGGCCTGGTGGCACGCAAGGACGTCTATTCGGACTCGATCACGCTCCTGCGGCAGCTAGGCCTTACCGACATCTCCTAGCTACACTCGGGTTCGCCCTGGGGGCGTAGTTCAGTTGGTTAGAACGCCGGCCTGTCACGCCGGAGGTCGCGGGTTCGAGTCCCGTCGCTCCCGTAAAAGTCCTGCAAATCGTATATGTCATTGACATATCGACCGCCGGCCTCTTTCTCATCCCGCGCAGATCCCGCACCAGGATCGGCCTGAAATTCCCGCAAGGCGCCGGGCCTAGCCGGTAATCCCCGGAGAAGGATGACCGGCCACCACAACCGGCGTTTCGAGGATCATCCCGACCAGCGATACGAGGCTCTTCCTTGGGATCGATCTTGCACATGCTTGCCGTAGCTCATCACCGCGAGGCAGAGGCGCGAGACGCGCAGACCGGTGTGGCCGACGATCAGGGACTCCATGCGCTCGCCTTGGACGTTCCTGAACCGAGGTTGTCTTTCCGGCAGCCTCTGTCACGATCGTCCTGAGGGAGATGGCGTTCGAGGTCGTCGGCAGGGAGGATGAGCTCGCCTCCGTTGCTGCGTTCGTCGACGCGGCTCGGGACGGGCCCGTGGCGCTGGTGCTCGACGGGGAGGCCGGAATCGGGAAGTCGACGCTCTGGCTGGCCGGGGTCGAGCATGCGCGCACGCTGGGCCTCGGCGTCCTCTCGGCGCGGCCGGCCGAAGCCGAGAGGTCCCTCGCCTACGTGGGGCTCGGCGACATGTTCGAGGACGTCCTGGACGACGTGCTGCCGGCGCTGACCCCACCGAGGCGGCGCGCGCTCGAGATCGCGATGCTGCGAGACGAGGCGTCGGGGGACCGGCTCGACGACCGCGCGCTCGCCGTCGCCGTGCGCGACGTCCTGGAGCTCCTGGGTGAGCACGGCCGGATCCTGCTCGCGGTCGACGACGTCCAGTGGCTCGACCTGTCCTCGTCGAGCGCACTCGCGTTTGCCCTGCGCAGGCTCACCGGCAGCCCGGTTCTCGTTCTGCTCGCCCGCCGGCTCTCCCGCGAAGCGGGGACGCCGGGGCTCGAGCAGGCGCTTGCCGCCGATCGCGTCCAGCGACTACCGGTCGGCCCCCTCAGCATCGGCGCGCTCCACAGCGTTCTGCGCGACCGGCTCGGCAGGTCGTTCGCCAGGCAGACGCTGCTCCGGATCCACGAGCGCTCCGGTGGCAATCCGTTCTTCGCGCTCGAGCTGGCGCGGGCTCTGGAGGCCGACGTCGATCCGCTCGAGCCGCTCCCCGTGCCCGAGACGCTCGAAGAGCTGCTGCGCGCGAGGTTCGCAGGCCTGCCGCCCTCCACACACGAGGCGCTCGCGCTGGCTTCCGCCCTCGGCACCACCTCGGAGTCGCTCCTGGAGCGTGCGGGCGTCGCGCCGACGGCGCTCGAGCCGGCGGTTGCAGCCCACGTGATCGAGCGCGCGGATGGGACGATCCGGTTCACCCACCCACTGTTGTCGTCGGTGCTCTACCGGGACCTCGGTCGCGAGCGGCCCCGCGTTCACCGGGCGATCGCGCAAGTGGTAGAAGACCCGCTTCTCCGCGCCCGCCACCTCGCGCTCGCGACGGAGAGGCCCGACGCCGGCCTCGCCGCCAGGCTCGAGGACGCTGCTACGGTCGCTCTCGACCGCGGGGCGTCGGCCGTGGCGGCCGAGCTCGGCGAGCACGCGGTCCGGCTGACGCCGCCGGGCGCAGGCGAGGAGCGCACATGCCGCGCGCTGGCGGCGGCTCGCGCCCACCAGGCGGCCGGGGAGTGGACACGCGCCCGCACGATCGCGGCCGAGCTTCTGGCGGAGGCGGACAATGTGCGGGCCGAGGCGCTCGTCCTGCTCGCGGAACTGGAGACCGGCGATCGCGCCGCAGAGCTGCTCGAGGAAGCTCTCGACCAGGCCGCCTCGCGTCCCGCGCTGCAGTCCGCCATTCACTGCCGCCTCGCCTGGGTGACGCGCTTCAGGAGCGGTACCGACCACGCTCTCGCCGCCCTCGAGACGGCCGAGCGGCTCGACGACGACGAGCTTCGAGAGCGCGCCCGCGCGGTGCAAGCCGTTCTCGCCTGGTTTCGCGGAGAGGCGGAGGCGCCTCGCGATCTTCCCGCTCTCGTCCAGGAGCTCCCGGGCGCACTCGGGGGCGACCGGCTGGTCCAGGAGGGAACGCAGGCGCTCGTCAACACACTGGCGCCGTCCTCGAGGCGGGACGAGGCCCGGGCCCTCCTCGAGCGCGAGCACCTCGAATGGCGCGAGCGCGACGAGCGACGGAGCGCCCGCGCGCTCTGGGGCCTCGCCTGGGTCGACTTCTGGGCCGGGCGCTGGGAAAACGCGGCCGACCATGCCGACCGTGCCCACGACATCTCCATCCAATACGGCGTCGAGGTGCCGCAGGACCATCTCCCGAACGCGGTGATCGCCGTCCATCGCGGCCAGACCGACCTCGCCCGCCACCACTCGGAGAGAGCCCTCGAGCTGGCGAAGGCACAGTTCGGGTTCCATCCGCCTCAGCACCTCGCCGTCCTTGGGCTCGTCGCGCTCGCGACGGGAGACCGGTCTGCGGCGGCTGCGCAGTTCGAGAAAGCGGAGCGTCGGGCCGCGTCGATGGAGTGGCGAGAGCCGAGCGTTCGCTGGTGGACCGGCGACCACGCCGAGCTGCTTCTCGAGCTCGGCCGCGTCGACGACGCCGTTCGCCTCGTCGATGCGTGGGAGGAGGATGCGGCGCGGGTTGCCCGCGAGTGGGTGCTCGCACAGGTGACGCGCTGCCGCGGCCTGGTTGCGGCCGCCTCCGGTGACGTCGAGCAGGCGCTGGCGTTACTCGGCCAGGCGGTCGACGAGCACGAGAGGGTCGGAGATCCGTTCGGCCGGGCACGGGCGCTGCTCGGGCTCGGCGTGGTGAGGCGCCGCGCGCGGCAGAAGCGTCCGGCACGCTTGCCGATCGAGGAGGCGCTCGAGGCGTTCGCGCACGTCGGCGCAGCCGAGTGGGCGGACAGGGCCCGCGCTGAGCTCGGGCGGGTCGGCGGGCGCAGAAGAGCGGAAGGGCTGACGGCGGCCGAGCGGCGCGTCGCGACTCTCGTCGCCGAGGGCCTGACGAACCAGGAGGTCGCCGCCGCGCTGTTCCTCAGCGAGCGGACGGTTGCGAGCCATCTGACGCACGTCTACGCCAAGCTGGGCGTGCGCTCGCGCACCGAGCTGGCGCGCAAAGTTCAGACGTTCTGACGTTTCCTAGGTGGCAGCGGCTTCGTAGTGTCGAGGCATGCCGAGCTACCTCGTCGAGACCTACCTGGCTCGTGGCCAAGCCGGGGAGCGCGCCGCCCGTGAGCGACGAGCACGCTCGGTAGCGGAGCAGCTGACGCGCGGGACGACGCGCGTCCGCTTCGACCACTCGATCCACGTTCCCGAGGACGAGATCTGCTTCTACGTCTTCGACGCCCCAACGGCTCGCGACGCCGCGCAGGCCGCGCAAAGCGCCGGTCTCGATCCCCTCCGCGTCGTCGAAGCGGTCTCGTCCGGAAAGGAGAAGGCATGAAACGGAAATCGATCTGGGCCCTCGCCCTCGCTCTCGTCGGCGTTGCCGTGTACGCAGGCAACGTACTGGCGACGCAGTCGCAGGGATTCACCAGCACGACGCTGGCGAAGGCCACGTTCGGCGAGATCGATTCGCACGTCGTCGCCGAGCCGGGCTGGCAGGAGAAGATCAAGACGCACGGGGACTCCGACCTCTACGTCCAGCAGAACACGTGGGACCCCGGCGCCTGCGGCGGGTGCATTCCCAGCAGCGGCTGGCACACGCACCCCGGGCCAAGCCTTGTGATCGTGACGCAGGGCACGGTGACCGAATACGACGGCGACGATCCGACCTGCACGCCGCACGTGTACTCCGCGAACGGGACGAACGCGTTCATCGACATCGGCGGCGGGGCCGTCCACATCATCCGAGACGAGAGCGGCGCCGTGGCGAAGACGACCGTTGTCCAGCTCATCCCGGCAGGTGCAACTCGACGGCAGGATGTCACTCCGGCTCCCGGCAACTGCCCATTCTGAGCCCAACAGGGCCGGAGGGCGGCACCCGCCGCCCTCCGGCGTCCTTCGGGCCAATCGAAACCACGTCATCCCCACACCAGGCGATCAACGTGGGCGGCTCGCCGTTGTGTGATGACGCATCCCGAGACGTAGAGCCTCGACGACGCGATCCCGCGGTTTCCCGCCCCGTTTGCTATCGAGACAACTTTGCGTCCCGCGCTCATCCCGCACGAGCTGGCCGGAAGACCCCGCGCGCACCCCTGATCCCCGCAACGGGAGCGTCGGGAAGCCCTGCTCACGGCGAGGATCCCCGCCTATCCCCGCTCAGCCCGCAAGCGCCTTTTGTTGCCTGCAACGGCGCAAACGACCGCCGGCTTCTTCTCATCCCGCGCACATCCCGCACGAGACTTCGCCGCGAATCCCCGCAGCACGCCGCTCGTACCCGGTAATCCCCGCAACCTGAATGACCGGCCGAACCGACCGGAGGTCTTCTCGGGCCCGAATGCAAGATGCGCATTTGCAGGTTCTTTCGCTCGCGCAGGCAACAGCGCCGGCGGCATCCCGCGCGGATCCCGCGTCGCCTGCTCGTGACCAACATCGGCGTCGCCAGGCCGACTCCGGCGTCGGCACGCTCTTGCTGCTCGCCTGTCGGCTCGAAGGCAGGCGTCTGGCTCTCCAATGCGTCGGAGGCGTGAAGTCGTTGCGCACCGTAGCGACTGCCCCGCCTGGGGCAGCTGCGGAGCCGGGCGGTGGCTGCGTTACGCTCGCTCTGCCGTCGATCCGGAGAAGCGACGCGGAGACGGGCGAACTCTTCGTCGAGAGAGGCGTCCCTCATTTGAGAGAGTTCCACTCCTTGTGCGCACCTCGGCCGAGTAGCTGGCCTCGGCTCGACCACGCGCCCTTCCCGGGACGAGACCACGATGCGACGGTGAGACGATGAGGCAAGTTCCGTGAGCGCGGCTGTGCCTTCGCCTGAGGTGGCCGGGGGCGAGGGCAAGCTGGCGCTTTTGTGCGCGCCGGCGGGTTGGGGGAAGACGATTCTCCTCAGCGAATGGAGTGCCTCCCCTGATGAGTCGCGACCGTTCGCCTGGGTCTCGCTCGACCCGGGTGATGACGATCCCGTCCGCTTCTGGAGCTACTTGATCGGAGCGCTTCGGACGGTCGTTCCGCTCGGCGACGAGGCGCTGGCGAGGCTCCCGAGCGCCGGCCCCAGCCTCGTCGACGTGGTGCTGCCGCCTCTGATCAACGAGCTCGCAGGATCGTCGCAGCGGTCTGTGCTGGTTCTCGACGACTACGACCTCGTGCACAACGAGCTGATCCACACCTCGGTCAGCTACCTGCTCCGCCATCTTCCGCGCACGCTGCAGCTCGCGATCGCGAGTCGCGCCGACCCGCCGCTTCCGCTCGCGGGCCTGCGCGCGTCCCGGGAGGTGACGGAGATTCGGGCGGAGGAGCTCCGCTTCAGCGACGAAGAAGCGGACGCACTCCTGAACGGCTCGCTCGACCTTGGCCTGGAACGGTCCGACCTCGAGCTCTTGCAAGCCCGGACCGAGGGCTGGGCGGCGGGCCTTCAGCTTGCGGGCCTGTCGCTGCAGGCGCTTGCGGACAAGCAAGCCTTTCTCGAGGC
>WNGE01001851.1_pt1 | contig 26407 bp, 20 predicted proteins | sample 5400651 | NCBI WGS metagenome assembly WNGE01 (sample SAMN13153370, study PRJNA577476) | soil metagenome | isolation source: 60 cm soil or saprolite under grassland replicate 2 | place: USA:California | collected 2016-06-15 | reverse complement strand
TGGAAGGCCGCCGTCGACAACTCCGTGCTGGCGATCCTGACCGAGGAGAACAACGCCGGGTTGCTCGAGGGCACCCAGTACGGCAGCCACTACGACCCGGCCACGAACGCCCCGTACATCCCGCCGCGCCCGGACCTGGACAGCCTGCGGCCGATCGCGTTCGCCATCGCTCAGGCGATCGCCGAACGCAGCGCCACCCTGCTGAAGAACGACGGCGCGATGCCGCTCACGAGCAGCGACCTGTCAGGCGACGGCGCCGTCGTGATGGGGCCGACCGCGATCGCGCCGTACGTCGGCGGTGGCGGCAGCGCCCACGTGACGCCGTACGACCCGGTGCAAGGTCCCTTCGACGCGCTGGCCGCCTCGACCGGTGGCAATCTCCGCTACGTGCCCGGCTACGACCTTGACGGAAAGGTGGTTCCGGCCACCGTGATGTCGGCTCCGAACCCGGCGGAGAGCTACCCGAACTGGACGCTGACCCCGGCCGACGCTGCGTTCGCCGGCCAGCCCGGCCTGCTGCGCCAGCAGATCACCACCGACCCGGTCGCGAGCGGTGCTCAGCCCGTACTCGACACCGCGCCGGACGCGGCGCCTGACCGCGTCGATCCGACGGTCGACTACACCGGTCAGAACACGTTGCCCGGCGGCACCGCGTGGCGCTGGTCCGGCAAGCTCACCGCGCCGGCCAACCCTGGCGGGACGTCCTGGCAGCTCAAGGCATTCGTCGCCAACCAGGCCAGCACGCAGCTGTTCGTCGACTCGCTCGCGACCAGCCCCGGCCGCCTGGTCAACATCGGTGCGTACCCCGTCGCGCCGACCGCGTCCTACGCCGGCCTGACCGAGACGGCCCGCTCGCACGACCCGGCCAACGAGACGCTCCAGCAGGCCACGTCGTCCATCACACTCAGCCCGGGCCAGCAGATCCACCTCGACCTGCGCGTCTACGCCGGCGCCGCGCCGACCAACGTGCAACTGCGCTGGGTGCCTCCGGACAACCAGACGCAATCGATCAACGCCGCCGTCGCTGCCGCACGCTCTGCGCGCAAGGTCGTCGTGTTCGCCTACGACGAAGGCACCGAAGGCCGCGACCGCGGAACCAGCGACCAGGCGCTCGGGCTGCAACTGCCGGGCTACCAGGACGCTCTCATCCAGGCTGTCGCCGCCGCGAACCACAACACCGTCGTCGTGCTGAACAGTGGCGACGCGGTACTGATGCCGTGGGCCAGCAGCGTCAACGCGATCTTGGAGATGTGGTACCCCGGCCAGATGGGTGGACCGGCTACCGCGAACGTCCTTGTCGGCAAGGTCGATCCTGGTGGCAAGCTGCCGATCACCTTCCCTGCGGACGCGACCCACTTCCCCACCTACGACCCGAACTGCACCGACACGTCGGCCACCGGCGACTGCCCGATCTACCCCGGCGTGGTCGGCCCGAGCCCGTTCCTGCCCGGAACGACCACCACCTATCGCACGCTGACCGCGATGCAGGTCAACGGAATCGACCAGGGCTACCGCTGGTATGACCAGCACAAGGTCAAGCCGCTGTTCCCGTTCGGCTTCGGCCTGTCCTACACGACGTTCAACTATTCCGACCTGCATGTCGCTGCATCGGGTGACGGCGGCATCGACGTGAGCTTCCGCCTGCGCAACGTCGGCAAGGTCGCGGGCTCGGACGTCCCGCAGGTCTACCTCGGCCCGGCCAGCGGCTTGCCCGCCAGCATTCAACAGGCCGTGAACGAACTCGCGCAGTTCCAGCGCATCACGCTCGGGCCCGGCGCGACGCAAGACGTGACGCTGCATGTCACGGCGCAGACGCTGTCGTCCTGGTCCACCGACAAACAGCAGTGGGTTCGCGGAACCGGCCACCGCAGTGTCTCCGTCGGCCCGTCCTCGCGCGACCTGCCGTTGCGCACCACAATCACGATCACCGGCTAGCGACGAGGCTCGACGCGAACGGGGCCAGGCCGTGATGTCGCCGCCAGTGCGTCACGCATCCACTCGAGCTTGCGGCACACGTAATCGGTGATGTCGCCCGTCTTCAGGTGCGGAGGAAGGACGTCCCAGGTGTAGGTCTCGATCTCCAGGTGGTCGGAAAGCGGGATGTCCCGGTGGACTGCGAGCGCAGCCTCGATCACCCGGCGGGTGGTGCGGAGCTCCTGGTCGCCGCACCAGCCACATGATCGCGGTGACCGGACGTCGATGCCCAGCGGTAGCCCGAGCGGTGATAACCAATCCGGCGAGCCCTAGCATCGCAACGAGCGGAGACTCATCCGACCGATCCGGAGACGCCAGGTGGCAGACGCACGCAGTGACGGCGACACGATAACGGACCGGGCTGGGAGTGGCGGGTGAAGGCGATTGTCCTGACCGAGCCGCGGCGGTTGCGGGTCGTCGATGACTGGCCCGAGCCGACGTGCGGTCCAACCGAAGTCGTCGTGCAAATGGCGGGCATCGGACTGTGCGGCTCTGACTTGTCCCTGGTCGAGGGTCGTACGCCCGTCGCCTCGATGCCGTGGCTGATCGGACACGAGGGCGGCGGCGACATCATCGAGATCGGATCCGATGTGGTGGACCAAAGGCTCGGCGAACGCGTCGTCATCGAGCCGAACATCTGCTGCTTCGCTTGCAATTTCTGCATGGCCGGGCTTACGTCTGCGTGTCGCCGCCGCCGCATCCTCGGGGTGAAGGAGCGGGGTATCGCCGCGGAGCGTGTCGCCGTCCCAGCCAAGTTCGTTCACCTGGTACCAACCGAGACGACCCCAGCGACCTTGGCTTGCATCGAGCCGTGGGTCGTCACGAACTCGGCGATCCGCCGGGCGGGCGTCGTCGCCGGCGACAGCTGCCTCATCATCGGCGCGGGGTCGCAGGGGCTGCTGCTGTGCCTGTCGCTCCTCGCCATGGGAGTCACGCCGGACGTCGTCGAGCCGAACCGTGGCAGGCTCGCCCTGGCCGAACACCTCGGCGGGCATCCCGCCCCGGACGGTCACCAGTACCGGTTCGTGTTCGAGACCTCCGGTGCGCCGAGCGTGTTTGCCAAGGCCTTGGCGAGCGTGGAGCCCAACGGCTGCCTGGTGGTCGTCGGGCAGAGCAGTGCTCCGGTGGAACTGACCACGCGCGAACTCGTCCAGCGCCTGATCACCATTCGCGGTTCCGTGATCTACGACCACCCCGCAGACTTCACCAACGCGGTCGCGCAGCTGCGCAACGGCATCGACCTGACACGAGTCCTGCGGCGGAGGCTCATCCCCGATGAGCTGGATGGCGATCTCGACTTCGTCCGGGACGTTCCCGGCAAGGTGTGGATCGACCTCACCGGTTGGGCGAACCGCTGACGGCGCCCTCGGGCTGCGCGGCGAGATCGTCCAGGACGGCAGACAACGTCGCGTCGTCCGCGGTCACACCGCTGACCGGTTCGCCCATCCCGTTGAGTACCACAAAACGCGCGCCGTCCTGGTACTTCTTGTCGCGCAGCCATGCCTCTTGCATCGCCGCGAGGTCGTAACGGCCTGATGTGGGCAAGCCCAGTCCGGTCAGCAGGGCGCGATGCCGGACAACCAGCGCTGCGTCGATGCGACCCTGCCGGAATGCGAGGTAGGCGGCAGCCATCATGCCGATGGCGACGCTCGCGCCCTGATCGTCCTCGTCATGGCGGGCAACGTGCTCGATCGCGTGACCGAACGTGTGGCCGTAGTTGAGGAAGAGTCGATCGCCGAGTTCGCGCTCGTCACGGCTCACGATGTCGGCCTTGGCCCGGACGCTGAGTACGGTGACCTCACGGATCAGCTGCGCGTCGCCCGCAGCGATCTCGTTCATGGACCGGGTGAGCACGTCGAGCAGTGGAGAATGCGTGATCAGCGCATGCTTGGCGACCTCGGCGAGTCCGGAACGGAACCCGCGATCAGCATTGTTGACCGCGAGCCGGGTGTCGCTGATGACGGCCAATGGCTGATGGATCGTCCCGAGCAGGTTGCGGCCCTGGGCGAGGTGGATCCCGTTCTTGCCGCCGATCGCGGAGTCGGCTTGTGCTGCCAAGGTGGTCGGCACCAGTGCCAGCGGCATTCCGCGATTGAAGATGGCGGCGACGAACCCTGCGAGATCGCAGACCGCTTCGCCGCCGACCGCAACCACGATGTCTTTCCTGTGTGCGGCATGCTGGGCCAGGCCGGAGGCGAGCGCGTCGACGGTTCGCAGGCTCTTCGAGCGCTCGCCGTCGGCGACGGGGAACAGCGTCGTCTCCAAACCCCGCGTGCGCAGGCCAGCCGCGACCGTTTCGGCCACCGCCGCGTCGTCCTCAGCCGCGATGAGGAAGCCCTGCCGCGCCTGCGGCAGGTCAGGCAGGAGCTGTGCGATCCGGTCGTGGATGTCCAGCCCGATGTGGACGTTGTAGCTTCCGCCCATCGGCGTAACCAGCACGCTCGTCGTGCCGCGCGGCACGTGACGGGGCCGGGTCAGCTCCTCGAGCACGTCGCGGGCGACGGCCTCTGCCCGCCGGCCGTCCGTGGCCACGGTGATCGTCGCCGAGCTCTCGTAGCTGGCGAGCCGCGCCGTGTAGAGGGCTTCGAGGTTCGGCCGGTGCAGAAGCGGGCGGAACGTGTCGTGCCGCACCCGATCGATGGCCTCTGCGTAGCTGACTTCGAGGTACACCACCCGCGACGACGCGAGGAACGCGCGGGTACGGGGATCCTCGAGAGCACCGCCGCCGAGTGCGAGCACCGCTTCGGGTCCGTTGAGCAGCTCCAGAATCGTCTGGCGCTCCAGTTCCCGGAACGTCGGCTCGCCCTGGTTTGCGATGAGTTCGGCAACCGCCCGACCGGTGCGGCGCTCGATCACAAGGTCGCTGTCGACGAACGGCAGGCCGAGCCGTTCCGCGAGGATGTGGCCCACGGTCGTCTTGCCAGCGCCCATGAAGCCGATCAGGACGATCACGTGTTGACTCACCGCCCGGGCTCGTGTCGCTGCGCACGATGGTAGACAGCCCGGCGAGCGACCGCCTGGCGGCCTCAGTCCCGGAGGAAGCGGACGATCATGTCGGCGATCAGGCGCCGCTGGCGTGCTGCTCTGGATCGGGCGCCCATGTCATAGCCGAACACCGCGCGCACCGTCGGCCGGTTTGCGACCCGGAAGAAGCAAAGGGCGCTGATCATCACGTGCAGTTCAATGGCGCTCACATCGGTCGTGAACTCGCCACTGGCCCGCCCGGCCGCCAGCAGATCTTCGAGCAGGGCCACGATCGACCTGCTGGCTTGGCTGACAACCTTGGACTTCGCCAAATGTTCAGCCTCGTGAAGGTTCTCGTCTGCCACGAGCTTGATGAAGTCACGATGCCGCTCGTGGTAGTCGAAGGTGAGTTCGACGAGGCGGCGCACCCCCTCGATCGGCGACAGGTGACTCATGTCCAGCCGCTGCTCGTGCTCCCGGATGCCGGTGTACGCGCGCTCCAGGACCGCGATGTAGAGCCCTTCCTTGCCCCCGAAGTAGTAGTAGATCATCCGCTTCGTGGTGCGGGTTCGTGCCGCAATGTCGTCCACCCGAGCGCCGGAGTAACCGCGTCGGGCGAATTCCTCGGTGGCGACGTCGAGCAGCTCGGCGCGGGTACGTCGTGCATCACGCGCGCGCCCGGCATCGCCCATGACTTTCGGTCTGGCCACTCGGACTCCAAACGGGAGAAGGCACGCCGACGTGAGCATTCTGCGGCACATCAGGCTGCCAGGCTTCCGCGAGCGGCAGGCACAGCGTATAACTAACGAACTAGTTCGTTCACTGGTGGTGGAGCAGTCGATGATCCTGAGTGAACGCTTGGAGTTGATCGGCCCACTAGACGAGGGCCACCGGCGAAACCTGGTCGCGATCATTGACGCTCAGAAGCGTTACGAGCAGGCGCTCACCGAATCGGACGCCGCAGCAGAACACGCTGCAAGCGAACTGGCCGAGGCCCGGCGGCGAGCCATCGGCGACGGCTGGACGACGTCGGAGCTAACGGTCATCGGTATCACTGAGCCGTGATCGCCCGTGCCTCGGTCACCGGAGCACGCTCGCATTCGCCGCCGTGTTGATCGCGCGTCGGCGTCAGCAGGGGTCAACCACCCCTGGTGGACGAGCGCATCGATCTCGGTGATGAAACGTTCGGACGTAATGGCCGTGGTCCGGGTAGAGGGTGGCCAGTTGCGCCTGGTCGAACGGCGTCCGGTGCCCTTGCAGACGGCAGGAGTCGGGGGCGCTGCTCGGGTAGTAGGTCACGGTCGGCACGTCCAGCCATGGCGTGCGCGCCCCGCCGAGAGCGTTGCCGTACTGGTCGACCGCGATGTTGCCGGCGCCGTCGACCTCGATCCGCGCGGCGTGCGGCGGCGGCGTGTCATGACGTATCCAGTTGTCGAGATTGGCCTGCGCGGCATCGAAGAGGTAGTGCATGACACCACTACCACCGCCCGATCCGAGACAGTTCGGCGGCGCGGATCGTTGCCGCAGCGTCGTCCGGAACGAGGAAGCCGTCACGCAGGTTCTGCTGGGTCACCCGGCGTACCGCATCGACGTAGCCCGCGTGGGTCGGGTACAGCTGGCTCAGCGTGGTGTCGTCGAACGGGATCCAGGTTCCGCCCTGCCCACACCTGCTGTTGTCCGCCGCCACCAGGCCGACGTTCCAGCCGGTGTTGCGTTCGGTCGGCACGTCCACCGAGGCGAGTCGGATGCCGCCCTTGACGATCTGGTACGGATCACGCGCCACGGTCACCGGCTGGGTCGTCAGGTCCGTGACCTCGACCTTCGGCGCAGACGGCGGTTGGACGCCGTCACGGACCCAGCGCACGACGTGGTCGAACATCGCGTCGAGCACGTACTCATACGGGACGTTGCTGCGCGCCGGCTCGAGGCAGGGCGAACTCGGCCCGGCGGTCAGCCCGGACACGCCCGCGTCGCGCAGGCGGATCGCGTTGTTGACGAGGTACGCATGTCGATCCGAGTGCGAGGCACCGGCGATCTCCCAGTAGACGTACTTGTCGGTGTCAGGCTGTCGAAGGCCCGCCTGCCGGGTCAGGACGTCGTACTCACTCGCCGTCTTGAACACATTGGTAGTCAGGTCGCCGCGAATCTGCACACTCCCGTCGACGATCGTGATCGCGTCGTAGATCGGCGCGAGTGGATGGACGGAGTTGGTATACGTGCCGAGCCGGCTGGCCGACTGCGACTGCCCGGTGGCGACGAGCGTCCGCACGTCGAGCCCACCAGTCGGATCGGCGCCGGTGGGATGCGTCAGCGCCTCGGCGGCCTGGCTGAACACGTCGTAGCACAGCGAGTCGTCGGTGACCTTGCCGCCGTCGGTGAGATCGAGGCTGTCGTACCGGCGAGGGCTCCACGCCTTCAGCCCGGTCGGTGACTCGACACCAGCGGCCTGCGCGCTGACGCCGACCCACATGTAGCCGGCAGCGAGCATGTGTCGGAACGCGCGGCTCCAGATCACCTCGTAGTCGAAGTTGTTCGTGACGTTGTACCACTCGACGATGGCGGTTCCGTTAAACTTCTGTGCCGACATGGGACGGCGGACGACGATCCGCGTCTTGTAGTGGTGGCCGCCGTCAATAACGGCTCCTGTGGCGCCCGCAGGGGTCGTGTACCGGTTGGCAGTGCCCTCGATGAAGTACTCCTCCTCGACGTAGCCGTAGCTGCGCAGGTCCTGGTTCGTGGCGAAGAACGGGTAGTCGTGGGACGGATCGCCGGGCGGAGCGGTAGCCGGGATCGGCCCGGTGACGACGGGACTGGGCACGGCGCCGGCCTGGGCAAGCGCCGGAGTCACCTCCTGTTCCGGCGAGGTCGTCGCGGACGAACGCTGCGCTGCAAGCCCGCTGAGTGCGAGCGCCAAAGTCAGCACCAGGACTCGGTTGCGACGCAGGGATCCTGCAAGCTTGGCAGCCATCGTGGCCCCTTCTTCCGATTCGACGGGCGCGCCTCGACGTGTCTCACGCCCAGCGCCGTGCTTTGCCGTCGGACCGTGCGCGCGACGTTGTGCGAGGTCCGCGTACCGGATCATCTGAACCGTAGACTGGCCGCGACGTTAATCCCGTTGCGGGCAAAAGGCAAGATTCCATCCAGGCAGAATTCCCTGGCAATATCAGATCGATCCATGGCTAGCGCGATGCATTGCCGCCATCGGCGCGCCCTCAATTGATCGGCACGATCGATCCGCTTGGCGGACTCGTGCCGAGAGCAGGCGGACGCTCGAAAGTGCTGACGCACTTCGTCGCGGGACCGGCATCACCGCGAAGCCCAGCTGACTGCGGTGCGAGGTGCAGACCGCAGCATTCCACCGCGAATTTTGCCGACGGCCGGCGTGACCGAACGGTTCCTTGCCCTGCCAGCGAAACCGGTCCTATACTCCGCCTGCCTCTAAAACGGCACGATCGATCCATCTAGCGGACCCCTTTCACTCGTGCTCCACCGCTGAAGATCGAGAAGGCGGTCGCCAGCACGGCCGAGATCGAGGTGACACAGCATGCGCAAGATTTCCCGCCGGGCCGTGCTCAAGGGTGCGGCCGCCACCACTGTCGGCGCGGCAATCGCGGCCGACCGCACTGCACACGCGGAGGCCCGAGCGCCAATGGTCGAGGCGCCCGGCGCGCCGCTCGCCTTGATCCCGGGAGGCGCAGACTTCCCCAAGGTCGGCGGGAACCTGGGCAACCAGAACTACTCGGCGCTGCGGGGCATCCAGCAGAAGAACGTCCGCCAGTTGCGCGCGGCCTGGGTCAACAGCATCGAAGGCGGGCTCAAGAGCGGGGACAGCCAGAGCACCGCCGTCGCAGTCGACGGCGTGTTGTACATCGAGTCAGCGCTCGGCAACGTGTTCGCGGTCGATGGCGCGACCGGGGTGACGAAGTGGGTGTACCGGCAGACCCGCGGCAACCTGACCCGCCGTGGCGTCGCCGTGGGCCAGGGCATCGTCTACACCCACGGCCGCGACAACTGGGTCATCGCGCTGGACCAGCAGACCGGCCGGGTCGTCTGGGAGCGGCAGGTCACCGGCTACGGCAACGTGGGCAAGGTCGCGATCGTCTACCACGACGGCTTGCTCTACTGCGGCACCGCGGACGCTCCACGCAACGCTGCGCTGGCGCTGGATGCGAACAACGGCGACGTGGTGTGGGCATTCTGGGGCTGTCCCGGCCCCGGCGAGGTCGGAAACGACACGTGGGAAGGGGATTCCTGGCAGACGGGTGGCGCAGCGCCGTGGATGCACCCGGCGATCGACCCGGACCTGGGCCTCGTCTACTGGACGTTCGGCAACGCCCGCGGCAACAACTCCTCGCAAGACGGCTCGATGCGCGGCGGTATGAACCTGTTCTCCAGCTCGATCGTCGCGATCGGTCTCAAGACCGGCGAGTACCGCTGGCACTTCCAGACGATCCATCACGGCATCTGGGACATGGACAACGTGATGGCACCCGTGCTCGTCGACACCACCATCCGCGAAGAGCACCGCAAGCTCGTCATATTCGGCAGCAAGTGCGGCATGTACTACGTCCTGGACCGCACCGACGGATCCGCACCGCTGGGCATCGAGGAGCGACCCGTCCCGCAGGAACCGCGGCAGAAGTCCTGGCCTACCCAGCCGTTCCCGGTCCAGGGCCCGTGGACGGAGATCGAACTGGCACAGCAACCACTCGGCACCGACGTGCCCGGCTTGCCGAACCGCGCGGTGCCCAACTACGTCACCGGTCCGCTGTACACGGCCCACTGGGACATCCCGATCCTGACCATCCCCGGGCACGGCGGTGGGGCGGACTGGAACCACCACTCTTACAGCCCGAGCACCGGTCAGATGTACACGGGATACGGGTACGTCGCCGCGGCACACTCGCTCACCGAGGCGAGCAACGGCCTGCGACCGCCCGGCGAGTACCAGACCGGCGGGATCGTCGCCGTGGACGCAGCCACCAACAGACTGAAGTGGCGCAAGCTGATGCCCTACGAACTGGCACACGGCAATGGCATTCTCAGCACCACGACCGACCTGCTGTTCATCGGACAGCCGGACGGGAACCTGCTCTGCCTCGACGCGAACGACGGGCACGAGATGTGGCGGTGGCAGTGCGGGGCCGCAATCAGCAGCAGCCCGATCATGTACGAGGCGGACGGCGAGCAGTATCTGGCCGTCTACGCAGGCGGCACCGGCATCCCCTACGGCAACTCGGCTCCGCGCGGGGACTTCCTGTGGGCCTTCAAGATCGGCGGGCGCGTGCCGCAAGCAGCCACTCCACCGCCTCCGATCGTCCGCCGGCCTGTCTCCGGCAACGCGGTGGAAGGCGCCGTGGTCAACAACACCGTCGTGCTCGCGCGCACCTACGACCCGACCACGGGACAGGTGGGAACGACTGAATCCACCGCGGTGAGCGGCATGGCGCCGACGTGGCTGCGCGTCCCGGTCGGCACCACGGTCACGTTCGTCAACCCCGCCGACAACCCGCACGCGCACAACGCCACGCAGTTCTTCGAGGGGCTGTTCGACTTCCACCTGCAGCCCGGAGAGTCCGCGCAGTACACGTTCGCCCAGAAGGGTGAGTACTTCTTCAACGACTCGTTCAGCCCACGCCCGACCGGCAAGGTCGAGGTCTACTGATCGGAGGACATCCAATGCGCAGACCATCGCGGACGCTCGTTGCCGCGCTCAGCGGGTCTATCGGAACCGGAGCGGTCGTCGCGGCAATCATGGTCGCGACCGGCTTGTCCGGGATTGCCTCCGCCGACGACGGCGACGGCAACAGCCGCGGGTCGAACAGCGGTGCACAGAATCTCGGTGACCCGGAGTACGGGGTTTGCCGTGGCACGAACCCAGCGTGCTACCACGACTGGGGAAACTTCGATCCGTCGCAGGGCTATCGCGTTCTGCTCTATACGCATACCGCTGGACCCCGGCACGCTGATCTCGGTCCAGAGCTCGGACGCGGATTGAACCCGCCGCTCACCGCGGCCAACATTGCCCAGAATGCGATCATCAAGATGGGCCAGGACAACGGCTTCGCGGTCGACTGGACCGAGGACGTCACCGAGATGGAGAGCCCGGGCACGCTGTTCCACTACAACGCGGTCATCAACTTCAGCGGCAACCGGACCAACCTCGACGACGCGGCGCAGACGGCGCTGCGCCAGTACATCAGGGGCGGCGGCGGGTTCGTCGCCATCCACAACGCCTTCGGCGCCGAGTACAACTGGCCGTGGTATGAGGGCCTGCTCGGCGGCGCGAACTACTACGACCACGGCCCGAACCAGCCGGCCACGGTAGTCGTGCAGGACACCAAGGATGCCTCCACCGCAGGTCTGCCGAGCCGGTGGGACTTCACTGACGAGTGGTACAACCTGGTGCCGTTCCCGACGCACGTCCGGTTCCTCGCCACCGTCGACGAGAGCACGATGCTCAGAGGCACGCAGGGCTCGATGGGCCACCCCGGCCACGGTGACTTCCACCCGGTCGCCTGGTGCCAGTACTACGACGGCGGCCGCGCCTGGCTGACCACCCTGGGCCATGACGGTAGGGACTTCGTCACCGACGGATCCTTCGCCGGCGCCGAGTACTTCCAGAAGCTCATCCTCGGTGGCATCGAGTCTGCGATGGGCAAGGTTCCGTTCTGCCAGTGAAAGAGGCTGGGCCGGGGCGTGCCGCCCCGGCCCGCTAAAGGCCCAGGTAGATCTGCCGGACGCGCGCGTCGTGCCGCAGATCAGCCGACGTACCGGTCATGGCCACCTCGCCGTTCTCCATGACGAGACAGTCGCTGGTCGCCTCGAACGTGAGCCGGGCATTCTGCTCCACCAGCAGCAGGCTCAACCCTTTACGGCGCAGTTCCCGCAGGACGCCGAGGATGTCCTCGACGAGCTTCGGTCCCAGGCCCATGGACGGCTCGTCGAGAAGTAGCAACCGAGGCTGCGACATCAGCCCACGCCCGATCGCCAACATCTGTTGCTGACCACCCGAGAGAGCGCCGGCCAGCCGGCTACGCATCTGCCCGAGTACCGGGAAGAGTTCGTACACCTCGCCGAGCGGTTGGCTCGTGTGTGTGCGCCAGCTGCGGGTGTACGCACCAAGGAGGAGGTTGCTCTCCACCGACAATCCCGCGAAGACATGCCGCCCCTCCGGGACGTAGCCGATGCCATGGCGCACCATGTCTCGAGCGCGGACCCGCCCCAGATCGATGTCGCCGAGGCGGATCTGGCCGCCGGTCCGCGGCACCAGGCCCATCAGCGCCCGCAGCGTGGAAGTCTTGCCGGCGCCGTTGGCTCCGATGATCCCGACGGACTGGCCGGGCGCCACGGTGAAGCAGACGCCGCTCACCGCCGAGACACCGCCGTAGTGCACCGACAGCCCGTCGACGCTCAGTGCCTCCGCGCCGGATGCCGCGTCAGTTCCAGCGGGCCGTAGCCGTGCGGCAACTGCAGCCCGCACGCCGCTCATAGGGTCACCTCGGTGCGGATCTCGGTCGCCACGTCGCCCATGATCGTGGAGTCGCCCAGGTAGGCCTCGATGACCGCGGGTGTGCTCGCCACCTCAGCGGGCGTTCCTTCGGCGATGACGGCTCCGCTGGACAGGACGGTGACCCGGTCGCACAGCGACATCACCAGGCCCATGTTGTGCTCGATGAGCACCACGGTGACACCGCTGGCCCGGATCGACCGCACGATCTCGGCCAGCAGGCCGACCTCCTCGCCGTTCAGCCCGGCAGCTGGCTCGTCCAGCATGATCAGTCGCGGCGAGGTGGCCATCGCGCGCGCGATCTCGGTACGCCGCTGGATGCCGTACGGCAGGGACCGGGGCGCCGCCTGGGCGAACTCGGTCAGCCCGAACGTGGCGAGCACTGCGTCGGCGCGCCGCTTGAGGTCACGGTCGTTGCGCCACACGCCCGGTTGCCAGAGCGCGTACCGCCAGATCGCTCGGCCGCGGCTGCGATCCAGGCCCACGAGGATGTTGTCGCGCACCGTCAGGTTGGCGAACAGTCGGAGGTTCTGGAACGTGCGCGCGACACCCAGCTGCGACAGCTCGTACGGACGCGTGCGCGAGATCGCCTTGCCGTCCAGCGCGACCCGCCCGGACGATGCCCGGTAGATCCCGCTGATCACGTTGAAGAGCGTGGTCTTCCCCGAGCCGTTCGGTCCGACCACACCGCGGATCTCACCCTCGTGGACGGTCAGCGACACGTCATCGAGCGCGGTGAGACCCCGAAAGCGCTTGCCGACGTGATGCACCTCAAGCAACGGCAAACCGCTCGGCTCGACGGATGCGGCGGCGTAGGGCTGGAACGGATGCAGGCTGGCGCGGGCGCCGCCACGAGCCCGGCTGCGCAGCGCGTGCAGAACCCGCCCGGGCACCCCCGCGAGGCCGGTCGGCGCGAAGACGACCATCAACACGACGACGACGCCGTAGGAAACCTGGGCGTAGGTGGCGAAGTCGGAGAGGGCCTCGCGAATCAGAGCCAGGCCGATCGCGCCGATGACACAACCAACCAGGCTTTGCCGGCCACCGATGATGACCATGGCGAGCAGAAAGAACATGTTGCCGATGCTGAAAGTATCCGGCGCGACGTACCGGATGAGCCCGGCGTAGAGCACACCCGCCAGGCCACCGTAGACGCCGGCCATGGCGAAGGCGGTGATCCGCAGCAACGGTATGTGCGCGCCAACGGCAGCCGCGGCGAGCGGATCGTCGCGCATGGCGCGCAAGCGGCGCCCGAGCGGCGTGTTGACGACGAAAAGGCCGAAGGCCAGGGCGACGGCGAACGCGGACAGCTCAAGGTAGTAGTAGAGGTAGTCGTCGGACATGTCGACGCCGAACATCGGCGGCACTGGTATGGCCGAGATCCCGTCCGCGCCCCCGGCGACCGGCGTGTTCGTGACCCAGTTGAGGAACGCGATCGCCAGGCCGAGGGTGACGATCCCGAGGTAGTGCGACTGCACCCGTAACGCCGGCGTCCCGACCAGCAGCCCCATGGCGGCGGCGGCCAGCATCGCGACCGCGGCGGCCGGCCAGAAGCCGAAGCCGTTGTGCGTGGTCAGGATCGCTGTGGTGTACGCCCCGACGCCGAAGAACGCGACCTGGGCGAGATTGATCTGACCGGCAATTCCCATCGCCAGGCCCAACCCGATCGCGAGCAACGCGAACACGATCGCGACGTCGACGACGTGCACGGCGTAGCTGTTCAGCTGATAGGGCAGCAGCACCGCCCCGGCCGCGGCCAGCACCAGCAACCCGATTCGCCGCCCGTGCCTCATGCGCGGTTCACCGTTCGCTCGCCGAAGATCCCGGTCGGCAACACCATGACGATGGCGGCGAAGGCGAGAAACGTCACGAGATCGGAGTAACCCTGGAAGTGCCCGCTCGCGAACGAGTCGAGCACACCGATGCCGAGGCCTCCGACGATCGCACCCGGGATACTGCCGAACCCACCGAGGATCGCCGCGGCGAACGCCTTGATGCCGATGGATCCGCCCATCGCCGGGCTGACGTAGAGCAGCGGACCGGCCAGCCCGCCGGCAAGTGCCGCAAGGCCGGCGCCGATCGCGAACGCGATCGCGTTGCTGCGTCCAACATGGATGCCCACCGAGGTGGCCGCCTCGTGATCCATCGCCACCGCCTGCATGGCGATACCGCGCTTCGTGCGTTGCAGGAAGACGGTCAGCACGACCATCGCCACTGCGGCCACCCCGAGGATCACCAGGTTGTACGTCCGGATGCGCACACCCCCCAGGTCGAGCGGCGCGGCGCGTACCGGCGAGGGAACGGCTCGCCCGGTCGTCCCCCAGATCAGGATCGCCACCGACTCCAGCACGATGCCGAACCCGATGGTGCCGATCAGCATCAGGTCGAAGTCCTTGTTCTCGAGCGGGCGCAGCACCCGCTCGATGATCACGCCGACGATTCCGGTCACCACGATGGCGACCAGCATGGCCACGGCGAACGGCAGCTTCGAGCTGATGTAGAACGTCGAGGCGACGTACGCGCCGATCATGACGACATCGGCGTGGGCGAAATTCACGAGCCCCATGGTTCGGTACACGATCGAGAAGCCCATGGCCACCAGCGCGTAGATGGCGCCGAGGCTCAGACCCCCGACCAACGTCTGCAGAAATACCTGCATGCTCTTGCCTGTCGCCCTGGGCCGCCGCAGGTCACGTGACCGGGACCAGCTTGCCTCCGCGAATGATGCCGATGGACGTGGCGAAGATTCCCACACCCGTGGCGTCGTAGGCGAAGTCACCCAGCAAGCCGTGGTACTTCGTAGCCCGGATGGCGTCCGCCAGGTCCTTGCCGACAGCACCGTTGCTCGTCTTCAACGCAGTGAGCATGATGTTGGCGCCGTCGTACGCCTTGGCGCCGTGCAGTTCCGCGTCACTCCCGTACGCCGCCTTGTATGCCGCGGCGAACTTGCGGGATGCGTCGCTGACATCGTTGCTGAGGTACGGCGAGCTTGCGATGGTGCCTTCGACATTGGCGGCCCCGGCGGTGCTGAGGTACACGGGGGTGCCCTGCGGAGCGCCACCGGCGAACGGCACGGTGATGCCCAGGTCGCGAGCCTGCTTGACGATCAGGCCGGACTCGACCTCCTCCGCTCCGAGGAAGATCAAGGCGGGCTGCTTCTGCCGGATGGTGGTCAATGCCGAGCTGAAGTCCTTCTGGTCGTTGGTCACCACTTGGTCGGTTACCGGCGTGATTCCCCGGTCGGACAAGGCCTTCAGGAAGGCGTCGTGCTCGCCCTTGCCGTACGAGCCGTTGTTCGTGATCATCGCGATCTTCTTGATTGACTTCTGATCGACGATGTACTTGGCGAGCGTCTCGTCGTAGGTCGTGCTGGTTGGCCCGTTGAGGAACAGGTACGGGCTCTTGAGGTCCACCAGCTTGGTGGATTGGCCGGAGGTGATGTTCGGGATCTTCTCCGACTGCAGCACCGGCCCCATGGCGACCGTCACCGCACTTTCGGACGTGCCGATCATCGCGATGTAGCCTTCGCCCGCGATCTTGCGGGCGAGATTCGCGCCGACGGTCGGGTCGCCTTGGTCGTCGAAGAGATGCAGGTCGATCTTGCGGCCGTTGATGCCGCCGGCCCTGTTCCACTCGTCCACCGCGAGCTTGGCGCCTTTGTACTCCCAGTCGCCGAGGGAGCTGAGCTGGCCGCTCTGCGCATCGACGACCGCGATCTTGATCGGTCCGCTGCCATTGGCATGCGGCTTGTTCGACTTTCCGGGGGTGCTACATGCGGCGAGCAGTAGGGCCAGCCCAGCTACCAGGCCGGCCGCGCGCGTCATTGAGTACTTCAACATGGCTGTCACCTCGAGGCCGAAACGGATTAGGCGCGCGGGAGTTCGCCGTGCGGTCCGTAGACGAAGACGAGCCAGAGTGGCTCCCGCCCGGTGTTGACGTGTTGGTGCTTGATGCCCTTGGGGATGAACATGAACGTGTTCGAGGCGAACGGAGTACGGCTGCCGTCCTCGGCCACCACCTCGCCGTCGCCACGCACGATGAAGTTGACCTCCTCGGATTCCGGGTGATTGTGCAGCGAGCTCGCCTCACCCGGTTCGAAAATGGTCAGTCCGCTGGTGAGGAACTCGCTCTCGCGCAGCTGCTCGTCGACGACCTTGAACACCTTGCGGCGGAAGCCATCCTCGTCCAGCCCGAGCCAGGCGGGTTTCGCCTGCGCTGCGAACGGGTCGATCACGTGAATCACGACGTCACCTCCTGGTCGAAGACACCGTGGTAGATGTCGGTGATGTTCCAGTGCCCCGGCGTCGGCACCGGTTCGTTGACCATGGGTATGTCCAGAACGGCGGGACGCCGGTTGCGTATCGCCGAGCGCAGCGCGGGTGCGAGTTCGTCGGGCGCGCTGATCGGATAGCCGTCTGCACCGCATGCCTGCCCCAGTGCGGCGAAGTCCGGGCTGTATGGCAGGCCGTCCGGGTCGCGGAACTCGCATCCATAGCTCTGCCCGAAGTTGGCCACCTGCAGGTCGGCGATGGTCCCGTGCGCGCGGTTGTTCATCACGACGAAGATCACCGGCAGACCCTGCTCGACGGCCATCGGGACGGCGGGCAGCTGCGCGCTCAGCCCGCCGTCGCCGATCAACGCGACGACCACACGATCTGGCTGCGCGAGCTGCACCCCGGCGGCCGCCGCTGGCCCGAACCCCATGGTCGACAGCCCGCCCGGTGTTATGAAACGGCCTCCGGCGGGCAGTTCGTAGCACTGCGCCACGCCGTTCTTGTTCCATCCGACGTCGGTGACCAGCACGGCGTCGCCCGGCAGCGCGTCGCGCAGGTCGGCCAGGATGCGCTCCGGCCGCAGCGGGAACTGATCGCTGCGGCCGCGCTCGCGCGTTGCGGTGAACAGCGCGCTGCGCGCCGCGTGGATCTGCTCGCGCAGCCCGGGCCGAGACACCGGGACGCTGCGAGCGGCCCGGACCGCCCGATTGATCGCGTCGATCGCCAGATTGACGTCCGCGACCGCAGCGATCTCCACCGGGTAGTTGCGGCCGATCTCGGCGGGATCGATGTCGATCTGGATTAGCCGGCTGGGCGGGAAGCGCCAGGTGTAGGCCGGATGCCATGAGCTCGCGTCAGTCTCCGCGAACCGAGTCCCGAGCGCGAGGACGACATCTGCCTCGCGCGCGTACTCGTTGGTGATCTCCAGGCCCCAAAAGCCGGTCATGCCGAGCACCAGGGGGTGCTGGTCGGGGATGACTCCCTTCGCCATCAGCGAATGGGCGATGGGGATGTCCAGATGCTCCGCGAGCGAGCGGAGAGCGTCGCGACCGCTCGCTGCACGCAGGCCCCCACCCAGGTAGATCAGCGGCTGTTGCGCGCCGATCAGCTCCGCCGCGACCTGTTCCGCCACCGCGGCCGTCAGGTCCGGCGCCGCTGGCTGATGGAAGGGCGGGCGTCGCGCCGACTGTTCGGAAACCATCCGGGAGAACAGGTCCATCGGCACGTCGAGCAACACCGCGCCCGGACGGCCCGAGGTGGCCGTCGAGAACGCTCGCTCGGTGAATCGGGGCAGATCCTCGGCGCGGTGGGCATGCCATGCCCGCTTGACGAATGGCCGGAAGATCGCCGCCTGGTCGGCATCGGCATGCAGGTTGACTTCCTGATGCGGGTGCCGCCCGTAGAAGTACGACGGGATGTCGCCCGCGATCGCGACCAGCGGGACGGAGTCGAGCGCTGCCGTCGCCACCCCGGTCACCGCGTTCATCAGGCCGGGCCCGACATGCACCAGCAGCACGCCGGGCTTGCCCGACATGCGCGCGTACCCGTCGGCTGCGTGCGCGGCGGCCTGCTCGTGGCGGGCGATGACGAAGGAGATGCGGCTGCGGCCGAGCGCGTCGAGCAACGCGATGTTCGTGTGACCGCACGTGCCGAACACGTACTCCACCCCGTAGGACTCCAGCTGGGAGACCAATGCGGCGGCAGCGGTCACCGTGCCCTCGACAGTGCCGACCGCAGTCATCGCTCCCCCCACAGCGACATGCCGCGCAACATCAGGGTCTTCACGACGGTGTAGTCGTCGATCATCCATCGCGGCGACTCGCGGCCGAAGCCGGAATCCTTGACGCCACCGAATGGGACGTGGTCGAGCCGGAAGTTGGACGAGCCGTTCACGACCAGACCGCCGACCTCGAGTTCACGCCACGCGGTGACGATCCGGCTCAGGTCGTTGGTGAACAGACCTGCTTGCAGCCCGAACCTGCTGCTGTTGCACGTCTGGACGACCTCCGCGAATGTCTCGTACGGCATGACCGCGACGAGGGCGCCGAACACCTCCTCGATCACCAGCTTCGCGTCGGGTGGCGGGTCGGCGACAACGGTCGGGACCAGGGTCGCGCCGTCCCGAGTCCCGCCGCAGACCACTCGCGCCCCGGCGGCGGCAGCCTCCGCGGTCCACTGCACGACGCGCTCGGCCGCGTCGTCGTCGACCATCGACCCGACATCGGTCGCCGGATCGAGCGGGTCGCCCACCTGCAATTCAGTGACCGCATCGGTGAACGCGGCGAGGAACTCCGCGAAGCGGGACCGCTGGACGTAGACCCGCTGCACGGAGATGCAGCTCTGCCCGGAGTTGCTGTAGCCGGTCCGCGCACACGTCTCGGCAGCCAGCGCGATGTCGGCGTCCTCGCAGACGATCGTCGCGGCATTGCCGCCCAGTTCGAGAACCAGACGCTTCGGTCCGGCGGCCCTAGCCACCGCGTCACCAGTCGCAGCACCACCGGTGAAGCTGATAACGCCGACCTCGTCCGCGGTGCACAACGCTGCGCCGACGTCGCCGCCGCCGTGCAGCAGCTGGACGGCCTCGAGCGGCATCCCCGCCTCGAGCGCGAGCGCGACGATGGCAGCCGATGAGGCCGGGGCCTGGGGCGGCGCCTTGACGATGGTCGCGTTGCCCGCAGCAAACGCGGCGCCGAGCTTGTGCGCCAACAGGTTCGCCGGAGCGTTGAACGGAGTGATCGCCAACGCCACGCCGACCGGCGCCCGGTAAGTCAGTGCGGTGTTACCGACCCCGCGAGCCCAGCCGGCCACCGGCAGGACTTCGCCACCCAGCCGCCGCGCCTCAACTGCGCAGACGGCCATCGTGTCGGCAACGCGATCGATCTCTCCGCGGCCGTCGCGCAACGGCTTGCCGAGCTCCAACGCGAGCAGTCGGGCCAGGTCGTCGCGACGGTCGATCGCAATGCGGCACGCCCGGTCGAGCACGTCGGCCCGTGTTGCCGGAGCAAGGGCAGCCACCGTGCGAGCCGCATCACGCGCATACGCGAGGCAGCGGCGCACGTCATCGGGGCCGGCGATGCGCGCTCTGCTGACCGGTCGCCTCAGGTACGGGCCCTGGCGCTCGGCCATCGGCCCGCCATCGTGCTCCCAGCCACCGGCTACCAAGGACGGCGCGTCGATCAGCGTGAGATCGGCCCCTGCCTTGACGATGGTGTCGAGCATGCTCTTCCTTCGCATACCGTTTAGTGGTGCTCTTGAACCGCTACACGGACTGGGGTGTAACCTACGGTCGGATGCAGCCCCGAGGCAAGAGGGCGGGCTCGGAAAGTTACGACCGAATGACGAACCCCCCACCGGGGGCCAGGATCGGGTCGCCACACCAACGGCGACCTCGGAGGAATGCCGTGAACGCCACTGCCAGACAGCGCAAGACCAGATCACCTGTGCGCAACGAGGCGCCAGTCGACAGCGTCGAGAGCCACGGCGTGCGCAGCGTGCAGCGCGCGCTCGACATCCTCTCGCTGCTGACCGAGGACAAGACGTCGGTGTCGATCCGGGAGATCGTCGACGCCACAGGGCTCGCCAAGACCACCGCCATCCGCCTCGTACAGACTCTCGAACAGAGCGGCCTGCTATGGGCGACGTCGTCTGGATACATGGCCGGGCCGGGCTTGTGGCGCTGGGCCCATCTGGCCCGACGCAGCTGGGAGCTCCCGCCCGAGACCCAGCAGATGATGCGGAACCTGGCCGCCGAGCAGCGCGAGACCGTGAACCTGTACGTCCTGCGCGACATCTGGCGTGTCTGCGTCGCCCAGCAGGAGAGCCCGCAACCGCTGCGGCATGTGGTCCATGTCGGGGACGAGCTGCCGGCGTGGGCCGGCGCGGCGTCCAAGATCCTGCTGCGGGAGGCGCCGGACAGCTTGCTCGAGCGGGTCGCACTCAGCTCGCCGTACGGTGCAGACCACGTCCGGCGCCTACGTGAGTGGATCGACGAGGCTGCCCATGCCGGGTACGCGGTAAGCCACGGCGAACGCGACGACGGTCTCTCGGCAGTAGCGGCACCCGTCCTCGGTCGGTCCGGCGCAGTGGTGGCAGCGCTGTCGATGTCCGGTCCCACCCTGCGCTTTCCCGACCACCGCGTCGGCCAGTTCGCCGAAGCGCTGCGCAAGGTTGCCGAGCGTATGTCCGAACGCGGCTTCGACCACCCGCTCAGCTCGGCGCGATGACGTCCTTGGGCAGCAGAGGGAGCACGTGAATGCAGGACCGACCGCTGACCGGCATCCGGGTGCTGGATCTCACCAACGTGCTGGCAGGCCCTCTGTGCAGCTATCACCTGATGCTCCTCGGCGCCGAGGTCGTTAAGGTCGAGGTGCCGGGCACGGGCGATCTCGCCCGCCACCTCGGCCCGGATCCCGAGCTGAACGAACGAGGTCTCGGTGCGTCGTTCCTCGCTCAGAACGCAGGAAAGAAGTCGATCGAGCTCAATCTCAAGGATCCCGCTGACCGCGACACGTTCGAGGCCATGGTGCGCGGCGCGGACGTCCTGCTGGAGAACTTCCGGGCCGGCGTCCTGGCCCGGATGGGCTTCGAGTGGCCCAGGCTGCGTGCCCTCAACGGCGGCCTCGTGTACTGCGCCATCTCCGGCTTCGGGCAGACCGGTCCCATGAGCCAGGCGCCCGCCTACGACCAGATCATCCAGGGCTTGTCCGGGATGATGAGCATCACCGGGACGCCCGACACCGCTCCGCTGCGCGTCGGCTTTCCGATCTGCGACACGGCCGGCGGGCTCGTCGCTGCACTGGCAATCTGCGCCGCCCTCGTCGGCCGCACCCGTACCGGAGAGGGTTGCGCGCTCGACGTGTCCATGCTCGAGGCGTCGATGTCGGCGATGGGCTGGGCCGTCTCCAACTACCTCATCAGCGGCGTCGAGCCCCGGCCGATGGGCGACCAGAACGTCACCGCAGCGCCGTCGGGCACATTCGAAACCGCCGACGGACCAGTGAACATCGCGGCCAATCGCCAGAGCCAGTTCGAGACGCTGTGCCGGCTGATCGGCAGGCCGGAACTCCTGACGGACCTCCGATTCAGCGACCGAGAGGCGCGGATACGTCATCGCGACGCGCTCAACCAGGAGATCAACGCCGCACTGCGAGCTCGCTCGGCCCTCGAATGGGAGCGGCTTCTTTCCGATGCCGGTGTCCCGGCCGCCCGCATCCTGACCGTGGCGCAAGCGGCCGAACTGACGCAGCTTCACTATCGAGGCTTCTTCACGAACCTGGAGTACCCGGACGGATCAGGCCGGCAGTTGCGGCTCAGCGGCAACGGAGTCCTGATCGACGGCGAGCCGCTACGGCCGACAACCCCACCCCCGCTGCTCGGGCAACACAACGACGACCAGGACGCCCTGGCCCCCGCGTGGCGCGCGGCCGAGCGAATACCGCCGACAACGGCACGACAGCAGGTGTAGGGATCGTGTCTGGCGACCCGGCCACAGCGGCGCAACGGTTGGCGATGACAGAGGTCGCTGACTGGTGGGCAACGTCGCTGTGCCGCATCGAGCCGGGCGTCATCGAGCTGCGCGGCCGGCCGGTGCAGGATCTGATCGGCAGCACAAGCCTCGTTTCGGTCATCTACTTGCTGCTGCGCGGAGATCTCCCAGATCCGCGGCGTGCTGCGCTGCTCGAAGCGGCTCTGGTCGCCGGCGTCGATCACGGGCCGCAGGCACCGTCGATAGCTGCGGCCCGGATGGCCGCAACCTGCGGGATCGGGCTCAACAGTGCGGTCGCCACCGGCGTCAACCTTCTCGGCGACGTCCATGGTGGCGCAGGCCAGCAGTGTGTGGAACTGCTGAACCAGATCGCGGCAAGCGAAGCCGCGGGAGGGGCGCTCGACGCAGCCGCAGACGAGGTCGTGCAGGACTGGCGGGCCCGGTCCCCATACCTGCCCGGATTCGGGCACCGGTTCCACCCGGTCGACCCACGCCGCGAGCCGCTGCTTTCGCTCGTGGACGATGCGGTCCGGGAGGGCATCGTCGACGGGCACCACGTTCGCGCCGCTCGCGCGGTCGAAGCCGCACTGAACCGCGCCGTGGGCAAGCCGGTGACGATGAACATCGACGGGGCGACGGCCGTCATCTATGCCGAACTCGGGTTTGCGCCGCCACTTGCGCGCGGTCTCTTCGTGCTCAGCCGAAGCATCGGCATCCTGGCGCACGCCTGGGAGGAGACCCGGCAGGGACGGCGCATCAAAGGTCCGATGCCGCCGTCGATTCTCCCGACGTATATCGGCTAGAGCGGACGCGACCACTTCTTCCTCCGTGATGTCGCCGCCAGTGCGTCACGCATCCACTCGAGCTCGCGGCACACGTAATCGGTGATGTCGCCCGTCTTCAGGTGCGCAGGAAGGACGTCCCAGGTGTAGGTCTCGATCTCCAGGTGGTCGGAAAGCGGGATGTCCCCGTGGACTGCGAGCGCAGCCTCGATCTCCCGCCGGGTCGTGCGGAGCTCCCCCAGATCGTCGAGGAATACCGGAACGTGAAAGTGCGTGCGCCACTCTCGCTCGCCGCCCGGGTCGGCGTTCCAGTCGGCGATGGCGTCGGACAGGTTGAGCATCCGGGTCAGCCGCCCGTCGCGCGACTCGGTGGTCTGGCTGAGGTAGATCGTGTCGGTGAACGCCTGCAGCGACGCGATCGCCTCGGCCGACACACAGGGCACCCACAAGGCGGCGGCCGCCTGGAACTTGTAGATCGGGACACCGGAGTCACGCAGCATCCGCAGCGAGGCCGCGATGTCCTCGAACTGCACCGACTGGTGACAGATGTCGAACACGATGCCGAGGTGCCGGCGAGCGAGTCCCACCACCTCACTGGCCGGCAGGGCGGTGAGCCGGCACAGGGTCCGGATGCCCGCGGCGGACCAGACGTAGTCCTGGAAGTAGGCGACGGTCTCGTCGGTCGTCTCGAGGAAGCAGTACGGCTCGGGTTCGAGCGCGAGCTTGATCCGCCTGCCCGTGCGGTGCTCGACATCTATCAGATGCGCCACGACTCGAAGCACATTCGACGTCAACTTCTCGACGTCTTCATCGGTCTTCACGTTCGGCCGGAACGCAAGCGGCGCGGACTGGATCGACGGCGACATGCAGTCGCGCGCGATCTCGGCGAGAATGTCGGCGACCTGGCAGGTGTAGATAACTCGATCCTCGGTGGACCAGTCGGGTTCGTAGACGTGCTCCATCACGATGCGGTCCTTGAACGGCCCGTACGGGAAAGCGTTGACCGTGAAGACGTACATGTCGTGCTCGTCGAGCCACCGGCGCAGCCGCGCTCTCTCGCCTGGGTCATCGGTCAGCGTTGCGGCTGATGCGCCGGAGATACGCAATGAGAGCCCGTAGGGATCATCGGGTGACACCCGAGCCTTCACCGCCGGGGCATACGTCTCGAGGCTGTGCCGCATCTCCTTCCACGTATCACCTGGATGCACGAGCGTTGAATACGCCAGATGGCCGACGCCTTGTCCGAGGAACATCGGCTCAGCTCAGCTCGCCGTGGAACTCGCCTGCTTCGAGGCGCTCCTTGACGAACGTGAGAAAGCGGGCTGCGTCGGCGCCGTCGACGAGGCGGTGGTCGTAGGTAAGCGCGAGATGCGCCATCGAGCGGACGACGATGACCCGTTGGCCGTCAGAATGCCTTGCGACGACGGATCGTTCGACGATCGCACCCGTACCGAGGATCGCAACCTGACCAGGAACGAGGATCGGGGTGTCGAACAGCATGCCCCGGCTGCCCGTGTTCGTGAGCGTGAACGTGCCGCCCGAGAGCTCGTCAGCCGAAAGCGAGCCGTCGCGGGCGTGCGCGGCGAGCTCGCCGATCCGCCGGGACAGGCCAAGAAGGTTGAGGTCACCGGCATCTTTGACCACGGGAACCATGAGGCCCCGGTCCGTGTCGACGGCGACGCCGAGGTGCTGCTTCGCGTGGTAGACGACGGAGTGACCCGACGCGTCGATCGACGCGTTGAGCAGCGGGAACGCGCGCAGCGCTTCGCTCGCCGCCTTGGCGAAGAAGGCCGTAAGCGTCAGCCGGACTCCAAGCCGCTCCCGTAGCTCGGCGGCAACCTGATCGCGCATGGCCACGACGGCCGACACGTCGACCTCGACGACGCTGGTGAGCTGTGCCGTCGTCTGCAGCGAGGTCAGCATCCGGTCCGCAATGAGCGACCGCATCCGCGACATCGGCTCGGCCCGCTCGTCCGCCGGCGGTGCGCGATCGGGGACGCGCTCCTGTGCGGCCGCGGCGGCGACGATGTCCGTGCGCGTGACCCGGCCGCCCGGCCCGGTGCCGCGCAGCGATGTGAGCACGACGCCGGACTCGCTCGCGAGCCGGCGCACCAGCGGGGAATGGACATGGCGGCGCGGGCGCTGCGCAGCCGGATTCGCCTGCGTAGCTTGCCGATCCGGCGGCGCGCCATTGGGCGGCGGCGCGGGCGCGGTGCCGTCGGATCCGATGACAGCGAGCACCGTTCCGACGGAGACTGTCGCGTCCTCGGGTACGACGATCCTCAGCAGCCGGCCAGACGCAGGGGCCGGCACTTCCGTGTCGACCTTGTCGGTCGTGATCTCGAGCAGCGGCTCCTGGTCGGTGACGATGTCCCCGACCTGGCGCAGCCACTTGGTGATCGTGCCCTCGGCGACCGTCTCCCCGAGCTGGGGCATGGTGACGTCGACGTTCACGACTGCAGTGCCTTCTCCACGGTGGTGGCCACGAGGTCCGCCGACGGGATCACCAGATCCTCGAGCGAGTCGGCCGCGGGCAACGGCACGTGCGGCGTAGTGATCCGGACGATGGGACCGTCGAGGTCCCAGAAGCATTCCTCCGCGGCGACGGACACGATCTCCGCGCCCCACCCGAGCAGGCGCGGGTTCTCCTCGACGGTGAACAGTCGTCCGGTATTCGACAAGGACGTGAAGACGGCGTGCGTGTCGAGCGGCACCAGCGACCGGACGTCGATGACCTCGGCTTCGATGCCGCGCCCGGCCAGTTGCGTCGCGGCGTCCAGCGCGCGGCCGACGGTGAGGCCGAGGGCCAGAATGGTCGCGTCCTTGCCCTGGCGGCGAATCACGGCCGTCCCGAGTTCGTCGACGATCTCACCGTCGGGGACTTCGCCCTTGGTCGCATAGAGACCCTTGTGCTCGAAGAACAGCACGGGGTCGTCGCTGCGGATGGCCGCCGCCATCAGGCCCACCACGTCGCGTGGCGTCGACGGTGTCACGACCTTGATGCCCGGTACCGCCATCGCCCAGTTCTCGACGGCCTGCGAGTGCTGTGCCCCGAATCGGAGGCTGCCACCGTTGCCGGTCTTGATGACCAGCGGAATGGTCACCTGCCCGTTCGTCATGTACCGCGTCTTGGCGATCTCGTTGGCCACGATGTCCCAGCACACCGCGAAGAAGTCGGAGAACATGATCTCGGCAACGGGCCGCAGACCCGTCATCGCGGCGCCCATGGCGGCGCCGAGGATGGCCTGCTCGGCAATCGGTGTGTCGATCACGCGCTTGGGTCCGAATTCGTCGAGCAGGCCAACGGTCGTCTTGAACACCCCGCCCGAACCGGCGATGTCCTCGCCGATGAGCACGACACGCTCGTCGCGGCGCATCTCCTGCGCAATTCCCCTTGCGACGGCGTCGCGATAGGTCA
>WNGE01002034.1_pt1 | contig 26437 bp, 16 predicted proteins | sample 5400651 | NCBI WGS metagenome assembly WNGE01 (sample SAMN13153370, study PRJNA577476) | soil metagenome | isolation source: 60 cm soil or saprolite under grassland replicate 2 | place: USA:California | collected 2016-06-15 | reverse complement strand
ACCGCATCGAGACCGTCGGCGAGGGCCTGCGGGCCGCGTTGGAGGAGATCGCCCGGATCAGCCCCGGCTGGATCGTGCCCCTGCTGCGGGAAGGCTGGGACGAACGCTATGGCCGCAAGGTCGAGACCGCCCGGCTGCTGGGCCGCAAGAACGCCTCCGCCCAGGCGCTGGCCGCCCAGATCGGCGCGGACGGCCAGGCCCTGCTGGCCGCGGTCGACGCCGACCCCACCGCGGCCTGGGTGCAGGACCTGCCCCAGGTGAAGCTCCTGCGCATCCTGTGGGACCAGCAATACACCGCCGCCTCGACCGGGCGCCTGCGGTTCAAGGACGCCGCCGAGCTGCCTGCGGCCGCCCAGCGCCTGCACTCGCCCTACGACCCCGACGCCCGCTACAGCACCAAGGGCAAGGGTGGCGAAGATGACCTGGAGTGGGTGGGCTCCAAGGCCCACCTCAGCGAGTCCTGCGACGCCGATACACCCAACCTGGTCACCGACGTGCACACCACACCGGCCACGGAGCCGGACGTGGTCGCCACCACCGCCATCCAGGCCAAGCTCATCGCCCGCGGCCTGGCCCCAGGCGAGCACCTGCTGGACGCGGGCTACCCCAGCGCCGACAACATCGCCGCCAGCGCCCGGCGCGGCATCACCCTGGTCGCCCCGGTCATCGTCCAAACCGGCCGCAACGCCCGCAAAGACACCTTCGGCCCGGGCGAGTTCACCATCGACTGGCAGGCCGGCACTGCCCGCTGCCCCGCCGGCCAGACCAGCCGCTCCATGCGCCCCGACAAGCGCGGCCTGGTCACCTTCGCGTTCTCCCGCCGCGACTGCCGCCCCTGCCCGATCCGCGACCAGTGCACCCTGGCCGCCCCCAACGTCCCCCGCCGGATCACCATCCACCCCGAACCGGTCCACCAGGCCCGCATGGCGGCCCAGCGGGCCCAGGACACCCACCAGTGGCGCACCACCTACAACGTCCGCGCCGGGATCGAGGGCACCGTCTCCCAGGCCGTCCGCGGCCCGGACCTGCGCCACCCCTGAACATCACCCGGCTCGGCGCCCACTTCCTCAAACCCGAACCCGGCCTCACACGCCGGCCCACCCGCATCCACGCACTGTGCACCGCCCACGGCCTCGCCGCCGCCTGATCAACACGACTTCGCCAACAGAATCAGCGTCTATGGTTTGGTCGACTGGATGGCTGTGTAATCCGCGCTCTGTCCCATCCCATCGCGTGGCCTGCTCGAGGTAGCGCCGTTCCGCTTGGGAGAGAGGGCGGGAGCCGGCTCCAGTGTAGGGGCAAGCTTGAGGTTCGTGAGGTGCAGCCCGATCAGCGGCTCGGGGTCGTCGAGTGCCATGAACGTGACGATGCCGGCACCGGGTCGCCGCCGCACGCGCCGAATCGGCGGTACCCGAGGCCACGCATCAGTCGGTACCAAAGCCCGGCGACGTACCGGTAGGTCGCGCCGCCGGCAGGTCGGTCCGAGAAGCCGTACCCGGGAAGCGAGGGAATGACGACATCGAATGCGAGCCCATCGCTCTCATGCGCCGCGGGATCAGTCAGGAGCGGAACGAGCGGGAGCAGCTCGACGAAGGCGCTCGGCCAGCCGTGGCCGAGGATCAGCGGGATGCCCTCGCCGCCGCGGGCCCGTTCGTGTACGAAGTGGATGCGAAGCCCGTCGACCTCCGCGAGACAGTGAGCGAAGCGATTGAGCTCGCGCTCACGGGCCCGCCAGTCAATCCATTGACCCAGTACGCGAGCAGTCCTTTCAGGTAGTCGCGTTCGGTGCCCTGCCGCCAGGGCTCGCCGGGCGCCGGCTGCGGAAGACGCGTTTCCGGATCCGAATGTGGAGATCCTCGAGCGTCGACTCGTCGACGCGGACGGAGAACGGCTCGACGCGCATGGCGGTCACGCGGACCCGGTCGGCGGACTGGGCCGACGCACCGGGCCACGGTCGTCATCGCGTTCACGCCACCCGAAGTCAGCGCACCGTCGACGCCGACCGCGGCCGCCTTCTTCTCCAGTCTCTCAATTGGCACTCCATCATGATCCTGGCTAGCGGTAGCGAGCGACCTCATACCGCCAAGCAGAGCATCTCACGCTGAGGGGGTCCGGCCGGACCCCCTCGTTGCGTTCGGCATAGCCTCCGGGTTGCTGAGACCCGCCAAGGAGGCGATGGGCGATTACGCCACCCTACTCCGCGATCAGGTGACCCTTACCTGCCGCGATCTGCTTACCCCGCTGGGTCGACGGGTGGCGGTGCTGTTCACCAGGCCCACGGCCGCATCCTTGCTCCTGGGCTGGCCGTCTTGGACCCCGCCCTGCCGCCGGAACTGGCCGGGCGAACACCACTCGCCATTGCATGGCAGCGCTTCGGCCAGGCCCTGGACGCCTTCATCGACCGCCAGGTGCTTGCTGCCTGAGACTTGATCTGGTCGTGAACATCATCCCGAGCAAGGCGACCCAGCCAGGAGGCAAACTGACCGTGGCTGGCGACGACGCGCAGCGGCGGCGCTGCCTGCGGCAGCAGTGCCTGCCATTCACCGAGAAGCGCCGATATTCGTGGGGCGCCTCCGGTGGCAGCTCCGCTCGGCCTGTGAGGAGATTGTGGGCGAGCTTGATGCCGACGTCGAAGTTCAAGGTCACATGCATGCCACCACGCGCCAGATGCAGCGCGGCGAGCAGGTGTGCCTCGTTCGGCATGTTCAAGCGCAGCGCGAGCGGGCAGCGCAGCATGTCCTCACCGACGGTCCCCCACAGCCGACCCAGCACCACCTCCGGCTTGCGCTGAGAGTCGACGAGCTCGGCCAGGGCACGGTCGGACACGTCGGTGGATGCGACCTGGCTGGCCGCGGCGTGGATGACTCGCAGCACGTCATCCCGGAGTTCGAACCCGCATGGCAGCGACGCGGGGCCCCCCGCCGATGCCTGCTTCCGAGAAGATGCCGGATTCGGTCATCTGCATCCCTGTGCGAACTATGCTTATGGCGCATAATCAGCTATACAGCTTATTGTTATTTATATGCCCTTGACCCCGTAAGACGAAAGTAAGACGCTTCACTCATAGAGTGGCAGGGGCGCTTGCCCAGGTGCCGATCTGTACTGACCGCCGTGATGTTCGCCGATCGGTCCAGCGGCTGGGCTGGGAGGGTGCCCCTCAGATCGGGGGGGCGTATGAGCCTGTTCGACGGTGACGGCTCGTTCCTCTACGAGCTGAGTCCGGCCGATCGCGGGATGCTGTTGGGCCTCGGCTCGCCGCGGAGCTACCGGCCGAGAGAGCCGATCCTGCACGAGCACGACCGGACGAGCTTCGTCGTCGTCGTTCGCTGTGGCTGGTCGATTGTCTCCGTCTCCACCAAGCGGGGAACTCCGCTGATCCTCGCCTTGCGAGGGCCCGGCGACCTCGTCGGCGACATGGCCGCGGTCGACGGGCGTCCACGGAGCGCCTCGGTGGTTGCGCTCGGTGCCATGGACGGGATCGTCATCCAGGGCGACCGCTTCCGAAGCTTCCTCGCTGCCCGGCCGAAGGCGAACTCCCTGGTGATGCAGCAGCTCACGGGGCGCCTGCGGAACTCGGACAGCGAGCGCCGGTCGCTGGCCTCCCTGACGGTGCTGGAGCGCCTCGCGGCACGGCTGGTCGAGCTGGCGGAGCGCGCGGGGACCCGGCAAGGGGATGCCGTGGTTATCGACCTCCCGCTGCCCCAGCACGACCTGGCCGCGGCGGTCGGGTCCACCCGGGAGGCGGTCGCCAAGGCCCTCAGGATGCTGCGGGAGCAGGGCGTGGTGCGCACCGGCCCACGGCGGTTGACCGTGGCCGACCTCGACGTGCTGAGCGCGCTCGCCGGCGGCGGTTGACGGCAAACCGGCACGGCCGGAAGAAATCCTGCCCGAGTGTGAAATCGGCCACATCGCCGTTCCCCGTGCCTGAGTAGAGTCGGCGCGCCATGGGACGGAGGTGGGAACGCGTTGCAGGGTGAAGCGGTGGGGCGCCTGATCGTGAACGCGGACGTCCGCAGATCCAGCGAATTCAACGACCGCGCCAAGATCCGCGTGCGGAAGGTGCTGTACTCGGTCTTCGACGCTGCGTTCGCGGCGGTCGGCGTCGGCCGCCAGGACCGACACCAGGAGGACCGTGGGGATGGGATCCTCGCGGCCCTGAGCCCGGAGGTGCCGCCGGCCCGCATGGTCGGGCCCTGGGTCGACAGGCTCTACCAGGGCCTCCGGTCGGAGAACGAGGATCGCGCGGTGCCGGTCCGCCTGCGGGTCGCGATGCATGTTGGCCCTGTGGCCGACGACGGCCGTGGCCTGGTCGGAAGGGCAGTGGACCTCACCTGCCGACTGTGCGACAGCGAGGCCCTCAGGCTGACCCTAGAGGCGGCCGGCCGGTACCACCTAGTGCTCGCCGTCTCGGACTACCTCTACGAGTCCACCGTCAGCAACGGCGGGGAGGCGATCGAGCCGGAGCACTACCTTCCGGTCCAGGTCGTCGCCAGGGAGACGAACGCGGCCGCGTGGGTGCGGGTCCCCGGGCTCACGGTCCCGCCGGTGCCGGCGGCACGCGAACGCGAGGAGGCACCGTTCCGCCGCGCGCCGGCGGACCCGTTCAAGGACGAGGCCGATCCCGCCGCCGCGCAGGGCGCCGCCGACGACTACCGCGCGGCGCGATCGTCGACCACTCGTGGTCGCGCCCACGGGCTCGAGGACCGCGCGGGCCGCGGCGGCGGGCGGCCGGCGGGAGGGCCGAGCGATCTCCGGATCGACACCCACGGCGGGGAGAGCTACGTGTTCAACCGGACGGAGATCTACGACGGCCATTTCGGCCGCCTCTACGACGCGGCGCCGCCCGGGCGGCGCGGCGACAACCGACCGGAAGGCGAGTCATGAGCGCCGACGACGACGCCGGGCGGGCGGAGCCCGAGCAGGATCACGGCGGCGACGACCGGCAGCAGCCGAGACGCGGCCAGGAGCGGCAAGGCCGCCAGGAGCGCCAGGGCCCGGCCGGGGACAGGGATGGCGGCAAGGACAAGGACAAGCCCGCTGAGAGCCCTGAGCAGGCACGGGAGCGGGAGGAGCAGGAGGCCCGGGAACGCGAGGGACGGGAACGCGAGGAGGCACGTTTCCGCGGCGCCCGGCAGGACCCGTTCAAGGACGAGGCCGACGCCGCCGCCGCGCAGGGCGCCGCCGACGACTATCGCGCGGCGCGGACGTGGACCGTTCACGGTCGCACCTATGTCCTCGAGGACAGCATGGTCCGCGGTGGACACTTCGGCGACGTCTACAACCAGCTCCTACTGCGCGCGGCGGCGCCGCTGCTCGCCGGCCCGGTGCCCGACGAGGAGCTGCGGGTACTGCGCGACGTCCACTGCGAGCCCGACGGCTACGAGGCGATGCGGAAGGCCCTGGAGAATTTCAGGGTCCTGGTGCTGTGCGGCGAGCCCGGCAGCGGCCGCTCCTCCACGGCATTGCGCCTGCTCGCCGGCCTGACCGGCGGCCAGGTGTCGCGGCTGGACCCGGGCACCGACCTGACCGAGCTGCCCGAGGACGACGTCAAGGAGCGGCACGGCTACCTCCTGGAGCCGGACGGGGCGCACACGGCTGGACAGCCGACCGGGATGCACCTCGACCGGCTCCGGTCCCTGCTCGCCACCCGCAAGTCCTACTGCGTGCTGCTCGCGGATGGCATCCCCGCGGCGGACCTCCCGCAGGGACGGTACGGGCGCCCGTGCCCGCCGCCGGCCGCCAGCGCCGTGCTGCGGAGCCATCTTCAGCACCTGCTCGAGGGCCGCGACGACGCCGTGGAGGCGGCGCTGGCGACCGCCGACCGCGCCGACGTGCGGCAGGCGCTGGGCCTCGACGAGCTGCGCCCGCGGGAGGCGGCCTGGCTGGCAGAGCTGCTCGCGGGCCACCATCGCGAGCAGGATAAGCTCTCGGAGCAGGGCAAGCTGGAGGAGCAGGGCAAGCTGCCGGAGTTGGAGCAGGACCTGCTGGCCAGGTGCCGGGAGCTGGTCCCTAGGCAGGTGCACGCCTGGTTCGCCGGCGTCGACCGGGCCAGCTCGCTGGCGGAGGTCCTGCCGTCGCTGCGCGCCGCGGCGTTCCGGATCGCGCTGGCGGTCTTCAACGGCGCCTCCTACGACCTCGTCGCCGAGGCCGGCGAGCTGCTTGCCTGGGAGCTGGCGGTCACCCTCGACCCGGACAGCACGCCCGGGAGGCTGCTGTTCGCCGACGAGCTCGAGGGGTGGCTGCTGGCCGCCCGCGCAACGCTGGAACACGAGCAGGAGGCCGTCGGCTCCGCCAAGGTGCCGGTCCGCACGGTCCGCTTCCTCGGCGACCGCCTCGCGCCGGCGGTCCTGGAGTACCTCTGGGCACGGCACCACAACGTCCGCGGGCCGGTGATCCGTTGGCTGCAGGGGCTTTGCGCGGACCCGCGCCCCCAGGTGTGGGGACGGGCGGCGCTGGCGGCCGGCGCCTTGGCCGCCAAGGACTACACCCACACCTTCGAGGAGCTGGTCCCGCCGATGGCGGGGACCTCCAGGGTCCGCCAGCAGATGTTCGCCGCGATCGCGACCGACCAGGCCGCCCGGTCGGAGGCGGTACGGCAGGCGGTCAAGGCGCGGGTCCGCGACTGGGGCCGCGGCGGCGGCGCCGAGCTTCGCCGGACCGCCGCGATGGTGCATGGCTTCGGGCGGGTCGCCGGCTCGACCGCCGCCTCGCTCACGGAGCTGGCGCGGATCGCCACCTGGGAGGACGGGATGCTGCTGAACGTGGTCGGCTTCAGCGTCGTCCAGCTCCTCGGGGCGGGTGACCGGCAGGTGGTGCTGGAACGGATCGCCGACTGGATCGAGGACGACCGGCGGGACCGGGTGGACCTTGGCCTGGTCAGCATCATCCGCATGGCCCACACCAGCACGGACGACGTCCGGGACCCGGAGGTCGCGGGCGACCTTGAGCCGTACGGCCAGTGGCCGTTACCGATCGCGCTGGTCGCTGCCAAGCCGGACCTCGCGGAGATGGTGGCCTACCTGCTGCGCCGGGCGCTCGAGACGCCGCGCTCCCGGGAGCCGGCACTCGACGCGGTCGCCGACTGGGCGGCACGCGCAGCCGACGGCGGGTACGCGGACCCGCTGGTGGGGTTCCTTCCCTGCCTGATCGGCGACCGCGACGACGCGGACCGCCTGCGTTGGATGGTCCGCAGGCTCGCGCACGACCCGGACGACCCCTTGGACAGAGGCGTCGCCCGGAGGATCTGGTTCTCGCTCGAAGAGGAGAGGGTCTGATGGAGGAGCGCGCGGTGGAGGACCGGCGACCGCAGGAGGGCCCGCGGCCATGGGGAGACCGGCGGCCAGCCGAGGAGGCCCGGCCGGGGAGGGGCCACCGGCTGCCGGGGCCGTTCCTGCGGGTATATGGCCCGGAGGGCAAGGGGCCGCGCCCGGAGAACGCGGTCGTCGCGTCGGTGCTCTACTATCGGCGAGGCGGGTACACGGTCCTGTGGCCCAACCGGGGCCCCGAGCACCACGGGAGGCCGTCGCCGCTGGCGCGCCCGTACTCGGTGGTCGAGGTCGCCCTCGGCAAACACCGGTCCTCCTTCGCGATGGAGCTGCCCGCCGTCGGCGGGGCCGCGTTCTTCCAGACCGAGGTCGACGTGACGTGGGAGGTGGTCGATCCCCACCTGGTCGCCCAAGCCCAGGTGCGGGACGTGGCCGAGCTGATCGAGCCGGAGCTGAAGGACCGGCTGCGCGAGGTCTCCTGGCGGTTTCGGATCACCCAGGCGGTTCGGGCCTACGCCGCCATCCAGGAGCGGATGCGCTCGGGCGAGTGGGAGCCGCTGGGGCGGGACATCGGGCTGCGGACGCGGGTGTATGTCCGCGTCGATCTGGACGCCAGGACGATCGACCAGGCGAAGGAGTCCGAGGACGAGGAGCGCGAGGACGATCGGGTCGCCCGGCGGACGACCAGGTTCCGGGAGCTGATCGAGGCCGGCGACTACGCCCAGTTCGCGCACATGATGGCCAGCAAGCCCGACAACGCCGAGGCGATCCTGCAGATGCTGCGGGAGGAGCGCCGCGCCGACCGGCGGGAGGCCCAGGAATTCGTCCTGCACATGATCGAGCAGGGCATGATCGAGCCCCGCCATGTCAGCGACCAGACGCGGGCGGTGATCGACTACGTGCGGGAGTCGTCGGGCCGGTTCCTGGAGCTCGACGTGAGGCGGATCGGTCGGCCGCGCCCCGCGGCGCGGCCCGCGCCCCGCGCGCTGCCCGGCCCCGCCCACGACGAGGGCCCGCAGCCGTGGGACGAGTTCGACCCCTCGGACGTCCACGACGACGGCGCCCCTCGGGACGACCGGGACCGGGACCGGGACCGGGACCAGGACCAGGACCGCGACCGCGACCGGGACCGGAGCTGGGACCGCGGCCGGGACAGTTCAGGCGGCGGGTCCGGCGGTGAGCAGGGAAGCTGGAGCGACGCCTTCGAGAGCTGGGCGGACCCGTGACGCCCCAGCCCGTACCGGCCGCCGGGGCGGGGGGCGCCGCTGAGCCGGACGACTTGGGCGCCGGTGCCCGCTTCGTCGCCGAACAGCTGCTCGCCAGCGTGCGCGAGGACATCGGCAGGGCGGACGCCAAGGCCGCGATCCTGCTCTCCGGCGCCCTCGCCGGACCGGTCGTGCTGCTGTCATGGCGCAGCAACGGAGCCTTCCCGAGCTCGGTGCCCGGGATCTCGGCGCTGTCGGCGGGTGCCTGCTGCTGGCTGCTGGGCCTCACCGCGTTGGTCGCCGCGCTCCTGCCCCGGATGACGACAGCGCGCCGCGGCCCCGGGATCACGTTCTTCAAAGACCTGAGCGAGGGCCACGACCTCGCGTCGCTCATGTCGTGGATGGAGGCGGCTGGCCGGGACCCGACCGACTGGCTGCTCGTCCGGGCACGCGACGCCAGCCTGATCCTCGCCGCCAAGTACTGCTGGATCCGTCGAGGCGCAGCCGCGCTCGCGTTGGGCCTGATCGTCGGCCTCACGGGAGCGCTGGTCAGATGATCTCGGCGGCAACGAGTTGGGGGAAGCCGTGAAGCAGCACAGCCGCCGCTGGCGGATCGTTGGCCGCACGCGGGAGGGCCGGTCCCGGCCGGCGTGCGGAAGGCCTGGCAGGTTCGCCGGGGCGCGGGCGGCCGTGCGCGCGGTGGTCCTGCCCGCGGCGCTGGTCGCCGCGGCGCTGGTCGCCGCCGCGCTGTCCGTCGGCGCGGTGTCGCCGATGCCGCCCGCGCAGCCGCTGTCGGCCGTCGGGACCGGCACGGCGGCGACCAGCGCCGCGACAGAAAGCGCGGGTGACGGCGCCGAATCAGCGATCCCGCCGGTCGACTTCGCCGTGGTGGTCGACGAGTCCGGCAGCCTCACCGCCGACGACGTGGCCAACGAGAAGGCCGCGGTCGCGCTGGTCGCCCAGAGCGACCCCTCCAGGCAGTCCCGCGCCATCGTGATCGGCTTCGGCGGCGAGGCGCCGGGGCACTCCCCGGTCGACGAGGTCTGCCCGCTCACCGTCCTCGACCGGGCCGGACGCCAGGCGCTCGGCGGCTGCCTGGACGAGCTGCACCGGCGCGGGCCGACCGAGGGCAACGGGACGGACTTCCCGGCCGCGATCCGCCAGGCCACCCGCCGGCTCACGGCCGCGGGCGGGCCGGACACTCCCAAGCTCATCTTCCTGCTCACCGACGGCAAGCTGGACGTCTCGGACAGCCCCTCGTACGGCACCGACCTGGCGAGCCGCAACGCCAACGGCGCCCAGAGCCTCGACGACGAGCTGGGCAAGGCCCGCGACGCCAAGGTGCAGGTCTGGCCGCTGGGATTCGGCAGCCAGCCCGACCCGACCCAGCTCCAGCACATGGCCGCCGGCGGGGACCAGCTCGGCTGCAGCAACCTGCCCTCGGCACGACCGCGGATGCGCGTGGTCAAGGGCTCGGCCGAGGTGAGCGCGGCCGCCCAGCAGGCGTTCGCCTGGGCCCGCTGCCTGGGGATCAGCACCGGCTCGCACGGCATACCCCCGGTGGACCTGCGGGTGACCATCCCGCCGGTCGCCACCGACGGCGCCATCACCGTGGTCAAGCAGGACCCCGCCGTGGTGGTGCGCTACTACGACCCGGACAACCACCTAGTGCCAACCTCCGGCGAGTTCGACGGGTCCCGCTTCGAGGCCAGCGGGCAGGACAGCCCGGTGGAGGCGCTGCAGATCACCGACCCGGTACCGGGGACGTGGCGGGTCAACCTCTCGGTCCCCGACGGGCACCCCAAGCGGGTGGCCAGCGTCAGTGTGATCTGGAAGGGCGTGCTGCGCTCCTCCCTGACGCTGACCCCGGCCGCGCCGATCGCCGGGGAGCGCACTGTCGTGCAGATGCGGCTGCAGACCCGAAGGGGCGTCGTGATCACTGACCCCGAGCAGCTCAGGGGAATCACCGTCGGCGTCGAGCTCAGCGGCCCCAGCATCGCCGAGCCGATCCACGTCCCGCTCCACGACGACGGGCAGGCGCCCGACGACCGTGCCCATGACGGCAGCTTCGCCGCGTACCTGACCGTGCCGGACACGGCGACCGGCAACGTGGACCTGCTGGGCGAGATGCTGGCGCAGGGCGTGACCGGCGACCGCCGCCCGTATCCCACCCAGATCGTGCCGCGGCCACCGCGGCTCATCGCTAAGGCGATCCTGGACGACCACGCCGTCCACCCCGGCGCGAGCGTCCGCGGTACCCTGACGGCACGCAACAACGACACCTCGCCGCACACCCTCGGGCTGGTCGTGATGGACGCCGGTCCCCGGCCGATCTCGGTGGAGGGGGTGTCGTTCACGGTGCGGCCCGGCGCCGACGTGCAGCTCCCGTTCAAGGTCCTGTACGGCAAGGGCGTGCCGCTGGGGCCCTCCAGCGGCCGGATTTCGGTGGTCGACCGGTCGGACGCCGACCGGGAGCTGAGCAGCACCTTCCTCACGGTCACCGTGAAGCGGCCCCCGACATGGCTGGAGCGCTGGTGGTGGGCGCTCCTGGCGGGCGTGGCCGTGGTGGCCCTGGCGGTGTGGGCGCTGCTCGCGTGGCTCCAGGTCCACCGGGAGCGGGTCGGGGCGGGCGACCTCGAGCTGGTGCTCCGGCACGGCAACCGGGTGGGCACCCCGCTGCGGACCGGGCGCGACCCCGGCAGGTGGTACCGTTTCGAGATCGTCGACAGGGCGTCCGACCCGCGCCTGGAACGCCGGAAGCTGGGGTCCTACTGGGTGCGCCGCGTCGGCGACGGCAGGGTCACGCTGCGGACCCCTGGCCGCAGGAAGCTGTTCCGCCCGCGCCTCGGCGAGCCGCTGCAGCTGGGCGAGGACCTGGAGCTGCTGGTCCGGGACTTGCGTGCGGGCCGGTCCGGGGCCAACGCGCGCCGGAATCAGGCCAGGCGACCCCGGACCCAGCCCGAAGGCGGGCGCTTCCCGTCCAGGCTCCGCCGCCCCGGGGGCACGGCGCCGCCTGCCAGGCGCAACGGGGACGGTGGCTTCGCGGGCGACGCCGGCGGCGTCGGCTCCGCGTCCCACGAATACCATCCCGACCTCTGACCGCCAGGACCTCTGACGCAGGCACGTATTCGAAACCAGACCCCGCATCGAGGGGGGACGCCAGATGACGATGAGGATCTATCAGCCGATGCTGTACGTCGGCCTGGGTGGTACAGGCTGCCTGATCGGCGCCGAGCTCGAGCGCCGGCTTCGCGCGGAGCTGTGCGGCCCGGACGGCACCGCGATCACCAACGGCGACCAGCGGGCCCGCTTCCAGCTCCCGGACTGCCTACAGTTCCTGTACGCGGACTTCAGCGACTCCGAGCTAAGCCGGCTGCCGCACCTCAGCGCCCAGGGGCCGGAGCGGGCGGCGTTCGCGCGCACCGCCCGGGCCGCCCACGACCTCCTGCCGCACCAGGACAGCTCGGTCCAGGTCACCCAGATGCTGCGCATCGCGCTGGACGAGGAGGTGTCCGGCTGGCTGCCGCCGTACGAGGGCGAGCCCAAGGTCGCGCCGCTGTCCAGCGGCGCGGGCCAGCTCCCGACCGTCGGCCGGGCCGCGCTGTTCGCCACGCTGCGGTACGGCCCCGAGCCGGTGCTGGCCTCGATCAGGCAGACCGTCGACGCCATCGGCCGCGCCGGCGGTGACCTGCGGGAGCTGGGCGGGCAGCGGTTGCGTGGCTGCGACGTGTTCGTCGGCTTCTCCGTCGCCGGCGGCACCGGCGGCGGCATCTTCTACGACTACCTGCACCTGCTGGGCCACGCGTTCCACACCGCCCATCTGGAGGGGGTGAAGATCTACCCGCTGGTGGTGATGCCGTCGGCGTTCCCGCCCGAGCGCGGCGGCGGGCGGGAGGCCGAGCTCAACGCCGCCCGTGCGGCCGTCGACCTGTTCCGGCTGGTGGACGACCAGAACGTGCCAGACGCCAGCTCGGACCTGGGTCACGTCGAGCACAAGGGGTCGCTGCAGGTGAAGTATCCGGAGATGCATCCGGTGCGGCTGCGAACCTCGACCGTGCAGACGGCGTTCCTGTTCAGCCGCACCGCCGGGATCAGGCCCGACGACCTGCGCCGTTCGATCGTGTCGCTGGTGATGTCGTTGATCAGCACCGAGCTGGACGACAGCGACCCGCGGGGTCCCGCCGACGACGACTACCAGACCTTCGCCGCGAGCTTCGTCAACAAGGGGATCCAGCGGGCGGCCCGGGCGAGCTCGGGCATCGGTCACCGGGGGGTGTCCACCAGCCTGGTCGCGTCCATGACGGTCCCGACCGACGAGCTGGGGGAGATCTTCGCGGCCCGGGTCCTGGCCGCCGCGGTCCGCCAGCTGGCCGACGGCCCCGTGGACGCCCGCCAGGACGACCCGCAGCGGGTGCGGGCGATGTTCGAGGCCTCGAACATCGGGCCGTTGTGGACCCGTGAGGGCCTGCCGGTCCCGTTGCCCGACCCGCTGCCCCGCGGGAGCAGGGAGATCGGCCAGGCGCTGCATGACCGGATCGGCGACATGGAGAACCTGCTCCAAGACCTGGACCGGCGGACCGCCCGCTCCTGCGCGGAGCTGGCTGACGCCTTCACCCCGTGGCAGGGCGCCGAGCGCCTGCTGGAGCGAACCGACCTGTTCGAGCTGGAGCGCGTGGTCAACGGCGTGCGGGGCGCCAAGGACCCGGTGCTCGAGCTCGGCTTCGCCGGGATGCTTGACAACCGCCGCGAGGAGCCGGTCCGGCGGCCGGGGGTCGGGCAGGCCGCCCCCGCCGTGCCGCGCATCCGCCGGCGGGTCGGTGGCGCGATCCGCGCGCGCTGGGGGGACCCCGACGTGGTCGCCGCGGTCGAGGAGCAGGACGCCTGGTACGAGTGGCGGACGCGCAAGCTGTGGCATCACCACTGGCGGCAGCAGGAGCCCCGCTGGCGGTCGCGCCTCAACCAGCTCCGCGGGGAGCTGGTGGGCATCGTGGCGGCCTTCCGCCAGCATGCCGAGAGCGAGAGAGAGTCGTTCAGGCGGCGGGTGCGGGAGCTGTACCTCGACCGGACGGGCGTGTCCTACCTGCTCCCTCCGCAGACGAACCTGAAGGGACTCTACGATGGGCTGATGGCTCGGCTGCTGAAGGACGCTGGCCTGGGCGAGAAGGGCGAGGGCGAGGGTGCCCTGCTGCTGCGGATCGTCAGCGGCGAGCAGTGGAAGCGGGCCTTCGAGGTCGGGCGGCGCGACCCGCAGGCCGCGGTGTCGCTGGTCAAGAAGGTGCTGGAGGAGCAGATCCAGAAGCTGTTCGCCGAGGGCCCGCTGGGCGAACGGCCGCTGCTGCCCTCCCTGGACCTGCTGCTCCGTGCGGAGGCGGGCGACGGAGCGGCCGCCGAGCAGGTGAGCAAGCAGGCGCGCGACCAGTTCCGCTTCAAGCTGGCGGCCCTGCTCCCCGGCGGCTTCACGCCGGAGGGGGACGGGCTGCTGCGGATCCTGATCGTGTACCCCGCCGCCATCCAGACGGAGGATCGGGTCAGGAAGTTCCTCGAGCAGGAGCTGCAGCTTCCCAGGGACGAGCGGCGCGAGATCGACTACCGGGCCGGTTCCACGCAGTCCATCACCGTGGTGATGTTCCGCAGCCAGATGAGCCTCACGCAGGTGCCCGAGGTGCGAAACGTGCTGCAGCTGTGGGCCCGCAGCGCCGCGGCGGAGGGGCCGGGGGACGTGCTCCAGTGGCGCCAGCGGCTCGGCTACCAGGACGAGTGGCTGGTCAGCACCGAGCGCGACCGGGTCCACATCCTGCACCGCCTGCTGTCCGCCATGTGGAACGGTCAGGTCGAGGTGTCCAGGCCGGCCGCCAGCCCGGACTCGGTGCGGATCCGGCTGCGGGAGAGCGGGACCGGCACGATGACGCTCAAGCTGGACCAGTACGACCGGGGCCTGTCGAGCTGGACGAGCCTGCTCAGGGCCTACGAGCGGTGGGCGCTGCTCGACGCCGGGGGGATCACCGAGGAGTTCTGCAAGGTGCTCATGACGGCCGCGCCAAGGGGCCTCAGCACCTCCCCGAGCGATCCGCACCCGCTGTTCCGGACGTTCGTCGACCAACTGCCGGCGAAGCAGGTGGCGCTGCTCGACGGCCTGGCGGCGGAGCTGGGCGCAGACAGCGAGGAGTGGATCCGGCCGCTGCGGCGGTTCTGGGCCGACACGCTGCCCGCCGCCCTGGACCTGCCCTTCCCCTCCGCCAGGCCGTTGATGCACCGGACGCTGCGCGGGCTCGACGCGGCCCTGCGCTCCCCGAGCGGCCGCGCCGGCTCGGGGTCGCACCGGCCGGCGCCGGAGAACGGGGAGCCGCCACAGCCGGGTGGCGACCACGTCCCCGGTCTCGATGGCGAGGCGACCTCCCAGGCGCCGCCCGACGGCCCGCACGACGTGGACCGCGAGCCCTGGGACCGCCGGCCCGACCCCGTGCCCGAGCCGGAGCCGTGGGAGGGAGGGCCGCGGTGAGCGCCTGGGAGAAGGCGGGGCCGGTGGTCGTGCTGGACCTGCGCGACGACGACCCGGCGATGACCGGCGCCACCGGCCTGCGCGCCTCCGTGGAGGCCGCCTTGCGGGAGGAGGACCAGCCCGATGCTTGGCCGGAGCGCTTCCTGGTCGTGGACCGGGCGACCGCGCTGGTCGAGCACCAGGATGCCTACGAGCGCGTCCTGTCGTACGGGTCCCACGGCTCGGCCCGGCTGCTCTGCCTGGCCCTCAGCCTGCCGGGGGAGGCGGTCGGCGAGGTGGCCGCCAGCCCGTGGGTGCTGCGCCTGCCGGCGCTGCTCCGGTCACCGAACGTGGCGGTGCTGTGGGTGGGCGACCTGCGGCCCGGCCGCCTGCCGGGCATGCACCCGCTCGACGCCGCGGGGGCGTCGGACGATCCTGGAGCGCTCCGTGCGCTGGTGGACCTGCTGCGGGGGCACGAGCTGTTCGACGAGGTGCTGCGGGCGGTGGGCACGGGCTCCGACGGGGTGGCCGTGCCGGCCCTGCGTATGCTCGAGCTGGATCTCGGCGACGAGGCCAAGGACAGGGCGTACCGGCAGGCGCTGGTCGCGTTCGCCGGCGACCAGGACGAGCGGCCGGCGGCCGGCGGCCGCGTCGAGGACCTGCCCGAGCCGCTGCTCCGGCTGGTCGATCCGGGGCGCGCCGCCGATGCGTGGGTGTGGCAGCGTGCCGGAGGCAGGGCCGACCAGGAGTACAGGCGGTGCGACCGCGCGGTCGCCGACGCCGAGAGCGTCTACGTCGCCATGCGGGGATGGACCGGCCTGCTCGGCCCCGGCCGGCACGGTGAGGACGCGTCCTCGTGTCTGGAGGAGGCGGCCAGCGGCCTGAGCGCGTACCGGGCGCTGGTGGTCCGGGCGCTCCAGGACAGTGACAGCAGTCCCGGCCTGCCGCCGGAGCGGCGCGAGCGCCTCGCCAGGCTGGGCATCGACCCGCCGCACGCGGCCGAGCTGTCCCGGGAGCAGGTGGGCACCGGGCTCTGGGAGTACCTGCTGCGCCTGCTCGAGGACCGGGTGCCGCTGCGCTCGGCGGTCGCGCTGCTGACCCGCCTGGCCGCGCGCATCGCGCCTGGCGGCAGCGCCGCACGCCTGGCCGACCTGGAGGAGGGATGCCCCGCCGAGCTGGCGGGGGAGGTCTCCGGCGCCGGGCCCTTCAGCGTGCGTGGCTCCGCCCCGACACAGCTGGCGGGGGCCTTCGCCGCCGCCGCCCTTGCCGCCATGGCCCCGGGATGGGGTCTGGTCTCCGGGCTGGTGCTGGCCGTGGCCCAGGGCGGGCTGACGCTGCTCGCCGATGCACGCCGCCCCAACCGGACCGCCGGCCGCGAGGTGGACGGTGGGTCCTCGACCGGCGCGCTCGCCCAGACGCTCGCCGGCGCGGCCGGGGCGCTGGGCGGGGCGCTGCTGGCCGCGACCAGGGGCGTGCCACCGTGGGCCGGGCTGCTCGCCGTGGCCGCCGGGCTGATCCTGGCGGTCGGGTTGGCGCTGCACCGCTGGACCGCCGCGGTCGACCTCTGGTGGTCCCAGACCGGGGCTGGCGAGGCGCGCGAGGCGCTGCTCGGCGCGGAGAGCGTCCTGGCCGACGCGGTGCGGGACGACTGGCTCGCCGCCAATGCGCGGCTGTACGGCTCCGACGGCGCCCGCGCCGTCGCCGGCCTGCTGCGCCGGCTGGCGGACGTCGCCCACGCGGTGGCGGCCCAGCCCAGCTTCGAGGCGTATGCCGCGGCGCCCGCCGGCGGGCACGCGACGCCGGTGTGGCTGGAGCGGGCGCCGGGGGAGGCCGGCCCCGAGCTAGTCGGCACGCTGGTCGGCGATCTGGCCGAGGCCGCCGTGGTGACGCTCTATCCGTTCTGGGGCGTCGTCGAGGGCAGCCCCGGCGAGACGCGGAGCGTGCCGGTCGAGGAGCGCTTCGGGGAGCTCCTGGCCGTCAGCAGGCGCGTCCTCACGCGCCACGGGCTCGCGCACCCGCCTCCGTTCATCCGCTACCCGGAACGGCGCGCGACACCGCCGATCCTGCTCGACGTGGGCGGCGACCGCCTCGCCCAGGTGCTGCGGGCCGGCGACGCCCCGGAGGGCGTGGTGCCCTTATGCACCGCCGAGCAGGCGCGGCTGGTCAGCCGCGACCCCAACGCCGCGTGCTGGATCCGGTTCGCCCCGGACTCCAGCCGCGTGGCCGCCGACGCCTCGGCGGTCCCGGTGGGCGCACCCTGGCGCGGCGCAGGGCCGACCTCCAGACCGCCGGGGGCGGGTGGCGGCGAACCGCCCTGGGCCGGAGCCGACGACCTGCTGTGGACGTCGTCGGGCCAGTTCGCCGGGGTGCTGCGTCTCACCCCCGTCCGGCGGGACGCGCTGGCGGTTGTCCGGCCACGGCAGGAGCGCGTCGGTGAGCGCAAGCCATGAACGGCAGCGCACCGTACCAGCACGCGGTCATCGAAGTCATCGAACAGGAGGCGCCTAGCATGCCGCAGGACGGGAGGAGGCCGTCCCACCAGCGCGGCAAGGGGCGCGGCGAGCTGTGCTTCCGCACCCCGGGCGGGCTCCAGGCGCAGTACCCGGCCGTCGTCGGGCCGGACGAGCACCACCGGGCCGACGGCCCCTTCCGCCGGCGGACCGTGCGGCTGGCCGAGGGCTGGGAGGTCGTGCAGCGCCGCCTCCCACGAGAGGCGGCCACCGCCGAGGCCAGCGACCTGTTGGAGCGGGAGATCCGCGGAGCGCTCGTCGTCTTCAGGGCGTACCAGGACAGCCGGCACGCCGTCCTGTTCCCGATGCTCGCCGGGTACGACCTCGACGCCGACGAGCCGTTCGTGCTCTACCCCGAGCGATCCTTCACGCCGTTGCCGTCGCTGGCCGGCAGCGCCAGCCTCGACCAGCAACGCGGGATCGGGCGCGACCTGGTGCTGATGGTGCGGCTGCTCGAGGGCGTGGGCCTGGTCCACCGGGGACTGTCACCCGCCACGCTCGGATGGGAGAACGGTCGCATCCGCCTGCTCGACCTGTCCGGCCAGGCCAGGGTGGGCCGACCCCGCACCCCATTCGGTCAGCCCCCCTGGGCCTCCCCCGAGCAGCGGGCCGGGGTCGGCGACGCCGACGCCAGGGATGCGTTGTGGAGCGTCGCCCAGCTGATGTACTACCTGCTTTACGGACGGCCGGGAGACGCCGACGGGATGGCGCCCGAGTTCGGCGAGGACCGCACCGTCGCCCCGGTCCTGGCTCCGGCCTTTGCGCCCCGGGCCGAGCAGCGGCCCCGCCCCGGGGCGCTGCTGCCGCTGCTCGCCTGCCCGGACCCCTTCCAGCTCGACCCGCCGCTTCCCGACCCGCTCGACCCTGGCCGCCAGGAGTTCGACCGCCAGCTCGCGACGAAACGGCGAGACCTGGGGCTGCCGCCGCCGGCCATGGTGGTGCCGAACCGCCAGCGGGGCGCCGGCGCCGCCGGAGGCGGACGGCGGGGCCGGTGGCCGTTCGGCGGGTCGCGGGGGAGGGGGGCGCGATGACCGTCGACGGCCAGGGGGCCGAGCCGGGCGTCGTCCTGTGCCCCTACTGCCTCGATCCCGTGCGGTACGACCCGGCCGCCCTGTACACGCTCGACAGCAGCAACCGCTACCAGAAGCTGACCTCCAGGCGGGGCGCCAACCCCTACCACGTCGACGACGAGCTTCGCCGTGCCTTCCAGCGATGCCCGGGCGCCTCGGACGTCGGCGAGCACTACATCCCCGTCCCGTACCTGACCCACGGCCGGCCGCTCACCGTGGCGATGGTTGGCAGCTCGTCAACCGGCAAGACGCACCTGCTCACCGCGATCCTCGCCCAGATCATCAGGGGCGGGCTGGACGACCACGGCCTGAAATGGCGGTCGGTCAACGCCGCGATGCATGCCCGGTTCCGGGAGCGGCAGGTGCAGCCCCTGCAGCGCGGCGAGGTACTGTCCGCGACCCACCAGCCCACCTTCGCGGACTTCGCGGACGCCCTGCTGATCAGCGGGCCGGGCTTCACCTGCCCGGTAGCGTTCTTCGACCTCGACGGGGAGAGCCTCACCCGGACCGACCGGACGACCCGCTTCCTGGCCGGCGTCGACGCGTTCGTCTTCGTGGTGGACCCGCTGCTGGCGCTGCGGCTGCCGCAACTCGACCAGCTTCGCGAGCGTCTCGGTCTGCGGGTGAGCGAGCTGGGCGACCCGGCCTTCGCCACCGTGCTCGACCGCATCCCGCGGACCGGGAAATACCTGGACGTGACCGCGGCACTGGTGGTCAGCAAGAGCGACCTGATCCGCTTCGACCCTCCGGCGGACGAGTGGCTGTCGGAGCCGAGCCAGGCGCCGCTCTCGCCCCGGCTGGTCCGGCGGGAGAGCCGCGACGTCTACGCATTCCTCCAGCATCACGGCGGGACCCCGTGGCTGCGCCCGTTCATGGACTGCAAGCGATGCACCCTGCACTTCGCCTCCGCCACCGGGGCGCAGGCACGAGACTCCTCGTTCCCCCGGGGCGTGCGGCCTCGCCGGGTCCTCGAGCCGCTGCTCGCCATCTTCGCCATGAACGGCCTGCTCGGAGCGGGGGCCGCGGACCCCGTGGGGCTCTGAGGCCGATGACGCCTGCCCCGCGGTCGGTGGACCGCATCGTCTTCCGCTGGGACCCGGACGGCGCCTCGGGCGCGCCGGGCCTGACCCCCGTGGCGTTCTCCTGCTCGCAGGAGCTTGCCCGCCAGCTGTTCCACGGCCTAGGCCCCGTGGTGCGCACCGAGGGGCGGCGCGGCCGGGCCGGTGTGGCCCGCCTGAAGTGGCACGGCAGGACCGTGCTGCTGCGGCGGGACCCGGCGAGGGATCCCAGTGGCCGCCCGAACACCGTCAGCAGCGTGCTGCTCGCCACCCCGGACGTCCCCGGCCCGGAGGTTCTCAGCCCGGAGGTCTGCCTGGCCATGCTGCACCGGGACTGGGAGCGCCTGACGGGCCCGGTCGCCGAGGCCAGCGGCGTCCTCCGCCGGCTCGACGAGGCGGACCTGCGGCGCCTGGTCGCCACGGCCACCCCTGGCTTCGACCGCGCCATCACCGAGGTGGCCGGCCCGCTCGCCGCCGCGGTGGCGGCCATGGTCCGCTTCCCCGACCGACGCCTGTCGATCCTGGATCGGAGCCAGGGCAGCGATCCGCCACCCATCCTGTGGGGCCTGCGGCAGCTGCTCGGCGACCGGATGGGGGAGCAGACCTTCTCCACCCATGAGACGGCCGACTCTCAGCCCTTCCGGGTGGCGTTCGTGCCGGAGTGGCCAGCCTCCGCCGCCTACGATCCAGACCGGTGCAACCTCGACCTGGAGACGGTCCACACCGACCGGGCGCAGGCGGTCGCCACCTGCTTGGTCGGCTCCTACCAGCGGGACCCGGCGGCGTACCGGTCCCGGCTGGGGCGGCTGCCCGCACTCGCCGGCCTCACGCTCGAGGAGCGGCTGCGCCAACTCGACAAGCTGGGACTGCCGGACTCGTGGGGGTCGGCCGCCCGGCCGCGCCCGCATCCCCGCCCGCAGCCCGCCGAGCCCTGGTGGGTGCCGCCGCCCTTCCCGGCCGTGCCCGAGCCGGTGCCCGCCGCCCGGCCCGCGACCCCCGGCATGATCGTGGACGGGCCGCCGGACCGCGCGGCGGCGCGCGAGCCGCACGATTTCGACCCGTACGTCCCGCCGTCCGTGGGGCCGCTCCGCTGGGTCGCCGGACGGGTCAGGCGGTGGCTTCGCCCGCTCCCCACCACGACCCAGACCGAGGAGCGCAAGGCGCTCAAGGAGCTGCGGAGGCTCACCGAGCGGAACCACAGCTCGCGGAAGGACCCGGACGTGGCGGAGCAGTTGGGGCGGCTCGACTCGAGGTCGCTGCTGTCGGGCCTCGCCCACGACGACACCACCTACCCCCTGGCCCGGCTGCTGCTGGCGGAGCTTGCGAACCGGTCCCCGTACTGGAGCGCGGCCGAGGCCGACAAGGTCTGCGCCACGGTCGTGACGCAGCGGCTCTACCTGGACCACCTGAGTCGATGGCGGGCCGCGGCGCCGCGGCCCGGACCAGGCGGCGCCAGCGGCGCGGCGACGGCGGAGCCCGACCGGGAGCGCGTCGCGCTGCCCATGGGCGTCTTCGACTGGGCCGTACGCCCTCGGCTGCGACGGCGCCTGCGACGCGGCAGGGCGGCGGCGCTGATCGAGCGGCTCATCCAGGACCTGCTGGCCGACGTCGGGCAGGACGGCAAGCGCGTCGCGGTCGCCCTGGCGCTCGACGAGCGACCCCTGCCGCTCACCCAGGCGGCATGGCGTTCCCTGCTGGCGCAGGTGCTGCCACCGCCGCTGCGACCCCAGGGAGACGCGGAAGGCCGCAGCCGGTGAGCCCGTTCATCCGCCGCCGCGGCGGTGCGGCAGCGAGCGGCGCCGCAGCCGGGAAACGCACTCATGCACGGCAACCGCGCCGAGGTGGTCGCGGCCGACCTCCAAGCCGCGCACGCCCCACCAGCTTCGCTCGCGCCGGTAGACGACCGTCCCGCCGTGACCCAGCGGGAGCGCCAGCTCGCGCGGGTCGCGGGCCAGCCCCTCGCCGGTCGCCTTGAGCAGTGCCTCCTCTCACACCCAGCACTCCATCAGGACCCTCGGGCCTTTCGCCAGCCCCTAGCGCTAGCAGCGTGCTGGTCGTCGCATCAGACAGGCCATCGTCCCGTAGGGAGAAGGACGGCATGGCCACCAGCAGGACGGACACCAGGACAGCAAAGACGCGCCTCCGGGCGCGTCTCATTGGGCTCATCGGCGAGGATCTTGACCGGGGCTGGCGCCTGGCTGGCTGAGCCCACAGCGCGGGCGTTCCCCGCCACCGGTAACTACCTGGGCCTTGCGATGGCTCGACCGCTGAAAGTAGGGATGGAGTCATGCCAGACGCTGGGCCTTCTGCTCTCCAGGGATCAGTCTTGTGCGTAGGCGTCAGGCGGACCAGGGGCCAGGTCGGACCAGTCCGGGCAGATAGGCGCTGAGACGTTTGACGAGCGCCATCAGCACGGCGTCGTCGGCTCCACTGTGGGCGACCGCCTTGGCCGGAGCCACGTCGAGCGCTGCCCGGCTGAGCGTGGCCGCGTCGGTGCCGATGACACGCCACACATGCAGGGGAGCCGACCCTCCGTCTGGAGCTGGGTCCTCGCTGACGTCGAAGACGTAGATCCAGTCTGTTGGCTCTGGCGAGCGGTCATCCAAGAGCCGCCAGGTGCCGTCGGGCTGCTCGCGAAGCGTGGGTGCGCCCAGGAAGGGCTGCCAGGAGTCCCACACCGGCCTGGGCAGCGCCAGCACGCAGCCAACCGAGGTACTGCGCTTGGTGACCTGGAACTTGAACGCGGTCTGGTAGAAGGTCCGCTTGAAGACATTGGAGATGTTTGGCCCCTCGATCTTGCGCCCCGTCCACTCGGGGTTGTTTGCCACCTGGGCGGCGAAGTCGTCTGGGTGCAGGTCGAGCGCTCCGCGCAGCGCGGAGACAGCCTGTCGGTAGCTGCCGTGTGTGTCGGTGGTCTGGAGCTCAATGACGCCGTACTTGCCGACCTGCACACGGGCTCCCGCTGGCGCCAGCCCTGACAAGGCTGGCGCTGTGCGTGTGCTGTCGGGGAGTAGCTCGACGATGGTGATATCGAACGACAGCTCAGGCGAGGCGGGGGTCTTGGGCAGCGAGATTTCGCCGCCGAGCTTCTCCTGGAAGTACACGAAGTGTCGGGCGCCGTCAGATCTCGTCAGCGCTCGTAGGACTCCATCGCGAAAGCCCTCGTCGGCGAGGTTGGCGGCAGGTGCCAGGACGACGGGGGCCGCGCTGGAGAGCCTGAAGAGACGGCGGACCATCTGCTCCAGCAGGCGGCTGTCAAGCGCCCGGTAAGGGCAGACGAGCCAGTCCTGCCGGGGGCCGTTGCTGGCGGCGCTGATGGTGCATACGCCCAAGGAGGCCTCGGCCTTGATGCAGCGCCGGTTCTCTCCGATAGCCAGCGTGAGGAACGGGCAGCGCTGGGTCCGCCAGTCAGCGAGCGCGACCGCTGAGTCCGAGACCTGTGGGAAGACGCGGTGGCCGAACCACTCCGAGACGCGCGGCCTAGTTATTGCCTGGTCCCCGCCGGTGGCTGCTCGGCTCACGCGAGCCCGTCCCCCAGCGGCTGGGGGGCGGCGGGAGTCGGAAGTCATACCAGCACGAGCGTATCCAAAATCTCACCGTGGACGCCAAGCGCAGGAACGGGCCGCCGGCGAAATGGTTCATGCAGCTGGGGGCCCGGCCGTCCGTCAAGGCAACGGAGCAGCTCGTCGGCCACAGCGCCAGCGAGCTGCACAGGGACGGCGTTTCCGACCTGCTCGTACTGGCTCGACCGATCGCCGTGGAATACGAAACGGTCTGGGAAGCCCTGCAGGCGCGCCGCCTCACGGATGGTGATAGTGCGGTCCTGCTCGGGGTGGGTGTACTCGCCGGTCTTTGGGTCGCGGAACCGGGTGATCACCGCACGGGGTGTACCGTCCCACGTCATGCGCCGGTACCGCCGGGTGTGGTCCTTGCGCAGCGCCCGCTGCATGCCGGGCGGCAGCAGCTCGAAAGGCAGGTCACGCCAGTCCTGGCCAGGCTTGAGGGCTGCGATCCGGGCCAGGTTGGCCTTCGACAGGCGGGCCGCATAGTGGTTCCACAGCTCGTCGCCGAGCCCCTCTCGCATGCGCTCCTGGTAAGGAGTCACTGGCCTGCCCGTGTACCGGTCCACCATGCTGCCAGCGCACACGGCCGGCAGGTCGCTGATCGCCTCGTAGGCGGTGACGAAGCCCCGCATGTCATTGGTGGTCACGGTGCGGTTGGAGACGAGGTCGCCGATACCCCTGTCGCCGTGCGTGGGAGCAGGAAACCCATAACCCGGAGGGATGCCCAAGTCATCGCGCCAGGCGACGACCACCAGCCGCCAGCGCATCTGGGGAGCGCCGTACTGGGCTGCCAGCAGCTCCGCACACGAGGCCACATATCCGGCCTGGCCGAGGCCCTGCAGGATCGCGCGCAGATACGCGCCACCGGCCAGCGTGAGCAGACCGGGGACGTTCTCGACCACGACCGCGCGTGGGCGCAGGCCCGACGCGACGCGCAGCACCTCACGGAACAGGTTGTTGCGCTCGTCCCAGACAACCCGTGCGCCCATCATAGAGAAGCCCTGGCAGGGCGGGCCCGCGAACAGCAGGTCGAGTTCTCCCGGCCCGACCTCGGCCGCCTGGCCGATCTTGTCGGCGTCTAGCTGTCGAAGGTCTGCCGCCATAAATCTGCTGGGCAGGTTCGCGCTGTGGGTCATTCCGTAGGTCGGGTCGATATCGATCCCAAGTCGCAGGTCGAACCCTGCCGCGAGCAGGCCGAGCGACGCTCCTCCTGCCCCACAGAACAGGTCAACAGCAGCTCGCCTCGTAGATGACGGCACTGGCCGAGCGAGCCCATCCGACGCTGCGGCGGTGCAGGCGGGTCCGCCGCTGTCAGTGGCGGCGCCGTGGTTGGGTGCGTCCTGCACTTGCACTTCTGGCAAGCGGCCCCCTCTCTGTGTCTGGCGGCGGAACCCTAGCACTGCTTCCAGGCGAAGTTGGCGGCGCGGCTGAATCTGTGGATGATTGCGTCCCATGGCGGAGCAGTGGGTCTCGACCGCGGCGAGCAAGGGCCTTCGTGGACGCCGCAGCAAGGACACCGAACCTGAGCTGCTTCTGCGGCGTGCGCTGCATGCCGCAGGGGCGCGGTTCCGCCTCCACCGCCAGCTTGCCTACGGCTGCACCCCGGACCTGGTACTTCCACGCCGTCGCGTAGCTGTCTTTGTCGACGGTGACTTCTGGCACGGCTGCCCAGCACACGGCCGGCGGGGCTTCCGAGGTCCGAACGCCGGCCTGTGGCAGACCAAGATCGCCCGGACACAGAAGCGGGACGAGCATGCCACCCAACTGGCTGAGGATGCCGGGTGGGCCGTGGTGCGGCTCTGGGAGTGTGAGGTCCGGGTGGACCCGGCCGGAGCGGCGCGACGGGTGCTCGCCGCATCGCCTGGCGGCACCCAGCCGCAGAGGAGGCGCTGAAGCTAGCCAGCAGGGCCGCGGCACTGGCAAGGACTGCGTGGTGTCACGCCGCATGGGCCATCTCCGGGACCGGATTACACTGATGTCATTTAACCCTAACCACGACCCTGCGTCATCACCTGCCGCGCCAAGTGGGCTCTTGGCGTGCAGTCAGTGACCCAGCTGCTGTCCATGGCGGCCTGTTCTGACACATGTAGCGATTACCCTAAATCGGCTATGCGCTGTCGCAGGCTCTGCTCCGCGAGTCTGACCGGCGGCAGCTCTCTGAGCTGTATGGGGTTGACCAGCTCCGCCAGTTCCTCCAAAGCGCCCACGGCGAGCGGCTGTCCGCCGCCTGGCGGCTGGCGCGCTGACCGGCATGCGCCGCGGCGAGCTGCTCGGCCTGCGCTGGAGCGACCTCGACCTGGACCAGGGCTGGCTGTCGGTCCGCCAAGCGCTGGTCGTGGTCGACCGCCAGGTTCAGGTCTCCGAGCCCAAGACCGTCCGCGGTCGCCGGCTGATCGCGTTGGATCCCGGCATAGTCACCGCGCTGCGCGCCCACCGCGCCGGCAGGCCGCTGAGCGGCTCGCGCTCGGCCCGAGCTGGTCTGCAGGTGATCTGGTGTTCGCCCGCGAGGACGGTCAGCCGCTGCACCCCGACTGGTTCCGCCGCCGCTTTGAGCGGCGCGCCCGCCGCGCCGGGCTGCCCCGACCCGCTTCCACGACCTGCGCCACCCTGGCCCTGCAGGCCGGCATGCACCCCAAGGTCATCAGCGAGCGGCTGGGGCATTCCACCGTGGCGATGACCCTGGACATCTACTCCCACGCCATTCCCGCCCTGCAGCACAACGCCGCAGCCACCATCGCCGACCTCGTCAGCGGCGCGGCCACCGCAGCCGGCGGGCTCGGCTGAAACCCGAAGGGGACGGGCGGCGGCAGGGCCGCTGAGCTGCGGTTTTGGTGGCGCGCCGCGAGGGACTCGAACCCCCAACCGCCAGATCCGTAGTGTGCCGGGGATCGTCCGTCCGAATCGTCCGTGGCCCGTTCGTGCTGCTCAGAGCCGTACAGGCTGGTACCGTCCGTCCGGCTGTGTGCCTGTGGTCTGCCCGCTCGCCTCTCGTTCTCCGTCAAGAACTCCGTCAACATCCAGGATCGTGGACGTGAGCACCAGATTTGGCTTCTGGTGCTCACCCTTGGTGCCGGAGCGCAACCAGCCATCTGTGCTCCTTCAGGCGACGACTGCTGAACTCCCCTCGACTCTCAGCTCGATGCGGGAGCTAGCCTCGATATTTCATCAAGATCCGGACGAACCTGACATGAGCTTGCAGATGTCCACCTTGGCCTGCAGAGACGCGACGGCTCCACGCACTACGGCTCCACCAGGGCTTCACCCAACGGGTGCAACCATCACCCCGCA
>WNGE01004573.1_pt1 | contig 26468 bp, 22 predicted proteins | sample 5400651 | NCBI WGS metagenome assembly WNGE01 (sample SAMN13153370, study PRJNA577476) | soil metagenome | isolation source: 60 cm soil or saprolite under grassland replicate 2 | place: USA:California | collected 2016-06-15 | reverse complement strand
CGAAAACGAGTACCTACTTTTTCTGTCCGCGAGGTTCAGGGAGAACGGACAAACAGCCATGGCATACGTTCACACTAAAGCCCTTGTGGCTTCGTTCGCGAAAGTCATTCAATGGCTCGCGATGAGCAAGCGCATGTTCCTGATCGTTTCGCCGTTCCTGGCGATTGTCGCGATCCTGGTCTGGCTTGCCATCGTCAGCATAGACATCCTGGCCGCGGGCCGGGCCTACGTCGAAGGCGAGAGCCTGTGGTCGAAGAATCAGAAGGAAGCGGTGTTCCATCTGCTGCGTTTCGCCGAGACCCGGTCCGAGTCCGATTTCCTCAGCTATCGGAAGGCGATCGCGGCGCCGATGGGTTTCCGCAGGGCCAGGCTCGAGCTCGAGAAGTCCAAGCCGGACTATCCCGCCGTGCGGGCCGGCTTCCTCGAAGGCGGAACCCATCCGGACGACATTCCCGGCGTCATCAGCCTGTACCAGCGCTTTCACCGCGTGAGCTACATGAAGAGCGTGCTCGATATCTGGAGAACCGGAGATGAATTCCTCGCGAGGCTCGACGCGGCCGCCGGGGAGCTGCACGCCTTCCACCGGTCCGGTGGCGCGGACCGTTCCGGGCTCGGACTCATACTGAACCGCATTATCCAGATCAACGAGGAGCTCAAGCCCTGGCAGAACCGGTTCTCGAACACCCTGGGTGAGGCGACGCGCTGGATCCAGTCCACGCTGTTGCTCGTGATCCTCACGGTCGCGGGAACCCTGGTTCCGATCGGCATTCTTCTTACACAGCGCATGGTCAGTCGCGTCGATCGCGCGGAGCGCGAGCTCAAGGAGCTCAAGCTGGGGCAGGAATACGCGGTGAAGCTCGCCTACCACGCGAGCCACGACCAGCTCACCAATTTGGTCAACCGCCCCGAGTTCGAAAACCGCCTCAAGCAGGCCTTGCACTCGACCGCCACCCAGGCGCGGCAGCACGTGGTGATGTACCTGGATCTCGATCAGTTCAAGATCGTCAACGATACCTGCGGACATGCCGCCGGCGATCAGCTGCTGCGGCAGGTGGGCGCGCTGCTGAAGCAGCAAGTGCGCGAAGGCGATTCTCTCGCCCGTCTGGGCGGCGACGAATTCGGCGTATTGCTTGAAAACTGTCCGATGCACGAGGCCGTTCGCATCGCCGACAAGCTGCGGCAGTGCATCGCCGAGTTTCGCTTTGTCAGCGAAGGCAATTCGTTCAGCATCGGCGCGAGCATCGGGGTCATCCACGTCGCGGACGGGATGCACAACCTCACCGATGTGCTCGGCGCGGCCGATGAGGCTTGCTACATGGCGAAGGAGAAGGGGCGCAATCGCGTCCAGTTCTATCGCCCGCACGACAGCGAAGTGTTTCTGCGCCGGGGCGAGATGGAATGGGTGTCCCGGCTGCAACGGGCGCTCCACGAAGGGCGTTTCGTGCTTTACGCGCAGGAGATCATCTCGATCGGAGATCAAACTCCCCGGAGCAGCCATCGCGAGCTGCTCGTGCGCATGCTCGACGATCATGACAAGGTCATTCCCCCGATGGCGTTCATCCCGGCCGCCGAGCGCTACAGCATGATGCCCTTGATAGACCAGTGGGTCGTTCAAAACGCGTTCGCCAGGATCAGCTCCCTGGGGTCCGATTGCGGAACCTACGCCATCAATATCTCGGGCACGTCGATCGGGGACGAACGCTTCCTCGAGTTCGTCCGCGAGCAGCTCAGGCGTTACGTCATGCCTCCGCGGAGCATCTGCTTCGAGGTCACGGAAACGGCGGCGATCGCCAATTTCGACAAGGCGGCGCGATTCTTCGGCGAGCTGAAGTCGCTGGGGTGCCTGTTCTCGCTGGACGACTTCGGGGCCGGCATGTCCTCTTTCGGATACCTCAAGCACTTGCCGGTGGACTTCATCAAAATCGACGGGAGCTTCATCAAGGACGTGGCCCATGACCCGGTCGATTTTGCGATGGTGCGCGCCATCAACGATGTGGGACACGTGATGGGCAAGAAGACGATCGGCGAGTTCGTGGACGGCGAGATGGGGCTGGCCAAACTGCGCGAGATCGGGGTGGACTTCGCGCAAGGCAATTGGATTTCTCCTCCGACTGCGTTCCTGGCGCCGGCCTCCCCAGGGATGCGTCCAGCGCATACCGGGGCGGATTCGATCCGCGTTCCACAAATGACTAAAGCCGTTCCCGCTTCGATTCTCGATTCCACAACCTGAGCCCGAGGGAGTAAACGATGGATGCCAGTTCGGTACGCAAAATGACTTCGCACCCGAGATGGGTCGCCTCGATGTACGAATTCGTGACCCCCCATTGGGACAATCTGGTCAACGGGATCTGGGCGGAATCGATCGCCTCGGGGCGGCTCAGCATCGAACAGATGCAGGGATGGATCCTCCAGCTCTACCCGTTCATCTACGATTTCCCGAAGTTTCTGGCCGAGGGCCTGATCAAGGTCGAGGACGACTTCGCCCGGACGTTCCTGATCGAGAACATCCGCATCGAAAAAGCGCACGCCGAGCATTGGCTGTGGATGGGCGAAGGTTTCGGCCTGAGCCGGCGGCAGATGCTGGATCTGACCGAGGGCGAGGCGCTCGTCCTGCGCGACGTGCAGTCGCTCACCGACTGGGTGTGGCGCGTGAACACCAAGGGGTCCCTCGCCGAAGCCGTGGCCGCGACGAGCTTCGCCATCGAAGGGGTGGCGGGCGCGCTCGCGAGAAAGATTTCCGCGGGCTTCGAATCCTACGGGAATCGACCCGGGGTGAACATGAACCCGAGGACCTACAAGTGGATACGCGAGCATTCCCACTACGACGACGAGCATCCCAAATTCGCATTGGAAATCGTCAAGCACTACGCCATTACCGAGCGCATGCAGCGCCAGGTCATGTTGGCGGCCAAGCGCAGTCTGGAGCTGCTCAATCTGGCGCTGTTGACCTCGACGCAGATATTGCCCGCCACAAGGCAATGACGGGCAGCCGCTTGCGGCGGGAATGATGCCGCGGAGGTCGACGGGTCGGGTGCTTTAGAAATCCTCAATAGAGCGGGAGCCGCGCCCGCTTGACGATCGCTTCGCAGGGCACGGCTGGAGGAAGCGTCCCGAATGCGCGGCCCCAGTCGCCCTCCAGGCGCGAGGAGCAATACGCGTCGGCGGCTTCGCGCGACGCGTGCTGCGCCATGAGGCTCGCCTGGAGCGCGATCGCGATGGATTCGACGATGCGGCGCGCCTGCACCTCCACGTTGCCGGTTTCCTTCAGCAACCGGTAGATCGCGTCGGCACCTTCACTGACGCGTTCGCCGCCGCGGTTGATTTCCCCGAGCAGCGCCTCGAGGCTCGCGGGCTCCTTCTGGATCGAGCGCAGCACGTCGAGGCAAACGACGTTTCCGGAGCCTTCCCAGATGCCGTTCAGCGGCGCCTCGCGGTACAAACGCGCAAGCGGCGCCTCCTCGACGTAGCCGTTTCCACCGAGGCACTCCATCGCCTCGACGGCGAGCGCAGGCACGCGCTTGCACAGCCAGTACTTGGCGACCGGGGTCATCAGGCGCATCAACAGCCGCTCGCGTTCGTCATCGCCCGAGCGGTCGAAGGCGCGCGCAAGGCGAAACGCGATCAGGGCCGCGGCCTCGGTCTCCAGGGCGAGGTCGGCGAGCACGTTTTGCATGAGCGGCTGCTCGACGAGCCGCCGCCCGAAGGCCATTCGGTGCGCCGCGTGGTGCAGCGCCTGGTTGAGCGCCGCGCGCATCATCCCCGCGCAGGCGACGACGATGTCGAAACGCGTGAGGTGCGCCATCTCGATCAGCGTGGCGATGCCGCGCCCCTCCTCGCCGATCAGCCGCGCGCGGGTGCCGCGGTATTCGATCTCGGAGGAGGCATTGGAGCGATTGCCGCATTTGTCCTTGAGGCGCTGGATGAGAAAAGGGTTGCGGGTGCCGTCGGGAAGCGAGCGCGGCGCGAAAAAGCAGCTCAAGCCCGCTTCGGTGCGCGCGAGGGTGAAGAAAGCGTCGCTCATCGGGGCCGAGCAAAACCACTTCTGCCCGTTCAATTCGTATTCGCCTCCGCCCCCGCCCGCCGGCGCGGCCCGCGTCGAATTCGCGCGCAGGTCCGAGCCGCCCTGCCTCTCGGTCATCGCCATGCCGATGGTGACCGCGCGCTTCTGCGCAAGAGGCAGCGGGCGCGGATCATAGTCGCAGGCGAGCAGCTTCGGCTCCCACTCGGCGGCGAGCTTCTTGTCGTTGCGCAACACCTGCACCGACGCGAAGCTCATCGTCACCGGGCAGGCGACGCCGTTCTCGCCCTGGTTCCACAGATAGTTGAGCGCCGCGCGGGCGACCCATGCGCCGCGCCTGTTTTCCGTCCAGGCGAGCGAATGCAGCCCGGCGCCGAAGGCGAGCGCCATCAGCTCGTGGTAGGCGGGGTGGTATTCGACCGCGTCGATGCGCTTGCCGAAACGGTCGTGCGTTCTCAGCTCGGGCAGGTGGCGGTTCGCCTGCGCCGCAAGCGTCTGCAGGCGCTCGCTGCCGACGAGCTCTCCCATGCGGCTCGCGCGCTCGGCGATCCAGCCGCCGCCCTCGCGCTCGACCGCCCCGGCGAGGATCGGGTCCCGCGACCAGGCGTTGTAGCCGACCAGCGGCGGCGGCTGGTTTGCCTCCGCATCCGTAGGCTGGAGGCTGAGTTGATCCACCTTCACTCTTTCGGCTGCGCCCGGGCGCCTTCAGTGCGGCGCGCTACCCCACAGCTCCTTCAACCTGGCGTCGCGCCCGCACCCGGTGCGGTAGAACTTGTACCGCACCGGATTCTTGACGTAGAAATCCTGGTGATAGTCCTCGGCCGGCCAGAACGGTCCGGCCGCGACGATGGGAGTGACGATGGCGTCCTTGAAGGGCTTCGCCTTCATGAGCGCCGCTTTGGAGGCTTCGGCCAGGCGTTTCTGGTCTTCGGTGTGGTAGAAGATCGCCGTGCGGTACTGGCTGCCGATGTCGCAGAACTGCCGGTCGCGCACGGTCGGGTCGACGTTTTTCCAGAACACCTCGAGGAGCTTTTCATAGCTCACCTTCCCGGGGTCGTAGGCGACCTGCACGACCTCCGCGTGGCCGGTGGCCCCCGAGGAAACCTCCTCGTAGGTGGGATTTCTCTTGCTCCCCCCCATATAGCCCGAAGTCGTGGAGATCACCCCGGGCAAAGCGTCGTAGGGCGGCTCCATGCACCAGAAGCAGCCGCCCGCGAATGTGGCTAGCGCGTGTCCGGCAGGGGGTTGCTGGGCGAAGCAGGCGAGCGCAGGGGCGGCGAGGAGGGCTGCAATGAGGCTGCGCAAGGCAATCATGTTGGATTCCTCCGAGAAGTTCATGCGGGGGCGCGCCGGGCTTGGCTGCGGACCGAGTTCGTCATACTGTAATGTGGTCGGCCTCGACCCGACAAAATAGCACGCAACTCCGGAGAAAAGGCAAACAACATGATCGACTCGGACAGGGAAATCGCCACTCTCGCCGGAGGCTGCTTCTGGTGCCTGGAAGCCGTATACAACGACCTGAAGGGGGTGGAGTCGGTCGAATCCGGCTATATGGGAGGGAAGACGGCGAACCCCAGCTACGAGGATGTCTGCTCGGGGGAGACCGGCCATGCCGAGGTGGTCCGACTCAGCTTCGACCCGAAATCGGTGTCCTTCAAGGAAATCCTCGAAGTGTTCTTTGTGATCCACGACCCGACGACGCTCAACCGGCAGGGAAACGACGCCGGGACCCAATACCGCTCGGCGATCTTCTACCATTCGGCGGCGCAGAAGGCCGCGGCGGAACGGGTGATTGCCGATCTCGGCGCCGGGAAGGTCTACGACGACCCCATCGTCACCGAGGTCGTGCCGGCGTCAAAGTTCTACGCGGCGGAGAACTACCACCAGGAATACTTCCGGCGCAATCCCGCCCAGCCCTACTGCGCTTTCGTCGTCAGACCGAAAGTAGCAAAATTCCGGAAGCGCTTCCTGGAAAAGCTGAAAAAGTAATCCGGGAACCGAATGTCTGCGGTCCAGCCCGGAGCGCAAGGCCCCGGACCGACCGCAGCCCATTCGCAACCCGCGCAGTAAGGACGGAGTTCGTTGGCTGGGTTGCCGCGGGGTTCGGGGCAGTTATGCCCCGGGCGCTGCCGGTTGCGGAAGGCGCCGAAACGCCTTCCATGGCGCTGCCGGTTTCGCCGCAGCTCGCCCGGCCGGTTACCCGATCGCTACCGTGACCGCCTTACGGCGGATTTCTTGTTCGCGGGTTTCTTGCCGACGTGCTGTCGTTACCTACTTCCTCTTTTTCGCAGCTTTCTTGGCTCTTCTCTTCTTAGCCATTACTGACCTCCGTCAAAAGTTGAGAAGCAAAACACCCGCAAGTACCGCAGCGGGCGATTCGACCGCCGGGACGAGCCCGGCGCACCGAATTCTTTTGTCGCCCCGGCAGGAGGAGCGACGCGGAAGGTTTTCTGCGGATGAACTCAAACTGCTCGCTCATCCGTTGTGAATTCCCGATCCTGTTTGCTCATTTCCTCAATTTCGACGCGCGATCATAAAAAATCTTGTGCGCAGCATTGCACATAATTACGAAAGCAGCAAGAATTATTTCGCGTCGGAACAACGCGCCGATCGCTGCAGCCGTCGGGTTTCGACATGCGGTCGACCGCGATACACCTCGAGGAGCGATCATGGAGTTGATCTTGTGGCGCCGCGCCGGCGCCGACTGTAACGTTATTGAAATGTCCTCCCCTTACCATGCGTGACGTTCATGTGTTCACGAAAGCGAGGGGTGTTTATGCAAGTCACGCGTTTCCTCAAAGCGCTCGGCGCCGGGATGACTCTCGTCCTGGCAGGCCAGGCTGGGTTCGGCGCCGAGATTACCGGAGCCGGAGCGACGTTCCCATATCCGATTTACGCCAAGTGGGCGGAGGCCTACAAGGCGAAGACCGGCAACAGCCTCAACTATCAGTCGATCGGCTCGGGCGGCGGCATCCGGCAGATCCAGAACAAGACGGTCGATTTCGGCGCGTCCGACATGCCGCTCAAGCCGGAAGAGCTCGACAAGGGCGGTCTGCTGCAGTTTCCGACGGTCATCGGCGGCGACGTTCCCGTCGTCAATCTTCCCGGAGTCAAACCCGGAGATCTGAAGCTCACCGGACCGGTTCTCGCGGACATTTACCTGGGAAAGATCAGGAAGTGGAGCGATCCTGTCCTGACGAACCTCAATCCGGGCCTGAAGCTGCCCGATCAGGAGGTCACCGTCGTGCACCGCTCCGACGGATCGGGAACCACGTTCATCTGGGTCAACTACCTGTCGAAGGTGAGCCCCGAATGGAAGGAAAAAGTGGGCGAAGGCACGTCGGTGAACTGGCCCGCCGGCGTGGGCGGCAAAGGCAATGAGGGCGTCGCGTCGTACGTGCAGCGGATCGGCGGCGCGATCGGTTACGTCGAGTACGCCTACGCGCTGCAGAACAAGCTGGTCTACGCGCTCCTCAGGAACCGGGACGGCAATTTCGTGGCGCCGAACATCGATTCGTTCAAGGCCGCGGCGGCGGGGGCGCAGTGGGGCAAGGCGCCCGGCATGTACCTCATCCTCACCGACCAGCCCGGCAGGAACAGCTGGCCGATCAGCGGCGCGACTTTCATTCTCGTCTACAAGTCCCAGGAAAAGCCGGACCGGGCGAAAGAGGTGCTGAAATTCTTCGACTGGGCCTACGCCGACGGCGACAAGCTGGCGATGGACCTGGACTACGTGCCGCTGCCCGACGCTGTGGTCCGGTTGATCCAGATGTCGTGGAAGAGCCAGATCAAGGACGCGAGCGGCAAGCCGGTGTGGTGAGAGGGGCCCCAGCCGACAGGATCGGCGCCGGGCACTTACAATGAGCGCGGTCGTCAATTCATTGCGGGGGCGCGCGCCAGCGGTCCCTGCCGCGCCCATGTCGAAGACGATTGCGGACGCAAGCCTGAGGAAACACCGTCGGCTGGATCAGCTGTTCCGCCACGCCACGCGGCTTTTCGCGTTTCTGGTGCTGGCGCTTCTGGCCGGAATCCTGCTCTCGCTCCTGGCCGGCAGCCTGCCGTCGATACGGGCATTCGGCTTCGGCTTTTTTGCCAGCGCCGAATGGAATCCCGTCACCGAGCAGTTCGGCGCTCTGGTCCCGATCGTCGGAACGCTGGCCACCTCGGCGATCGCGCTCCTCATCGGCATTCCGGTGAGCTTCGGCATCGCGCTCTTCCTGACCGAGCTGTCCCCGATCTGGCTGCGCCGGCCCCTGGGCACCGCGATCGAGCTGCTGGCCGCGATCCCCAGCATCATCTACGGCATGTGGGGACTGTTCGTCTTCGCGCCGGTGTTTTCAACTTACATCCAGCCCGCGCTGAAGAGCACCCTGGGCTCGGTCCCGCTCCTCGGAATCCTGTTCCAGGGGCCTCCTTTGGGAATCGGCATGCTGACCGCGGGCATCATCCTCTCCATCATGGTGATCCCGTTCATCGCCTCGGTGATGCGCGATGTTTTCGAGGTCGTCCCCGCGGTGCTCAAGGAATCGGCCTATGCGCTCGGCTCCACGACCTGGGAAGTGGTCTGGAACGTCGTGCTGCCTTATACCAAGATCGGGGTCGTCGGCGGCGTGATGCTCGGGCTCGGCCGCGCGCTCGGCGAGACCATGGCCGTCACTTTCGTGATCGGCAACGCCCACCGGCTCAGCGCCTCGCTCATGGAGCCCGGCAACAGCATCGCCTCGGCCCTGGCCAACGAGTTCACCGAGGCGGTCGGCGATCTCTATCTCTCGGCGTTGATCGAGCTCGGCCTGATCCTGTTCCTGATCACCTTCGTGGTATTGGCCTTGTCGAAGCTGCTCCTGATGCGCCTGGCGCGCGGCGAAGGCCAGAAGACCTGAGCATGAGCCTGTATACGCGCCGGCTGCTCGTCAATCGGTTCAACCTGACGGTTTCGCTGCTCACCATGCTGTTCGGGCTGTTCTGGCTCGGCTGGATCCTCGTCACCTTGTTCGACGCGGGATTCGGCGGCTTGAGTCCCAAGCTTTTTCTGCAGATGACTCCCCCGCCCGGCAGCGATGGCGGGCTCTGGAACGCGATCATGGGGAGCCTGCTGATGGACGCGGCGGGCACCCTGCTCGGTACGCCCATAGGGATCATGGCGGGCATCTACCTCGCCGAATTCGGCAGCCGCGGATGGCTCGCGCCCGCGACGCGTTTCATCAACGACATCCTGCTCTCCGCCCCGTCGATCGTCGTCGGCTTGTTCATCTATGAAGCTTACGTGATCCGCGTCGGGCATTTCTCCGCCTGGGCCGGCGCCATGGCGCTCGCCCTGATCGTGATTCCCGTGGTGATCCGCACGACGGAAAACATGCTGCGCCTGGTCCCGGACAGCCTGCGCGAAGCCGCGGCGGCGCTCGGCGCGCCGCAGTGGAAGGTGATCGCGCTCGTGACCGTGCGCGCCGCGAAAGCGGGCATCATCACCGGCATCCTGCTTGCGGTGGCGCGGATCAGCGGCGAGACCGCGCCGCTGCTCTTCACCGCGCTCAACAACCAGTTCTGGACGTCCAACATGAATTCGCCGATGGCCAACCTTCCGGTAGTCATCTTCCAGTTCGCCATGAGTCCTTATGAGGACTGGCACAAGCTCGCATGGGCAGGCGCTTTGCTGATCACGCTCGGCGTGCTTCTGCTCAATATTCTGGCGCGCGTGTTTTTCCGCAACCGGGCCGCGACGTATTGATGAGTGAAATCATGAACGCCGCCGTCCTGCAGCCCGCCGAACAAACCGTGGTCCAGAAGATCCGGGTCAAGAAGCTGAACTTCTTCTACGGCGGATTCCAGGCTCTCAAGGACGTCAATCTCGATATCCCGGAGCGCAAGGTCACCGCGTTCATCGGCCCCTCCGGCTGCGGCAAGTCGACGCTGCTGCGCACTTTCAACCGCATGTACGCGCTTTATCCCAAGCAGGAAGCCAAAGGCGAGATCCTCCTCGACGGCGAGGACATCCTCTCGCCTCGCCAGGACCTGAACAGGCTGCGCGCGAAAGTCGGCATGGTGTTTCAGAAGCCGACGCCGTTTCCCATGTCGATCTACCACAACATCGCGTTCGGCGTGCGGCTGTACGAGAGTCTTTCGCCGCGCGAGATGGACGAGCGCGTGGAATGGGCGTTGCGCAAGGCGGCGCTCTGGGAAGAAGCGAAGGGGAAGCTCAAGCAAAGCGGCACGAGCCTCTCGGGCGGGCAGCAGCAGCGCCTGTGCATCGCGCGCTGCATCGCGGTCAGGCCCGAGGTGCTGCTCCTGGACGAGCCGGCCTCGGCGCTCGATCCGATCTCCACCGGCCGCATCGAGGAGCTGGTGCACGAGCTTAAGCACGACTACACGATCGTAATGGTCACCCACAACATGCAGCAGGCGGCGCGCGTTTCGGACTACACTGCGTACATGTATCTGGGCGAACTGATCGAGTTCGGCGTGACCGACGAGATCTTCATCAAGCCGAAGAAAAAGGAGACTGAAGACTACATCACCGGACGGTTCGGTTGACGAGGAGCGGCGATATGGGCAGCGAACACCTTTCCAAGCAATACGACAGCGACCTCGAGACCTTGCGCTCGGGCGTGCTGCAGATGGGCGGCCTGGTCGAGGCCCAGATCCGCGGCGCGATCGACGCATTTGCGACCGGCGACCAGAGTCTGATCGACCAGGTGATTGCGAACGAGCCTCGGGTGAACGGCTGCGAGGTCAGCATCGACAACGATTGCAGCCACATCATCGTCAAGCGTCAGCCGGCGGCGGGCGACCTGCGCCTGATCATGGCGATCAGCAAGACGGTGACCGACCTCGAGAGAATCGGCGACGAAGCGGAGAAGGTGGCGCGCATGTCCCGCCAGATCCACGAGAGCGGGCACGCGGACCTGCAGCGTTTCGCCAACATCCGGCACGCCGCCGATATCGCGCTCTCGATGCTGCACCAGGCGCTGGACGCGTTCGCGCGCCTCGACGCGGCCCACGCGGCGAGCGTCATCCGGCAGGACGTGGCGATCGACACCGAGTTCCGCTCGATCCTGCGCCAGCTCATCACCTTCATGATGGAGGATCCGCGCACGATCTCGACCGCGCTCGAGATCGTCTGGATCGCCAAGGCGATCGAGCGCATCGGCGACCACGCCAAGAACATCGCCGAGAACGTGATCTACATCGTGAAAGGCACCGACGTTCGCCACACCACGGCGGACGTGCTCGAGCGCGAGGCGCTGAGCTGATGCGCTCGGCGTCGGGCGAAAGCAGGAAGGCCGTGGGCGGAGCGATCCTGGTTGTCGAAGACGAGCCGGCGATCCAGGAGCTCATCGCCGTCAACCTCGAGCACGCCGGCCACCAAGTGCTGCGCGCCGCCAACGTGCCTGAAGCCGAGGCGCTGGTGCGCGAAGCGCTGCCCGACCTGGTGCTGCTCGACTGGATGCTGCCCGGAGCCCCGGGCCTGAGTTTCGCGCGCCAGCTGCGCACCGACCAGCGCACCAAGGACATCCCGATCATCATGCTCACCGCCCGAGCCGAGGAGCGGGACACGATCGAGGGGCTCGAAAGCGGCGCCGACGACTACGTGACCAAGCCTTTTTCGCCGCGGGAGCTCCTGGCGCGCATCAAGGCGGTGATGCGGCGCCGCGCGCCGCAGCTCACCGACGACATCGTCGAGATCGCGGGCCTCAAGCTCGACCCGGTCGCGCATCGCGTGAGCGCCGCAGGCACGAACGTCGATCTCGGGCCGACCGAGTTCAGGATGCTGCATTTCCTCATGACCCATCCCGAGCGCGTCTACAGCCGCGCGCAGCTGCTCGATGAAGTCTGGGGCGATCACGTCTTCGTCGAGGAGCGCACCGTGGACGTGCACATTCGCCGGCTTCGCCAGGCGCTGGAGGCGAGCCGGCTCGATTGCCTGGTGGAAACGGTCCGCGGCACCGGGTATCGCTTCCGGCGCGCCGCGCGATGAAATTCCGGCTCGGGGGATACCGGGAGCAAAGGTGATGCAGGAAAGCCCTTTCAAAGGTGCACGCGGTGTGCGCCGTCTGCTGAACGCGCTTCGCTATTCCCTGCAAGGTCTTGCGGCCGCGTTCCGGCACGAGGAGGCCTTTCGCCTGGAATTGTTGTTCGCCGTGGTCCTCGTTCCGGCGGCGTTCTTCGTTCCAGCGGGCGGGACTGCGAGGGCCCTGATGATCGCGAGCGTGCTGCTCGTGCTCGTCATCGAGCTGATCAATTCGGCGCTGGAGGCGGCAGTCGACCGCATATCCCTGGAGAACCATCTGCTCGCGAAGCGCGCCAAGGATCTCGGCAGCGCCGCGGTGTTTCTGAGCCTCGCCACCGCCGCGGCCGTATGGCTCCTGGTCCTGTCCGATCTGGTATGAGCGACCTCCTGGTTCGAACCGCGCTCGCCGTTCTGGGCATCGCAGTTCCCGCGTTCCTCGCCGGCTTCCTCTTCGGATCGGTTTGGGGTTGGGGGTTGTTCTCTATCGGGCTCGCCGGGCTCGTGGTTCACCATGTCCGGCATCTTCACCGGCTGCGCGAGTGGGCTTCGCGCTTGCTGTCGGAATCCGTGCCGGAGGGCACCGGCGCGTGGCAAGAGGTCTTCACGCTGCTCTATCGTCGCCAGCGCGCCGAAGTGGGCCAGCGCCAGCAGCTCGCGCGCCTGCTCGCGCGCTCGCGGCAGGCCGGCCGCGCCCTGCCGTATGGCGTCGCGATTCTGGACGCCGAGTGTCGCATCCTCTGGTGCAACGATTCCGCGGAGGCGCACTTCGGCGTGAGCGCCGACGGGGACCGCGGCCAGCCTATCACCAATCTCGTGCGCCAGCCGGAGTTCGTCGAATATGTCGCGGCGGGCGATTTTTCCAAGCCGCTGCAGTTGAAAACGGCGCGCGCCGACGGGCTGATCCTGTCGATCCAACTCGTCCCCTATGTCGAGTCGCAGCACCTGCTGCTCTCGCGCGACATCACCCAGTTTTTCAGGATCGAGACCATGCGTCGGGACTTCGTCGCCAACGTCTCGCACGAGCTGCGCACCCCCTTGACGGTCCTCGTTGGCTTTCTCGAAACGATCAAGGAGCTGAAGCTGGACCCGGAGCGCTCGCGCGATTACCTCAAGCTCATGGCCGAGCAGAGCCGGCGCATGCAGCGCATCATCGACGATCTGCTGACGCTCTCGACGCTCGAATCGGCGCCGGAGCCGCCGCAGGAGGAGCGCGTGGAGGTGGCGTCGCTGCTTGCGCGGGTCCGCGGCGAGGCCGAGGGTTTGTCCGCCGGACGCCATCGAGTGCTGCTCGACGCCGAGCCGGGATTCGATCTGCTCGGTTCGGAGCCCGAGATCGCGAGCGCCTTCGGCAACCTCGCGAGCAACGCGATCCGCTACACACCGTCGGGGGGCGAAGTGCGCCTTCTCTGGCGCGCTTCGCAGAAAGGCGCGGAATTCGCCGTCGAGGACACCGGCGTCGGCATCGAGGCCGAGCACATCCCGCGGCTCACCGAGCGCTTCTACCGCGTCGACCGCGGCCGCTCGCGCGAGACCGGCGGCACGGGACTGGGCCTGGCGATCGTCAAGCACGCGCTCGCGCGGCACCAGGCGACGCTGGAGATCGAAAGCACGCCCGGCAAGGGCAGCCGCTTCACCGCGAAATTCCCCGCGCGCCGCGTGGTGCCGCAGCGCGCCGATCTCTCGCAGGCCTCACCCTCCTTGAGACCGGAGGCGGCGGTGCTGCCGTCCAAGGAGCAAACCCAGAGCAAGCCATAGGATCGCGCCGGGAACCGCCGCCGCCGCGAGCCCCGCAAGGCCGAGTCCCAGGCCTTTCAGCGCCGCGTAGACCCAGCCGCTCGCGGCGTCGCCGCCCCGGAACACGACCGTGTCGATAAAATTCTTCGACTTGTACTTGGCTTCGCGCTTGAGCACGGTGAAGAGCATCTCGCGCGCCGGACGGGCGATCGCGTAATCGGCGGCCCGGCGCAGGATCTGGAAGCCGATCAGCACGGCGAGCACCGGGGCGAGGCCGATCGCGGCGAACCCCAGGAGCCCGAGCGCCGGAAGCAGTGCAAGCGCTACACCGACGCCGAGCTTTTCCACGAACTTCGCCACGACGAAGACCTGCCCGAGGAGGGTGAGCACGTTGACCGCGAGGTCCACCCTGGCAAAGAGCGCGGTGCGCTCGGCGGAATCCCGGTAGCTCGAGGCGATAAGCTGCGCGAGCTCCAGGTACACGAAGCCGTACAGCACCGTGTACAGGAGCACATAGGCGACGATGCCGAGGAGATAGGGCGAGCGGAGAATCTCGAGCACTCCCGACCACGTGGTGCCGCCGATCTGCTCGCCCGGCTCGGCGGGGGCGCCGCCCGGCGCGGGCGCGCCGGCCCGGCGCAGCAGGGCGTAAATGCAAGCGAGCGCAAGCCCGAGAAAACCGCAGGACACGAGCAGCAGCTTCGCGGTCCCGAGGGCGGCGGCCAGCGACGCGGTGAGCGCGGGCCCCGCGAGCGCCCCGCAGCTTCCCCCCGCCGAGATGAAGCCGAAGAGGCGCGCCGCCTGCTCCGGGCGGAACAGGTCCGTCATCAGGCTCCAGAACACCGAGACGACGAACAGGTTGAACACGCTGACCCAGACGAAGAAGCAGCGCGCGACCCACGGCGCCGCAAACGCGCTTTCGAACAGCGCGTAGAAAACGAGAACGTTGGCGATAAAGAACAGGTACGTCCAGGGCACCAGGCGCCGCCGCGGGAGGCGCGCCGCGGCCCAGCCGAAAAGCGGCACCGCGGCGAGCATCACGGCGAAGGTCGCCGAGAACAGCCACGGCAGATTCTCCACGCCGCCCTGCACTCCCATCTCGTCGCGCAGCGGCCGCAGGATGTAGTAGCCGCACAGCACGCAGAAAAAGCAGGCGAAGGACCACAGCGATGCGGCGACCTCGCCGCGGTCGATCCGGGTGATCCGGTTGAGCGCGGCGTGACTCAAAACGGCTGGTGAACTCTCAGGGCGCCAGCCGTTCTATTTTCCAGGCGCCGCCGGACTTGCGATAGCACAGCCGGTCGTGCAGCCGGTCCCTGCGGCCCTGCCAGAATTCGAACCGGTCCGGCGCGAGCCGGTAGCCGCCCCAGTGCAGCGGGCGCGGCGGAGCGTCGCGCCAGCGCTTGGCTGCTTCCTCCAGGCGTGTTTCGAGGTCCTCGCGGCCCGCCACCGTCTCGCTCTGCGGCGAGACGATCGCCGAGAGCCGCGCGCCCAGCGGCCGGCTCGCGAAATACCTGTCGGACTCCGCCGCAGAGACCTGCTCGACGCGGCCTTCGATGCCCACTTGACGCTCCAGCTCTTCCCAGCAGAAAAGCAGCATCGCCTGGGGGTTTTGCTCGAGCTCGCGGCCCTTGCGGCTGCGGTAGTGGGTATAGAAGACGAAGCCGTGTGCGTCGAAGCCCTTCAGCAGCACGGCGCGCGCCGAAGGGCGGCCCTTTTTGGTCGCGGTCGCCAGCGTCATCGCGTTGGGGAGCGCGATCCCCGACTGCAGCGCCTCGTCGAACCAGTTTCCGAACTGCGCGAACGGATCGGGCGCCAGGTCTTTCTCGTGCAGGCCGGCACGCATGTATTCCTGGCGCAGGGCGCCGGTCTGGCTCATGTTGACGAGCGTCATGCGTATTCCGACCGCCTCTCCGGCCCGCCCCGCGGGGGCGGTGTTGTGCAGCAGGGACATCACCATCGGCTGCGACATGCCCAGGCCCAGGCCCAGGACGAAGGCGAGCGCCGCCAGCAAGCCAGCGCGCTCGAGCAGCGGAAAAAGAAGGAAAGTCGCCCCTGCCGTCGCGAGCGACGCCGTGAGAAGCGGCCAGGGCGCCAGCCGTCGCGATATCGCGGGCAGGAGCACGCGGATGACGAAGGTCGCCGCCGAAAACGAGCCGAGGACAAGGCCGATGCTCGATGCCGACAGGCCGATGTGCGAGCCGTAGATGGGGATCGCGAAGGTGAACGTGTCCCAGGCGGTGGCGAGCAGGCCGCTCGCGATGAAGATGGGGCGAAGCTCGCGGTGGCGCAGCAGGTCGGCGATGCTGCGGCCCGGCTCGGCGGGCGCGCCGTGCGCGTGAGGCCGCGGGAGGGGCAGCCTGTTCAGGCCCAGCACGGCGATCGGCACGAGCGGAAACGCGGCGAAGGCGGCGAAGGTCGCGGTGTGGCCGATCCAGTCGATGCCTAAACCGGCGATCATCGGGCCGGTGAATCCCGAAACCGAGAAACCGAGCGCCGCGAGGCTGAAATTGACCGGGCGATCCTCGGGTCGGCCTATGTAGCCGACGATGTTCTGGTAGGCGACGTGGTACATCATGAAGCTCGAGCCGATCAGCGCGCTCGCGAGATAGAGCGCGCCGAGGCTCTCCCACAGGTAGGGCAGGAGCGTTCCGAGCGCGAGCGCGACCGATCCTGCGAGCATCGGCGCGCGCGCCCCGATGCGGTCGGTGAGGCGCCCCATGCCGACGGCGAACAACATCGGCAGCAGCGCGTAGAGCGCCATCAGCACGCCGACGGTGAACGGCGTCGCCTGAAGGTGGATGGCGTAAAGCGACACCGCCACCCGCGTTCCGGCGAACGCCGAGTGATTGAGCAGCGTGACGACGATGAGGAAGTAGAGGGGGCGCACTTTGCCTGGACTCCGCGCGAATCGGGACCGCGCCCGTCACGCGGCTGCGGCCACGGGTCGAACGCTATAGCGAATCGAAATAGCTTGCCATCCTGCGGCGCACGGCCTCGTCCGGGAGCGGGCCTCGCGCGGCGGCGAGGTTGTCGGCGACGTGCCTGGGGTTGCGCGTTCCCGGTATCGCGCAGGTCACAGCCGGATGCGCAAGGATCCATTTGAGAAAATACTGCGCCCAGCTCGCGCAGCCGATTTCCTTCGCCCACCCGGGCAGCGGCTTGTCTCCGACGCGGCGGAACATCGCGCCTTCGGCGAAAGGCCGGTTGACGATCACCGCGGTGCGGCTTTCGGCGGCGGCGGCGAGCAGGCGCCTCCCGGCATCGGGCTCGGCGAGCGAGTAGTTCACCTGGACGAAATCGATGTCACCCGGCCGGATGATCTTCTCCAGGTCGGCGTGCGCGCCGGCGTGATAGTGCGTGACGCCGAGGTAGCGGACGCGGCCGGCTTTTTTCCATTCGCGCAAGGTCGCAAGATGGGTGCTCGCGTCCACCAGGTTGTGCACCTGGATCAGATCGAGGCGCTCGACGCGAAGCCTCCTCATCGAGTCCTCCATCTGCCGGATACCCGCCTCCCTGCCGCTCGTCCAGACCTTGGTGGCGACGAAGAGTTTCGATTCGACGCCGAGCTCGGCGGCGAGCTGGCCGGTCATCGATTCGGACGAGCCGTACATCGGCGAGCTGTCGAGCACGCGGCCGCCCAGTCCGACGAAGGTCTTGAGCGTCTCTCTTGCCTGCGCAGTCTCCGCCGCGTCACCCGCGACGTCGAACACCTGCCAGGTGCCCAGACCGACCGCAGCGATCTTTTCTCCCGTCTTCGGAATGGAGCGCTCGAGGAGCTTCGGCGAATCGGCGGCATGGCCGGGCGGCATTCTTCCTCCAAAGGCGAGCGCGGCGGCGAGCTTGAGCCAGTTGCGGCGCGGGATGTCCATGGACGGGTTCTATAATGCGGGGTTCGTCGAGGCGAATCAACGCACCCCGCGTAGTCTGCCTGGATTTCGCGCGGTTGACCGTCACGCCGCCGCATTCCGTCTTGGGGCGCGGCGGCCGTACGTGTTACATTGTCCCGGAGGCCCCGCTTTCCGCTCGGCGGGACTGCAGGAAACCCGACAGGAGCTGGCATGAGACTGTCGCTTCGCTTCATCCTTCCCCTCGCCATTGCGCTCGCAGCCATCGCGTACGCGGTCATACCGCTCGTCGACCGATTCACGCTCCAGTGGTTCGTGCGCGACCTGGACATGCGCACCACCCTGATCACCAACACGATCCAGGAGCCGCTCCAGGACCTCGTGCGCGAGGGGTCGCGCGCCAACGTCCTGCGCTTTTTCGACCGGATCATCACCGACGAGCGGCTGTTCGCGATCGGTTTCTGCGACCCGGACCGCAAGATGATCTACAAAACGGCGGCGTTTCCCTCCTCGATCGGCTGCGCCGAGGACAGCGGCGAGGCCGTGGTCGGCGAGAGCCGCCTGGTCAATCTCCAGCGCGGCCCGATCCACGTGGCGATCAACCGCGTCGAGTCCGAGGGCGCCGCGTACGGCTATCTGGTGCTGGTGCACGACATGAGCTTCGTGCAGCGGCGCAGCGACGACACCAAGAAGTACATCTTCTACCTGTTCGCGGCGATCGCCGCGATCGTGTCGCTCATCACCGTGGTGATCGCCGAGATCAGCTGGCGCGGCTGGGTCGCGGGCCTCAAGGCGGTGATCGGCGGCGAAGCCTTCGGCCGCGGCGAGGCCAAGGTGCGTATGCCCGAATTGCGGCCGGTAACGCGCGATCTCCAGGCGCTGATCCGGGACCTGGAGTCGGAGCGCAAGGCGCGGGACGAGAGCCAGATCAACTGGTCGGCCGACACGCTCCGGGCGGTGCTGCGCAACGACCTGAAGGGGGAGGAAGTGCTCATCGTTTCCAACCGCGAGCCGTATATTCACGTGCGGCGCAACGAGCGCATCGAAGTGCAGCGGCCCGCGAGCGGGCTGGTGACCGCGCTCGAGCCGGTGATGCGGGCGTGTTCGGGAACGTGGATCGCGCACGGCAGCGGCGACGCGGACCGGGAGACCGTGGATTCCTCCGATCACATCACGGTTCCGCCGGAACGCCCCGCGTACCGCATCCGGCGCGTCTGGCTCTCCAAGGAGGAGGAAGCCGGCTACTACTACGGGTTCTCGAACAGCGGCCTGTGGCCCTTGTGCCACATCGCGCACACGCGGCCGATCTTCCGCACCGCCGACTGGAATGCCTACGTGACCGTCAACCGGAGGTTCGCCGACGCGGTGGTGCGCGAGGCCAAGACCGCCGATCCCATCGTCCTCGTCCAGGACTATCACTTCGCGCTGTTGCCCCGCATGATACGGGAGCGCCTGCCCGAAGCGACCGTGATCATGTTCTGGCATATCCCCTGGCCCAACGCCGAGGCGTTCGGGATCTGCCCCTGGCACGAGGCGATCATCGACGGGATCCTCGGCAGCAGCATTCTGGGATTTCACACCCAGTTCCACTGCAACAATTTCATCGACGCGGTGGACCGCTACGTCGAGGCGCGAATCGACCGGGAAACCTTCACCATATCCTACGGCGGCGACCAGACCGCGGTGCGGCGCTATCCCATCTCGATAGAATGGCCGCTCAAATCCAGGACCATGCAGAAACCGCTGGGACAATGCCGCGCCGACGTTCGCGAGCGAAACGGGCTCGCCCCGGACGCGGTGATCGGCGTCGGCGTGGACCGGCTCGACTACACCAAGGGGATACTCGAACGGTTCCTCGCGGTCGAGCGCTTTCTCGAGCTCGAGCCGGAATGGATCGGGAAGTTCGTCTTCGTGCAGATCGCGGCGCCTTCGCGCTCCAGCATCGACGAATACCAGAACTTCGACGCGCGGGTGCGCGCGCTCGCGCGCCGGATCAACGAAAGGTTTTCCAACAAGCGTCAGGAGCCCATCCTGCTCAGGATCGAGCATCACGAGCCCGACGACGTCTACGAGTACTATCGGGCCTCCGAGCTGTGCTTCGTGAGCAGCCTGCACGACGGCATGAACCTGGTCGCCAAGGAGTTCGTCGCCGCGCGCGACGACGAGCGCGGGGTGCTCATCCTCAGCCAGTTCACCGGGGCGTCGCGCGAGCTGCCCGAGGCGCTGATCGTCAATCCCTACAACATCGATCAATGCGCCGCCGCCCTCAGGGCGGCGCTTGCGATGCCGCCTGCGGAGCAGCGCGACCGGATGCGCAGCATGCGCGGGCTCGTCCAGGAATTCAACGTGTACCGCTGGGCCGGGCGCATGCTGCTCGACGCGGGCCAGATGCGCACGCGCAGCCGCCTTTTCGCCCGCGCGGACCGCGGGCGCAAACCCGTTCCGCTGCGCAGCGCCTGACCACGGGTGCCGATGCCGAATTCCAGCAACCCGAACTCCGACGCGGCCGCCACGGCCCCGCGAGGGGGACCGCGCCAGGACAGTGCGAGCGCGGACGCCGGTTTTCCGCTCGGAACCGTGCCGCGCCTGCCGGCGGACGCGGGATTCTTCCTGGACATCGACGGGACGCTTCTGGACATCGCCGAAAAGCCCCATCTCGTGCGGATCGACGAGGATCTCGTCGGCCTGCTGCCGACGCTGCGGCACGCCGCCGGCGGCGCGCTCGCGCTGATCAGCGGGCGCTCGATCGCGGAGATCGACCGGCTTTTCGGGAGCTCGATTTTCTGCGCCGCAGGACAGCACGGCGCGGAGCGCCGCGACTTCGCCGGCAAAATACACAGGCACCGCGTTCCGCTCGCCGGGATTCGGAAAGCGCAGCGGCGGCTCGGGCGGATGGTCGCCCGGCACCCCGCGCTGGTGCTGGAGGACAAAGGCATGAACCTCGCGCTCCATTACCGCTCGGCGCCGGAGCTCGGCGCGGCGGTATACGAAGCCGTCCGGCGGCTCGCCGAGGAGCTGGGCGAGGACTTCGAGATGCAGGCGGGAAAGATGGTGATGGAGATCAAGCCGAGCGGAAAGGACAAGGGAACGGCGATCGCGGAATTTCTCGAGGAGGCCCCGTTCCGGGGGCGCTTTCCGGTGTTCATCGGCGACGATCTCACCGACGAATTCGGCTTCGAGCTGATCAACCGGGTCGGGGGCTGCTCGGTCAAGGTGGGCGAAGGCGGCTCGAGCGCGCATTGGCGACTGCCGAGCGCGGACGCGGTCCGGACGTGGCTCAGGCGCTTCCTCGAGCGCAGCCGCGAGAATCCGTGACCAGCCTCGACCTCGCCCTGATCGGCAACTCGAGCGTCGCGGCGCTGATCGACGCGAACGGGACCATCGTCTGGTCCTGCCTGCCGCGCTTCGACAGCGACGCGGTGTTCTGCGCCCTCCTGCGCGAAGGGCGCGGGGCGGACGACTACGGGTTCTTCGAGATCGAGCTCGCCGATTTCGCCCGCGCGGAGCAGGCCTACATCGCCCACACGCCGATCCTCAAGACGCGGCTTTTCGACCGGCACGGAGGCGGCGTCGAGATCACCGATTTCGCTCCGCGCTTCGAGCAGTTCGGCAGGCTCTTCTGCCCCGTGATGCTGATGCGCCAGGTGCGCCCGATCTCGGGCAGCCCGCGCGTCCGCATGCGCATCCGGCCCGCGTGCGAGTACGGCGCGCGCCGCCCGGCGATCACCTGGGGCAGCAACCACGTGCGCTACGTCATGCCGGAGATGGTCTTGAGGGTGACCGCCGATTACTCGATCACGGCGATCCTCGAGGAAACGCCGGTGGTGCTGCGCGAGCCGGTGTCGGTCGTGCTCGGGCCCGACGAGACGCTGCAGGGCTCGGCCGCGGAAGTGTTTCGCAGGTTCCTCGACGACACCGCCGCGTTCTGGCGGGCCTGGGTGCGCAATCTCGGCATCCCGTTCGAATGGCAGGAGAACATCATCCGGGCCGCCATCACCTTGAAGCTCAACGCGTACGAGGACACCGGCGCCATCGTCGCGGCGGTGAGCACCTCGATCCCGGAGTCGCGCGCGAGCGGCCGCAACTGGGACTACCGGTACTGCTGGCTGCGCGACGCGTACTTCGTGGTGAACGCCCTGAACCGGATGAACGCGACGCGGCCGATGGAGCGCTACCTCGACTACATCATCAATATCGCCACCGGCGCCGACGGCCGCGACCTGCAGCCGGTCTACGCGATCAGCGGCAAGGCGGGAATCGAGGAGCGCGAAATCGCTTCGCTGCCCGGCTACCGCGGCATGGGTCCGGTGAGGATCGGCAATCAGGCGTACTCGCAGGTCCAGCACGACGTCTACGGCGCGGCGATCCTCGCGGCTGCGCACGTGTTCTTCGACGCGCGGCTCGCGCTGCGCAGCGACGAGTCGCTGTTCCGCCAGCTCGAGCAGCTCGGCGAGCGCGCCGCTGTCCTCTTCGACCAGCCCGACGCCGGCCTGTGGGAGCTGCGCGGGGCGAAGCGCGTGCATACTTTCTCGAGCGTCATGTGCTGGGCGGGGTGCGATCGGCTCGCGAAGATCGCCGCGCGCATCGGGCTCGCGGATCGCGCGCGCGCCTGGCGCGAGCGCGCCGACGCGATGCATTCGGCGATCTGCGCGCGAGCCTGGAACGCGAAACGCAAGAGCTTCGCCGCAACTTTCGGCGGCGAGGACCTGGACGCGAGCCTGCTCCTCCTGCACGAGCTCGATTTCCTGCGCCCCGACGACCCGCGCTTCGCTTCCACGGTCCAAGCCGTCGAGCAGGACCTGCGCCGCGGGGAGTTCCTGTTCCGCTACAGCGGGGCGGATGACTTCGGCGTCCCGGAGAACGCCTTCGTGGTCTGCACCTTCTGGTATATCGACGCGCTGTCCGCGCTGGGACGCAGGGACGAGGCCCGCGCGCTGTTCCAGGGCATACTCGGCCGCTGCAACCGCCACGGTCTGCTCTCGGAGCATATCGACCCGCGCAGCGGCGAATTGTGGGGGAACTTTCCGCAGACCTACAGCATGGTCGGCATGATCAATTCCGCGATGCGTCTCAGCATCCCCTGGGACGAGGCTTACTGAATTCTCGCCGCGCCCCGCCCGAAATGATCCGCATCGGCGTGGACATCGGCGGCACCAAGATCGAAGTCGCCGCGATCGACGAATCGGGCGCCGAGCTGCTGCGCCGTCGCGAGCCCGCGCCGCGCGTCGGCTACGCCGAGGCGATCGGCGCGATCGCGAATTTCGTCCTCGAAGCCGAAAGGGCGGTCGGTGCGCCCTGCTCGGTCGGTATCGGAACCCCGGGCGCGGTGTCGCGCGAGTCCGGGGTGCTCAAAAACGCCTATGCGAGCGTGCTGAACGGCATGCCGCTCAAGCCCGACCTCGAGCGCCTCCTCGGCCGCGAAGTGCGCTTTGCCAACGACGCCAACTGCTTCGCGCTCTCGGAGGCGGTCGACGGCGCCGCGAAAGGCGCGCAGCTCGTGTTCGGCGCGATCCTCGGCACCGGGGTCGGCGGCGGAGTCGTCGTGAACGGCCGCGCGGTCGAAGGCGCCAACTCGATCGGCGGCGAATGGGGGCACAACGCGCTTCCCCGGCCGGCGCCGGGTGAGTTGCCGGGTCCCCGCTGCGGCTGCGGCCGCGACGGCTGCATCGAAGCTTTCCTTTCCGGTCCGGGGCTTGCACGCGATCACCGGCTCGAGACCGGAGAGCCGCGCGAGCCGGCCGATATCGTCGCGCGCGCCGACTCGGGCGATCGCGGCTGCGCCGCGACGCTCGAGCGCTACGAGGAGCGGCTCGCGCGCGCGTTGGCGGGCGTCATCAATCTGCTCGACCCCGAGATCATCGTGCTCGGCGGCGGGCTGTCGAACGCCGAGCGCCTGTACCGCAACGTGCCGGCGCGCTGGGGCCGCCACATCTATTCCGACACGGTCGTGACGCAGTTGGTGAGGGCGGCCTACGGCGACGCGAGCGGGGTGCGCGGCGCGGCGCGCTTGTGGTGAAGCCGCGTTCCGGCACTCGGAACGGGCTTGCGGCGCGACGGCGAGCGTGGCTCGGCGTTGCGCGCGCGCCGGAGGCGTCATACCATTCGGCGCAAGGGAGAAGACGATGGAAAAGCAGAATTACGACGCCGGCCTGCCGATCACCAACGCGCCGTTCAATCTGTGCGTTCGCCACGGCGACCTGATTTTCATCTCGGGCCTGCCCCCGTTCGACGAGGCGTTCTCGAACGCGGTGCGCGAGGCCCGCGAGAAGGGCCTGCCGATACCGCCGTTTCCCAATCCGCCCTTCGAGCAGCAGGTGCGCCTCGTGATGGACAACATGAAGAAGCTCGCCGAGGCGGCGGGCTCGAACATGGATTGCCTGCTGAAGGTGATCGTGTGGCTGCGCGATCAGCGCGACGCCGAGGAGTTCGACCGCATCTATCGGACCTACTTCACAAGCCGGGAAACGCTGCCCGCGAGAACGCGCATCCAGGCGGGGCGTACGCCCATGGACTGCGCGCTCGAAGTCGAGGCGATCGGCTACGTGCCGGCAAGGTCCGCGCGCAAGACCGCCCCTGCGCGCAAGCGCAGGGCGGGCCACTCTTCACGAAAGAGATGAATAAGACGTCTGGAAAACCACTGGAGGAGAGGATCATGTCGAATCGTTGCTCGAAGTACGTCGCCGGCCTCGCGGCGCTCGGCGTCGCGCTCATCGGCCAGGCCATGGCGCAGAACAAGGCCGAGAAGCGCGACATGGAGCTCGTCGGCTACCACGATCTGCAGGGACGCACGGCCTACCAGCCCGTGATCCACAAGCAGGGGAACCGCTGGATCGCCTACATCGGCCATCACGGCGACAACGTATTGAACGCGCTCACGGGAAACAAGGAGCACAACGGCACGTCCATCGTCGATGTCACCGATCCCCAAAAACCCAGCTACCTCGCTCACATCCCCGGGGAGCCGGGATTGGCGGAAGCGGGCGGCGCGCAGATGGTGCGCGTGTGCGACGGCGCGACGCTGCCGCGCGCCGACAAGAGCAAGGTGTACCTGCTGCGCACCTTCGGCAACCAAGCGCACGAAATCTGGGACGTGACCGATCCGGCCAAGCCGGGCCTGCTCACAACGATCGTCAAGGGCCTGAAGGGCACTCACAAGAGCTGGTGGGAGTGCGACTCGGGCATCGCCTACCTCGTCTCCGGAATCGAAGGCTGGCGCGTGCGGCGCATGACCCAGGTGTACGACCTCTCCGACCCGGCGAAGCCGGTGTTCATCCGCAATTTCGGCCTGCCGGGGCAGCAGCCGGGAGCGGCCGGCCCGGCGCCCGCCGATCTGCACGGGCCGATCTCCACCGGTCCCAAGGGCAACCGCGTCTATTTCGGCTACGGGACGAACAAGGACGGAGTGCTGCAGATCGTCGACCGGGACAAATTGCTGAACGGCCCCAAGGAGCCGACCAACGAGAACCTGCTCTACCCGCAGGTGGGCAGGCTCGACCTTCAGCCCGATAACGGCGCGCACACCACGCTGCCGCTGCTGCGCATGCCCTTGCCCGAGTTCGCAAAGGACGCGCAGGGCGCCGCGGGCGATTTCGTGATGATCGTCAACGAGCAGATCGTGAACGAGTGCCGCGAGACGCGCCAGAGGGTGTGGTTCGTTGACGTGACCGCGGAGGCGAGGCCGTTCAACGTCTCGAATTTCAACGTTCCCGAGGCAAGCGGCAATTTCTGCTCGCGCGGCGGCCGCTTCGGTGCGCACTCTCCCAACGAGAACCAAACGCCGATGTACGCGAAGCGGCTGGTGTTCGTCGCCTGGTTCAACGCCGGGGTGCGCGCGATCGACATCCGCGACCCGTATCATCCGAAGGAAGTCGCTTATTACATTCCGGCGGTCACCGGCAAGACCGACAAGCGCTGCGTGAAGCTCTCCGACGGCAAGGAACGCTGCAAAGTGGCGATCCAGACCAACAACCTCGAAGTCGACGACCGCGGCTATATCTACATCGTCGATCGCGCCAACACCGGCATGCATATCCTTCAGCTGACGGGCAGCGCGCGCAAGATCGCCGATTTCCGCTAAAGCCGACCGGAATGGCGGGAAGGAGCGTCCTCGCGAGGCTGGACAAGGCGGTCGACGACTTCTGCCGCCGCACGCGCTATTTCCACGAGGAGATGACGAAGGGCCGGGCGCGCATGTTCGCCATGCAGCACCGGCTCAATACGCGAGAGCGCAACTCGGTGCTGAAGCTCAAGGTCGCGGCCAACTGCCCGGACTGGGAGACGCGCATCGGCATCATCCGCGCCTGCAGCGAGGAGGTCATCGCCGACCACGAGCACGGCGGCGGCCGCGCGCACTGGGAGATCCTCGAGGACCTGGGAACGCGCATCGGCCTGAAGCGCAGCGAGATCCGCGCCGCGGCGCCGATTCCCACCACGCAGCTCGCCTGGTCCGCGTGGGAAGGACTCATGGGAAACCGCCACTGGCTGGAAGGCATCGTCGCCAACACCTGCGCCGAGCGGGCAAACGTGCCCGGCTACGGTACCGGCATCATGAGAAAGCACGGCTGGTTCGGCCTTGAGCGCGAGCGCTGGGGAAAACTCTTCGGTCTGTCGGATGGTGAGCTCGAGTTCTTCGAGCTGCACGAGGCGGCCGATATCGAGCATTCCGACGCCGGCTGGCGCGCGGTCGAGCGCTTCGCGAAAAAACTCCACATGGAGGACGCGGTGGTCGCCGCCTGCGAGAAGAACCTCCAGGTGTGGGAGCTGTACCTCGACGGCATCGGCGCGGCGGGCGACCGGCTGATGCCAATTAAATGAGCGCGCGGCAGGCAGTCGTCCACATATATAGCGGCACGTAGTTCCATAT
>WNGE01004039.1_pt1 | contig 26472 bp, 18 predicted proteins | sample 5400651 | NCBI WGS metagenome assembly WNGE01 (sample SAMN13153370, study PRJNA577476) | soil metagenome | isolation source: 60 cm soil or saprolite under grassland replicate 2 | place: USA:California | collected 2016-06-15 | reverse complement strand
TAAACTAAGACTATTTATTTATAACTAAGAGGGGCTAAAGGTAAGACTAAACTTCTTGACCAACGTGTCACTTCTAAATCTAAGGGAAGCCAAATGTGAAAAAGAACTCGAGGGGTAGGGGGAGAGGAAGAGACCTGGTAAGGAAGACTGGAGACAGCAAACCCTACTCTATGCCTCTAGGTTTCCTACTGCTATTCTCCATAGGAAAGTCCGGGGCTATACTGACCATCTATATGACCCACCATTAAGTCGTAAAAACGACAGGGAAGAACATAGAGAACAGACCCCCGTTCCTTGCGATTTCAAAATTTAATGTCATCATGTCCTTCTATTTACCTTTTTATTACGCTTTTACTTTATGTAGAACTCTATCTTGAAACGCACCACTAGTCCATTTTGTGAGGTTTTGGCCTAGGCAATTAGCCAAAGACCAGATTCGTCCAAATCGACTAGCCCGGTACCCTACGGTTGCATGGTACCTAGGGTGCTTCCTTTGGAAAAATAAAGGAGAAAACTCGTGAAATAACACCTATGGTTAGCCAAATGGCCAGTAGCAAGAGATTGAGGTAGCCTTTCTTAAAAATACGTGGCTAACTCCACAAACGAAGAGAGCAAAGATGGTGAGGAGTTAAAGGCTCAAGGATGCTATTTCTCTTCATGATGAACCTTCCTCTGCTTCTTCTTCTATTCAAAACACCCCCCCTCCTTAGAGTTAGTTATAGAGTTAAAGTGAGTTAGAATTAGACAGAGATAGAGGGCGGCCCCCAGGGAGCCCATCCAATGAGAACAGGAGGGTGACAGTTTTCTTCTTTCTATTATCTTATATAAGTTTAGGTAAAGTACTAGTGAGGGTTCATGGCTGAACTGTTGGGTGGCCCGACACTTTCACTTCTTGTTTAAGTGAATAGCTTAAGTCCTAGGTTAAGGTTATAATAGGTGGGGGAGGGAAAGGTTAAGAGCTAAAGTCTACTAGTTAATAGGTCTAGCCAAGGTAGGGGAGATTTAGCCCCCTACTAGGTTAGGGAAGAGCCAGGGTTAGTTAGAGCTTATGGTAGAGCTAAGTTGGTATAGCTAAATAAGTAAGGAGGGAAAGTAACAATGAATCATCTTCATGAGTGTTGAAAATGTCCCAATTACTTTGCCGATAATAGAATATTCACCGTTCACAGCAGCTACTCCCTACCCCAGAAATTCTCAGTTCTTTGCTGAGTTTTGTCATAGGAATTACATCTACTGACAAAAGGGAGGCAAGGACCAGGATAGTCTGATAGCAGCTAATAATAAAGAGTGTAGGGGATAGACCAATTTGTTTCGTCTAGTTAAGTTCTTACTCACCTCTTAAAGATAGCTAACCAAAGAGAGACTAAAAGGAGTTCAAAGAAGAGTGTGCAGAGAAGCTATGCTCCATGCTCTACGCTCCTAATGTCTACCTACAAATCTTAACCTAGAAGAACTGAATAGAACTAGACAAAAGGAAATATACAAGAAGTATAGCTTAAAGCTTCTATGCTTTTGTTTATCCGCCTATTTGTATGGGCATCCTCTACTTAAACAGTTTCCCATTAACAAGATCTCCCTGTAGAAACGAGTAGGACTAGGACTACCAAGGCAAAGGAGTGAAGGTTTTAGCTCTAGCTTCTTGTTCATCCAACTTACCTTTAGTTATCTTCTTTAAAGAAAGAGGAGAGTAGGACTTAACTAGAAGTTCCCTAGGTTACAAGTGCAACCTACGGTAACCGGGCAGGCAAAGAAAGAACCATACTTGACAACCAAGGACTACTGTAAACTCTTACTCAATGCTCTAGTCTTAAGCTCCAAGCTTTATGCTCTACATACTTACAATCAAGACAAAGGAACCAACTTGTTAGAACCAGAAATATACCGTGCCCCACCACGTACTTCATAAGGAGCCGGAAGTTTAAACACAGCATTAATATTGGCTGGAGGAATGAACAGATCCCGCTGGTTACCAGGATTAGTAGAAAGGCGGTTGTTGTTCATTCTGCTTTTCAATAAGAGAATTAAATCCTCTCCTTTCTGCAGAGTGTGGTGACCCGTAAAGTAAAGCTCTACACAAATTGCCCAGTCTGAAAAATCAAAGCTTTTTTTGCTTAGCATAGGTAAAGCCTTGAATCCAGGAACAATAACGTTACGAAGTTTTTTCAATAGACCCGTGGCCTAGGACCTAAGGCCCATGGTCCACTAGGGCCTACGGTGTAATTCCTTTTGAAAAAACGAAGAAAAGAAATCTGATTAAATTCAAGGATCACTATGGGCTCGGAGATATAATTAACCTCGGGTCCTGAATGAGTTCTACTTTTTTCCCTTCGTATATTACCTATTCTTCCAAAGAAATTCTTAATAGCTGATAGGACATATTCCTGACGTAATTTTAATTGAATGGATAAGCGAGGTAAAAGACCATTGAAGCTAAAACAACCAGTCCCTTGCTCCCAATGGCCATCGGTCTCAGGGTCCAGGCTTTTTGACCATATACTTCATCAAGGTAAGGAAGAATCACGGTTAAAATAGCTTTTGAATCGGTTACTTTGAATTTAAGATGAATTGAGTTATTATCAGATACTTCAAATACGAAAGAACCGATCCCTCCTAAAAAGTGGTGGAGTTGCAGAAATAAGATTGCTGTCTCTATTGAGTAATTCTGACCTATGACAAAACGAGATTGTAATGATATTTTTCTTTTAAAAGAGATTTAGCTTGAAAATATATACTTAATAAACCCTCACTTTGGAAGAGACCATTTATTAAAGATTTGAAGAAAGTAGGATTAAGTCTTCCCCTATGTTTAGAAGGATCAAGGTGGAACTCCTCAAATTCTCTCTTAGCTTCTCTTAGAACCTGCTCAGGATCATTTTCTTCCTCAACTTTTTCGGATAGGAATTACATCTACCGAAAAAGGAAGACAAGTTAATTTGTTAAGATTTGGAACTTTGTTAGGGGGGGGGGAATTTTTTATAATAGGAGGCTCACCGCCTCCCCAAACTCCCAAAATCTAAGAAAGTTTATATAACATGCTAGGATGAAAATAAGGTCGAACAATGGTAGAAAAGCGTTGTTCAGAGCAAGTATGAATGTATATTCGAGGACCACTTTTAGATGAGTTGATTATAGAGCATTTCAACTGATAAATCAAAAGTAAGATATTGGCCAATCTACAGACATCAGGGAAAGAAAAGCTTTCTGTGCATAACACAAAACCTGTACTCTGTTTAGAACCATCTCCTTGAGCCCAATGTGCTAAAGCTAAAGGGGTAAGAAGGTCATAAATAGTATTGGGTTCGAGTTTAGTTCCATTTGGATACCAAACGTTTATCAAAGAGGTGAAAATAGGATAGGCTCTTGTTTCGAAACGAAAATTATAATGAAGATTCCCTCTGAATGAGCGAGATTCTAAGTAAGGCATAGAAGAGCAGTAATGGGAGAGTAAACTAAAAACCTGAACAAAATGAGGAAGATTCTTAACTGATTGTGCAAATTTGAAAGAAGCATTTTGACATCCTTTGCCATACCGTAAGTAACCATCACTTAATAGGAGACCTGTGATCAACTGTTCGATGTGAGAAGGGAAAGCTGTGTTCATTCTGATTCTCTTTGTAATTGAAAAGCCAACTGTAGATGAAAGGTTTGAACCATAAACTACTAAAGCCTTGCAGTCTGTTTCAATCCAATTGAATAATCTCTTACGAGAGGTGATATGACGAATAGGGAAGGTCAAGGAAAGACCAGAAAAAGAGCTAAGTAGGAGTAGCATGATTAATAATGTTTTGTTTTACTTCTAAGTGAGAGTGCCTTGGTTATTTTATGTCTTTTTCATATCTACTTCTAAACACACCTAGGGGAGGGGGGAATTTTGAGAAGAAAGTTACATTAATGGGGGTTCACCTGAGCCCCATACGTAAACGAAGATGAATAAGAACAGCCAAACTATGTCAACGAAATCTGATTTTCCGAATCCTTTCAGAGACGGCTGGACTCTATCTTCATCCTACGCCTGAGAGGATGCTCTACGTACTAGTCTCTGAGGAACCCAAACTTTGGTTTCCTGCGGATTGTCCATTGTTGCATACTAAGGATTGTTAGGCATGCCTCCCTTAGCCTTTAGGAGTTTCCCGCATATGGTAGAGTGGTAATAATAGAAGTGTTCTTCTAAGACGGCATTTCTTTGCCAGTATAAGATAGCACCCTCATAACCAACATGATGATGTTTAGTAAGATGGTAATTAATCATACGATATAAACCAACTAATAAGAAGATTGAGCCTATTAAAACATGTCCTCGTTCCCAAAGGAGTTAGGGAATTAATTATTCATAAGAGGAAATAAGAAACAAAATAGCTAGCTTTGATTTAAAGTAGAAGAAGGAAGGGTTGAGGTAAAGAAGTGATTTTTATAAGGAATTCCGGTATCTAGATATTTTCTAACAGGTTTTCTTGAAATTCCTAGAGCAAGGGCACACTGAGAAAGGGAAGGAAAACTTAAGATGGTCCCTGAAGGGTGAATTACAAACACAGGAAAAGATTCAGGAAGCAACTTATCAGTACCGGAAATATAGCGAACCCCTTTGCGAACCTCATAAGGAGCAGCAAGGGCAAACAGGTTTTCAATCTCTGATTGAGTAATTACAAGATCCCGCTGGTTATTAGGGTTAGTAGAAAGGCGATTGTTGTTCATTCTACTTTTTAAACGAAGTATTAGGGCTTCACCCTCTGCTAAAGTATGTCGGCCACTAAAGTAGATTTCCACACAAATTAGCCAATCCTCAAAATCCTTTCCCTTCTTACTTAAAAATGTTAAAGCCTTGAAAGCAGGAATAATGACATTTCGAAGGAAAGCTATTTGATTAAATTCAATAATCACCATGGCTTGAGAGGTAAATGAGTCTACTTTTTGTCTTGGTCCCTCATATCTAAGATTACCTATACCTCCTAAGAACTCTTGGATGGCCTTAAACACGTACTCCTGTCTGTAATTTAATTGAATAGATAAGCGAGGAACCAGCTTATTGAAACTAAAGCAACCATCCCCCTCGATTAAGCCTAGCAGCCAGGGAAAGGTGACAACCACTTTATGATTAGAAGGTAAGGTATAGTCTATTCTACCTTTGTTCATTGAAGATTTTAAAGACACAATTTTTTCCATACCCTCGGGTGTTAAAGGGGTTCCTGATTCACGCAACATTACAACTTGGCGAAAGGCCAAATAATCCAAATATTTTGTTGTGTTTAAAGTAAAACTGTCAAAAATGGGTATCACTAATCCTTGAAGGGCTGCTTGAGAACTAATGACGAAGTTTGCTTTAGCCTCTTTAGGGTTCTGAGTAATATACCCACACTGGAGCTTGTCCTTAAGATAAATAAGAAGAGGTAACTCATCCCAATGTAAACCTATTTGAAACATTAGCTGTACGTGATCTTCATTTCGCTTGATCTGGAAGTTGGCCTCAGCGTCAGAGAATCCAACAAACCATTGAACAAAGGAAGGATCCAGTCCATCAAAGATCTCCCGATACTCTTTGGCTGAGAGGATCTTTCTGGGTTTCACCTTTAGGCCTGCTACCTGGGGGGTATTTTTTATAAGAGGGGGTTCACCTGAACCCCAAACGTAAAAGAATATGTAAAGTATTAGCCAAATGACGTCGACGAAATGCCAGTAAAGAATAGCACCTTCATAACCTACATGGTGGTGTTTAGTTAGATGGTAGTTTAACATACGATAGAGACCAACAGATAAAAAAATAGATCCAATTAGGACGTGGCATCCATGCATACCTGTACCAAAAAAGAAGCAAGAGCCAAAGGCTCCATCCGAGATAGTAAAGGGGGCATTATAGTACTCATAGAGCTGTACACCCGTGAAGACAAGAGCAAGAGCAATAGTGTAAACAAGTGCCACTATAGCATTTTTACGATCTCCGGCTATCAGAGAGTGGTGTGACCAGGTCACTGTGGCCAAATCTCCAGCTATATATTATTACATATCTGAATATATAACCCTTGTACTTTATATTAAAAAAGAGTTTTCAATCCCTAAACTTAGCTAGTTTAGTCTAGTAGTCACACTAGTTGTTTGAAATTTAATATAAAGCCTTTGGAAAAAGAAATCAATCTATTTAAATCTTCTCTTTCGAGATTCCGACTGTACATTAAGCAGCTTTCCAGCCACCCATCGATGAACCAGTCTGTAGCGATCATCCTCCTTTATTCAAAGAAGAGAACCGACGGTCTTAGAATCAGATATATCCCGTTGACCGTTTTCATCAATGTCGCCGAGATAGTTACTATCTATCTCCTATAAAGCTAGATTAACTGGACAAAGAGCATAATTAAGATCGATGGAGGATAAATCGATTTATATTACCCAATTAATCTAGGACTATGCAATCTATCTGATTATTTAATTTAGAAAATAAATGGAAAGACTCATTATGACACAAGAAATCTATTAAATGGTCGGAATTAAATAGAAGGTAATTTATAAAGCATGGTAGGATGAATATGAGGTTTAACTATTTTAGTTAGATCTGCCATACTAGACTTAGGAATATATAAACTATATTGATTCACTACACCTGTTTTATGTATAGAGGTATTTAAAGAATACTTTCTTTCTAGAACACTAGCTAAATATTGGACCTCTTTAAGTGTGAAAGAATTAGTGCAGAATCTTAATCCTTTATTTTTGTGAAGAGTTGCATCGTCCATTATCCATACAGCTAAGGCCAAAGGTGATAAATATAGATCTATAATCTGAGGGACAACTTTTCGTTTATTAGGGTAAAATTGCTCATAAATCCAATTAAATGAACTGTATGTATAAGTTCTGAATCTATAAAAGTAGCGTATTTGTCCATTTGTTCCTTTTCTAGTTTGTATGACAGGTATCTCTGGTTGACAGTAACCAAGAGAACTAATAACTTGATGCAGCCATAATAAGTATTCGCCATTTGTTTTTTCTTGATAAAAAGCAAACCGAGAACCATTACCATCTTTTTCCATAGATCCATCGCCTAGTAATGATCCTATAAGGATACAAACTATCTCATAATTGTGGGGACCAATTCTTTTTGTGGACGGAACTCTGGGACAGTTAAATGGCAGTAAGCTAAATAACATAAATGAATCAGATTGACCACATTTCAGGCAAACACCGGAAGAAAGTAAAAGAACTGTATTAACAAGAGGCAATTCCCATGGTTCAATAGGTTGTATACCTGCGGGGGGCCAACTGCAACCCAGTTCAACCGTAGGGGCTAAGGCGCTGTCAAAGAAGGCCCAGAAGATAGAAAGGAAGAAGAAGATCTCAGATACGATAAAGAGGATAATACCTAATATGAGGCCTTGTTGAACACGAATGGTGTGATGCCCTAAGAATGTCGAGAGTATGAACCCTAAGTTTCGTTAGGGAATGGACTATATCTTTATGGCTGGATTTAAGCATTCCATGAGACTCTATTTATGACAATTTCTTTTATAGTTTCCAGATCCTTGTCTGTTAAATGTTATTCCCTTTAATTCAGGCATTGTATAGACAGATTGAGGGTTAGCCTCTGAAATTAGAACACCAAAATATTCAGTCCTGAAAGCTTCAGTTAATCGGAAACTGCAAACCAAGCTTTTGTTGTTATCTAAAGGAGAAGTGTTGAGAGGCAGCTTAGTATATCTAAAGAATGATTAGTATTTAGCCAGTCTATCAATCTATGTAAGGTTTGGTATTTTAGGTGTTCTGTAATAACAATTTGCCTCCTTCTTCTTTTGGACAAGCCTCTTGAATTCTTAAGGAGTTTGAATAAGGCAAAAGTCCCTAGCTCCCAATGGCCATCGGTCTCAGGGACCGGGCCCGGTTACCGTAGGTTGCACTTGTAACCTAGGGAACTGGGTTTTTGTGAAAGGTAAAATGAACCTAGAATTAGGTCGTCTTGTTTCATTCGATCTTCTTTCTATATTATCTCCTGGGAGAGGTTTGAAGGAAGATAGATAGAAGAAGTAGTTATGGAATAACTCAGGCATAGTTCAAGAATGAATGAGGCAAAGGTTAGGTAAGCTTATATTTCATACTCTCCCTTTTGTCAGTGGATTAATTCCCTTGACAAAACTCTGGAAGAAAGGTAAGACCAGCTATCGGAACCGAGGTATAGATTCAGCAGTTATGTCGATACTATAGACCCCTTTTCTGGTTATGAAAGTTCAGAGTACATTCAAGCTCAAACTTTAGTTTGATAATCTCTATAAGGCATACCTTCTCATCTTTGGAAAACAAGGCAGTATTCAACCTTGAGCCACATTGGCTACCATCGTCCTGGACCAATAAGATAATCCTCCTGTTGTGAGCAATGAGCTGGGTGTAGCAGGAGGCACTTTAACCTCTTCAACATCTAATGTATTAGAATAGTAATTCAAAGAAGTAAAGAAAGAGTAAGAAATTGTCCTCTAGAATATATCTTCCCGATACGTTTGTCTAGTCGGCAGGTTTCGCCCCGTAGAGAATCTAGGAATACCGAGGCTCAGTTCTTCAATAATTTGAATTGGAAGTTTGTAAGACTTGTCGCAATAGGATTGAGAATGCTTAAATCTACCAACACTTGACATATAGTCTCTGAGGATCCTACTCAGGATGCCTATTCCTTTTGGTTTCCTGCTGATTGTCAAATCCCTTGGATTGTTCCGAACAGCTTTTAAGGTAGGCTGAGTGGACCAAAGGCTCTAAGGAGTTTCCAGCATACAGTTAAGTTTATAGAAGGCACATTCTTATTAAAGATTTACCTTCACGGATCACATCCGCCCACCATAGACCCATAGTAGAGAGAACGGCTAGAAGACCTATAGTTAAAAAGACTCCTCCATGACCATATCAATGAAAATAGCAGACTGCTGAGATAGTAGTAGTAAGAAGAGCAATTGAGCCTGCTAAAGGCCATGGTGAAGATTCTACTAAGTGATAAGGATGAGGCTGAAACTTCATGAAAACTTGCATTGTTTTTTAGCCAGCTATACCCCCCAATGTTCAGGAGGCCCTGGTTGCTTTACTCCTTTCTGGTATCACCCCTTATATAGATTAGAAGATGTCGAGTAGAAGAAGAGGTTGGAAGGTAGAATAAGCAAGCAGCAAGCAATCCAAGCAAGGAACTAGGAAAAAGCCAAACCTCAACCCTGTGGGATCGTCACCACCCCTAGCAATGGCGTGGAGAGAATCACCTAATTCTCAGAAGTTTGAAGAAGGAAGACAAGTAAGACAGAAGAAGCCAGAAGATGGATGGATAAGATAAAAGAAGATGAGGGCTGAGATAGAAATCATACCGTGTGAAAGCAAGGGGAATTTTTAGGCAGGTTCTAGGCCTGTAAGTTTTCTTAGGGTCTCTTAAGGAGTCCTCTCTATGTTATTCACTCTATGCCCTAGTTCCATATAAGCCGGGTTATGTTAGTTACCGCTAGTGGTCAGTTTTGCCCCTTTTCACCTAGGTCCAATGTCAGGATCATCCTCCCTGGTCGGACTGGGCTCTGGGGTAAACTGACCCTTAAATGGTGAGCTTCTGCTAATTTAGCTAGACTGGCTAGTAGGCTCCTTCTCAAAAAAGAGAAATGTAGACCTAGAAGGAATGGAGCTCAAAGAAATAAAAATAGATGAAGTAATAGCCAAGCCTGTAGGCTTGGTCTACTCTTGGTCCACTGTGTGAAGGGGGAATAAAAACAAGGATGTCTATAGCTAAAGAGGGGATAAGAAGTAGAGGTGAAGAACAGAAGAAAGAAGATTGAAATTGGTAGTTATTTTATACAGTAATACTTCTAATGTGATTTACAGGTTTCCAATACAATTAATAGTAGTACAAAGGTACTCCACGGGGTCCACAAGGGGAATTTTAAGAAGGTGTAATTTCAAAGGCTACGAGAATACTCAAAGTAAAAATAAAGAAGGCAAAACCTATAGGTAAAAGGGTAGTCCAACATATTACCATTAATTGGTCAAATCTTACCCGAGGTAACGTAGCCCTGACCCAAACGAAAAGGAAGAATATAGCAGAGGACTTTAATCCTAGTATGAGTGATTCAAGAAGGGGAGTCGAAGGTAAACCAAAAGGTATAAGGTAGCCACCTAAAAATAAAAGACTAGTAAGGGTACTCATTAATAATATGGACCCATATTCAGCTAGGTAAAAAAAGGCAAAGGGTAAGGCCGAGTGTTCTACCATAAATCCAGCTACGAGCTCTTGTTCTGCCTCGGGCAGATCGAAGGGTGCTCTGTTTGTCTCCGCAAGGATGACGATAAACCAAACTAAAGAAAGCGGTAATAAAGGTATTATTAGCCACACCCCCTGTTGAAATTCAACAATCTGTAGAAAGGATAGGCTTCCTGTTATTGATACAATTATAAGGATAACCATGGCCAGAGGGAGCTCATAGCTTACGAGTTGTGCCGAAGATCTTAATGATCCAAGGAAAGCGTATTTAGAGTTAGCTGACCAACCGGCAAGCAGGACGCCATAGACTCCTAAAGAGGAAACAGCCATGAGGAATAGCACTCCTAGGCTGATATCCACTAAGGCTGTTCCCTTGGCAAATGGAATCGCCGCCCAACCCATGAGAGCTAACGACAGGGTAATGAAGGGTGAAACTAGGAAGATGACTTTGTTAGCGTGGCTGGGGATTACAGCCTCCTTGAGCAGAAGTTTCAACCCATCAGCAAAGGGTTGGAGAGTCCCGTAAAACCCCACGACATTGGGCCCAACCCTTCGTTGCATAGAAGCCATTACTTTCCGTTCAGCGAGAGTCATGAAAGCAATACTTCCTAGCAAAGGCAGTAGAATTATGAAAGATTCCAGTAAGAAGAATAGCATGTGAAACAGATTGGGAAGATTAACTTCTAAGTAGGAAATAACCCCTAAGTAATGGGGATTGGTTAAGAAGATTCTTAAATGAAAAAGTAGTACTGATAGACACATTCCCTCATAAATTATAAAAGAATAGTTAAATTTGAGCATTTCTTCCTATTGTTCTTTTGTCAGTAGATGTAATTCCTATGACAAAAGTCGGAGAAGAAAAATCCTGTAAATTTACCACCAGGGCAGATTAATCTCCCATTATGTTTGATAGGTAATAAACCTATGTAGTCATTCTCTGGAGCTCTTACTGTAGCCTCCACATAACCAAAGAAATAACCATCTAAGAATTCATTAATTGTTAAATTTGTGGGAGTAGGTATACCAACAGGCATAGGTTTACACATAGCAGTAGGATATAAGGAATTTACATCATAATAATAACCAATACCTTTAAGATGAGGTTTGTAAACATCCACGATTCCACCAGCATAACCTTTTCTGAATACAGGGTCTAGACTTTTGGATAAATCATATACTTTTAAATCTACCTCATGTAGTTTAGGTAATTTGACGGTTCTCCAAGTTTTAAAGGCTATACCAGGTATTGATAGATTTTCTAAGGGATTAATTGGGAATTGAGCAGCTAGCTCTTTGAAGAATTTCATTAATATTTGGTGGAGGGCAATTACATCACCTTGAATATACTTTCTTGACACTTCTAAGAATGACCAATTTTTATCTTTAAATTCTTTAATCATTTCTTCATAATCAGTAGGAGATGTTCGTTTAGGTTCGAAGTATTTATAAGCAGGTAGAGGTCCTGTCCAATCAAGTCTTCCATGTAATTCCAAGGGATTGAAGTAGTGTGGGAAGTGATCTTTTTGTGTCTCAACTTTGAAATCCTTGGCTAATTTACCTAAAGCACCTGGTATTATTTTAAGTGAATCCTTTATTGTAAGCACTCCAACATTTTGATCTTTCATTTGCTGTAGAACTTTTAAACTTATTACTTGGCCATTCCTCATAATAGGTTCAAATTTTAATCCATGCTTATGAAGATTTATTAATGAAGTCATACTTAAGATTGCATCATATCCTGCCCAGTTGTGAAAATAGACTATCTTACCCTTATTTAAATTGATTAAGTCAAACCAGAATGCTTCTAACATTAGAGTGGAATCCATTTGAAATGTAGTTATATCATAAACTTTATAATCTTTACCATTAAACCAGGCTGCCATATATACTTGATTTAATCCTTCTTTTGTAATAAGAGACTCCAGATCTGCTGTTACAATTAGAGAATAATCTAGAGGTTTCTCATAAGGGTCCTTGGTAGGGATTTCAACTAAAGCACTTGATTTATTAGTAGGAGGGGGAGATTTTTTTGAAGGATCCTCTAATATTTTCATTGATTTAAGGATTTTGTGAGATTTAGCTGATAAATTAGAAGAAGGAGTTAATTCAAATATTCCATTTGTAGTAGAAGCCTCATAACCCTCTATAATTATTGGTGGAGTAGATGTTGCCGCAGGAGTAGAAGGAGCCGAAGGAGTAGAAGGAGTAGAAGGAGCAGCAGATGCTGCAGGTGTCCCAGAAGATGAACCTCCATTAGATGACTCTTTAATAGCTTCCAAAAGAGTATTAAATTGTGTATTAAAATGATCTTTAAAAGATTTCTCCATAGCCACCATGTTAGAATTTAAAGTAGATAAAGCTGTAGCTGTTTGAGTCTCCATTACCTCAAATTTAGATTCCAGTGCCTCAATTCTAGCCAGTATTTGTGGCGGAACAATAGGGGAAGTTGCTGCCGGAGTAGAAGGAGCCGCAGGTGAAGCCACAGGGGCAGGTTGTCCAACCATGGTAGTAATGGCCGCAGTAATAGCAGGGGCAGAAGCCGCCAATGCTTGGATAAAAGGATTCCAGTTTAGACCTTGTCCTGAAGGGGCAGAAGAAGTAGGTTCAGCCACATAAGCACCAGATGTAAGAGTTGTATTTAAATTAGTAATAGCCTCTAATAATTTAGTATTAGAATGAGTAATAGAAGTATTAAGAGCTTCCATTCTAGAATTAACGTCTGAAGCTAATTGAGCAGTAGTTACTCTACCTTTAGGTGTAGGAGGAGTAGAGGCTTTAGCATCAGTGATATTTATCAATTTAACTAAAGTAGAATCAACAAATTGTTGATCATAGTCCTCCTCCATTTTGGTTATAATTGGCTCAAAATGCTCTTTGATAAGCTCAATATTAGAAGTATTATCCACATGGAAAGATTCACCTAAAGTAACTCTTTGTCCGTTCTCAAAAGTAGGTTGAAGTAAAATTCCATATTTCTCACCTGGTTGTAGGACTCGTAAAAGTGCTTTTAATTCTAGCCAGAAAGTAGGTTGTCCAGGGGCAACAATATAAGTAACAAACCAACCACCACCTCTAGGGATGATTTGTTCAGGAGCCCATTGAGTCAATCCTTTCTCAAGCTCAACAAAAGGTTGTGAAACTTCCTCTTTATTTAAATGGTTAAGAAGTATAATAGAAGAAACTGTTAAAGAACCGGTTAAGGTATTAAACTTAACACTCTCTCCTACAGAACTTGCAGAAAAGGCAGAAGCTTATCTTCACAATCTTGTAGGAAACTATAAAGTTGTTCCTTCTTCAAGAGCAGTTTTTGCACCTGTGCACAACGGGGTAAAGAGAGCAACAAGTTTCACCTAGTGCATGGATCTATTCGTCTAAATTAGTAAACCTTAAACCTTAAAGTATTATTAATTGATTTAATTATATAAGGTAACAGGTAGAGGTTAATAGACAAAGGAGGAAGGAGCAAAGGAGGGAAGTGTTGCAAGTCTATTAGTTAGTTTAATCTATTCATTAGTATAGAAGGAGACAAGGAGTCTTGCAACATTAAACAAGTTATCCTTAGATCCATTCATCTATCTAGTAGAACTAAGAGAGGAGCACCAAAGGTGCAAGGAGTAGAAGAGTTGTTCTTGTTGTAAAGTGTTGTGAAATCTATTAATCTAGACCTTTCTCTTTACTCTTTAAACTTAATCCTAGTCTAGAACCTTTGATCCTGTAACGTTGAACCTTTCCCTTTACACTTCCTTATAGACAGATTAATAGACTAATTTGAGGACTAGATGGTGAATTCCATGTCTCCCCTTCCTTCTCCCTTCCCTAATTAAGTTATAGATTAGATATGATTAGATGTGTAACCATGAATGTTTCCTTTCCTTCTCCCCTTCACATAAATTAACTAATTGGTAAACTAATAGTTTAAGTAAACAACACTAACCACCCCTTTTGGCTTTTGACTTTCCATTTCCTCTCTTTAACTACCTTTCTATTAATCAATAACTCTAGGTTTATGTCAAGTTCCCTAGGTTACAAGTGCAACCTACGGTAACCGGGCCCGGTCTCGTAGACCGATGGCCATTGGGACCTAGGGACTTGTGGGAAAGAAGGGTTGCCCTATATCTTAAAGTAGATTATCCACTCTACATTCTAGGGTTGCCCTTATTCCCCTCTTAAGTAAATCATCAATTATCCTGAGCAACTCAACAACACTTCTTGATACCCTCCCTTTTGTCAGTAGATGTAATTCTTATGACAAAAGTCGAACTCTCTGTACTTACAAATATATCACCCTCTCTAAGAGTATTTAGAAAGGCCAAACCCCTAGCTGTTAAACTCTTAGTTGAGGATATTTCACCTCCTGCAAATCTAGTAACCTGTAACCTCTCCTTTCTAGCCCAATTTGGGAATTCTACTTTCAGATTCCCGTCCACTATAACGCTGCTAAGTGGACTAGGGGACTGATGAAACAATTTTGGTTAGACTTAATTAGAGTAAATAAAAATAGTATAGTGTATTTTCACAATTGGAATTTGATTCTAATTTTAACTTTCCCCTAAATTTTAAATCATATTTGTGTTGTTTTTTTTAGATTTTGTGGGGTCAAAGGGATTCGAACCCTCAACCACTGCGTTATCAACACAGCACTCTAACCGACTGAGCTATGACCCTAATCCTAGTAGGAGGCAAAAGGGAGGTAACATTAAGAAAGAATTAAAAGTTATAAAATAAAAGAAAAGTTTCCATTTTTAAAAAGTTAAATTAGGGTAGGGTGGGACGACATGGGGGTTCTTTATTTATTTATAATCTGATTATTAAGTTATTAAGTGTGTTGTGGCGTTTATCTATATTCATTTAAGTTTTAGTGCCTCGGTAATGAGGGTATGTTGGGTCTTGCCTTTTGTCATTGGAATTACATCTACTGACAAAAGTGACTAAAAAAAGTAGTAATATCTCCTGCCCCCTATTGCCTGGATTGAGACCTCATTAATGATGTAGGGGCGGTGGTCGTCTAATTTTCTTAATACTTTCGTCGTATGCTGATTTTTTATTGTCTTCTCTTTGGTTCTTTGGTATTTGTGAAGCTGAAAGAAGTTTTAAACGAGGTCATGCATAACCTTCTCCTGCCCTAGCCATTTTGACGTAATTAGCAACAGAGTTTCCGGTATCAGAAAGACTGTCATTGAGACTACTAAAAGTAAGCTTAGCATAACAAAATGCTCCTGAGTAAGTATAGTAATTTCTTGCTTCTTTTAAATAAAGCCATTGAACAGCATTCCTATCTTAAACTCCTTTCAAATCAGTATCGGGAGTTAAGCCATAGTTAAGACCTTGTCATAAATTCTTGTTTATTGGTCTGCTCTTAATTGTCTTAACAGCCCCAATGTCTCTGAACTTGTCTTTTGATTGGCATAGATTTCTGAGGTTGTCTTTACTGAGGTAGTATCGTTGTTAGGGGAAAGACCACAACCATCAAGAATATAATTAACAACTTCTTGAAAACCTTCAAATCCTCCGTCCCCTAGGTTACAAGTGCTACCTGTGGACCGGGTCTGATCTTCATATCTCCTTGAAGAATGTCAAAAGGTTTAGTATTGTTTCCTCCTACAACTTGTCCTCTGGTTTGTAAATAGTAAATGAAATCAGAACTATTTCTTGTAACTCTTCACTATGATTATAGTAACGTTTCATATCTCTATCAAAACTTTGCACAATCACTCTTCTCTTAGCTAAGACCATGTTTTTTCATGCCCGGTTACCGTAGGTTGCACTTGTAACCTAGGGAACTTTGTCTCAAAATATGATAAGCATACCTAATTATTTCTCTTACCAGATACCATGTGGCAAGTTGTGGTTTTCAGCTTCAAGGACTCATCAACTCATAAAGTTAATTTTTGCTTGTTCCTCATCTCTACAACAGGAAGACAACGAAGATTATGTTTCTTTTCTTCAATATGTGAAACCCGTAAGTTCTTTAATTCTGGAACTCCTGCTTTCATACTGTCTACTTGAACATCTTGGTCTGGGATGTAGCATGTTCGTTTTACTTTCTTGTCTGTCCATTCTTCAAACACAGGATAACTCTTAGCATCTCTAACAACATGCTTATACACCGAGGCTACTTTTTCTGTTATATGAAACTAACCTATTCTTGAAAGCATGTAAGGATCAGCATAACTTAACATAGGGATTTTACCTGGATATTTGTCTAAGGTGATGATAACTTGACCAAATAAGGAACAAAGTTCTTCAACAGTAACGATTTGCTCATGAATACGGTTAACTTCGTGGAACTCTCTGAAACACTTTAAGATTATTTCATCTTCTGCATCAATGACAAGTGCTCTTCCTCATAGCTTCTTAGGAACAAGTGATACTTTCTATTCCAAATCATAGTCTAAAGAATATTTCATATAAGGTGTTAAAGCATACATTTATCCACATCTCCAATAACTATTATCTTTCTTTGATTTCTTCCCTTCCCCTAATATTCCATAAATATAAATATAATAATAAAGAAGGGGCAAAACGGAGTTTAAAATTTGATGATAAGCCGTATTGACTGCGTTATTGCTTGATTAAGCTGAGATGGAAATAGTTCAATAACATGGCTTCTTCAATCATTTCTAAAAAGAGAAGGTCAATTTTCACTAAATTCGTTAATTAAACCTCTCATTGGAAGATGGGAAACTAGTTGATTAACTGCTTGGGACAACTTTTCTGGTTGTTCATGAATAATCTCTTGCAATGCTTGATGATCAGGATGAGTGAAACCTAAATCTTGGAAAAGACTAAAAGAAGGAATGGGGGTCTACATATATTAGTTTAGACAATTGGGGAAAAGGAAGGGAAGGTATGGGTAGATTAGACTTGCTGGGTTAGGAGGAAAGCTTGAATAACACCAATAGGTCTTACCAAAGCTACTGAGCTGCTCTGCGCCCTTATTCCTGGCAGCCTTTATAGCTCTGATGAGAGTTCAACCTTCAGAGGTGCTGCTAAGGCGGGTAGACCTTACCTCAAGCATAAAATGAATCTCTACAAAAGAAACATAAGTTCACAAAAGCCGAGGCTAGCCTCTAATTAATTTCAACTCTAGAGTGACCCCTATCTAATTCAAGGTGTCCATATTAAATACTCCAGGGAAAAGACTTAGATTTGAATTCAATTAGTATGAACTATTATACAAGGTATATAGGAGATGGCAGAATCGAACTACCACCTTGTGCTTGTAAGGCAGCCGCTCTTCCATTAAGCTAATCTCCTTGAGGATTTAACATAACAATCCTTTTTTTTAAAGCGCCCTAGGGACCCATGGCCTACGGTCAAGGGCCGGGAAGAACGAGAAAAGATAATTAGCTTATAAAGAATGGCTTCCCCAGCTCCTGATAGAGGGAGGGATGTGATGAGCAACTAGGGCCTGCAGCTTAGGAACTCCTACTTTTGAATGCGGTATCGATATTGGCCTTTACCCTTACCATTAGCGATTCGGGTAGAATGAATATCATATTTAACCAAAAGAATAGAGCGTATCTGGTTCACCTCAGAGGGTGTCATACTATCTGTGCTTATGATTACTACGCCACTGCGTTTACAGCAGCTCCCAGTCCCTAGGTCCCAATGGCCATCAGTCTCAGGGACCTCCTTTTTCGGTAGATGTAATTCCTATCCGAAAAAGTCGGAACTCAATAGTAGTGTACCTAGATTAAGCTGTTCCGTGAAGAAGATATAGAGTATAGAAGGTGTAGAGGAATACTTCGTACCTATATCAGAAAGTGTGTTTTCAATAAGACCAATGAACGGAACTAAAATTAAGAAATAAGCAAAATAAAAGGCTGTACAAAGTTGCCCTAAGAGAATGTAAGGAGGTTCAGGATGATTTGATCCTATCCACATAAGGAGTAAGAAGTTAACAACAAATAGCCAAAAGAAAAAACGCATAAAAGGTCGGAAAGCAGAAGATCGAACTCGAGAACTCTCAAGTAGAGGAAGTAGGAAAAGAATCAAGATGGAAGCTAACATAGCAACTACACCTAGGAGCTTATTAGGGATCGCTCTCAAGATGGCATAGAAAGGTAAAAGGTAGAATTCTGGCACAATAGAGATAGGGGTTTGCATAGGGTTGGCTGGTATTGCATTGTCTGGGTGCGTTATATTGGACTATCTCTTGTTCCTCTGTTTGAATATTCTAATTAGATTATCTATTCTAACTTTGTTAGGATGGTTCTGATGATGGTAGTTTCTTTCGAGGTAGAGTAGCAGTCTTCTAAATGAGATGTAATCGTACGTAGCTTCAAGGTTTTAAGGGGATATTTAGAGAAATACTCCATTTTACCGTTGATTAATCCTATTAGTTTCATCATTACAGATCTTTTCGCGGATCTCCATCTATAAGCTTAAACTTTGGATCTTTTGGTCACTTAACCACCTAACTTACTCTTGATTTTATGTAAAGTTTGAACATCTTTGGCATCTAGAGTAATTTCACAACGGCAAACATTACCATTAAAGGTTAAACATCCATCTCCGTCTATTAGACCTGCCAACCAATAACCAAAATCTTCATCCACATTAGAGGAACTAGCACGTATAGTCTCTGAGGATCCTACTAGGGACTGGTCTAAATCGAATAAGTTCTCAACATTCTCTAAGTCCTTTTGGTTTCCTGCTGATTCGCTCTTAACTCTTTGTGGAATTTTCACTGGGAAGGAGACAACAGCGACGCTGTCTCCTCTGACATCCCGAGTATCCAAAAGAAATAACCTATTCCAGCACATAGTGCTATCGTAATACTCTGGATTACTCCAAAGCACGGCCGCCCATTGACCCAGAGCATTAGGGAAGAAGAAAACAAAGATAGATAGAATGAGGAAGAAAGCAAAAAAGCCCACCAGGTCTTTGAACACGTAATAAGGATAGAAAGGGACACGGTCTAGCTTAGAACTCACTCCCATAGGATTATTGGAAGCATTTTGGTGAAGAGCAATAAGGTGCATAAAAGCTAATGCTGCTAACACAAAGGGTAATAAAAAGTGTAAACTGAAGAAACGGGTAAGAGTAGCATTACTTCAATTATGTTGGTAACCCCGGTAGTTTAATCAAACTACTTCTCGTTACACGCAGTTATTCTCATAACTGTTCGGACTATATCATGATATGACATTTTGGTAGTTTTTAATCTTTCCCATATCTCATAGGAATATTTAAAGTTTTATATCTATCATTTACTCTTAATTCTTTTAGAAATAGAATATATTGAAGACGTTTATATCCTTTTAATTTAGCATTGGCTTTATGTAAGAAATTAATAACATTTTGAATTCCTTCAACACTAGTAGTTTTTAAATGAACACTATTTGTCTTATCCGTATAAGGATTAGCTTATCTTGAAAGAGAAGTTTTAATAGCACTTAAAATCTGCAATCCATTTGTTTGACTAATTTCAAAACTAACTGTATTATTAGTGTTATTTAAAGATTTATAAATGGTAAAACAACCTTCACCTTCTACAAAACCTACCAACCATGCCATATCCTTTGCGTTTAGTCTCTGAGAAGCTGTTGAACTAAATTGTCTAATTCCATTAATTTTATTAAATGATTTAGAACAAATTAATTTACATACCTCGGCTGATTGACTTCTCGAATTAAAATATTTCACATTGTTTTTGATCAAAACATTTTTTAATTTAATTTGTTTTGACAACAAGTTCTTTAATTCTAGTATAGAAGTTTTTCCAGCATTAAGCAAAGTTTTCATATATTTAAAAATATATGGTGCCAGTAAGACACTGAAACCTCCCCATATAACATGATTATTACCGATATAGCATTTAACTACATCTTCTTACTATCACTAGTAAGATTAGACTATGTCATCTACCAGAATAGTTAGCTGGTAGTAGGGCACTCGTGTCTGGATTATTGCTAGTGCGGCTCACCAATTAGTCGTTGAACGTTCGTACATCTATTAAAGCACTGATATACGCTTCGCTGCAAGTTGTCTCTATACTCAGAGAGGTCCTTGCAATTCACCCTATTTGCAATTAAGCCTCTCAGCTTAATGGAACTCATTTGTATCTTCAATTATCTCTTTTACCTATTCAGCTATGTGGAGTGATGGGGCTCTAAAATTGGATTACTTAGGTAGTCGAAGGTGGCAGTATCGTTTGCTTTGCCGAAGATCGTTAATCCACTTATTGTATTGTGTGAGCTTGTGACCCATAAGAGGATGTAGATCTGAGAATGAGAAGAAATCAACTACAGTTTGGATATCCTTAACTGAACTAACAACAAACTTAGAGTAACCTCCTCTCTCTTCGCCCACAGTATTTGTATGGAATACAATCTTAAATGCAGCAAAGAGTAGAAGATGTGTTCGTTGTCGTACCCGGTCCCTGAGACCGATGGCCATTGGGACCTAGGGACGTGAAAAGCAAATATCTTAATTAGCCTTACAGAAAAATGACCCTTCTGCAATAGTAAACCCAACAATCCAGTTTAGGAAAAAGGGGCTGTTGAGTATAACCCAGTGGTGTTGTAGGTAGACTATTCCTAGTCGGAATATCTGTAGGTAGTTGTGAGAATAGATTAATGTTGTTCTGTAGAATGTTCATTGCTCAATCACAATTTGATCGACGTACATCAGTTAGAAAGAATAAACCATGGTGGGCCAACAGTGGAAATACTACCTCCTGTAGATCTGTTCGGGAGATAATGTATTTCACTGTGTTGATGGCTGGGTAAGTGTTGATTCGACCAACCTTAAGTACGGATTGAATGTACTTAACCATATCTAGCTCTCCCATATTCATAGAGAGGATAAGCTGAATACGAATGAAACCACCTGGTGTTTGAGTAATAGAAATATATCCATCCCCATCAATTAGACTACTAGCATGGATAGGAAGTCGAAAGGGATATTAGTGCATATCGCTTATCATTTTCAGTACGAGGTAGAGCTCCACGTAGAGCCTTAGAATTGACAGTTCCAATAGTAGGTAGAATAGCTAGAATAAATAGAGAGATAATTAGTAGATGTGGAAATTCTACGAGGTCCGTGCCAACCCAAGGTATAGCCGAAAGGAGATTAGTTATAACTGTTGCCAAATCTCTTATTTCTACTATTTCCCTCATTCTAAATATGTAAATAAGTAAATTGCTTCGCTAGAAACAGGCTTTGTTTGAATGAAAGGAAAAGCGAAATACCTGTATTCTCTTTATTTATAGAATCTACAAATTGATCTTTATAAAGAACTAAAGAGAACCTTGGAGCAAACGCAGAGATTTCGACTGTACATTAAGCAGCTTTTCAGCCACCCACCGATGAACCAGTCTGTAGCGATGATACACATCACCGACGGTCTTGAATATCATTAGACTAAAGGACTATTTTTTGACCGTTTTCATCAGTATCGCTAAGAATCGTATACTACTCGTTTTCTGTGTAGATTGCCGAGTAATTGCAATTCTTAACTATGATGTTTCTTTTACTTACCAAATTTATATTTCATACTAGGGTGTAAATAAGGCTTTACTATTTGATATAAATCTTCTAAAGAAGATTTGCTAATGTAAATAACATATTGATTGATAACACCTGTCTTATTAATAGATGTTTTTAATCCGTATTTTTCTCTTAAGATAGAAGATAAGAATTCCACATCTTTATAGACAAAACCGTTTGTACATAATTTGATTCCACTAGATACTTTAGCCCCATAATCCATAACCCATATAGCTAAGGCTAATGGAGATAAATAATCTTGAAGATAAATAGGTACTACTTTCTTACCTTCTGGATAAAATGCTTCTTGTATCCAGTCAAAGCTTCGGTATGTATAAGTTTTAAATCGTAAAACATATCTTAATTGTCCTTTTTTACTTAAGCGTCTTGATAATCCAGGTATTTTCTCATTACAATAACCTAAATTAGATACAGTACTATGTAACCAAAATAAATAAGCTGAACGGTTGTCTTCTTGTTGAAAACAAATTCTTGTTCCTAATCCATGTTTTTCAGCATAGGCATCTCCTAATAATGAACCTATTATAATACTTAGAATATCTATATTATGAGGGCCTATACGTTTTATAGCTCTTGTTCTTGGAGAAGTAAACATAAGTGGTAAATTAGCATTTGGTTTCATTTGGTAAGAAAAGAAATCACCATTTTGGGCAAAAGAAAGATCACCCCAATAGGACATTTGCCCCCAAGGTAACACGTACAATTTTTCCGAAGTTTTTTCATTAGACCCGTGACCTAGGACCTAGGGCCCATGGTCCACTAGGGCCTACGGTGTAATTCCTATGAAAAAACAAGATAAGCACAAACATACTATCCTTATATTCACTTCTAGCTTATCTCCCCTGTACCTCATCAGCTTATTGATCCCTGAGTTTTACTCTTTCTAATAAACATCTCTTGAGGCCTTGTGAGCAAAGGGGCAAACCCTCGCCCCAAGGACTTAGAGCCCTAGGTTCGAGACCGGACCCCGGTCCACAGGTAGCTGCATGTGTTCCTAGGGGACGTTTTGCTGGAAAATCCGACTGTACATTAAGCATCATAGGCACTAAAATAAACCGAGGAAAAATTCCCCAAACCCAGTTTTTTCATAGGAATTACATCTAAGGACAAAAGTGGGATGAGCAAAAATAATTGAAGCATCACCCAAAATTAAACCAATAATAATATCCCTTAATAATAGTAGGTAATGCGCCATCTGTGCTTTCACAATAAGTTAATAGTAACCCTGATAAATCAAAAGGTGAAAACATGACTAATAGGGTAAATAAAATTGTTAACATGATTTTAATAGAGAAATGTTTACTTCTTAAGTATGGTACTTTCATATATTTTCTTGTTACTTATATTTTAGATTAGAAATGGAACTTTTCTTAGTTTGAAGATTTTCTCGGTATATTTCAGGCAGCAGACACCCATCAGTGACCCAGTCTGTAGCGATTATACACATAACCGACGGTCTGGAGAAAGAAGTATTCTCTTTAACCGTTTTCACTAATGTCGCCAGAGAGGTCTAGATCCTCTCCAATACCTCTGTCAAGGTATACTACCCTACTGGATTGTTTCTCTGTGTAGATTACACAATCCTCCAGGTAAGACTATGATTAAATATGATTACCCCGCTAGCAGTAGAGATTCTTCTCTCTCCAATAGATCTCTAGGAGAACAAGTTAGAAAACTACTATTTGTCACCCAATTTAACATACCATTTCATCTTTAATAATCTTTTGTTTTTGATGATTCTGCCTTATTATTAGTCTTATGGTCGCACTGGAAATGTCTAGCCATAACTCTTATTCCAGGTTTCTAATGAAGCATAAACAGTACCATCTTGTTTATATACAGTAACTTGTTTAGAAGAAGCCAATCGATATTTATTCTTGACTTCCTCAGTTCTGTTGAGAGCTCTATTTCTCAGCTGAGCTTTCACTATGTCCGAAAGACATTTTCCTCTGTTGATTGAGCCTATTTGCTCTTTCCGTTCTTCAGAATAGTTATTTTTCATTCTTTGCTTAGTATCTTCGGTATGTTTATACCCAAAAGCGTTTCCCGCCTCCAATAAGATGTTATAAGATGGGAAGCATTTTTTATCCAGCTAGTCTCTAAAGCCATTCAATTTTGGTTAGATTGTCTTGTTATTAAGCCTGTGGCTGTTTATGAGGATCTTCCAAAAGATGAAGTTAAAGAGTGAACTCTTCCATATTTAACCATTTTAGGCACGCTTCAGTGCTACCTAGGAAGGCTGTTATGATCATAACTAAAAAAATAACTACCCCTATTGACCATAGCAGGACTCTAGGGGCTCTGTATGAGCCGTAGTATAAGGCTTTAGCTATGTGGATGTAAACGAAGATGAAAAAGAACCCCGCGCCGTTGCTATGTAAATACCGAATCAGCCAACCTGAGTTTACATTACGCATTATCATTAATGTTATAAACATCTATTCGTCCGAAGTTACAGGTATTTAACTCCGAGGGGATTTAGGGAAAGAATAAAAGGTATCTCGACCTCCTATCGCTTTACCTGTATCAATTTTTCGATGACCTGCTACACTAGTAGGAGAGTATCCAATAGCTTGCATTTGCTGAAGCAAAAGTCGTAAACGGTTTTTCGTTAACTAATACTCCATTGTCATAAACCCAAATGTTACGAGTAGAAATTACCCGTGCTAATTTATCAGCAGAAAGTCGACTTGATCCGGTTGTATATAAGTCATTTACTACCGATTTGAAATCTAGATAGTCTAGCCATTTGCTTGTTAATAAGTTGTATTCATCTAATAATGGTAATAATACAGTTTTTAAACTGTATAGATCGCCAATTGTATAAAGACAGCTACTTCCTTGAATAGTGACATTACCTACCCCTAGAAACTCTTTAATTTTATAGAAAGTAGCAATGTCATCGATATGTAATCGAATACGGAAAACAGCTCTTAAATAATTACGATCCTCAAAAACTTGAAAATTACCTTCACCATCAATAAAACCGATAACCAGCGTGAAAATTGTTTTCTTCATTAAGCCATAAATTAGGGGTAAAATACCCATTTGACTCATAGATGTTAGCAAATACTTTCATATTTGATCGAACTATATCATCTTTTAGCTGCGATTAGACTAAGAGCTTCGCGTGTAGTCTCTGAGGATCCTACTATTACACTGGCGGTGTAATTTGGTTTCCTGCTGAGCTGATTGCCCAATCTTTAGGATTTTCACTAGTTTTATCTGCGATTACAAAATATATTGGTTTTACAGAGTTTCTAGTACCGTAAAGCTCTAAGGGTGTTCCAGCATATAGCGAAGTTTAAAGAGCACAATGCGGTTAACTTTCATGCTCTACAGAAGAGAAAGCAAGGTCTACTGACCCGATATAGTGCATCGCAAGTGTCACCCCTGTTATGATCTGTAGGGCTAGGCAAGTTCCTAACAGTGAGCCAAAATTCCAAAGATAGCTTAGGTTAGAGGGTGCGGGAGAGTCGATAAGATAGCTATTAGCTAAGGCGAGTAGAGGGTGCCTTTTTAGCAGCTTCATAGCTGTAATGATGAGCTTAGGTGTAATAGAGATACTCGCCACTCTTAAGAGGCGATAGTAGACCCCAACCTCTGACGCCTTAGGGTCACAAAAGCGGCTATTGTAACTATAGTAATAGAATATTCCAGATCGCTGCGGATTTCTAAAAGAATTAGAAACCAAAAAGTAGAACTTCTAAACACCAAGAAATACCCCCGTATTGGAAATTAGGGGAAGGATAAGCTGTGGCAAAGAAAGGGAAAATAGTGGCAAGGCGAAATGAAGGCTAACTAGAGTTAAGAAACATAGTTGACTACTGATTTCAATTAGGAGGCTCAAAAGCAAGAATTTAGAACGGAAAAGTTCCCAAGTTTTAGCCTAAGGTTTGAGCCTTTTTCTATTACTTAGCAGACTCCGCTTCTCTTAAAGAACTTTAGATGCTTATAAGTTCCAGTTTATCAGAAGAATCAACTATAATTTTTGACCTTTGCCAGACTTTTGTCATAGGAATTACATCTACTGACAAAAGAACCGAGGAGAATCTTTCCTTTACGACGTCCCCTAGGAACACATGCAGCTACCTGTGGACCGGGCAAACATAGATTTTTGTCTCCCTTCTTAGCTTCACTATTTTGCATAGCCAAAAACTCAGGAGACTTTTCTTTACCAAACATAGGATTAAGTTCACCATTTTTAATATTTGACATTTTAGCTAGGGTCTCAAGAGTATGTTCTTTTCCAAAAAAAGGATTGCCACTCCCCTTATTTAGTTTGCTAAGCTTAGCCTTTATAGTCTCGGACAAGCTGCTACCCTTTTTCAATGAACTTAAGAGGGCCTTTGTCTCAGAACTATGATTAAAGCCTAAAGAAGATCCGGCTGTAGGCAATATAATGTAAGCAGGTTTGCAAGTATCCAATGCTCTTTGTTCTAGTCCTAGTAATTGTTCTTTTTTGCCAGATGTCTTGCGACAGGTTTCCAGAATAAGCAATGTAAAAGATGCAAATCCATATTTGAGTAAGGCCCTGCAAATTATGGAAGAATCCTTGTGGCTAGTAAGATAGGCTAGACTGAGATAGCTTGACATTCTTCGTCCCAGATTGTCTGAAGATCCTATGTAAAACAAGTCTGTGGAAATATTATACCAGCAATAAATCCCTGCCTTTCCCTTAAGCTCTTTGAGGAGTAGAGTGTTTTGAGTGGAAGGATTAAACTGATTAGTTTTAGGATAGAGATCTTTTATTTGCCACTCTT
>WNGE01001838.1_pt1 | contig 26496 bp, 18 predicted proteins | sample 5400651 | NCBI WGS metagenome assembly WNGE01 (sample SAMN13153370, study PRJNA577476) | soil metagenome | isolation source: 60 cm soil or saprolite under grassland replicate 2 | place: USA:California | collected 2016-06-15 | reverse complement strand
TATCGCTGCGCGGGCCACACCTGTCTATCGGTAGGCCTTCCTGCGGAGGCGAGTATCACCGAAGAGCCCGGTGCGGGAAAACTGCACGCCGGGATCTGTGCGGGGGCTGTCGGGTAACTGGCAGTCCTACCGCGATCCCAAACTGGGAGAAACTTGGACGCGATGGAAGGCGGGCGTATGATTTCAAGGTATGCTCAACGCTGGAACCCTAACATTCAGGGAGTTTGCTATGCGCGAACAATTGCCGCTCGCTGCAATTCATGAAGCCGTGTTGGAGTTTTTGCGTGGGCGCGAAGACGTTGTTCTATTTGGAGCACAGGCTGTTAACGCCTATGTCGCAGAGCCGCGCATGAGCCAGGACATCGATCTGGTTTCTACTCGGGCAGTCGAGCTTGCTGAAGAGTTGCGCCAGCATCTGAGCGAACTCTTCCACATCGCCGTTCGCGCACGAGCAATTGGCGACGGCAAAGGATATGGGCTCTTTCAGATTCAGAAGCCCCGGTACCGCCATCTCGTTGATTTGCGAACGGTAGAATCACTCCCGCCGGCTGAGCGAATTGAAGATGTCCTGGTGACGTCCCCTCCTGACCTCATCGCCCAAAAGGTAATCTCTTATCACGGTAGACCTGGGCAGCCAAAAGCCGGAACTGATTGGCGCGATCTGGCAATGTTGCTCTTAACGTTTCCAGAACTGAAGCAGGAACAGGGCCTTGTAAGTGAGGTCTTGAAATCAATCGGTGTCAAAGACGACGTGATGCAGACGTGGCGTGAATTAATAGAGCAAAAGGTCGTCGAGCCTGAGGATGACAACGAGTTCGAGTAAGTGCGCAAGTTTATCGATGATTACCGATTCGCGCTGTGGCCCGACGACACTAGATTTCCTGGTCGGTTCCTTCTGAAACATAGCTTAGCATCTATTCAATCATTAACCTTCAGTACCGCCAGGAACGCGTCCTGTGGAATCTCCACGCGGCCGACTTTCTTCATGCGTTTCTTGCCTTCTTTCTGCTTCTCGAGCAGTTTGCGTTTGCGCGAGATGTCACCGCCGTAGCATTTGGCGATCACGTTCTTGCCGAGGGCTTTCACGGTTTCGCGCGCAATTACCTTGGCGCCGATGGCCGCTTGAATAGGTACTTCGAAGAGCTGTCGCGGTATTAACTCTTTCATTTTTGACGCCAGCGCTCGACCCTTAGCGGCGGCAGTGTCGCGGTGCAGGACGAGCGACAGCGCATCAACCGGCTCACCGGCAACAAGCACGTCGAGCTTGACGAGATCGCTTTCCCAGTAACCGGCAAGGTGGTAATCGAGCGAAGCGTAACCTCGCGAAGTTGATTTCAGACGATCGTAAAAGTCGAGCACGATCTCGTTGAGCGGCAACTCATAAGTCAGCATCACGCGATTGGCGGTTATGTATTCAAAACCTTTTTGCACGCCGCGCTTTTCTTCGAGCAAAGCGAGGATCCCACCCAAGTGCTCTTCGGGTGTCAGGATCGTAGCGCGAATAGCCGGCTCTTCAATCTTTGCAATGCGTCCGACATCCGGCATCTTTGCCGGCGAGTCGATTTCTGTAACCTGACCATCGGTCGTGGTAACTACATAACGCACGCCGGGCGCGGTTGTTATCAGATCAAGATTGAATTCCCGCTCCAGACGTTCCTGCACGATCTCCATGTGCAGCAGACCGAGAAAGCCGCAACGAAAGCCGAAGCCAAGAGCGGTCGACGACTCCGGCTCGTAAAAGAAGGACGCGTCATTCAAACGCAGTTTATCCAGGGCATCGCGCAGCTCTTCATACTGATTCGTGTCGACCGGATACAGGCCGGCGAAAACCATCGGCTTGATTTCCTGAAAGCCCGGAAAGGGCTCTTTTGTAGGTCGTGCAGCTTCCGTGACCGTGTCGCCGATCTGCACGTCTGCGACTGCTTTGATCGAAGCGGTAAGAAATCCGACTTCGCCAACACCCAATTGATCGATCGGTGTCGGCCGGGGCCGGTTCACGCCGAGAGTTTCCACCTGATAGTCGCGACCGGCATTGAAGAAGCGAATCTTCATTCCCGGCCGAATCGTGCCATCAATCACGCGAAAGAGAACTATCACGCCGCGATAGGAGTCGTACCAGGAATCGAAGATCAGTGCTTTCAAGGGTGCGTTTGGATCGCCTTTCGGCGACGGCACCTCGCGCACAATTGCTTCCAAAACTTGTGCTACGCCTTCGCCGGTCTTGGCGCTGGTAAGAATTGCGTTATGAGTTTCCAGGCCGATGAAGTGTTCGATTTGTTCGATTGCTTTTTCGGGCTCAGCCCCGGGCAAATCGATCTTATTGATCACGGGAATGAGTTCGAGGTTGTTTTCAATCGCAAGGTAAGTATTCGCAAGCGTCTGCGCCTCGACGCCTTGCGAAGCATCGACGATGAGCAGTGCGCCTTCACAGGCGGAAAGCGAACGTGAAACCTCGTAAGAGAAGTCGACGTGTCCGGGCGTGTCGATTAAGTTCAAAATGTATGACTGCCCGTCCCTGGACTTGTAGTCGAGCCGGACCGCGTGCGACTTGATAGTAATGCCACGCTCGCGCTCCAGATCCATGTTATCGAGCACTTGCGCAGACATGTCTCGCCCGGTTACCGCGCCGGTGAGTTCGAGGAGGCGATCCGCCAGCGTCGACTTGCCGTGATCGATGTGGGCGATGATGGAGAAATTGCGAATTTGAGCGGGATTCATTAAAAATACTGCGCGAACTTTGTACTTAGTACTTTGCGCTTTGTACTTGAGTGCGGACGAATAATCCTCACGATGTGGAACGAAAACAAAGAATTAAGTTCCAAGTACAAAGTACGTCTTCAACATAACAAAAGGCGCGCTAAACCGCACGCGCGCCTTTCGCAGAATAAAACACTCAACTTAAGTTAACTTAACTTACGTCAGCACTAGTCGTTGATATGTTCGTCGACGTAAGCGCGGGCTTTCTCCGGGGTGTTCACTGATTGAATGAACTCCAGATTCTTCATTGCCCAGCTGAAGTGATCTTTAATGAACTGCCCGTAATTATCACCAGTCCCATTAGGGAACCCGATCTTTCTCAACACTTGCAGGATCAGGTCGTTGTCTTTCGTCACGCCTGCAGCTTGAAAGAGTTTGTGTTTGCTATCTTCCGTCATTGACGAGGAAGAGCTTGATGAATCTGAATTAGAATTCTCATTCGAGTTCGAATTGGTATTAGTGTTTGAGTTGGTGTTTGAATTCTCGTTGGAGTTTAAGTTGGAATCACGATTGGAGTTGGACATGCCCGGGACCGCCACATATCCCAACACTGCAAGAACCACCACGAGAATCACGATCAGAATCAAACCCAAACAACCAGCCACACCGCACCCGATAGCAATTTTTTGGTTTCTATTCATTGTCTCCTCGTTTCAGAAATACGACTTGGTTTCGAGTTCAACGGAGTAACGGGCTAACATAGGGCCGCAGAAAATAATAGTAGGCGCCTAATCCCAAAAATAAGAAGCAAATCCAAACTAAGACCAGAACTACACATCCTATGACACGTTTAGGATTCGTGGCCATTCATCTGATTCCAGAAGCCTTGTTGGGTCCCTTGCGGGATTAGCGACGAGTTCTCATCCAGGTGATACAGGACTGGAGATGATAGCGCATGTTTTGCTTTGTGTCGTGATGTAGCGAACCGTGGCCAGGCAAAACCCACTCAAATTCATACTTTGCAAGTTTAGCCATCGACTCCGTCTGTTTCGCCCATGAATACCACGCCACGCTCGGAAAGGCAGTCAGGGTCTCGCGCGCCGGCGACCACGCCAGATGATCTCCGGTGAAAAGAAACCGGTCTTTATATAAAAACACCATGTGCCCACGGGTGTGACCAGGTGTGGGTATGACCAGGAGATCGTCCTTAAGTTGGACTGCACTCTCTCCTTCAATAATGCACTCGGCGCCAATTCTTAGCGCGCCGTCGTCTGCATGCATCACTCGTTCGCACCCAAACTTGTTGCGGAATAGTTGGTGGTCGGCGATGTCGTCGCGATGCGTTAAGAGCATTTGGCTGACGCCACCTATCGCTTCGATGCGCTTTACCAGTTGCGTTGCAAAACGCGGCGAATCGATCAGCAGATTGCCACCGTCGCTTTCCGGCCGCGTGATTAAATAACTCCAGGCACCGAAACTCGATTCCGAAGTGAAACCGCAGAAGTAGACATTCTCTGCAACGCGCGAAGGAAAAGCATCGATGCCGATGCGCGCATTATGTTTTTGAGTTGTTCCGATCGAGCCGGTGGGACAAGCGACCAGGGCCATAAGCGCGAGGCGCGTATCCGTTTCGCTTTCGGGTTGACGATAGACGCTACACTGCTCGCCGTGATCGCGAAAAACTGCCGGTGCCAGCTGGCTGCAGGTGTCACAGTCGATGCAGCTTTCGTCTACAAAGAAATCTCCCGGCACATTTTCCGGCAATCGCTGTTGGACATTGGCCATAAAACCTCTTGGCTTAGATGATCGCTGAAGCGTCGAGGCTGTTCAAGTCTGGTCGTCGCATACGCGTGCTTAAGGCGACAGGAAGGCAGAGTTCTTCAACATGACTCGAGTGGCAGCCAACTGGCGGGGGCGGGCCCACCTTCCCAACCCTGAGACTCTCCAGCCGACTCGGTAGAACTTGTCTTGAGAGGCTTTTCAATCAAGAATTTGAGCGAAAGTTTTATCAGCTCGTGGTTAGGAAGGTGGGCTTGCCCCCGCTGATTTGTCAGGACTCAAGGTTGTACCCTAATGTTGCTCGCAGCCTTCAGCCTTAATTCAAGATTAATCGGAGACTGATGCGTTTACTTGCGTCTCGCTCGTTCCCTGACTAAGATTTCAATTCATTCGAAATTTCAATTCGTTAGTCTCTCAACTCGAGATCATTTCCAAGCGCAGGGACAGTTTGACAATAGCCCATTCAGGAGAATCATGATGCGCACCTTTCGCTATTTGCTCGCCAGCTTCTGCATTGCCTTGCTCCTGGTAATGTCGACTGCGACTGCAATTGCTCAGCAGTCAACTTCAGCGTCTACGGCCACGAAGGCCGCTGAGCTCACGCCGGCAACCGAGGACATCTCCGTTGGCCAAAAGGTGAAGTTCAGCGCCCTGTTGAAAGACGCCTCTGGAAACAAAACCAACGCACCGGCTTCGGCCTGGTTCGCGGCTCCATTTGATCTTGCCGGCGTAGATGAGTCGGGCACAGTTTCGTTTTTTAGTCCCGGTGAAGTGTTGGTAGGCGCAATCGTCGGCGGCAAGACTGTTCTTACTCACGTGATGGTCAAACCCGGACCGGTCACGCGAATCGATCTCGATCCAGTTAAATCATCGCTTGTAGTAGGCGCTACTACGAAACTCTCGGCGACCGCTCGGAGTGCGGAAGGAAATCCGCGCAGTGACGTTTCGATAAGCTGGACTTCCAGCAAACCTGACGTGGCAACAGTAGACGGAGCCGGTGTGGTGATGGCAGTCGCCCCAGGGCAGACGACGATTAGTGCAGCTTCTGGCAGCGGTAGTGGCCGCACAAACGTGACGGTCGTCAAGGGCAGTTTGACCGGGCTATCAATCGATCCGAGATCAACGAATGCCCACGCCGGAGACGTCGTGCATTTCAACGTTCATGCGCAAAGCGGAAAAGCTGAAAACAATGCCGTGCGCTGGACGGTAAGCGGTCCGGCAGCCACGATCGATGCTGATGGTGGTTTTGTCGCGGAACTGCCCGGTTCGTATGTCATCACGGCCGCGAGTGGGCCGCAGGAAGCAGTTGCTTCCATCGTAGTTGCCCCTCGCAATGCTGAACGCACTATCACAGTCGTGGGTCGTGCGCCAATCAAGGATTTTGAAGCCGCGGAACAATGGATCATCGGCAACTACGCATATCTCTCAACCATCTCTGACAAGCTGCTCGTTTATGATGTCTCGGATCCGGCGCATCCGAAACTGACAGACACAATCAAAGTCGACGCGAGACTAATCAATGACGTCAGCACCACGGCCGACGGTAAGACTCTGGTCATCTCGCGCGAAGGCGCTTCGAACCGAAAGAACGGCATCGCTTTTTTCGACACGTCCGATCCAGCACATCCAAAGCCAATTTCCGAATACACAGAGACGGTGACCGGCGGAGTTCACAGCGCGTTCGTTGATAGTCATTATGTTTATTTGACTGACGACGCAACCGGCTCAATGCGGGTTATTGATTTCGCCGACGTAAAGCATCCGAAGGAAGTGGCGCGGTGGGAAGTGCCTAGCCTGGTGGCCACGACGATCACCACTAGCGGCGGCGACAAGGAAGTTCATGGCCGCTACCTGCATGATTTGCAAGTCAAAGACGGCCTCGCCTATCTCGCGTACTGGCGCGATGGGCTGGTGGTTCTTGACGTTGGCAATGGCATTAAAGGCGGTAGTCCGGAGCATCCGCAGTTGGTCAGCCAGTTGCGCTTTAATCATCACGAACTATATGGCAACGGCTGGCTCGCCGGTACGCATTCGGTCTTCCGTTACAAGAACTACGTTTTCGTAGGAGATGAAGTGTTTCCCCCGATTTTTGATATTCACGACCGGAAACGTATTCCGGTGCGGGGCATCGTGCACGTAGTCGATGTTTCCGATATCAATAATCCGCGCAAGGTCGCCGAGTATCCGGTGCCCGAAGCCGGCGCGCACAATATGTGGGTGGATAACGACATCATGTACATGGGTTACTATAACGGCGGCGGTCGTATCGTCGATGTTTCCGGAGAACTGCGCGGAGATCTATACCGGCAAGGTCGCGAGATTGGCCGCCTTTGGGCCGGGGACCCGGAAGGCTATCGTCCGAACCTGCCTTTCACCTGGGGTGCACAACCGCATAACGGTCTGATCTACTTTAACGACGTGCACAGTGGGATCTGGATCGTTAAGCTCGGCGAGCTGACGGAGAAGGGATCTACAACTACTCCAGGGCAATGAGTTGCCAGATTGCTTTCAATTTCTGGTGCGTACAGTTAGAACCAGTAGTTTGCATGAAAATATTGCTCAACGATAATCTATCTGCGGCTGTCGATCTCAAAAATCGTCTGGAGTGTGAATGCCGAAATCCTCTAGTAGGCAAAAGTCGGCGAAACGCAAGGCCCGGCACAGTAAAGATTATCTGGTTTTTTTAGCCACTCTTCATCGGACCGGTGGATTGCGGAAGTAATCGCTGAAAAGATTGGCAGCATAGGTGCTTCCTGCTGGCTGGATGAGAAGGACCTTGAAGGAGGTGAAGTGATTGTTGATCGCATAATCAATGGAATTGATTTATGTGATGAAGCGCTGGTGCTAATATCGCCGCAGAGCGTTCAATCCCAGTGGGTCGCTTTCGAAATAGGCGGCGTCAGAGCCCAGCATAAGCGCGTGACTCCGATACTAAATAACGTACGACCTGACGACATGGCACCCATGAAGGACATTAAAGGTATAGATCTCAATAAATTCGATCGGTTTCTGAACCAGTTGGAAAAGCGCGTCAACCAGAAGAAAACACCTTAGAGAAACCTATGGCTTACAAAGTGTTCATTAGTTCCTCCGTGAAGGATATAGATTTGGCGCGAGATCTTTCCCGTCGATTGAAAGAAGCGGGTATCGATGTTTACTCGGTAGATAAGGCAGCCGTACCCGGCGAAGCTAACTTTAACAAGATAACTGTGGACTTGGGACGTGCCGATGAGGTGCTTTTGATTCTTACAGACAATTCTGTAGACAATCCAAATCTCATGTACGAATTAGGAGCTGCTACTTCGTTACGAAAACGAGTAACCCCAGTGATTGTTGGGCTGGAGCCTAACAAACTGCCTTCGCTAATGAAGGGCATGAACTTTGTAAAGTATACCGATCTGCCAAAGTATATTTCTGATCTGGAAAAGCGCGTCAAAGCTGCGTAATAAACAACTTTAATGAGTGCCGAATTCGCTGATCAGCCGGTGCAAATAGGAGCGACTGATCCCCAGCCGTTTTGCGGCGGCCACTTTGTTCCCACCCTCTGCTTCCAATGCGCCTAATATCAGACGACGCTTCAAAGCCGTAATCTCGCTTTCGAAGGTAGTCTCGCTGGGTAGGCCTTGGACTGGCAATAGTTTAAGCATCTTTTCGGGAAGAAATTCGAGGCCTAGCGAGGGTTGGCGGTCCAACAAAACTAGTCTCTCCATCAGATTTTCAAGTTCTCGAACGTTGCCCGGCCAGTCGTATTCATGAAGCGAGTCGATCAACTCCGCGGATAATTGCGGCGTTACCCGTCCATGCTTTTCCGCTGCTTTGGCTGCAAAGTGGGCGGCCAACCCCGGAATATCTTCCCTTCGCTCGCGCAGCGGCGGCAACACTAACGGCACTACATTCAGCCGGTAGAAAAGATCTCTGCGAAAATGATCCGCCTCGACTTCCGCTTCCAAATCACGATTGCTGGCAGCAATCAGACGAATGTCGACAGTCAAAGTTTTCGTGCCGCCGACGCGCTCGAAAGCGCGCTCTTGTAAAACGCGCAGCAACTTGACCTGAACATTGGGCGACAGCTCGCTGATCTCATCGAGAAACAAAGTGCCGCCGTCGGCGAGTTCGAATCGTCCCATGCGCGCATGCGTTGCTGAAGTGAACGCACCTTTCTCATGACCAAATAATTCCGACTCAATCAAAGATTCCGGCAACGCGGCACAACTTACGGCGATAAACGGACCACCAGCGCGCTGGCTCTCTTCGTGAATGGCGCAGGCGAGCATTTCTTTCCCGGTTCCGTTTTCACCGACGATCAGAACTGTGGCGTTGGTATCGGCAACCGCGCGCGCCGGCTTTAGCGTCTTTTCCAGCGACTGGCTCGAGCCAATCAAGCGCCCAAACCCGCGTGCCCCCACCAACTCATCACGCAGCCGCGCATTTTCCACTTCCAGCCGGCGCATGCGAGCCGCCTGCTTGACGATGTGGAGCACCTCGTCTGCCTCGAGAGGCTTTTCGAAGAAGCCATACGCGCCGCGTTTAACTGCCTCACGGCCTGCGTGTTTGGAGTCGGTTCCCGTAACCACCACTACCTGGACTGGCGGATCGAGGTCGCGTGCAGCTTCGATAATAGCCAGACCTTCGCTAATGTCTTCGACGTGCGGTGGCAAATGCAGATCACTCAGGACAACGTCGACGGTCTCTTGCTTTAGAAGGTGAATGGCTTCCTGTCGAGAAATGGCTTCAAGCACACGATAGTCAGCGCGGAGTGTCCAGACGAGTCCGCGACGGACGGATTCGTCGTCGTCTACGACGAGTATCGTGTCTTTGAGTTGAGCTGCCCTGGGTTGATTTGCTTTGCCCATCTCAGTTTTAGTCAAACGGTGCCGGGAGTGCTTATAACGATTTGGAGCGTCTGGACAGACTAGCCTGAGGGTTGGCTTGCAGCGTGATTGCCGCCGCTTCTCAAATTGGGGGCCGATGGTAGCACGACCCTAAATGTCGTTCCAGCGCCTTCCTGCGATTCCACCTCAATTGATCCCCCGTTAGCCACGACCACTTCGCGGCAGGTATAAAGCCCGAGACCCACTCCTTGTTTTTTTGTGGTCGCGAATGGATGGAAGAGCCTTTCTTCGATAAATCGCGGACTAATGCCCTGGCCGCTGTCGCTGACGCTAAAGAACGGTTTGCCATCATCGGTCCTACCAGCAACGATGTTCAAGGTGCCCTTCTTCCTGTCCATTGCTTCGAGCGCATTGATGATCAGATTCTCAACAACCTTAGTCATGCGTTCGCTATCAACCAGGGCAAAAAGATGATCCGGAAGCTCCACCTTGAGATCATGTTTTTCCCCGGCGGGCTCGGCGATCATTGAGATTACCTGTTTCAGCATAGGAACCAAATCAACCGGTTCGGGCCGTTTGTGTTCACCGCTCAACGTAGTTACAGGATTGCTGAGGCGCTCAACCATGGCTCGCAAATTATTAGTGGCGCCGGTAACAGATTTCATAGCATCGGCACGAAAGTCCTTGTTATCAAAATGGAGCTCCATATTTGCCACGGTTAGCGATAACGCTGCAATCGCGTTTTTCAAATCATGTGTGAGGATGGCGGACAAGCGAACAAAAGATTGAAATTGCCGCGTCTCAGCTTCGCGCGCGATTTGATCGCGAAGCTTTTTGGTCATCAAGTCAAGATTGTCCGCCAGCGGACGAAGGTCGTCGCTGGACCGCAACTCAATTCGATGATCCAGTTTTCCTTTGGCGATTGCTTCGACGCCTTCGGTGACGCGTTCCAGGCCACGTTGCTGGCGCCGCCAGTAGTGAGTCAACAGCGCGGCAGCTACAAGGCTCAGTAAAACTGCAAGCACAAATCCTGTTCTCCCTGCTCGGCGCGCAGCAGCTAACGCCCGGTCCTGGTTTGACGCTATTGCCGCCCAAGCGCCCAATACAGGTAATCGCGTGTATTGAACAGAGAATTTGTCGCCGCCAGGCCCATTGAAATTCTGCGTGCCGGTCTCACTTGAGTAGATTTGACTTGCCACCGGAAGGAAGTAAGGCATTGATTCGCCGATCAACCGGTGCTTCAGTGCTTCGTTAGAGTGATACAAAATTCTTCCGGAGCGATCGAGAATGATGAAGGCATTTAGAATATCGTTTCGGTTGGGCCCAACGGCGGCTGGTGCTCTTGTGTTTCTTATGGCTGCCTCGGAAAAAATTGGATCAAGTTTCAATACTCCAAGCAAAGCGCCCTGCGGTGATGCCAAAGCTTGTTTTTCAGAGAAGATCGGTATGGTGTAATCAATGCGCGCTCCGAATGGCGCAGTCGAAACCGAAGAAATAAAAACGGGCACGGCCTCGGCCCGAACAGCAGGCTCGGCCCAAACGCGGTCATCTGTCTGAGTCTGTTCTGAAAGGAAATCCTTTGTCAGGAAGACAGCTGGTTCGTTAGCGCTATCGGCCGACGGCTCTGCGAGGAAGAGAGGGCGCCTCTTCTGATCAAAAAGGGAAATGCTTGCGAAATGACTTTGATTGTGAAAAAGGGAGCCAACCTTTACTTTCAACTCAACAGGCAGCACGTACGAAGAGCTTGCGTGCTCCGTCAAGCCCTCGGGTGCCGAGGTTTGAGTTAGGTGGCCTACCGGTGAGTTGGCGACTCCTTCGCTTCTGATCTGGAGGTAATCACGCAGTTCTTTCGAATGGCTCAACCCGGTTAGTTCATTCTGATCTTCGTAGAGCAGGTCTCTAATCTCTTGCTTGAAACCAGCCAGATCGTTCTCCTGATCTTTCTGGCGCGCAGCTTCAATAAATCGCACGCCGTTCCAGTAGTTTATTGAGGCGAGCAGACCGAGCGGAATCAAGCAAACGCCTAAGAAAATGGGGAACAATCCAGGACGGATGGGCAATATACAGCTCCAAGCAAGGAATCTGGCATCGAGATATTACCGCATGGACTGTCATTTCGCTTGAGGAAAAGCTTTTGCGGGGGTTCTTATTCCACCGGTGCGCGGCCAAACTGAACCAGCAGCGGCGCAAGCGTCTCGATGACTCGCTCGTGGGCGACGCCATTACTGGCCACGATGCCATTGCGATTCTGCACCTCAGCTTTGTTGTAGCGGAGTGGCCGACCAAAGAGATCGGTTAGCCGCCCGCCCGCTTCGCGCAGGATGATTTCCGGCGCGCAGGTGTCCCACTGTTTGGTGCGCGGCGATAAATGGATGTAGAGATCGCATTGCTGCTCTACAATCAAACCGACCTTAATACCGACCGACCCTCGCCGCACCTCTTCTTTCAGACCGAAGGCTTGGACAACTTTATCCATACGCGGACTGCGATGTGATCGACTGGCCGCCAGTCGCATCGTTGAGATGTCGTTATGAATCGATACCCGAGCCGGCTCGGGTTCGTAATCGGGGCGCTCGATCCATGTTCCTTTGCCATAAACCGCGCGATAGAGGACACCGGTAAGCGGTTGATAAACTACGCCGAGTACACACTCTCCGTTATCGGTGAGTCCAATCTGCACGGCAAAATCGCCGTTGCCATCGATGAAGCCGGTGGTACCGTCGAGCGGATCGATCATCCACACGCGTGATTTGTCGAGGCGGTGGGAAGTGTCGATGGATTCTTCGGCGAGCATGCCGTCGCCGGGAAACTCCTGTCGAAGCCGCTCAACGATGATCTCGTTGGCGACCTTGTCTGCCTGGGTAACAGGTTCGCGATCATCGGCGTCAGCTTTCTGCTCAATATCGAGTGGCCCTTCATAAAAGTCGAGAATGGCCGCGCCTGCTTCGCGCGCAAGCTCAAGCGCAATACGCAGCTCGCGATCGTAGGTTTGCAAATTATTTCGATCCATTAAACTGTGGCTGCGGCAGGCACATCAGGCGGCAGAGCCGGAAAGGTTGCGCGCCGCATCACGAATAATCTCGAGTGTCTGATCGATATCATTGCGCGTAGTGCGGAAGTTTGTGATGCACGTCCGCAACGCAAATTTACCGCGTATGATTGCGCTCGACAGATATGCTCGACCCCCACGCTGAACTGCGTTCATGATGTTGGTGTTGAGTCGATCCAGTTCCGCCTCAATAGCAGCAGAGTCAGCTCCCGGCGTTCGAATTCCTGCCTGCAATGATGGCGGCACATGACGAAAGCAGCAAATACTCAACTCCGGCGGCGCAAGCAGTTCAAAATCCATGGCCGCCTGAACCTGCTCGGCGAGGTACGCCGCCAGGGCATTGTCTTCGCTAATCGACTGCGCTATACGCCGCACACCATAGTAACGAAGCGTCAGCCAAATCTTTAACGAGCGGAATCGTCGCGACAATTCCGGTCCGTAATTCCAAAACGCAAAAGCTTCGTCGGCGTTCTGCTCGTGAACCTTGATGTAGTCAGCGCCTTCGAAGCTGAAAGCCGCGCGCGCACTCTCTTCATCACGAAATAGCAGACAACCCGAATCGATGGGCACGTAGAGCCACTTATGTGGATCGAGTGATATCGAGTCGGCTCGCTCGAGGCCGCGGAATAGGGTGCGCTTCGTTTCGTCGAGCGCGGCAAGCGCGCCGTAAGCGCCGTCTATGTGGAACCAGAGTCCGAATTCATTCGCGATATCCGCGATTTCATTTAGCGGATCGACGGCGCCCGTATTAACGGTGCCGGCGCTGGCGACGACGCAAAATGGTTTCAGGCCTTTCTCAAGATCATTGGCAAGCTTTTGACGCAGGGAAGCCACCTTCAGGCGAAACCGATCGTCAGATTCAACCGAGCGCACCTGCGCCCGGCCCAGGCCAAGGATGTCGGCAGCCTTGGGGATAGACATATGAATCTGATCGGAAGCGTAAATCGTCATTGGCGCGTGCGAATTCCACAACCCGGTTGACGCCACAGCCAGGCCCGACTTCGCACGATGAGCGATCAGTAGCGCGGTCAGGTTCGCCATTGAGCCACCGCTGGTCAGCAGTCCGTGAGATTTCTGGGACTCATCACTATACCCAATCAATGAAGCCAGCCAACCTACAACGGTGCGTTCAATCTCTGTGGCTGCCGGGCCTGAACGCCAGGACGTAACATTTGAATTGAGTGTAGAAGCAAGAAGATCGGCGAAAGCGCCGGGTGGTGTGGCCGGTGAAGCAACGTAACCGAAGAATCGCGGATGGCCATTGTGCCGGCTGTTTTCAAAGATGATGCGGCAATCGTTTATCAGTCGCTCGAGCGGCTCGCCTTCCAGCGGAGGCGAGGCTCCTATTCTTGCCACTGTCTGACCTCCCGAGGTTTCGGGAAAAACGGGCAACGTTGAAATTTCGGCAAAGTATTCCGTCACAAGTTTAGTTACCTGCGAAGAGAGTTCGTGCATCTCCGCTTCCGAGATGTCGAGTGAAGACCCTGCCGGTCTCGATGTTCCTGGTGTCCTGTCTCCGTTGCTCATTTGAAAGATGGCGCAATCGTGACCAGCAGCGATAACCGGACGCTCGCGTCGTTGGTTACGCCATGCGGAATTCTAGACGGCGCAACAACCAGCGAGCCTGCGTCCGCCTCTCGCTCTTCGTCTCCTACGGTAAATCTTCCGCGGCCTTCCAACACAAAATAGAACTTATCGGCGCCGTCGTGTGCATGGACCTTCTGACTTTGCCCTGGCTCGAGACAGTTCAGCCCAATCATTACGTGGTCGCCTTGCCACAGAGTGATTTTATAAAACTTTTCTGCCTGTGATCCGACATGCTCGTGCCAGTTGAAAAAGTAATTCATAAGAGTAGACCTCAGACTCAACACGTCGATCTTGAATTAGGTGCGCTACAAGCGACCTGGTGCTCAGCTCAGCCACCAGCCCGACAATCGCGATAGCCAGAAGACGCGACTCTTCTTACGACCTCCGTATGTAGCTCTCGATGATTGGTAAGGCTTTCCTCAACAGTTCGGCTGCATCGTGGTGTGACAGTAAAGCGAGCGCTTCATCATACTCACACCATTTTCTTCCCCGTTTCTCAGTTTGGACCACTTCGGCGACGAATTTAAACAGGTAATATGCGACGCTGACCATTTCGTCGCCGGATTGATAGTGGAGCGAGCCAATTAAACCAAGCGATTTCCCGCGAATGGCGGCCTCTTCTTCAAGCTCGCGCGCGGCGGCGGCTTCGGCAGTTTCCCCTTTTTCGATGTGTCCTTTTGGGAAAATCCATTCTTGCGGAGTTTTCTTTGCGTGGACAAGCAGTATGAGCGCCGCATGGTTAACAACCTTGAAAGCTATAGCACCAGCCTGAGCAATCATGGTCAAGATACCCTCCAAAAACTATTTGCCATGAACATCAAATTACCGCCTTAAAGCGCGGTGGTTCGCGCGCTGCACCATACTATAGTCGGTTGGCGCTGCAAAGCTGCTGATCAGCGAAGACTTCCTGATGAAATCGCAAATCGGCTGTGTGCTAAACTGCCAAAGTTTCAATGCTAAAGAACCAGGAAGTTCGCATGAACACCGTTGTCTCAGCCACGCCCGAAGGCACAACGCGCTATCGTGAGCGATTCAAAGACAATGCTGCGCCGGGACATTTTCGGCAACAACACGGATTGTGGCTCTCGTCCGTCGGCATCGGTACTTATTTGGGCAACGCCGATGATGAGGCCGATGCACGCTACACCGCCGCGGTTACTCGCGCCGTAGAGCTAGGCGCCAATGTAATCGATACGGCGGCAAACTACCGGTTTCAAAGAAGCGAACGCGCCGTCGGCGCGGCTCTGCGTGACTTGACTGGCGCCAAAGGGTTCTCGCGCGATGAATTGGTCATCTGCACGAAGGGTGGTTATCTGCCTTTTGACGGCGCGCCGCCGCGAGACATTCGCCGCTATGTTGAAGAGACGTTTGTCAAACCCGGCATAGCGGGTTGGGAGGATATCGTCGGCGGCAGTCACTGCATGACTCCATCCTATTTGCAGAATCAGTTGGAGCAGTCGCTCAGAAACATGAGTATCGGTGGTGTGGACGTTTATTACATCCACAATCCGGAGGCGCAGCTGGCCCAGGTTTCGGAAGAAGAGTTTTACGAGCGCTTGCGCACGGCATTTGAGTCGCTTGAGAAGAGTCGCGCCGCGGGGCGCTTGAAGTATTACGGCGTCGCGACGTGGAATGGGTTTCGAGTGCCGGCCGGATCGAATGGCTATCATTCACTCGCACGTATGGTATCTATAGCCGATGAGGTCGGCGGCGAATCACACGGGTTTCGGTTTGTTCAACTTCCTTTTAATCTGGCGATGCCGGAGGCGCTGACTTTAAGTAACCAGATAGTTGAGGGTGAGTCAGTTTCTACACTTGAAGCAGCCGCTGCGCTTGGCGTCACCGTCATCTCCAGCGCGTCGATTTTCCAGGGGCGCGTGGCCCAGGGATTGCCGAAAGATTTGCGGGAGTTGTTGGGTTCCTTGCCGACCGACGGGCAGACAGCGATACAATTTGTTCGCTCAGCGCCGGGCGTCTGTACAGCGTTGGTAGGCATGAGCAGGATCGAACACGTTGAGGAAAATCTCAAACTGATTAACGTGGATCCCCTCGAGCCGGAACATTTCATGAAGTTGTTTTCAACAGCGTAATTTTTGAAGTGCCGCGTCGAGCACGAAAATTTCCAATGTCGCAACGCGAATACCATTCGTTCGCCGAATTCTGGCCCCACTACGTTACCGAGCATAGTAAGCCTCGCACACGTCTGCTTCACCTCATTGGAACCACAATCGCTCTCGCCTGCCTGGTTTTCTTTGTTGCCGTTGGTAAGTGGTGGCTCTTCCCGCTGGCGTTGATTCCCGGTTACGGCGCCGCCTGGATTGGCCATTTCTTCATTGAGAAGAATAAACCCGCGACCTTTCAGTATCCGTTGTGGTCCTTCATTGGCGACTACAAAATGATCTGGATGATGCTAACTGGACGGATGAGGGCGGAGCTTGAACGCCTTCGCCAAGAACAGCGGGGGTAAACCCACCTTCCTAACCTGAGAGACTTCAGCGCTGACTTTTTCAAATACCTTGAAAGGCAATTAAATAAGGAGGTCGTCGCTCAATGGGAATCAGCTCAGGGTCAGGAAGGCGGGCTTGCCCCCGCTCATTCAGACCCAGGCAGAGCCAGCTTGTCCTTGCCGGAAAGGAGTTTGATTTGCCGCAATGCTTCCGCCCGCGGCAAGCTTTGTACTCGAATCGACAGCATCAATAAATAAAAAACTTAAAAGCGGCGGCGAGCGGTGATTTAGGTTAGCAGCAGTATAGAATAGAGAGTTGAAATAGCTAACCTCTGTGCGGAAATTAAAATATGCGAGGAAATATTCCTATCCCCGAAATCCCTCAGGCGGAAGATCTGTGGCTGATGGTCGTCATCACTTCTGTGCGGGAAAAACGAACCCAGCAAGGCAAGCGTTTCGCCGATGCGATGGCGCGCAACGCGACAGGATCGCTGGCTTTAAAGATTTGGGGCGAGACGCTCGAAGTCTGGAAAGAAATCAAGCCCGGACTCTGGGGCATCACTGGTCGGCTCGAAACTTTTCAGGATCGTCCGCAGTTTGTAGTGGCCGAATACCGTCCCATCACGGTCGAGCAGTATCGCGAACATCAGAACGCAGAGCCGGTCTTGCCGCGGGCGTACACGATGGACATCGAGACGCTGACGCTTTTCGACTTTCGCGAACGTGTCGGGCCGCAACTCGAAAAGTCGTTGAAACTCGGCAATATGCGCCTGGAACAACAGCAGCGCTATCTCGAAGATATCGTGGTGGAAGAAGAACGCTGCTACCAGCTCGGATCCTTGAGCGCAACCTCGGGCCGGATACTCTCAATTGCAGTTCACGAGGGTCCGGTGGCGGGCCTCGACTTTGGCGGAATCGAGCAGCGCGAAACTGAGCGCGTGTTCGGCATCGATCATGACGGAGAAGAGCAGGACGAAAAAAAAACGCTGCTGGCTTTTCTCGACTACATGAAGGCCTTCGATCCGGATACCGACGAACTTGTCGGGCACAACCTCCTCGGATTCGATCTGCCGTTTATCTTCCAACGCTGCCTGGTCCATTGCATTTCTGCCAGGCCGATAGTCGATCTCGCTGAATACCGGGTTCGGGGAGTATTCGACACAATGCATGCGTGGTGGCTGGGCGCGAAACGATTTGTGAGTCTCGACGACATCGCCTGGGCGTTGGGTATCGAATCGAGCAAGACAGCGACGGCAGAAGGCAGCAAAGTTTTCGAGCTCTACCAGGCGGGAAAGCTCGCGGAGATTCGCGAGTACAACCTCAATGACGTGCGAGTTACGCGCAAGGTTTACGAACGGATGGTTGGGTGTTTTGGAAGGTAAAACATTAGCAGCCGGCGGGGGCAAGCCCGCCTTCCTGACCACGAGCTGATCAGCATCGAGTGCTGATCCCTGATTGAAAGGCTTTCAAGGCGAGATCAATCGAGTGAGTGAGAAGTCTATCTCAGGTTTGGAAGGTGGGCTTGCCCCGCCGTTGGCCGGGCTAATTGAATGATAAAATGCCCGCTGGCCCGTTAACGGGCCGCTGTTTCGCATTTGCAACAGCTTTTTGTTAGACTAAGGAAGACTAATTGTAGATGAAACAATGAACGGAAATTCTCTCATGGCCATCCTGATCCTCTTGGGTGCAAGCAATCTGATTTTGCTTGTCATATTGTTGATTACGCGAAACAAAGACCCATTCACAGAGATTAAGGAGAAGCTGGCCACTGTCGATGGCGGACAACAAAGAATTGAGACTGCTCTCAAACAGGAAATCTCCAGAAACCGGGAGGAAATGAACTTAGTTGCCAAAGAATCGAGGCAAGAATTGGCCGCCGCAATTCGAGTTCTCGGTGACAGCAACGCAACACGAATAACGGAAATCGGCGAGGCTCAAAAGAATCAGCTTGACTCGTTTGCCAGACAACTTGGCGGCCTGACAGAGGCGACCGAGCGACGCTTGGAGACAATGCGAGCAACTATCGAGAGTAAGTTGACAGCCTTGCAGGAAGACAACAGTCGCAAGCTGGATCAGATGCGGACCATTGTCGATGAGAAACTTCAGAGCACACTTGAAAAGAGATTGGGGGACTCCTTTAACATCGTAGTGCAGCGTTTGGAGCAAGTGCACAAGGGACTAGGAGAGATGCAGTCTCTCGCATCTGGCGTGGGGGATCTCAAGCGCATTCTAAGCAACGTTAAGACGAGAGGAACCCTGGCGGAGTGGCAGCTTGAAAATATGCTCGATCAGGTGATGGCTCCGAGCCAATATGAAAAAAACATTGCTACGCGAAAAGGAAGCAGTGAAAAGGTAGAGTTTGCGCTAAAGCTGCCGGGTCAGGACGGCACGAGTAACAAAGAAGTGTTTCTCCCCATTGACGCTAAGTTTCCTAAGGAGGATTACGAACGGCTAGTTGATGCGCGAGAAAAGTGTAATCCGGAGATGATTGAAGAAGCTTCGAAGCAGTTGGAACGGAGAATCAAAGAGATGGCGAAGAGTATTCGCGATAAATATCTTGATCCGCCGAACACGACAGATTTTGGAATCATGTACGTTCCAACTGAAGGTCTTTTCGCAGAAATTATTAGTCGACCGGGAATGTGCGAAGTCCTACAGCGGGACTTCCGGGTTATGGTTACTGGACCCACCACGCTAGCCACTCTGCTGAACTGTCTGCAGGTCGGATTTAGAACCCTGGTGATTGCTCAACGTTCGAGCGAAGTCTGGGAATTGCTCGGAGCAGTCAAAACTGAATTCGGCAAGTTTGGAGATCTTTTGGAAAAGACGAAAAAGAAGTTGGATGAGGCAAGCAATACAATCGACAACGCAGCAAGAAAATCCCGGACTATCGAACGAAGGCTGAGAGATGTTCAGGACTTACCATCTGGGGCTGAGGACATCGAGGAAGTTGCTTCTTTGATTGAAGCACCTTTGCTGTTGGCTGCTGAGTTACGGGAAGGCGATCCATCCTGATTTTCGCGTAACCATAAGGCCTCGCAAAGCCAAAAGCTCTTCTGCCGCCCACTTCGCGGGCTAAGAGATCTTTTCTACCAGTTTCCCCGGGCTCACGCCCGGGGCTAGTATCTGCCGCCCTCTTTGAGGGCTCGTTGAAACTCTGGTCGATCTTGTTTGGAGTAAGGTGTGTCAAAAGAAATTTGGTTAGGTCCTCTTCTCGGCCACAATCGCTCACGTTTAATTCAGCGTTGCGCGGATCTTGTCCGCGAAGGCAAGGCCAATACATTTCTTTATCTCGCCGCTTCCCATCCTCTTCTGGAGCTTGCTACCGAACAAATCCTGGATGGCGTAAAAAATCGCGGGCTTTGGGGTGAACTGCCCGTGTACCTCTTCCGTGGTCTTGTAAGACGGATTCTCTCCACCGCTGTTGACGAACAGACGGGACATCGTCTGGCGCCACGCGTTCCGATCGATCGCGATGAGCTTCCGTTGAAGCGCAGTTTGGTTTCCCAGATTCTTGCGCGCTTGACAGCCACTGGCCAACTCAAGGCCATCGGTCCGCTGGCCAATCGGGAAGGTTGCGTCAACACCATCGCGACTTTGATCGGCGAAATTGAACGGGCCGCAAAGTCTCCGGCGGATCTTGCCCGGATAATCGCAGCACGTACCAGCGATCTCATGCCCGAATCAAGCAAGACCCCACGGGCCCGGGAACGCGGTGCCCATTCACAGATTGATTTCGATCAGGAAGTGGCGCTGATCTATGCGACCTACTCGGATGTGCTGAATCGTCATCAGCTTACCGAACAAGATGCGGATCAATTGCGTGCGCTTGCGATTCTTGGCGGTGAACTTGATGGGCAAAGTTTACAACTTCCCTGGCTTGCCGATGTGCAACTGCTGGTGCTTGACGGCTTCTTCGATTTCACGCCGGTCCAGGGAGAAATTTTGAAGCGGCTGATTCCGCAGATTCCGGAAGTTGTCGTTAATCTCAATCACGACGAGCGCAATCAGGAGATCTTTGTTCCGTTTCAGGAGACCATCGATCGTCTTTCAGCGATGATGCCGTTTGTCGAAAAGCGGAGCGCAGAGGAAATTGTTCCAACCCTGGGATCGTTGTCGCAGCTGCGCGAAAATCTTTTCAACCCTAATCTGCCCCACAATATTGAGTTCGTATCTGATAGCTTACTGCGAAAGCCACCCGCTTACGCAGGTGGTTCTGACATTCCGTTTGTCGCGGACGATAGTGCCGAGACAGTTCACAATTCATCACCGTTCGAGCAATCCGAGATCAGGTATTTCGAATGTGGCGATCGTGAGACTGAAATTCGAGCCCTCGCGAAAGAGATCAAACGATTGGTCTTGCGCGAAGGTTATCACCTTGCGGAGATTGCGCTGGTCGTTCGTCAACGGGCTTCTTACGCGGAAGCTATCGCGCGCGTCATGCGCGAAGAATCGTTGCCATGCAACCTCGAAACGCGCATAGAGGCGAATGACATTCCCGCCAACCGCGCCGCCCTCAAGCTTTTCGCCATCCTGGAAAATCTCTCTCGCGAGGAAACCAAGCCAAGAATTTCGGAGCTCGCGGATCTAATTAAGTCGGAATACTTCCGGCTCAACGAAAAAGATATCAGCCGGCTGTCGTCGCGGTTCGACGCAGAGTTTGCGGATCTTTTGCAGGAAAGCGCGCAGTTGCCTAATGCTGAAAGAATAGTGCATCTAAAGAAGCGCTACCGTATCGGGGTCTGGGACGCTGATGCGCTCGAAAACGCGTTCGCCTATGTCGGCAGCGAACTACGCGCGACTGACTGGATGACGCGGGCCCGAAAGCTAATCAAAGAACTTCCGGGGGCCGAAGCAACCAGGGAACTGCTGAATATCGATTCTGGTGAACCGGCGCGCGATCCCGACGAAGCCGACCAAATTGAAAACGCCGAGACGGCTAAGGTTGAATCAACCGACGTCGAACGGAAACGGCGGCCATCGCGCGACATCCATCCCGCCACTCTGGCATGGACGTCGCTCGTCATTCAAGCCTTCACTGAAAAGATAGAGACAGTGGATCGCGAAGGCACCCCCGTACGTTTGCGTCAGGCTTTGATGAAGTTGCTCGATGAATTTAGTTTTCGCGATCAGATTGCCAGGCCTATAAGAAGCGTAGTTGAAGATGAAGAACTGCCGCAGGCGATGCTCAACTACAACAGCCTGGAAGCGTTGAGACGTGCGTTGGTCGCCGCCATCAAGAGCATTGAGATCGCGGCAAACATCATGTCTGAAACGCCTGCGTTAGCGGGTGGATTGCGAGCGAAGGCCCACCCGCTAACACCGGTGGGTCCGACAAGCCCCACAACTACGCTCGCGATCTTCCTGGAAGAGGTGCGGCGTTCGCTCAGTTCCCAGTCTGTAGTTTTTGGCGCCGCTGATCGCAGTGGGTTGCGTGTCCTCGAAGCAACCGACGTGCGTGGCCTGCGTTTTCGCGTGGTATTTATCGCGGGATTGGTCGAAGGCGGATTTCCCTTGCGTGCTTCGCGCGACTGGATTTATCCGCATGAGGAACGGGAGCGATTGAAGCGTTATGGGTTAACGCTTGAAGACATTTCGCCGGCAACGCTGCTGAAAGAGGAGCACTATTTTTATCAAGCCGCCTGCCGCACCACGGAGCGCCTTTATCTGAGCCGGCCGCTCCAGTTGGCCGACGATTCCGAAACGGTGGCTTCCTACTACATTGATGAACTGAGACGCGCGGTTTCGCCATTTAGGATTGAAGCGGAAACTATCCGACGCGACTACGAAGGTAACAGTCTCGACAAGGTTTCGACTGCCAGCGAACTGGATGTGGCATTGGTGCGGCAGCAGGAGAGACACACGCATCGTGGAGAAAAACGTGAACTGCTGCCGCAACCTCGGATTAAGCGACTGTTGACGCTGGCGCGTAACGATGGCCTTCTCAGTAGTTCAGCCTTGCGCCGCATCGAGATTGAGCGCGAGCGGGCAGGCTTGCGCTTTGGAGCATACGACGGCGAGATTACTGATCCGCATTTGCTTGCCCTGCTTAAGAAAAGATTCGCCGCCGACTTCGTTCATAGCGCCAGCGGTCTGAGCGTCTATGGCAACTGCGCCTATCGTTTCTTTGGTCAACGTGTGCTGAGGCTCGAGCCACGCGGAGAAGCGGCACTCGATCTACAAGCGATCGATGCGGGCAAACTGCTGCACGACATCCTACGCCGGTTCTTCGAGCGCCACCGGCGTCAGTGGTTACCCGAACTCGATCGCGAAGCACTCCAACAGGAGCTGAGAAAACTGGCGGACAAAGTGTTCGACGAACACGAGCGGGTAGTGCCGCCGCTCAATAAGCAGATATGGAAGATTGACCGTGAAATTCGCAAGATTCTGTTGGATCAAGTTTTGTTGTATGAACTTGAAATTCAGGAGCAGGCTGCTGATGCGGGAATTGTGCCTGCTTACTTCGAAGTTGCCTTCGGCGGCATGAAATCCGCAGCCCGCGATCCTGACTCAACAAACGAGCCGCTGCATCTCACTCGCTCCACGTTTGTCGGCGAAGAAACGATCAAGGTCAGCGGCCAAATCGATCGCGTTGATGTCGCCAGTGATAACACACTGATTGCCTACGACTACAAATTATCGACGGGTTCAACTAAAGACGACATTAAGTCAGGTCGCAGTCTGCAGCTGCCAATTTATCTGGAAGCACTGGAACGTTTGTTACTTCCACGCCATCCGATCGCCGGTGGTGGCTACTACGTGATACGTGGCGGCAACGAGCGGCGGAACAAGGGGCTTCATCGCGCCAGCGCTCTCCAATATTCGAAAATTCATCCCAAGGCGAATAGTGTGCTCTCAGATGACGAGTGGCAGCGGATACGTGCCGACGTCATCGCGAAGATTTGGGATTTTCTCGATCACATGCGCGCCGGTGAGTTTGGCGTTAATCCATCTGAGAAAGAGAAGACGTGCCGGTTTTGCGACTTCGCGGCTGTCTGTCGTTACGATCGTTATCGGATTGACAGGAAGAGATTGTCCGCAGATTACGCCGATTTCACAGATTAGCGTTTGCGATTGAACCGAGTGCGGACTCGAACCAACTGCTGTGATCTCCATTTTCTGTCTCATCTGTGTAATCGGCGTAATCTGCGGATAACTTTGACGAATGTCCTTAGAGAAACAAAAACGCGAATTGTTACCTGAGCAGGCCGCGGCCGCATACGAGATCAAGAAACACATCTCGGTAACGGCCGGACCGGGTTCCGGAAAGACGACGGTGCTCGTCGAGCGTTACCTGCACATCCTCCGCGAACACCAGCTCAATATCGATCAGATTGTCGCCATCACTTTTACCAATCGCGCCGCCAATGAGATGCGCGAGCGGCTTAGAGAACAACTTAATCTCATCCTGCAAACCGCCTCGCCCGTTGAGAGAAGGCATTGGCTGAATTACAAACGCACTCTGGACGGTGCCGTGATCACCACTATTCATGGATTCTGCGCGCGACTGCTTCGTGAGTTTCCGGTTGAAGCGCGTATTGATCCGCAGTTTCTCCTGCTCGATGAGCATCGTGCGGCAATGTTGTTGGAATCAGTAGTTGAGGAATCGCTCACAGAGTTTATCAGTGCCGGCCACGTTGAGATCTCGCGGCTAACGTTGGGAGTTGGCAGGGGTAAATTGGCCGCTGCTCTGGCGCAACTATACCGTGACGTTCGCGGTCAGGGTCTTTCGTTTACCGACCTCGCGTTGAAGACTGCCGAGAGCCATGCTACGGAAGACGATCACGCCGACGCAGTCGTTGAACTATCACGCACGATGAACGAGTTTTTGGCGGTTCGCAGGACAACTCTCTCAGCGCAAGCCAGTCACGCCGACGTTAGCGCAAACTGGTCGAGTCTACGGCCGCTAATTAGCATGATTCCCGAGGTCGACGCGTTGGCTGACTACTGCCGCGCAATCGAGAGTTTTCGCAAGGTGCGGCCGCGAGCACAAGGCGAGCTTAAAGAGCAGGTGCAAGCACTCGATTCCCTCGTATGGAATAAAGATCTGCTGGGGCTCGTGCCGCAAGTCTCATTGGATCTATTCGCCAGGCAATATGCACTTGAGATGGCTCTGCTGCTTAGAAGGATCGACGATCGGCTTCACGAGGAAAAGCAGAAAATGTCAGCGCTGGATTTCGACGACCTGGAGTTACGCGCGCTTGAGCTGCTGGAACGTCCCGAGGTTTTAACGCGCTCTGCCGAACGTTACAAATTTTTTCTTGTTGATGAGTTTCAGGACACAAACGGTTTGCAGCGCCAACTGCTGGAGCGCCTCGCCTTGCAGAAAGCGCGGCGCGAAAGCGCGAATTTGTTCATCGTTGGCGATCGCAAACAATCGATTTATGGCTTTCGGGGCGCAGATGTGGCCGTGTTCAGTGAGATGACCAACACGTTAATGGCCGCTGGTGGCGAGTCGAAACCTTTACTCCTCAATTTTCGCAGCCAGCCGCCGCTGATCAACTTTTTCAACTATTTATTCCAGCGGCTGTTCACGCCGAAAGAAGACGTTCCTCCGCGAGAGCGGGAAGATTTGGGCTATGTCGGCCACGAACCGAGCGAGGCGAAGCGCGAGCTGCGCGATACCGGTCCGCTGCTGGAGTTAATGATCACGACCGAAAGCTCTGGGGATGAAGACGATCCCAAAGCGGAGCAAACTTCGCGCGAACTTGATGCCGAGCAATTGGCCCGGCGGATCATTTCGCTGGTGGATCCGGACGCTGGGAGCGCCTCCGCTCCCAACCACGCTATGAAATACAGTGACATCGCCTTGCTCTTTCGGGCGATGACACACGTGCAGACATACGAGTCGGTATTTCGCCGCGCGAATATTCCCTACCAAACAGTTCTGGGCCGAGGATTTTATGAACGTGAAGAGATAACCGATCTAATCCAGTTACTGAGGTTTCTCGATAACAAGACCGATGAGTTAGCGCTGGCGGCAGTGTTGCGTTCGCCGCTCTGTGGCATTTCTGACAACGCGCTGCTGGCGTTGCGTTGCGCGCCCTGGCTGGACGAACTCGACACCGACACTGCTGATCCATTGCGCCATTTTACGCAAACGCGCAAGCTTTACCTCGCGCTGTTGCGACATCGCGATATTGCCTATATCGGCGACGATGAGCACCCGCTACTCGATCGTGCTGCCGATATGATCAAAGGATTGATTGCCCGTCAGCATCATTATGCGCTTTCACAGTTGTTGCGTTTTGCGGTTGCGAAATCGGAGTATGAGACGGTTGTCGCCGCGACGTTCGACGGCGCACAAAGGCTGGCGAATGTGCAGCGGCTGTTCACGCTGGCGGAACGATTCGAAGGTTCAGGCGCCCACTTGATTCGTGACTTTGTGCGCTACGTGGAGGAGTTTGAAGCGATCGGCAGCCGCGAAAGTGAAGGCCAGATAGACGAAGCCACGAATGCCGTGCGATTGATGACTATTCACCAGGCAAAGGGTCTTGAGTTTCCCATAGTGGTCATTCCCGACCTGCAGCGCTCAGCCAAGCCGCCAGATAATTGGGTACTGTTGGACCGCCAACGCGGCCTGACTTTGAAGGTCCCTGACGGACGCGGAAGATTGGTAGCGGGTTCGACCTTCAATCGCTTCGAGCAGCGGCACGCCTTGCGTGAACAGTTTGAAAGCATGCGCTTGCTATATGTCGCGGCGACGCGGGCGCAGGATCGGTTGATACTTTCGGGCACGACTAAAGACCTCGCTAAGATTGGCCTGAAGAGCGATACCTGGTTGAACTGGATCTGGCAGTCGTTGGAACTACCGGCGCAAACACGCACCGGCGTTATCGATCTTGGCGAGGATTCGACTACCCGTGTTCAGCTTCAAGTGACGCTGAATATTGCTGCTGAGGAACCTGCCGAGACCAGTGAACAAAGGCGAACCTTTGAGGAAACGCGTGCTTCACAATTCGCCAGGGATGCACAGTCAATTTCCGAAGCCTTTCCATTACTAAGTGACATAGAGCCGGAACGCGACCGCGCGGTCCACCGGTTTAGTGTCACGCAGCTGATCAATTACCAGCGCTGTCCGCGTCAGTATTATTTCGATCGGGTGT